>Ga0163217_1032789_pt1 | contig 13558 bp, 19 predicted proteins | sample SynspAceP_FD_185933 | JGI IMG/M metagenome (GOLD analysis project Ga0163217, IMG submission 185933) | Saline lake microbial communities from Ace Lake in Antarctica - Synechococcus sp. Ace-P (PacBio error correction) | ecosystem: Environmental > Aquatic > Non-marine Saline and Alkaline > Saline ... | reverse complement strand
CCTCGAAGCGATGAGCTGATGAACGAGCTCGAGCTGAAGGGAGTGGCGAATTTGGTCGAATTCCTGGTGGAAAACGCACACCGGTGGAATATGGCCAGGCTGCTGGTGCGCCTCAAACCAGGCTGAACAGGGCGCGCTCAACCAGCTTCCCCAGGCGGTTTCCAGGGCGGCCGCATGTCATCGAGTCGGGCCCAGGGCCCAAAATGCCCCCAAAGGGGGGGGGGGGCCCCCAAAGGCGGAATTGGGGTCCCGCCGGAAAAAAACCGCGGTCCGTATCAAAAGGTGAGGTGCGCAAGAAAGGGGGCAGCCCCAGCTGTGGTTTCACTGCGGCATCGAAAGGCCAGCAAACTTGACCGGGATCAAGCCCTGGTCGTGCGTACAGCGCCAGTAGCCATCCGGACAAGGGCCTCACCGCGCCAGGCGCGGCAAGCCACCAGCCAACAGGTGTCGGGTGGCAGGGGCCGTATGAGTTTCCACTCGGGATGGAGCGCCGCCAGCGCTCCAGCACTGGAATCAGCCAGTCCTTGCTCCTCGCAGGCGAAGCAGTCCGCTTTCGCCGGCGATGGGAATTTTGAGCCGGCGCACGAACCGGGGGTGGGAACAAAGCGAACGGCAGAAGGCCAGCAGCACCTCCAGCTTGGCGCTCCACCAGGGCGGGGCCGAGCTGCTGGGCCACCGCTGCCAGGGGGATGTGGGTGGTGGCCAACAGGGTGTTGAGTCGCAGGTTCCGTGGGGGGACGGGCGGTGAACAGCATGAGGATCGGCGCTGTCACTGAGTTCCCGCCAGCCGCTCGTCTGGCCCCGGGTTAGCGTGACCGGCCGCGTGCCACGCCTGTTGGCGATCCGGCGGCGGTGTGGAGGGGCATTGGCACTGCAAACGCGTTCCACCAGCTCGGCTTCTGCCAGTCAGCCAGGCGGAAGCTGGCCCGGCCGCGGCCCATACTGCGCAGCCGGCGGCAGGTCCTCGGCCAGGGCAGATCGAGGATCGGATAGTTGCGGATTGGCCAGGGGCACTGCGCTTGACCCTGGCAAGCCGCACTGGCTGTGCTCCAAACCAGCGGCGGCAAACCGCGACCAGAACCAACCTCAAGGGCCCCGGCCTCCAGCTCGGCGAGTGCCTGAGGGTCACCTTCGGACGCCGATGCCGGCGGATCTCCGAGGAGACGCGCGCTATGCGCCGCTGCCACCCTGCGAGTTGGGGATCGCCTCCGTCATGATACCGTTGGGCTGCTGATTGGCTTCAATGTTTCTCGGCCTGGGGAACGGCGCCAAACGGGCTGTGGTGGCAAATCGATTGGGTCGTTTCCTGGCGATACCGAATTTGCAGAGCGCTGAACAGTCTTCAACCGGAAGCCCCTGTGGTCTGCCCTTCGGTGGTCTCGGCCAGGCCACTCCTTGCCGGCCGATGAGCCTCCACGTCATTTTGGTGTACCGACACGCTGAGCTCCATCGGCAAAAGACAGCGCGATAGCCCTGGCGGTAGCTCGGGATAAGCGCAAGCTGTAGCCCAGCTCACGGCATAAGCCGGCGGGTTGTACTGACGCGGCGATGATTCGGCCCAGAAAACTTCAGGGCCATCGGGCTGAGCCTCGCCAAGTCCAGCTGGTCGAAGACTCACCATGGCAACTTGCGGCCCAGCATGTGGGCGGCATGCCCCAGGGTTCGGCTGATAGAAACAGGGCTCTCATCGGCCAGGTCTCAGCAAACTCCGGCGCTGGGCTGCCGGTTAATTGGCGGCAGACAGCAGGCTGGAGGCGATGTTCATCGATCGTGGGATGCGGCTGAACACCTGCCGGGTTTTGGATATCGGCTGCTGCCAATCAGCCGCAGCTTTTGAAAAGGAGTACGACCGGGCCCATAGATCGGCCGGCAGCGGAAACACCTGCACCCGGCAGGCCGCTTCCGAGCCAGAAGCTTGCTCGCGCGAGCCGGCCTGGCGCGCGGCAGACCGGCCTTGGGAATCACGCCCCTCGCCAACCAGGCCGCCCGGCCTATCCCCGTAGGACCCCAGTGGTGGAGAGATAGCCCAGCCATTGCAGCGCAGTGGCGAGGAGCGTTCAGGCTGCATAAACACGGGTCACGGTCCCTGCCGTCCGTGGCACCGTCACAAACACCTTCAGGTGGGCTGCCAGCTCGGGATAACGGCGGCACCAGGCCCACGTCAGGGGTCGCAGACCGCAAGCGGGCCAGGGGACGCATCGCTCCCGGCACCTGGCGGCGGTGAGGCGTGACAGCCATTCCCTGCGCCGCAGCGGCGCGAGCGAAACGAGACGCTGTAGCCGCCGCCGATCACCAGCAGCTTCCGGCCGCGGCCTTGACATCGTCGATGGCATGAGTACAACCTGTATCAGTGTTTTCTGTTGACCGATGGCGGCCTTCCTGTTTCTCTACATCCAGCTCCCTATCCCGCGACCCAGTCCGCTCCGTGGTCGCTGCCCGCAGGCCCGTCGGCAGCGGCCAACAAACGGGCCGCGCGCCGGCGATCAGCCAGGCCTGGGAAGGGCCCATGCCCGCCGCCTGTTGCCCTTGCTCTGTTTGGCGGCCGCCGTGGTGATCGCACCGGACGCCCCTGGGTTTGATGGCAGATCTGCCAGCGTTCACCAGAACCCTGCGGCTGCCGGGTCTGGTGACCTGAGGGCCACCGGTTTCAGGCGGCCTGCCAGACCATGCCGCAGGGCCCTGCGCCGTGGGGGTTGTTGGGTCGCAGCCGCAAGCTTCTGGGTGGCCCACGCAGCAGTCGCACAGCAGCCGCAGATCACCGTCCATCCAGGCCGGAATCGCCATGGCCCGCGGGACTCGTAAAAAGGGCGTTGCTGGCCGGTACCAATCGAAGCATCGGCATCGCTCTTTGTTGGCCGTGCAGGCCAGCAGGCCGGCACGCAATTGGCGGTCACACTCAGGACCACCGTGACAACGGGGCATGGAGGATTGCAATGATTCGGAGCGATCCCGCAATAAATGCAACGGTGATGGTGTATTTATGGGAGAGATTGACGCCAGTGTTCTACCCTAAGTTTGGCAAGAGTCTTCAGGAAAGACCGCATCTCTGCGTGCATCTCCTTGATTCAATTGGGCCCAGTTTGCACCGGAAAGCTTCTTGCTGTCATGTGTCGACCACTGCATTTTTAACGGCTTGCCATCCGGCTTGTCCTCCGGGGGCTGGCTTTAAGATTCCAACGAGTGCGCGGCCTGTTTCTGTCTGGCGCCCCTCCTGCTCCGGTCAGCGGCCCCCACCCGCTGCTGCGCAGAAACAGCAGCAGCGGTGGCCAGTTGCCGCTTGCGCCTGCGGCCCGGCCGGATTTATCGAGTGATCCTCCCTTCGATCCCGTCACCAGGCGCAGTTTAGCGCGCGCGTCAGGCCCGGGGTGAGTGGCGGGCCCGTCGGCACTGCTGGGAGTTTCCCTTGGAAGGCCTCCGCTGGCCCTGCGCCAGCTGCTGGGGAGACAGTTTCGCATCGACGCCGAACTGAGCGAGTGGATGGACTGGCTGGAGCAGGCCCTTGCGCCCTTGCCGGCCCACGCGAGCTGTTGCCGCCCGCCGATCTTTGAGCGCTGCCCTGCCCGATGGTCGCCGGCTGTATGCCCATCGCGGTTAGCCCGGTCCGCTGGTTGCGGGCCCGCCGCGGCGCCCTGCTGGCCCATCGATGGGCCTGGGCAAACCCCCACCGCCCTGGCCGCCGCCGGGCGTGGCCCGCCTGGCCGACTGCCGCATCGGCCGGGATCGGCCCCGGGCGGACTCCAGCCACTGGCGCCAAGGGAAGCGATCGCACCGGACGCAGTTGGAGGTTGATCAGCTGGCCGACTCCCGCTGCCTGCCCCAGCCGGAACCGTGTTGCTGGTGGGATGAGCGCACTATGCCCAGACTTGGCGCCGCCCGCAACCCCAGGCCCTGTGCGCCTGGCGCGTCACCCGTCTGCGCGCATTGGCTGCTCACCGGACGGCGATGAAGAGAACGGCCGTCCAGCCCAAGGTTCCCCTTGCTGGATGCGATCGGCCACCCACTATGGTCTCAATCAGCTGGCCTTTGAGCAGCGCTACTGCCAGGGCAGTTTGCGTCAGACGGCGGAACGGCGTCCAGTGGCAGGCCAGCGGGCGTGAAACGCCTCGAGAGCTCCAGGCTCTGACCCGCTCCCCTGTTACTGCATTCCCGCAAGCAGGATGCTGGGAACCCCCCCCAAACGGCGCCGATTTCAGGCGGTGGATCTGAGCACAAACGGAAGGCAGGGATATCCAACACCTGCGCAGGCCAAGGTGAAACGACTTACCGCGTCGGCGGCCCGCGCGAAGTGCGCCCGGCGCCGAAACGGCTGGCCATGCTCACCGCCCTGCGCCAGATCGGGGCCAGTACAATTGCCCGCAGCCCGAGCTGGTGGCGGGAATTGTTGCAGCGCCAGGAGGCTGGTCGTGTTCACGGCGTTCAGTGCACGCCGGCCGAGCTGTTTTGCAGCAGCATTTGGCGTTGCGCTTGATACGGCCGCTTGAAGCCGCGAACGCAGGGAAGGTGAATCGCTTTCAGGCCGGCGAAACCTTCACTTGCTTTTCGGGTTTTCCCCCGCCCCCAAACCCTTTTCGGGGGGGGGGGGGGGCAGCGCGCATTGGTTTCAAACTGCAACCGCGCAGCCACGTGATCTGATCGAGCGTCCCTGGACCCCAGGTCGAGCAGGCCGAGACGTTGGCCATCGCATTCGGCATGGCGGGCCCCCTGACAGCCACTGCTCCAACTTGGCGTTGCCGGATGCAAGGCTGTCGATGCCTGATCACCAGCAAGGCCGGAAAACGCATCCCCTGTTGCTTGAAAGGCGGCAAACCAGGCCTGCGCGCGCCCTGCCGGCCATTGGTTCGGAGCGGCTTCGAAGGCGTAAGCTGGGCCTGATCAGCCGGATTAACGCAACGACTGCGCAGCGGGGCACGCTCGCGGCAGCTTCCTGGGCGGACGCGGAAACATCAATGCCCAAGCTGGGATCCCACGACCTACAACCGCTATCGAGCAGGGCGGCGGCTTTGATCGATTATCCCTGCAGGCTGCCTTGCGGTCGTCGTTGAGGCTATGAAGGCCGAAGCGATCGTCCAAGGGTGCGGATTCCTGGGGAAACTGCGCTACCACCTGATCACAGGCCAGCCAAGGCCTTCGGCCGCGCGTCCACTGAACGTCCTTCAGGCAGTCGTCACGGCTGAGGCGATTGGGGTCGAGCGGCGGTGGCGAAAGCCGCAGGCCCCCAGCCAGACCCCGACAAGAGCAAATCACCAAAAGCCGCAGGGAACGGATCACCGCAGAACGATCTTCAATAGTTGTATGCGATTCATCCTGGGTGGTCCCACCACTGGGAATGGCCATTGGCCTCAGCGAAAGCGCTGTTGTCCGGCCGTACCCCGCTGCGGCTCCCTTGTCCGAGCCGAAACAAACCCCAGGTAGCGGCCGCCAATCGGGAAGGCATGGATTGTTTGACCACGGCCTCGGTGAATCATCACCGCCCGTGGGCTGAGGCGGATGTCTGAACAGGCTGGCGCTCTGCCGTTTGATCAAGGCATAGGGCGGGCCGTCCAACTGACCCTCATGGTCATTGCCTGATTGCGCATGAAGCAAATACACCTCCGCCCCTTTGGGAGTGAAGGATGGAGCTGCAGCCCACGGGGTCTGGCTGCGAAACCGGTGCGGCGCACCAAGGCAGCCAGCACCGGTCCAGACGGGACGGCCAAGACGCAGCAGCGGGCGAGAGACGAAAGCGAACGCAGAGCAAACCATTGGAAAGCGTTGGGGAACCGGACCTATGGGCCCCACGTATCGGCAACTTCCAACTGTTCGAGGGACCAGGGCCTGTCTTGATCAAGCCGGAGGATGACCCGTTGTGTCGAAGCGAGCAAGCGCACGGCCAGCGAGCACGATCAGCACGGTGATCAGCCGCACCAACCATTAAAGGTGTCACACCGCCCGCCCGAACCCCGAACTCCGCGCCCACCAGGCCATGCCGGTGAGTCCCACCGGCGCGGCCCGGCCAACTGATCCACCGGATCAACCCCGAGCCGGCTCACAGGAGGCCGACCACCAGGCCGGCCGCCACCAGCGTCCACGGTGATCAAGTGGGCGGCCGCCAGAGCAGGACGATTCACTCAGCGCCGAACCGGTCAGGCCGGTACGACCGTTCGATGCGATTTCCAACAGGGTGCGCGTTCCCAATTAAAAACAAAAACAACGGCACTCGTGCGGGCCTCAAGACGCCACCATGCTGACCAGGCAGCCCCGAGCAGGCGGCCAGCCAGGGAGGGCCGCTGAATCCCGTGCGCAGTGCCAAAAAAGCCCACCCAACCAGCCGCAGAGCTGTAGGGCAGCAAAGAACTCGTCAGGGCCATGCCCGGTGGTCGATCAGAGCTTCCGACAGTCTGGACGCTGACTGAGAGACACGGTCCGGGAAGGCTTTTGCTGTCCTGCAATACGTGCGACCTCCCTACTCACCTGGCCCGGCTGCGCAATGCTGCTGATCGCCTGACCGTCTTGCCATATCGGGCTTTGCCTGTTCGCCGGATATCACGCGCACTCGGCACCTTGCGCCTCAAGACGGGGAGCGCCCTGTCCACGACTGGTGAAGTTGGAACAAACGGCTCGGGACCGCTGGAGCTGGCTTTGATCATCGCCAGGAGGGGGCATCCCGGCGAACTGGCGCTCTGACGATGTGGGGGGCTGCTTCCGTGATTCTGGCTGCTCTAGATGACTCATTCCGAGGCTTCCGATCCTCCCATTCAGGACTCCCTGCAGGACTCCGTCTGAGAACTCCGTGCAGGGGACCGGTAAACCGTTCTTCGACGCCGCTGACACGGCGCCGAAAAACCGGAAGGCTTCGCCAACGCCGCTTGAGCACTGACCGCGTATCGCATCACACGGTGCTGGGATGTCAAAAGAAAAGGAAGCAACTACACCCATGCGCCTTCGTTTCCGCCTGCCCTCTTTTGCCCCGTCCCCTCAGCGCAGAGGCAGCACCAAAGTTCAGGCTCACCCGTCAGCCCCGCTTCGGTTGTTCATCGAGGGAGGACCTCAGCTTTGAAAAATGTAATTCTCCCTTGCTGTCGCCATGGCCAAAGGGGAGTTTTCGAGGGCTATCAGCTCCGCTCCATTGATTGCTGATCTCGGCGGAGAAGGGGAAGAACCAGCACTTGATACGCTGCAATGTAAATCTGCAAGGTTTGGCAATCAGAGTTATTTTTCTGTGGCTCCTTTTTCAATCTTTTTAAGTCAAGCCCCGCTCCATCTTAAAGGACAATTCACGAGGGACTTCGCAAGAGGAATTACGGTCGTGTTGACGCAAAAACGAACGCTGTTCATACTGAACGATTCCCTGCGCCAACGTCAGGCCTCCAGCAAAAAAGGGCAGCGGGCGGCCCTGCTCTGAGCTTGAAGGATGGAAGCGAAAGCACAGCAGGCAGCAGCCCAAGGAGACCTGGGCAAGGCGGGCCGTGGATCTCAAGATCTGATTGCGAGAGGGCGTCAGCGGCTTGGGCCCACAGGTGCTCCAGATGATCAAGCCCGTTCTTGATCCAGGCCAGACGCTTCTCAATCAGGGGTTAAGCTTACAGACCCATTTTTGTTTCATCCAAGCCAGCGGCCAGCAGGGAAGAGTTGGCGCGCGACCGTTTCGCTGGATGAACTGACTCAATTTTTGGCCCGCTTTTGCCTTTTGTCTGAAAAAGCTTTAACTGTTAATAGCAAAAGGCGGGGAACTCGATTCGAACCGCGACGTTTCAGCTTGGGAAAGCTGAATTCTACCACTGAATTACCAACCCGCACTCACCCAAAAGTAGCAAACTCTTGCTGGCGGGGCCATCCCATCACGTTGCCGTTGCCCGGCGCTGGCGGGCGGTGTGAGGCTTTCTTGCCGATTCCTCTGCGACAATTCACCTGCTGCGAGACCCTGCGGGGGCAGCGATCAGGGGCACCTTCGGTCTTGAGCTCGCCGGCGGTTCCTGGAGGGTCGGGGTCTTGGTGGTGGTCACCCTGGGGGCTGTCGCGTCGTTAAGCCTTGAAGCTGGTGTTACGCAGTGAACATCGCGCATGGGCGATATTTCTCTCACTAAAGTCTTTCGGATGGTTCAGGTCGGGTCCAGGGACACAGAGCTGAGAGCCAGGTTGGCCGACGCTTGGCCTCCCCTTCTAGGCGATGGAGCCTTGCATCGCGGAGGGCCGTCAACCGTCCTCTAAGAGCCGCTTAGCCAGGACGCCCCCCAGGTTGCGTTTGCAGAATCTTGGGCTTCAAGCTCTGCGCTCTTCGTCTTACTCGGTGCCTGCTGGCAGCCCGCCGCAGCGAGGAGAGACAACAGCCAGAGCCAGCCGCGAGGAGCGGGCATGTCAGGACCAGGGGCGTTTTGTTCGGCTCTGAAACTTACCGCCGCCCCTGGGTGTCAGCCTTTGGCCAGGCTCGACGGCAGCAGCGCCACCCCCGCACCAGCCGCGCCCTGGCCAGTCCCAGCGCCGCCAACGGTGGCCTCAATGGCCGCCACGGCGGTGAGCAGATCGCGTCACGGTCGCAGACGAAACCGAGGTGGCCGAATCCGGAAGACCTTGCCCTTGAGGTGATCCTGTCCGCCGGCCAGCAGGATGTCGAACCGCTCCTTCACGGCTTTGCGCAAGATTTCGGCATCGATCCCCCTCCGGTGCCACGCGGTAAGTCGAGGGGCGCCTGCGGTCGGCGGCATGGTAGGTAGCGCAGGACCGATCCCCTTATGCCCGCCTGGCAGCGCGGCGGTGCGGGCCATGCGGCAAATGGCCTCAAGGCCCTTCGGCCTGCATCATCTCCAGGGCTGCTCCAGGGCGAAGTAGAGATTCAACGCGAGGGTGAAGGGTTGCTGTCTTTGGCCGCGGCTTTGCGATAGAGTGGCCAGGTTGAAAATAGAAACTTCGCAGATTGGAGCGTTTCCTGGGCTTTCTGGCTCATCGCCACGAAAGCCTAAGGCCAGGCGGCATCATGTAACCCTTTCTGGGACCGGAGGCCCCACCCATCAAGGCCCCAGGCCGGTCCATCGGCACGTTGCAGGCGCCAAGGCTGGGACCACAGTCAGCAGACGACCAAGGCCTGGCCATGGCATGGAACGTGGGCGGAGCGATTCGTTTCGAGATCATTGATCACGCCGGTAGAGGTTTTCGAATGGGTGAGGATCACGGCCCGGATCCGCTTGTCGGTGTCAGCTCAAGGGCGGTGCGGAAGGCTTCAGGATCCAGGGGCTGGCCCCACTCCGCTCGATCACCTCCACCTCGAGCCCGTAGGCCCTGGCCACCTTCACCCAGCGCTCTGCCCGTAAACTTGCCGTTGTCCCCGCAAGAGCACCTTTGTCGCCCGTGCTGAGCACGCTGATGATTCGGCTTCTCGCCGCCGTGCCGCTGCCGGAAGCGCCAGCCACATCCGCTTCGGTCGTGATGCAACCACTTGAGCTGGGCGGTGGTGCGCTGCACAATCGCCTGACTCAGCGCTGCGGTGGCCATCGGATGGCGCTCATCGCCAGCAGGACGCTCTTCGGCACCGGCGGATAGGAACGGGATACATCAGGTTGCAGCTGTCCTGCATGCAGTGGCGCGGGAAGGTGGGGCGCGGCGGCGCCGGATCATCCTTAGCTTAAAAAACGGCCCTTGCGGAACCCTGCCGATCAGCGACCGCCGCGATTGGACCTCCCCAGCGGTTCACCCTGCCGGTTCCTGGGGCAGCGCGGCGCGCCGCCGCCGTGCAGGCCCTGGGTGGCTGGCCCGGATCAGGCCGCCGGTCCGCCGGATCCACCTCCACTGCTGGAATTGCTCGATCCGCCGGATGCGGCCTTGCCCGTCGAAGCCGGCCGCCCGCCTGGGGGGAACGGCCCTGGGCATCGCCCAACCCGGCGAGGGGCTTGATCTCACCCGCGATCTGGCCATCTGTGTGTGGGGCGAGCGCCTGCCTGCCGGCGAAGCGCCCCCCCGGCAGGGCACAGGCGAAGCTGTTGCGGCTGGAGGCAGGCCGAAGCGTCGGTGTGCACGCGGGGAGTATCGATTGGGTGGGCTGGCCAAGGAGCAGTTCCGAGCTTTTGCCTCTCCAACTACGCCCTTCAGCTGCTGGACGTGAACCTGCTGGCCGCTCTGGCCCGGCGAGGGCCTGCGGCTTGGCGGATCATCTTTTCGCCCAGGGGCGCCGCTCGCGAGAGCACCAGCAACGCGTGCCTTCGGTGTGGTGGATGGCCTGGCCCTGATTGGCACCCGAGGCCATCGTTCAGCGCAGTGCCGCCCCCGACAGCTGGAGGCTTTGCCTGGCCGAGCTGCGTCAGCGTTTGCGCCGCACCCGGTTCAGGCGAAATCTGGTGGTGGTGATCGGCGAGAACGGCCTGGAATCTGGCCGCGCGGCTGGGGCCTGCCGGCGGAGCTGTTGCTTCAAGGCCGGCAACTGGGCTGGGGCCGGTGATCGTGGCGCGGGCGAGAGCGGGTGTGCGGCAGCTGACCTGTTCGGGTACCACCGGCAAGTGATTCAAAGCTGGCTTGGCGGTATCTTCCACACCCACCACCATCTTGGCCCGAGGGAGAGCCGAAAATCCTCACCAGGCTGGCGGCCCTGGAGGGTGTGAGCGGCGACCCCGGGCCCAGCTCCATGGCGCCGCCACGGTGGAGGCAGCCTCGCTGGAACTGCATTGCTCGAAATCCCCAGCTGGCGGCCAACGCTGGAGCAGCCGACTGGCGGACCACGATCGAGCAGCGCAAGCCAGGCCCCTACTGCCGCTACGGCGATTTGACACGCGTGTCGGACAGCGGTGCTGTTCGATCAGGCGCGCCAGCGCGCGCCTGCGGCTCTGAGGGAAAGCGGTTGCTGCAGGTTTCGGCCACCCTCTAGGGTTGAAATGAAAGGGCCTGCCGCCTCGCAAAACACGGTCGTATGTCGAACGCTTCACAATCCTGCTGAACAACCGGAATCCAAGGCGCCATCCAGCCATCGTCATGCCTCGACTTCGGCTCGCAGTATTCCGAGCTGATTGCCCGCGGGGCGGGAAACGGAGGTGTACTCGCTGGGATGGGCTTACAGCAAAACACAGTCCCCCCGTGAAAAATTACGCCAATTTCCCCACCCCAACTCCGTCGTATCCAGGGGGCACCGCTCTGCGATCCCGCCTCTGGGATCTTCGGGCATTCCGATCCTCAGGTGTCGGGCTACGGCATGCAGTTGTGGTTGCAGCACTTCGGTGGGCGTGGAAAGCAGCCGGACGGGGCGAATGACGGCAAGGCGCCTTCTGCTCGTGGACGATCCGAAACAGTCTGCTCCGCAACGTTGGTCGATGGCTCCACCAACCCCGAGTGGATGAGCCATGGCGATTCGCTTCACCACCATTCCCGGCGGGGTTCGTGCGACTGGCCCACACCGCAAACACGCCAGAGGCAGGGTGATCGCTGATCACCGGCGCCATCTTTACGGCGTTCAGTTCTCCGGAGTTTGATTCACTTCCAGGCGGAGGCATGACGCGATCCGCAACTTCGTGTACGAGATCTGTGGCTGCCAGCCTGAATTGGACAGCGAAGGCCTTCATCGATGAAGGGCCCTCGCCGACTTCGCGAACGGCGTTGGTTGATAAGCCGCGTGCTGCTGGCGCCTGTCTGGAGGGGGGATTCAATTCCAACTCTGGCGTTCCTGCTGCCACCAAGGCCATCGGCGACAGGCTCACCTGCAGTTCATCGACCAGGGGTTCATGCGCAAGGGGGAACCTGAAATTCCTGCACTGAGTTCTTCGACCACAATTCCACATTCGCGTCGAATACATCAACGGCCCGCGATCGCTTTCCTCGACAAGCTCGACGGCATCGCGATCCCGAGACAAGCCGCAAGATCATCGGCGCTGGGGAATTCATTCCGCGTGTTCGAGGAGGAAAGCAAGCGCCTCAGGGTCCCTTCATTTCCTCGCCCAGGCACGTTGCTTACCCGATTTGTGATCGATCGCTGGAAACGGGCTCGTGGACCCCAACCACCGGGAACGGGGTGGCGGTGAAGATTCAAGAGCCAACCACAACGGGGGCGGCCTGCCCAAGGATCTGCATCAACTGGTCGGAGCCGCTGCGCCGCCTGTCAAAGATGAGGTGCGCCAAGGTGGCCGCAGCCTGGGCCTGCCCGAAGGAGATCGTCCGCCGGAACATCCCTTCCTGGCCCCGGCCTTGGCGATCCGCAATCTCTCGGTGAGGTTGAGCGCTAGAAACTCAAACCTCCTGCGGTACCGGCCATTCTGATCGTGCGTGAGGAAGTGCAGGAGGCGGGGTTATATCACGAGATCTGCAGCGTTTCGTCCGTGCTGCTGCCGGTGCGCAGCGTTGGGGGGATGGCGACAAGCGCACCTATGCCTATTCCGATCGTGCTGCGTGCGTGTCCAGCGAAACGGCATGACTGCCGACTTGGGTCCAGGCTTGCCCACGATCCTTGCTGGAGCGGAATCTCGAACACCGATTGTCAACGAAGTCAAGGCAGTGAACCGCGTGGTTTTGCTCGACAATCACCAGCAAACCGCCCCGCACGATCGAGTCGGGAAATGAAGGAAACCTTGCCGCCAGAACGGCGCGCGTTCTCCCACTGGTAAAGCCCGAGGCAGCTGCGGATTACCCATCGGCGCACCAGGTGATTCCCGTGACCGTCGCCACCCAGGCCGGTCCCCCAGCTGCCCAGGCGCCGGCCTGGCAGGCAGGAACAGGGCATCCAGCTCGGCGCCAAGACGATCTTTCCTGAATCCCTTTCTCTATTGGAGGCGCTCGGACGCAATACCGACCGCCTGGCTGCGCGAGGCCAGGTCAAGCTCCCGGAGGAGGCAGATCCAGGGCCAACCGCAAGCCGTTTCACCCGAAAACTGCTCTGGGATGAGTTGTCCGATTCCAGGAACCGGCCAACTCCAAGGACGGGGCCGTTGAAAGATGTTTCTCAAAGACCCTCGAGCTGAATTCAGCACCTTCAAAAAAAAACCCCGATCTGAAGTTGCCGGCCCATCTGCTCGAGGTTGGAGCGCAAAGATGGCGGTCACCAAAAGAAGCGCTCCTTCGAGCGTTGGGGTGGAGGAAGGCCTGTGGGGCGACGTCAAGGGTGGAACCGCAAGGGGCGGCGTGCCTTTGGATTCGGAGCGCTGGTTGCGTTGGGCTGGGCGAATGGCTGGTCTGGGAACACAAAACCGCCAGGCCCTGCTGCCCCCTCACCGACCCTGCTGGTGCTCTCGCCACTGCCGATCCTGGCTGGATTCGAGGCCAATTGGCTGCCGGGCCCCGGGGAACTTGGTTCAGCCAGGGGGGAATTGGAACGGCAATCTTCTGAGCAGGCCCAGGTTCCGAAGGGCGGCAAAAAAAACTGGGGACCCATTTCTTGCAAAAAACAAGGGGGGACATTCCTTGTCCTTTTTTTTTGCTTGCCGCCGGCGGCTTTGCTGGCCCGTTTGCCATGGCCCCCACTGAATTCCCCTCGTAGCCCTGGGAGGGGCTTCTCCCTTTGATTGGCAGGGATTTTCTGCTTTTGGCCCGGGTGGGAAATGGCTTTGTCGTCGAGCGGGGGGCCCGCCGGTGGCGGACCCCGCCAGTGGGGATGCTTCACCGGTCATCTCTCTTT
>Ga0163217_1086718_pt1 | contig 13559 bp, 17 predicted proteins | sample SynspAceP_FD_185933 | JGI IMG/M metagenome (GOLD analysis project Ga0163217, IMG submission 185933) | Saline lake microbial communities from Ace Lake in Antarctica - Synechococcus sp. Ace-P (PacBio error correction) | ecosystem: Environmental > Aquatic > Non-marine Saline and Alkaline > Saline ... | reverse complement strand
CGCCACGGGAAGATTGAGTTGGCAGGACCATTCCCACCGATAACCCACTCTCTTGAATCGTGGTGTCGCGCTACAACATCAGGCCAGGGATGATGGTTTAGGGCTCTCGTGGCGTGAGTGTGGCGCGGCCTGGGCGTCGGCTCCACCTATCGCGGCTCCGACCGCCGCGGCGGCGCTCAAAATGCGCCCGCTGCGCATGGCCCCAGAATCCAGTGGGAGTGACCAGCCCGAGCAATGGGCGCGGGTGTTGGCGGTGCTGGCAGGATTCGAGCAGCGTTTCGATGCCGATCAGGGATGGCACCAGGTGCGCTGGCGGATCTGATCGGTGTGGCGGTGGCGCAGCGGTGGGAGCGGGCCAGCGCCGTGGTATTTTTGCGGTGGAGGGTGCCTTAGCCGGCCGCAAGCGAATTGCTCCAGGAGCAAAGATATAGAGAGGTCGTTTGCGGGTTTGGGCCCAGGCGATGGGCTTTCGATTATCAGAAGCGCGCTTCACGGTGCGGGCGGAGGAACTGCTGATTGATCGGGCCCAAGCTGCTCCGGCGTTGAGTGCGCGGAGATACAGTGCTGGTGGGAGGGTGCCGGGTGTCGGGCCCCAATGTCGGCCGGCCTCCACCGTGGGTGTTACCACGGCAGGACGCTCAGCACTCGAATTTTTGTGAACCTGCGATCGATTATGGACGGGTGTGGACGTCAACCCTCTGAAGCGCAGACAGTTGAAGGGGTCCGACGCCACAGCGGCGTAACATGTCGCTGGAGCGGCAGCCGCGATTTGATTGTGTGTTTTGGCTCCAACTCCCAGCTGCGGGGCTCCTGGCGAGATGGTGTATGCCAGAACGTGGGTCCGCAGGTTCGTGGTGATTTCGGTGGCGGCTGGAGCAAGTGTGAATGATTTCGTGATTGGTTTCGCAAAGTCTGCTGACGGATCAACCGCAGGCGCCAAAGGCGGGCGGACGATGCATTCCGATATCGGGGCGGTCTGAACCAAACGGGCCACGTCATGCCACGCAGCACTCGGTGCCAGCGTGATCGCCTGGGCAGGAGACGCGCGTGCCCACAGACGGCTGGGGCCTGGGTTCGTTTAGAGCACCGCTCCGATGAACCGTTTTGCGCGATGGCCCAGAAGCAGGGGAACTGGCGCGGAGCCAGCTCCGCAAGCCCGATAGCAGAGGCCAGGTTGCTCGGTGTTTTTGCCCCAAGCGAGCCCGGATCGATCAGCTGATCGGGCCGCCACCACGGCCGCAGGGCCGAGTGTCTGTGGCGGCCAAGGCAATTCCTGGCGCCCTCCGGGCACCAAATCGCATTTACACGGCCAAGCCATCCATGGGGCTGCGGCTATGCGCCGGCGGTGCATCAGCACGTAGGGCAGACGATTCGCACCCACGCCAGATGGGGGTCACGGCGACGCCGCTCAGTGTTGACAGTGGGATCGGCGGCCGAGCAGCGGCGGCCACCTATCGGAAGGTGTGTTCGAGAAGGGGGGCGCCGGGTGCGCGCAGGCGTGAGCGATCTGTCAGGCCGGAACCCTTCCCAGGCTCTTGCTTCGGCGGGATTCTCATGGGGCGGGCTTGGTTGCTCGCCCCAGATGCAGATCGCCCATGGCGCAAGCAGCGCATCGGGCCTGATTGCAGGGCGTTCTGCAGGGCCGATCCAACAAACGGCCCATCACTGAAGAAGTGATTCTCAAGTGTGGTGTGCCCCATCAGTAGGTGCCGGAACCCAGGGGAGAGCCGGCTTGGCGACGTGCGTGGTGGAGGCCATGGTCGGTGCTGCGTTGGGCGCGATTCATCCTCCAGCCCAGCACCAGGCGTGGGTTATGATGGAACTGACAGGGCCTTTTTGAGGGGTGGTCGAGTGGGGTGATGGTCGGTCTGAAAACCGGCGAAGGGAAGCGGGGCCTTCCGCGGCTTTCGAATCCACCCCGTTTTTCGGACTGCTGGCCTTTACGCCGAAAGTTGTGCTTTGGGCGGCGCAACGCGCTAGCGTCAGCCGGCTTTTGATCCAAACGGGCATGAACGAACGCGTTGGCTGCTGCGGTCTTGATGCTCTGGGGTGCTGTGCGATTGGTGCCGCTTCTGCGCCTACGGCCCCGCCGAGGGCGGCCGCGCGAGATCGGGGGCTGGATGACCACCAACGACATGACCACATGCGTGATCGCACAAGGTTGGCGGCGGCGATGGATCAGGTTGAGAGAGTGCACTTCAACCATTGTTTATCCGGTGCGTTGGATTGGCACGCCATCCATTACCAGCGAGGTCACGGGACCCGCAAGATTCAGTGTTTTCCTATTAAAGGCTTGGAAGGCAGACATGTATCGCGCGATGTGTCAGCGAGGGCCATGCCAAAGGCATGCTCGTTGATCTGTTCGAATTCGGCTTCATGGCGCCGCCATTTCGACTTGGCCTCAAACACCAGCTGGCTCACTGAGCGGCGGACGGAAGCCGCAACTCCAATCAGCGCCGGCAGGGAAGTTGTTTGGGCTGATCCTTCAGGCTGAGGTGAGCAGTTCATACGAACTTAGTGCTGGAGTGGTGGGGGAATTACGACGGCGATGGCATCCAGTTTCGGAAATGACCACATGAGCTGCCTCATGATTTGGCTACGACAGTTACACAGCAGCTTTACACCAGGGAAACAAGGCGCGCGGTGCGAGAACCGATGATCAGGCATGGATCAAGTGGCGCAGCTTGACAAGATTCAGCCTTCATGGTCATCTGCACAAGCTGTGAAGCAAAAAGCCCAATTGCGAATCGTTCCGTTTTCTCCCAATACTCGACTGTCGACTACAGCTGCAGTTGCAGACTGGCTAGTGGGTGCGGCGCAAAACATCGTCGATGAAGTTGTCGTGCAGTTACCGGCCTGATGTGGCCAGGCTTCGCCACGTAGGTGGCCCGCCGAACTCGCGGAAACCCAGAAGAAGATTCCCACCCCCGCGATCGGAAGTGATGCGGGGTAGATCCCTAAGGCAGCACCAATGGCAGTTGATTCAGGCTCAGTTGCAGACGAGGTCAGAAGAAGCATGGGTGTGGCGTCTTCTATTTCGATCGTTGAATGCACCGCCGAGCGGAAGAGTTCTGCAGCCGCGGCATGGTTTTTCCTGTTTCCCCAGCCCGCACGCGTGCGCCGCCTGTGGACGGTGTAACCAACCCACGCAAAAAGTAGATCTTGTCAGGAATTGGGACCGCCCCATGGTGAAGATCTAGTGAAGTTTCATGCACAAACGGTATACTTGGTGCTGTTCGGCTGGGTGTGTTATTGAGGCGATTGGCTGCTCGGCGGTGAAATCGCCCCCCGTGCAAGGGCATTCCGAGCGTTACCTTGATCAGGTGTCACCACCTGGCCAGAAGTGGAGTTAGGAGGGCGTGTGGCGTTTAAGGTCTGGTAGGATATAGATACGTGTTGAGGCATGCAGGCGGCGGCGTGCTGCGTTGGGTAGCTCATCTGCAGGCGGTGCTGTGGGCGATGCCAAGGCGGCCAGGCGTGTTTGGCCTTCTGCGCAGTCATGGTCGTTGCCCCAGCTGGCTGAGCGGATAATGCGGGCCGTAGGGGCGTGTTGGAGGTGCTCGATCGCAGACTGCAGGTGATGCACGTCAACCACCGCACAGGAGGCAAGAGGCAAATCAACTGATCGCGCAGCAATGCCACACTCCAGGCCACCGCAGAACCAGCGATGGCGTGAGGCGGGGTCCAGGCCAGCCCCAGTCCGTGAGCATACAGCAGGGAGCTGATCAGCACCGCATTCACCGCGGGCCAGATGGGTGCTAGCGGCCGATAAGCCATAGGATGAAGGCGAGGTGGGCCGGCCGCGGTCAGCCGCTACGCCCCCAAGTCCACCACGCCGGTTTTGGCGGGACTCTCCAGTGGTCGGCAGGAGCTGGGGCTGGCGGGGACTGAAGATGTCTGACGCCAATTGGACGCCGGATAGCCAGTTGGATGCGAAGGCGACCCGACTGATCGCCATCAGCCAGCCCGCGCTCACCAGAGGCCAAGGCATGGGCCAGAGGGCCTCCAGGCCGAACACCTTGGCATCAACCGCGAGGATCGCGGATGAAGTGGCGAGGGGATTGAGGCGAGGGCCCTTGAAAGAGCGGATGCTCTCGTCGGAGCAATCGCCGGAGGTCTGGATCATCGGCAGGGTGATGAAGAAGGCCAGTGAGGCATACTTTGTGATTGGGGCGGCGACGTGGGCGGCATGGATCCACGCCGTCCCACAACAGGATAGGGCGAGAGGGTCAAACAGCGGAGATTGCCGCGGATCGGACACGAACCAGCCGGCCATAGCAACAGCGCCAGCAGACATCGCCCATCAGCAGAGCACCAGAGCAGGATCTATGGCATTCAGACTTTCTCCAGGCGCAGTGGAGGGATCAGCAGTGCTCCAGCGTGCATTAGTCACTTCTCGCGCACCGCGTCACGCCACGACGATACCAGCGTGTGCGGATCAAGGCGAGCACATGCCGATCACCCCGGCACAAAGAACCAATGCTGTAGGGCGGGTGTAGAGAAAGTCACCTGGGTTACGCAGGGCGCTGGGCAGGCAATGCCCCGGCTGACGGCGTAAAGCGGGCGCAAGGTTGTGATGTAACGTGTGGCCAATTTGCCTCGGCGCTGTTGGCGTTCGACGCCATCGATGCTAATATCGCGACACCTATAGACGTAGCTCAGGGCGCTCGACTAGAGCCAGGCCGTCCGAACCTGAGATGTAAGGTTCGAGTTCAGACTGTATCTACTATTCACTTATCAGCTCGTGTCGGGTGCTAGTCATCGACTGACCGCGATCTGCATTATGTGCTGGGTTCCTCGCATGCATTCATACTGAGAGCGAATAGGATAGAAGCAGCGAAGATGCGGTGGCCCGGTGAGGCCGGAACAGTCCGGGTGCCGCAACACTGCGCGTAATCAACCACCCCCAGTTTTGAGGTTGTGCACCTCGGGGTTGAGAGGCTAAAGCGTAGATTCAGCAGCTGCCTAAGTAGGCGAATGATCAGCCAAACTTGATAGTGGCCCCCCCGGTTAAGGAGGAGCTGTAGAACGCTCTTGCGCACCAGGGCCAGGACAGCCGGACTGGGACGAGGACCGCCAGTGAAGCAGGAATCCTCACGACCCACCCTGCCGCATTCGTGCCAGTGCAGGACAGCGAGCGCAACGTGGCCACGTAGCAGCAGCGCCCCGAGGGGCCGGGTTATTCGCAAATCCAGCAGGACCCGGCCAGGCCCGTTCCCCTGACCCAAGGCATCACGGCTGATACGATGAAATATCGCCGTGGGATCAGGCGACACAGCGCAGCGGGCGGCGGAATATGCTGGAGGCGGATAAATGAGCCGAGAGCAGCGGGACGCGGAGAGAAACAGCTGCGACACCCCTGCACGGCCGAATTCTGTTAGCCCCCGGGGCTGCGCACCCCAGTAACAACCCGAACAGCACCGCCGCCGCCAAGATACAGCGGGTGGTGCCACCGAGCGCCGGTGTTGGGTTCGCCACGCGAGCTGGTTGGAAGTCAGAACGCCAGCCCATACACCACAGTCACATCCCCCACAGAGGGTTAGGCCGGGACTGACCTAGCCAGCAGCTCGATGGGGCGGGATTCCCCGAGGCATAGACCTGGAAAGTTATATATAGTCTATTATTACTCTCTCCATGCGGTCGCAGTCACTAGCGGCAGCAGAGGACGTGGTCAAAGGTCTTCAGAGGCGACTCCCGGCATAAACCCGGCACGATGTAAAGCGTATCTCTATCACGGACGCCTCTGGCAGAGGTCGGTTGAAGAATCTCAAGGAGCAGTCAGCTGACTCGGCACAGGCGGCTGTGTTTTGTGAGGTGATTCTCTCGAGAGGATAGCGGAGGCGTGAATTATTGCTTCCTGGATGCTGTTGCGGATCACCGGCGTTTGTTTGGGTCGGCGGTGCTCATCACGACTGCACCTCACGCGACGGCCTTTGATGCGGCGGCTGCATTCGGGCGGGGATTGTCACCGGCCTTTGGCCAGGCCCGATCGATCCCGCGCGGCTCACCGGGTTCGCCCGCTGAGCAGGGAGCCGGCTTGAACTGGTCGGTGGCGAAGGGCGATCCGGTGTAGGCGGCGCTGAGCGGATGCGATCCGAGTCTGAACACGATGGGGATACCTTGGTTTCGAGGCGAATGGCGAAACGAAAATGGCGGGTGGCGCGGCGCAGAACGCAGCCCCAGGGTGGAGCGGTCGCGGCGAATGCAGCAGCTCTTGCCGGACTGGGCAGGATTCGCTTCACGCTTGCTCTTCTTGGGCCTGGGGCCGCCTGCACCGTGCCGATGGAAGGCATTCTCACGATGGTGGACGGGCGCAGCTTCCTCGGACTTGATGGGTTGCGCCTGGGCCCAGCGCGGCCGCAGGTTCTTCGATTCCCCGTTGAGGGATATACAGCAGATTGAGCCGAGTCCCCGAAACGGTCACCCGCACGACTGCAGTGCCGGCGCAGAGCAGGGTGGCGCGCTGGAGCTGAATCCGGCGGCAATACCAGCTCCAGACCTGACCCGGTGGGCAGCCTTGATCGCTTTCGGGGCTGCTTCCGGATCAGCATTTTCGGCCGGCAACATTGAGCAGAGCGGTTGCATGCTCCGCTTCTCCAGGTAGTGGGTGGTCACCAAATAAGATGGCGAATGATGCGCGGCGGTGCGAGTCGTTGTCAGGCTTCTCAGAACTGGCGCGCGCAGGGGATCACCACGGGGTGGGGTCATCGAGAAGAGCACTCCGGTCGTTGCAGCCTGCCGCCGGAAAGGCACCGCTGTTCCAACGCCGGGCGAGTCGACCGTGTGGTGAGCAATCTGCTTCTGCCCTGTGAAGCATGAATTGTTGATTTAGCAAATCACATAGCTCCGTCAGCATAGCAGTAACGGGTTGGCGCAGGGGGGATAGAATGACATAGATAGGACCCGCTGGGTAAAATCCGTCTAATATAGGTTCGATGTGTGGTGATATGTCGAGGGTTCTGGTCATGTAGGCGAAATTCCCGCGCAGAGATCGGCCGGCAGGCTGCTCCGGATCCCCCGCCTCCGCAGATTGGATGATATCTCTGCCGAGGTGTGTGATATGGCACCGGTCAGGACTGTGAGCAGCATCTTGTCGTGGTGGTTTGCCCGGCACTTGGCCCGCGCCGAGATCTCGCCGTAGCGAATCTCCGCGTCGGCGCCCGCAACCGGCTCGGAAGTTCCGAAACGATGCGCTCACGCTCTCGCAGGGCCAGCAACGTCAATGGCGAAGAACGGAGCGGTGGTCTCACGTCGTCACGGTGGTGCTGCAGGGCATTGTAATGTAACTGAGTATGATTAGCTGCTACAAGCAATGATATCCGCAGGAGTGTTTATCGGGTCCCCTAGCTAGGCGGTGATAGCGAACATACATCGCAAATGATATAGAGAGCTAGATGAGGGCAGATACTATGCACGTTAAGTGTGAATCTTTATCAATTGGCTCGACAACATGTGCACTGGTTCGGCCGGCCGGCCGCACCATCGTTCACCAGCAGATCGAGCCGATCGCCAAGGTCGCTGCTACTCGTAACGTGGGCACATCGCTGAACGTGCTGCGATCGTTTCGCGGTCAGTGCATGGTCTAGCCGTGCAGCTTCGCCGGCTATCAGGCCCAGCTCCCGTTCAGCTCAGCCGTGTCGGTGTCCGTGCTCATATGTTACTCGCTCGCCCAAGGGAGATTGCCACGGGTGCAGCGCTCGGCCTCACGATTCAGGAGGTGGGCCACCGAATTTCGTGGACGCCCTCTTCCGCCATGGGTGTGTAGTGAGCAGTCCCAGAAGTGCGGCGCGAACCGGATCCACTCGTGGTGGGTTTCATCGAGCGCAACAGGTGGGGTCTGTCGATCGGGCGCAGAAGCCTCGTTAGGATGGCGCTTATGCTTCATGCACCGGAGGGCTGGTGGCGACGTATGGCGAAGGGGCTCAGAACCCAGGCGTCTGAGCAGGAGTCCGCGCCCGCTCCCCAGCAGGAGGCTCCGGTGGGGCACCAGTCCGCAGGCGGCCATTAGCGCTAGGTTTCTCCTCACATCTTTGAGGTCGGGGTTATACTGGGAGAACTGCTGGTAGGTAGCAAACGCTCACGGGCCGTGGGGCGAGAAGGCTCTCCGCCCCGACCTAGCGACTATATTCACTGGGCGTCGATAGACCAGCCGACTGATAGATTGTTAAAATTAATACGATAGACATGGTACTTATTGCCGCGCGATACAATCGGGACCGATCAGCCCGGAAGATCCCAGGCCGCACGTGGAATTCCAGGGACCGGCACAGCGGGCGGCTGCCGTTTAGCGCTTGTGCAGCCCACACGCTCCCACAGCGGATGGCGGCGGCGGGATTCAGGGGGTGAGGATTTCGGCACGGCGGGCATGCCCGGTTTGGGCGTAGCGGCCGGGGTGGTCGTCGCAGCTTGAGACCGAACACCTGGCGCACCGGTCGCGCTGGAAATAGTGGTCTTGGGAGTGAAGGGGGCCTGCCGGCATCAACCTCCACCATCGAGGCTGCCAGCGGGTTTGGCTGGATCGAATCCGGAAGATCCGGGCCGTTGCCCAGGCGCACCGCCGGAGATCACCTGAGGGAATGAAGCCGCGCAAGTACACGTGGCGGGATCGGAGCAGGGTGAGCAGATTGCGGCCGTGGCACCACGCAAGGCTCGACGCTGCGGAGTCACCAACGGCGGCAGGGGCGAGCGGATGCTCAAGTAAGCGGCTTCCGCTTTCACTTGCTGCTCGCCGCTCGGCACTTGCGCCATCAACTCTCGCGGCCAGCACCGGGAGAGGGCGCGCGCTGGCGCTGGTACCAGGGCTTGCAGCTGGGCGGCGGATGAGGGATTGGACCGGTGGAGGGCGGCGCGCCGGGCGGCGGGCCGCCTCCACCTGGCGCTGTGTGGCGGTCACACGGCTTCCGGGCGGTTTCGAGGGCGGTGCGGTCTTGATCGCGGACTGGCGCGAAGCGGCACCCTGCCGACACGAGTCGTGCGCCCCAGTGACTTGGCAGCCGTTGCTGGCCTTGGCCTGGGCCGCTGGGCTTCGGCGCTGGCCAGGTAGCCCTTGGCCTGCACCACCCGGCCAGTTGTTCTTGCTCGGCCTGGGGCCACGGGTCAGGCGGGTTCGCGGATCTGGCTGTTGAACACATCGATTGAGAGCGTTCCTGGCTCAACTTGCTGGCGGGAGGAAGCCAGGCCCGCCTGGGCGCCGCGCAGGCGGGCGCCGCACCTCTAGTTCGAGGCGACAGCAAGCTGCCCGGCCTTGACGCGTCCCATCCCGCGAACCTGCCTCAGCCACACGGCCGCGATCCTTGGCCCGAGATCCCCGTTTCGTAGGCCCTACGTGCGGGTCCATCAGCTTCAAAGGGCCGCCGGAGTGGATCGCCCCGCCACAGCCAGCGCCAGTCCAGCCCACCGCGGAGATCACCCCACCACCAATCAGCAGCTTCAGCGATGCCCTTGGGACGACAGCATGGCGGAGCGGATCCACAGCAGCGCGCTTGAGATCGCAGCGGTTAGATCGGCGTTGCGCAGGTTGGTTGCAGCGTTGAAGACAATCTTTCGCGCAAGGCTAGCCCCGCGCACTGCGCGAGGACCTGCTCAGCGCTTCTGCTCCCGAGTCGGGAGGCGGGATGCAACGACCCAACGGCCAGCGCCGGCCTTCGAGGCGGTGCCAACGAAATGGAGAGCGAATTCCGCGGCCCTTTGTGCAAGGGGCCGCTGAACCGTCTCCAAGACTCAGCCCCGGGAGAAGAGCGGCCGGACAGAGAAACTCTGGTGAGCTCCTGCGTTGTGTCGCGTTCTCGGTTTCCTGCTGTTAAGGAACTTCCCCAGGCGTCTGTTTCAGGGCGAGCGCCCGAACTGGACGGTTGTTGGCCAGGGCAAAGCGGCACCGGTATTCAGCGCTCACGGCACTGTATTGGGCGATGCGGGCGAAGCTGGCTGGGCTCCAGCGAGGGCGCAACCCACCAGCACGCCGTCGATGTCGGATTGGGCCATCAGCAGGTCGATGTTGTGGGTTTGACCGATCGCCGTAATGCACGACAACTTCCCGGGAATTTCGGACAAGCCTATTCACTCATTCAGCCGGCTAGGGCGTCGTCGCGGTAGCCTCCTCGGTCGCAGGTCTTGCCTCGGTTGCGATCGCCAAGATTCGCTGTAGGCACCACCAGATGGGTGGCATCGAGATCCTTCGGTGTGCTCACTGGGCGGCGAAACCGCTCGGGTTCGCTGGTTCCTCGGCTGGGCTCGGTTTCGCCACGCGAACGATTGTCGATTGTGTGGTTGCCTGGATTGCGGGGGCCGCAGGTGATCTGCTCGTCGCTTCGCGTGGAATTTGGTCGGGGTGCTGTGGCCCGATCGCTAGGACACGCGATGTTTATTTCAGCGTTGGTAGGCCCGCGCTGTCCCAGTGACGTTTCTTGGCTGGAGGAGCTCTCGAGTATACCCACTGCCGGAGTGAGAGATAGAGTGATGCGGCTTACACGAGACTAGGCCAATGTGAACGGCAGGGGCCAGCACTAACGTTCCGCGCTCGGGCGGGGATGTGTTGCGCACTCAAGACGAGCTCGAGATAGCCTTTGGGCGTTAGGCCCGGGGCATGCGCGCAGGTCCATGTTGATCCTTCCAGTTGTACGCGCGCATTACGCTTCTCACTGCAAGGACCTACAGTGGAGCGCATGGCAACTTAGGTGGAGGCAGGAACCTCCAGGTTTGTGGCGCCCCGAACGTCACCTGTCGCCGGGGTGAGGATGGCGGCCCGGCGCGCGAGCTCCACGTCCCATTGACCTGGTACCTTCCACCTGTTTGCCCCGAACTGTCGCCTCGCCGCCTCGTGGCAACGAGCCCTTGCATTTGAGGGAATTGATCAGGCGCATAGGGTTCCAGCGCAAGGCGGGGCACTGAAAACCAGCGCTTGAAAGGTCGTGCCGATGCTCCGCACCCTCCCCGGCGCTTTCGTGGTCTGTTGACGTGCTTGAAGCCATCGCCGCAGGCTTGCCGGAGGGGTTTGCATGCTGGTGTTTTGGACCTGCTGGCTTGCTGGCTGGTGGCCGCGTCAGACTGATCGGCGATCGGATGCACGGGACGATTTCACAGCGCCCGTGATGCTCTGCGCCTAGAATGAGCGTCTCGCTCCGCTGCACAAATGAACCCGGCCGTGGCTAGATAGCGTAGCTAATCTCTCGTTATGCGTCTCTCCGCGCATCTCTGGTAGTCTTGGCACATACCTTGTAGCCCGTGAAGGATAAGCCCACGGCCCCTGCGCAGCCACGATCTCGTGCTTGTACAGTGCGTGTAGCAGATAGTGGTGTATACTATCTGCGTGGGACGACTCCGTGTGTGCAACGCACGCGGACCGTACTCGCGCCTTGCTCTCAATATATGTACAGGTGGTCTTCAGTACATTTAGTGTCTTCTTGGTGTTATGTCGATATATGCTGCTGGCCCTTGGTGGCGGTCTGGGTGCTTCGTCATACTGTGTCGGTTGCCGGGCGTGATGTGTGTGTGAGAGTTCGACGGCAGGCCAGAACAGGTGAGTTAAACGTGGCTCTTACTGAGAGCTTGTCGCTGGTCGGCTCTGTATACGCGTTCTGTCGTCGTCTGTCCGCGTTAGACCGTCTAGACCTTGCACTGCGCGGCTCCTACGCCGCTGACCCTGGTTTGCCGAGCGATACGACTTCGACTGTCGATGGAGTGATCAAGACTGCTACCAGCCGTAGCGACGCTTACCGCACCCTGCATAAGCTGCGGCCTGCCACACCCGTGGGTGGGGCTTCTCGAAGCGGGGCATCACCTTTCGGTCGTCCTGTCCTCTCATCTGCTGCTGAGTCGTGTCGTTCATGCGCGGGAAGCATCCTGCGCTGTGAATAGAGACAGGGCGCTCTCGTCTGATTATCTAGTGAGCGGGCCTTCGCGTGTGCCTGCTGCACTGATCGACCTCGCTGTGATTAGATCCTCACCTCACATTACTATGCTGAAAATTGGCTCTGTGTGCGCGCTCGACTCGCTCGCGCTGCCTTGACCGGCTCGCGCGCTCTCGCGGGCCGTGGAAGAGCATATCCCCGACTCTACGCACTGCGCGCCCAAGCGAGGTCACCGTCGGTCGGGGTGCGTGGGGAGCTGCGCTGGATGGCGTTTTAGATACGCGCTCCGCATACTACGAACAATTATCGTGTTGCGGCACTCCTCTCAACGCGCGTCCTGTAGTGTGACTCTTCGTGGCGGCGCGAGGTCGGTGCAGCGGCAGAGAGCCCTCTGTTTCCCTGTTGCTTGCGCTCTCAGCACAGACGCCAGCTGCCCCAGGCTCCAGGAATCGGGGTGTGCTCGACGGCAACGGATTTGGGCCGCTGCGCGCCGCCGATCTTGCGCGTGCCATAGCTGCACCTGGTTTCCCCAGCAGTAGCTCCGTGTCTTCCCGGAACGGTGGCAGAGGCGATTCACGCTTCGGACGTCCAGAGCAGACGCGTGCAGGTGCCTGCATGGCGCAGCGGAATCTGGCCAATGTCTCTCTCGCTGGTCCCTCGATTCATCGAAGCCTCGGTGTTGGCACGCGGCCCGGATTCGAGGAGCGGGGGCAGCATTTTTTCCGGCAGGTCACATGCACGGCTGGCTGATTGCCGGGCGTGTCAGGCAACCGGCCCTGCTCCGAGTTCGATGAGGCACCAAGCTGCCCCCTGCGATGCTGAATTCTGAGCATGGCAGGTGCTCTGCGAAAGGGCCTTGGAGCACAGCGATGGTGGTCGACCGATTGCTGGTGATTGCGCGATCTGCTCGCCGTTGAGGGAGCCGACAGATCTGTGTGCGAAGCGGTGTGCTACTCGTTGAGCAGGGCAGCAAGACAAGTTGATGGCCGCGACGTTGCTTCCCTTACCTGGTATTGAATCCTGCAATCGGACAGATTGATCTGGAGGACTCAGATAAATAAAATATTACAATTTTTCACTGGGGTCGACAAGGCTGAGGGCCAAGGGGACCGAACGATTCACTTCACTCGCTTGCTTACTGCCAAAATTTAGACCATCCTGCTTTACCCATAGCAAAGAGGTTCGTGTGCATATCTAACTCGTGCTTCGAGGCACAGCTCCGTGATGATGGTGAGTGTGGTGAAGGAGACGTGTTGTCACGGGTGGTGAGTTTGTCGCCACGTGAACTCAGGTGCTGGCGGTGGGCTGGCGTCCGATGGGTTCAGGCTCAACGAAGTCAGGGCATCCGGAGCTTCCGAGGGCGGTCCCCTGAATGGCGGCCGATTTGAAGGCTATTCAGCACTTTCGTGAAGAAACCTCGTCTATTGGGGGATTCAAGCCAGCGGGCTCAATGGGCGTTGAGCGTCTTCGAAACGGAAGGTCTGAGGCTGCCGGCTGGCTTTCACAATCGGGCTCCGCTGAGGCATCGGTGTGCGCATCAACCGTTTTCGCTCAGCCCCTAGGTAAGGCATGGCCGTGCGAGTGGCGAAAGGTGTGTCGGGTTGAAAGGTGCTTTGCACACGCTTTTGGCCGCGTTGCCGGGGATCGTGTTGTAGCGGCTTGTGTAGGTGTGGTTGTACCGGTAAGCCTACTGACCCAGGTCGGTGGTGCTGC
>Ga0163217_1077442_pt1 | contig 13559 bp, 16 predicted proteins | sample SynspAceP_FD_185933 | JGI IMG/M metagenome (GOLD analysis project Ga0163217, IMG submission 185933) | Saline lake microbial communities from Ace Lake in Antarctica - Synechococcus sp. Ace-P (PacBio error correction) | ecosystem: Environmental > Aquatic > Non-marine Saline and Alkaline > Saline ... | reverse complement strand
GGGTAGAATCGTAGGGGTTGTGGTATGGGCGCGTGACAGTGTGTAGACTCGAGCGCAGTGGCATAGAAATTGTGGCTGAATTTGGCCCGTGCTGGACGGTAGTGCGGGTAGTATACGGGTCTGATGTGGGGTACGCGGTTACAGTGGTTGTAACGAAGATGGCTAGGGCCTGGAGTGCGACGTAGACGGTTTGAAGGTGGCAGGAGAGGTAATAGCGACCGCGCAGAGAGGATGTTTTAATCTGGGGATGCGTTAGGGTTTATAGTCTTTTGCCTGACTACGGCCTTCGGTCAAAAGGTCGAGCGAGCCCCAGCACCACGTTACCCCTTTTGAACACCATACCCACCCCACCGCCTCCCTCCCACATTGGCACTGTTGCTACGCATGTGATTCGATAGGAGTTTCATGTGAGTACAGTGCTGCATGTAAAAAAAAACTGTATTCCAGACGCAGAAGCTGCCCCTGCATTAAAATACTTGAAAGAGTCAGACACCTTGCGGGTATATCCTTATGATTTACAGGCTCCTCCAGGGTGTTGTGCTACGATTGGGCACAAGGGCTTATTTGGAAAAAACATTGTTGAAACGGGTTTTAATCGCGGAAACCAACTCCGACTCAACCCCACTTCCTTCATGAGGTCCTTACAACGAAGACGCGGCGAAACCGCGAAGCTTTACAAAGTTGGGATATTTGGTACGAGCGGAGCACGGACTAAGAGAACGTAGTTGCTCGTAAGACAATGCTTGGGATGGTTAACGAGTTGTTGTCTTTATTAAGGAAGAGCGTTTAGACCGCGCAAATAAGAGCGAAGAAAGCAGGCCGGAAAGGTGAGTTCTTGAGCTCAAATCCCAACCCACAAGACCCATCCTACTCATCACTCCACCCATCACCCATCTCCTCCAAACGCCCCAGCCCCCCCCCCCCCCCCGCCCCGACACCACAACCCCCGACACCTGCAAACCGTCATTTAAGGCGAAGAAATCTGTCTTGAAAATAAGATGGTATTTTTATCAAATAAATTTTTTTTTCATTTTGGCGAATTTTTTTTTTCCCCCCACGAGTTTTATTAGTTTGGGTTTTTTTATTTTGGAAAACCCTCGCTACGCGGGGATGTGAGTGTGAAAAATGAGGATGATTCTGCAAAGAAAATTCCTAGGGTTTGGGACGACCCAGTGACAGGAACCCATGAAATTTAAAGCCGCGTCTGGTGTTTCATTGGAAGAGGTGTTAGTATTGAGAATAACCGTATGATGTCTGTTTTAAAAAGATTGAGAGTGAGGGAGTGGGCCGTCCAGTAAAAAAGAATTACCGTCCAAAACTGGCACCTTGAAGGGAGGGTTGGGTGTGGGGGTACCCCGAAAAGGGATTTGGTGGAAGTTACGGGCTCTGTTTGATTTGATGAGTAAGAAACAGAGGTGGGCCTATTGGTGCTCAGGGATTTCGATTAGAGATGATTAGTGGAAGAGAACTAAAAGAAAACCAACTTTTAGCCGAAGCAAAAAAACAAACTTGATGATGTATTTTTTGGAAGAACTGCAGTTTCTTTGGGGGGTATTGTACTTACCGATACCGAATGAAAAAATTATGTTAAAGCCGTAACCATGCATTTCTAGATTTGGGTAGGCTATCATTAGCTTGCAAATTTAAAAGAATGTATACCCTTTGAGGTAAGTATTCGGACAGTGGTGAGTATTGACCCTCGAAAAACGGCTCTAATGGATTTAAAAGTGGAGATAAAGGAAGGAAAAAGACCACTTTTCTATCATAAAAAAAATATAATAAAAAAAAGGATGGCACAATATTACTTTTCAGGTAAAACAACCGTTAGTGCGGATTAAAAAACAAGCTCAATGGAGTAATCGAAACTACCGAAGTTGCCCATAATTGAAGATATTTTCCAATGAATTAAAAAAGCGCAGGGAAGGGGGGGGAAGGAAGCAGATTGAAAGGCAGTGCTGAAGATCGCGTTATTGCCTCGTTTAATGGGCGTAAACTTAGGAAATACGGAGGGAATTTTGAGGTTGGAAGGGAGTCAAAATCGGTTAAAGAATTGCTGGTTGAGGAGCCGACAAGGTATTGCTGTGGGTGGAGGTATAGTGGTGTGGCAGAGACGATAGTTGGCATGGCCCGACCGAGAAAAAGTAAAGAGGGCTCCTTAACTTGTTCTTAAAGCTCATTGTGAAATTACTCATAAAGTACTTTTCTAGATATTCCTGATAAAAACAATAAACGTGTCAATGCATTGATGAAGAAAAAAAACTTGTCTTTGGGGATATTTTGAAATGTCGATGGCCGTATTTTACAAACGCGATTTATATTTCCAGTTTTTACAAACTATATTTGTACTATTTATGTCCATTTTATGGTATCTATAACCGATATTACCACTAGCGCGGAATTTATAGAATAATAACCATTTAGCAGCACGCAAACAAAGAACACAGTACACGCAGCCATTACTTGCCTAACACCTGAATGTTCAGGCCTAGTGGAAGTGCCGATAAACGCATTGACTGTAATACAACTTCGTCACATCAAAGCCTTTTTGTCACTCTTAAGTGGCCTACTAGGTGAAGGATCAGCTCGGGTGAAATAAAGATCCCTTGAGGGTGTGGAGTGGTGAGAGGGCGTGGGGGGTAAATAAAGAATGGGCGTTTTGTAGAGGAAAGCACCAGAACGCACGCAACTACCACATGGCCCCCGCGCTACTCCTGCACTCCGTCCACCAAGTAGAAGTATTGCATCCTTCTGGTGAAGCTAAGGGTGTATTGGTTAATTGAGGGCGCACCCACGATATTGGATGAGAAGAGGGTAAGGGTAATAGGTTCGTTAGGTATTCATTTAGACCATCACCAGATCAGAAACTTTTAAGGAAACTACAAGAAAAAGACACAAATTAGTACAAGAGCTAGAGAACAAGCAACCAGGGGGTTGTACAAGGTGATGCACATATTGTTTCTCACGCATTTACACACCATCCTCCACCCCACACGCCACAGTATAAGGTGCCTTATCGGTAGTGGGTTAAACGAGGATTATAAAAGATGTTTTAGACGAAGCTGGAAAAAAACCAACGTTAAGGCCATGATGCGAAAGGAAAAAGTTGAAAGCTGGATGGATAATTTAATTTGATGGGGTATGTTTAAAGATGATTGTCTACTATTAGTAAGTGAGAGTAGTGGCCACAAACGAATGTCAGACGTTAAGTGAAGTGATATGCAGAAAAATTACCAGATATTCATTTTAGTGACGGATCGACGTTCAGAAAGAAGAGATGGTACAAATGAACTGGGCCTATTGCGTCGGGTAGCGGATAAGAACGAAAAATTCGGGGATCAATTATTTCAAACATTCTTAGCAATGGCTTGGTGGTTAGTTGCATATTGAGAGGATAAGGGGACTCGTGGGAGGAGGTTCGGCGTGTAAGGAAAACGAGCAGGCACATTGCGGAAGGTTTAGTATTAAAGATTAAACGCGTTGTAGCGTATTCCGGGTTTAGAATATCATGAAAAAAAATTATTTTAAGATTTTCCAGTCTGTTGGCAATAAAGAAAGGTCTACAGCATAGGTTAATTACTATCGTGAAAAAGAAGAATGAAGATGCAGTGAGTGGTGGATCAGAGAAGGAAAATGTTGGGGTTGAGAGAAGTAAAGAGTCGAGAGGGTACTGGTCGACTGACCGGTTGCTTTTTGTACGCTTAGGAAGAAGGGAGAGGTAACAGTGAGGAGCAACAAGCGCCAAGAGCTGTAGTTGAGTATGAAAAGAGAACTCTCCTCCGGCGTCGCGCCCGTGCAACCCTCGCCCCCTCCCCCCTTCGCACAACAAACCACACCCTTCCACTCCAACCCCTGCTACCTACACCAGGCACAGAACATCTCCCTTAGACACAAAGCGCACAGCAACTACTTTACAAAACGTGTCCCGGGCAACAAAATTTCACAAAGAACCGGCCCCGTGACTCTGGCCTGCACATTAACAGCTAACCAGCATCAGAATGTAAGGTATTCTTGGTGTTAGCGAAGGATTTGGAGTAAGGATTGAGCAGTGGAGTTGTGGAAGCGGGCGCAGTGTAAGGGAATTCAAAAGAAAGATGGATGCGCGTAAAAGAAGATAAGTTTTGTCAGGCTGATCTGTAGAGGCGAAAGAGTTGCACCTCATTGCTTAAAACCTTTATAAAATTAAAAGATGAAGCTGTATTATTGTTAGATGGCATGAAGCTATGGCTAGAGTGCATTGTTCGCGAAACAACTGTTGTGTTCAAAAATATTCTCATATATTATAGAGCAGTTGTTTTGAATCATTTTCTATGCAATGGATGCTCAATTCAAATTTTTAAATCAAACAGTGCATTAGTAGACGTTCATTTTTTTAGGATCTATTACATATGCCTGGTTTTTAACAGTATAGATTTTGCTACAAATCTTTTCTTAAAAAATCCGTCCCTAGATCTGTACTGAGAGCAGACCTCCAGATCACTTAATTTTCCGCGATTGAAGGCCTTATGAATACGAAACCATTGCTCTAGATTATTTGGTAAAGCCACATAACCAAGAAGACGTTACGAAAAAAAAAGACAATTTTAAAAAACTAAAAAAAGTCCTCTCTCAGAACGTAGCTCCTTCAACAAACAAGTCCTTCGTCAGCCACCGAAGCACATACGTTCTTCAAATTCTAGCTGCCAAGAGTCCCTATACATCAATATTCGACCCGACAGCTTAACTTACAATCTACCACAAATTCAACTGAAATACCTTTTACTGAAGCCGAAAGGCAGATTACACCTCGAATAAGAAGAGAAAGACAGGGAAAGCAGGGAAAAGATGGGGGGGTAGTCCGCCTGGGCGGGGCGAGTGTGGAGATAGCCTTAAAAAAGTATAAAGAGGGAGAGTTAAGACTTCCGAGGGAAGGGAGTAGTCGTGACGCTTTGCAGATTCGACCGGGTCTTGTGATTATTAAGTTTTTACTTAAGAGGAAGTTATTGATATTGAGGAGATGAATAGTGGTCGCTCATAGAGAAAAGGAAGTGGTGATGCGCCTGGGGATTGAGGTGGAGATCGAAGACCAGGGCGGCTGAACTCATTGAGAAAGGAGAGCTTAAATTCATTGCTTAATTTTTAATAGCACTTAAACACTAAAGAGCTAGCTGAAAAAAACTAAAACAAAAGTAAAAACAAATATGGCATATTCATCCATACAACATAATCCAAGCATTGTTCGAAATTATCTTCCACATTGTCTTCAAAGATGAAAAGAGCGCTACTTTTTTGAAAGTTTTAACCATCAGAAGTTGAAGAAGCTATTCAAACAAAAAAAATACCAACTTGTCAAGCACAATCAATCGTATTCTTTACAAAGGGCGTCACTTTTGGAGGTCTACATTTCTCAAAAGGGGAACACATGCCCAAGCCAAATTCAGCTTCGTGTTTTAGGGCACGGTATCGTTCCTGACTTTGTTGTTGATATACGGCCAAATTCTGCCACCTATGGTAAAAATCTAGCACTGGGGTGTGTGATTCTTCAAAGAGAGAAATGCGGGAAACAAGCTATTGTATTCCGAAAGAGGGGTTGTGCGTACGATGGTTTTGTTGACGCTTTAAGTGAAAAGCAAGCTAGTGATTCTGGTCTAGCTATAAATGTCGATTAATTTATTATCTCATAAAAATTCGGGAAGGGCTGGCATGTATGTTACGAGATGAGTAGGGTCGCTTAGAGGGTATAGGGATGGGCCACATTACTTCTGAAGCCGATTATTATTTCTTTGATCTATAGTATTAAAGTTCTAACCTTTGTTTTAAAGAACTTAAACTACGTGCGTCATCCACATCAGCTTATACATTCCCCCCACGCACCCATCGAGTAAAATTACTGCCGTTTCCCACCGGTGCACACGGGACCACCCATCTAGGACCAGCGTGTCCTTAAACCCGCAGCCTCTTCTGTAGCCTCTAGATCCTGACACACCTACGCTATTCTATTTAATATCGTGTCCATATTAAGATTCTGGATTTTATACGATGCTATATAATAGGTTAATTAGCCAGCATTTACCTCCTGGAAAATTGTCGATTTTTGTTATTATATTGTTGGCTACGTTATACCATATGTAATGATTAATAGGCTGTAAAGTTGACACTTTCATATAACCAACTCGCCCGCCCTCAAACGTCCCCTAGTATCGGCCCCCCAAAAAACTAAGCTACCGCGCGCGGCACTCTCCACCCAACCACACCATACTACTTTCCACTACCAAACTCCTTCAACCACACTCCTCTGTCCATCCTAATGCGGAGCGGCCCACAAAATCTCCTCCCCCCCCCCCCCTTACCCCTACCTCTACGACACCCACGGCATCAGTAAGAACGCGGCACCCCTTAGGTGTTTATGGGAATAGCAAAAGAGTGGATAGGGGTGAAACAGGAAAATATATAAAAAACGCCACACAACATAAAAAAATCATATAATTTACATTAAGAGACCTACTTGCTCTATACTCCGGCGACCACTACGGACCCGTCAATTTTATGACACAACTCACTGATTCGGGTGCGGGGGGGGGAGACGGAAAAGAGGGGATTCCCTATGCGGTGCATGGCAGGAGCGACCTAGGAACGTGTGAACCCGAGCCTGATGGGCCAGAGAGAGTCTTGGCTCTTTTGAAGTCTCATTTAAAAATCTTATCCAGAAATAGCCAATTCCTCGTACCGCAGGAAATTTTTATCATTTACAGTATATATTGGAAGTTTTACTGCTTACTTGGTTCGATTTTTGCTAAGTCTATATTTTTGACATTCAGTATATGAGCATCATATATTCAAAACTTCTCATTTTCCGAAGTGCAACAGAGCCGTGTATCCGCTACTCTTGCAAAACGTGCCCTAAAATATCAGGTTTTGATATTAAGCTCTTAATAATAAAAACTGCCTCTTTTTAGATTACTCGTAAATTCTCTGGCAGTGGCGGACGATAGGGTAGTCTTAAAAGAAGGGCTGGGATCGAGGTGGGCTTATCTGTAAGGGCGCTGGTGCTAAGTGTAGCGAAGGAAATGGAGTTCTTTGACTTATATATTTTGGGTACAAACTCACTTTCTTTATAAAAATAGTTATAAAAGCATAAAATAAAAGCGTCTTATTAGGAACCGCTCTAGTGTTGTTGCGTGTTGTCGTGATGGCCACAGTCGGATGGCGTAGTTGGTAAAGTGCTCGTTCCAAAATTGTTCTTTTTAGTTCCCATATCACCATTAGGTCATATATTCAAATTAGTGCATTTCGGTCCATTTTTAAGGGAGAAAACTCTCTATGTGGTATCTAAGTATATCTCTGGTGTTTCTCAACATTTTTAGCATCTTCTGTGCAAAACGTTCAACTTTTTTCGCCTTTATCAATAAGTTCTTTTTACCTTCTTGTGGGCTCTTGTTTCGTGCGGATGGAAGAGCTGTTCATATAATAACTTTAATCCTCCGCATCCTGTGGTAATAACCACAGTTCCGATATCTCTACCGTCCATGAACAATCGCCTTTTTCTGTTCCCATTTGTGTTTTTGAATTATTCTTACGAGCTTTATATCTCGAACTTGTTCAAATCGCTTGCTATTTCGCTGTACCTGCTCTTTAGTAAACTTCCATAGGTTCTAATTTTCATCCTCTGACTTTTTCTTTCATTTGTTCATAGTTACATTTTCAGATTAATATTCTAAGGCTTTCTGGTTCCCCCCATTATACACGAATTAACAATTCAATTTGTGTGGCATAGCAATTTTTTACGTAGTGCTTCGTGATGTCTGTGGGGAGTCCCGCGTGCCGATAAGAGACGCATTAGTCTTAATGGGCAGAATAGGGGTTAGGCTCTGTACAGTAGCGGAGCCGGCGAGTGATCAATATAAATAATACCACTAAAGCTTTTAAATTGCCAATTGATTTCAGCAATGCAGAATGCTTTTTCCTGTGGCATGCCTATCCGTCCTCACTACGCCGGAAGGGTCGGGTACTTTTTCTTCATCTCTCTCAAACCCTAAATTAACTTAAAAGCGTCAACACCCTTCCAACACACTGCACCAGTCTTAAACATGACTTCACTTATAACTCTCTTGGCCCCCCCCTTTCCCCTTAACACTCTCTGATTGGTTAAAGGCCAACTCCCTGTACTAACCTCTCCATTGCATATTATCATGTAATACCATAATGGTGTAAATAGGTGTTAGTTCCTTTTTATAATATATTATTCTTCCTTTAATTTCTTATATATTCTCCTTATTTTGTGAACAGCAGAGGAATCCTTAAGGGCTCGTGTTAATACGGAAGCGAGCGCGGGTTTGGCGCTGCTAATATTTTTTCTTTTATACCATCCAACGGTAAAAACTTTTCATCCGCCTAAGGTGTAATTTCCCCAGTCATCGCTTAAACTTTTTCTTCACTTTTTTCTGAGTTAAATAAAGATATACCAAAGAGGTAAGTCATGGTAATCCCTTGCACTTGGTCCTGTCTTTCGGTTGTTGCCCTTTCAGGAACTATGAAATATGCACATTTGTACTCTTCAAAAAACCCACTCGGTTCTATTCCGAATATGTTTTTTTCATGCGTTAGATTGTGTGATAGGTGATTCCATTCGCGGAGAGTGGTGGGCGGCGGGGAGTTGTCGTCTCTCCATGACCTTGCCTAAAATTTACCCGTAAAATTCGTTACGCGTTCTCTTCTTTCCTTCTGGATAAGATCGACTCTATAATAAAATATCACCACTACGCTGTGTGCGGCAAGCGGGTGAAAGGCGCGGGGGGGGAGTGAGAGCAAGCCTGCCCGGGCCGGCCAACCATCCTCAGTAGGGAGTTTTCATATTTATCCACGGTTCCATTTTTTGGAGCGACCTAAGTACTTTTTCAATTGATTTTGCGTTTTGAAGCGTTGTAATCTCGATGAACTGGCCTCGGCCGTCGTATTGCAAGTAGGATTTTTGCGAGCATAGCGCACCATTTGGCAAGTTGCGTTTGTTCTATGAGAACGCAGCGGGACCCCAGACATCTCGGATAATAGCCTTCAACATTTTCTCTAATTGATGCCTTCCCTAATTTTCAAATGCATTAATACGGTTAATCACGTGTTCTATTCATTGCTTAGGGGAAGAATAAATGTCTTTTTCGCAAATTTCTTACTTTACTCTTACAATCGTATACCCCATGTCCAACGGTTGAATAATTTCCATACGGTCACGGCAAAGCTGGTTGAATGGGGGAGCTTAAATTTATTGGCGGTAGGCTACAAACATCACCTTAGAAAGGTCATAGCCATGTTCTAAAGAAATTATCATGAAAACTCACTATGGTTTGTTCTGGGTCTAAAACCTCAAGCATGGCAGACGGACGGATCTCCCTGATTGCTATTCGAGTGTAGGTTTAGTCGTATGGTGCATCTAAAATTAAATACCAGGATTACTCGTACCTGGCCTGTGTTTTTAAAGCTGATTGAATTAATCACGGCACCCTGGCACTAGCGCGCGGCCAATAGTAGGTTGTCTGTGTACTCGAATTTCGAGGGCGGGCTGCAGGGTCGACGCGATAGCCCGCTAAGGATTGACCATGCTCACGCAACATCTTCTCTACCCCCTAAAGCGCCCTTCAGCCAACCTAGACTTTAACTTAAACGAGCTGTGGTTGTACCAACCGCCGCACAGGGGGAAGGGTCCATAGAGGAAGAGCAGTGATAAGAATAGGCGAGTGTTGCATGATCATTTGCGAAGCTTTAAAACCGGCGCAGGATGATCTTCCTATTATTCGTGGCGGGCTGTAACGATGCGTTCTGAGAGCCATAAGTGGATCTCGGGGTCTGAAGTGAGTGTGTGTTGGGGGCGGCGTTCTCTACCAACCGCAACCTCTATTCTTTGACATCCAATTCCATTCTCCACTGGTAATTCTCAAACAACTAATTCCTAATGTCGGAAGTTACGGGGTTGAAGTGCCGTAGTAGTGTCGGTGCCCACTTTCGCGCGACTCCACTCCCGTTGCATTCTTCTCAGAATAGTTTCTTTGGTTAAATATGCTCTTTTTTACTTTTTTTTACCCTCGGAATTTTTTCATTTTTCGCCTTTTCACCGCAATTTCATCGAAACCTCTTCCTTTCATATGTATTAGCATCCATCTTATATTCTTCTCTTGACTCGTCTTTCATTTGTCTGGAGTGTAGAAAATACTTCTCGTTGCACTGCTTGGGGGTTCGTGGATCGGGTGGGTGGGCGGTATTTAGACTGAATATCATTTTTAGAGCTCAGATTGTTGCAAAGGCTGGGGAAGGTGCAACATCATATATTCAGCATCGGCTAAGGCACGTTCCTGTAAGAGCTGACAATTTCTAATAACTCTTTGCTTTTCTTGGACCCCGAACACTTAAGTTTGAGGATACAAAAATTGATCAAAAAAAACGTATCACTGGCTGAATATTTTTAATGGCAAAAAGAGGGCGGATCGACTAGGGGAAGTGTGTGATTGATGTGCGTGTGTATAGATGGTTAACGCCAATTCTTTTGACAGATTTCAATGATTGCAGCAAATTCCGGATTCAGTTGGGCTCTGGACGCTTTCTTCGCTGTAAGCTTCTCGAATGGGTAGCCGTTCATATACGGGCTTTCAGTAAGCACTTCGGGCCTACTCAAAATCGTATTTTTGCCCTGTGGGATGGGAGATGAAAGCGTTGGTGTTCGCGATCAGGGGCAGTTTGGTTGAGGACACCGGCGGGTAGAGGAAGGTACGCGGCAACGGGGGGTTAGGCCGCAAGGGTGTGAGAGTAGGGTCGAGCAAACGCCCGGTTCGTTCAGACGGAGTGCAGACATCTGTTTTGGAACCAGCGGCCAGATAGGAGCTCGGGTTCCGGTGGGCTCTCTCATCCTTGCTGATCAACGCCCACTCAGAAGAGGTCTCATCTCCCGCGGTTAGAATAGGAGGAATAGACAACCCCTGGAAGACGGAGATTACGTGGTTTCCGCGAAGGGAAGAAGTTGCGCTAATTGGTTTCTCTCGGTAATTTTTTCGCCTCGTTCATTCTCCTGCTGCAGTCTGTGCGCGGTGTGTGGAATGAAGATGGAATAAGGTGTGCAGGCGTCCTCAGGTCCGGGGATTTCGCGTGGTAGACGACGGAGTAGATTTCGAAAATTTGAGAAGTTTAGGAAGTTTCCGGGCAGGGTAGGAGTAGTATTTCAGTCGTGTCTGTCACCGTGGGTGCAGATGTTACTTAATTAGATAATATAAAATTGTAACTTCGTATGCTAAGCTTACCCGTTAATTTATAGTTCCATGTAGTGCTTTATCTTATATATTTTTATACTCTCTACAAAATGGCAATATTCTTCCTCCATGCCCACACAAATCACAACCCCAACAACCCAATCTCTCCTCTCACAAACCACAAAGCTGTAAACATTCGGCTAAATTGCAAACACATCCTCCCACCTACCCACACACCCCACCTTCTGCCACCCCCCACAAACACCAAGCAACCCACATGATCCTGCCCTTCTATCTGCACCCCACTTCGTTCGTTTGCCCAAGCACCCCCCCAATCCATAGCGGCCCAACCTTGACAGTGTACCAACCCGGTAATTACAAAGCCGACCTGCTTACCCACACCCTACCCCGCCCAATACGCCACCTGTGAAAGATGAGGTTGTGTGGGTGCAGAGGAGGAGTGAGGTGGTGAGTGGCGGATAATATGTATAGTCATTTTTTTGTGAATCCGCCACTTACCAGGAAGAGTGTCAGCTCCACCCTTTACAGCGCCCTCACACCTTCAACCTCTGGTCTGTCTCAAACGCCCATTGCTATCTAACAACCTATGTGTATTTATCCTACTTACTCCTCTGTGAATGTCAGTGCCAGATAATAATTAAATAGTGAAGTGGGTGGCGGAGTGGTGGGAGGGAAATTATTGTATAAGGTGAAGACAATGACGGAATTGGCTTCCGATGAATGTGTTTACAGAACTAAAGGCTCAAAAAGTGCTGGGAAACACAGTGAAACAATTGAAAGATAATAAGATACAGGAATTTCTTTGACCTTAATTTTTGATTGAAGGCTACGATATGAAGAGATAAAGTGGACATTATGAATATCAGTTAATTGCCAATTGCAGAACTACTATTTCTCGAGCGAAAGAAAGCCTACGGCAAAAAGTAATTAAGGGCTGAATGTCGTTGAAAAAAAATAGTTTAAGCGAATGAAATAAGCGGCTATTAATTTCTGTTCATTGTTAATTGAAATGCTTATGAAAAAGATAGTTTAGATATACCTTGTTTAAAAAACCTTGAGATTCTTTTGATGTGAGAATCCTAATGAAGGTTCATGAATTTGCAGATTTTTAAGATAAAATTGAAGTCTCCAAAAAGAGGCTGTTTAGCCTTTGTTCGAAAAAAAAGCTACGCTTATATTTCTCGATGGCGGGCATCCTAGTGTCTACTTGATGGTTTGACTGTTCTTTATTTTAATTCGAACCCTTCTGCTAGACCAACAAGTGGTAGCATATCGCCTGAAATTCTTAAACAGAATTTTACTTGCGAATGTTATTCAAGCAAGAAATAAACAAAATTACAAAACGAGCACACTCCTAGCAACAAAAAAAAAATCATCGAAGACACGATGGAGCAAAACTATTTACTTAAGAAAAAAGATTTATGGTTAAACTTGAAAATGACAACTCCTCAAATGGAAGGGAAATAGCAAGTTTATTTTAAGTTGCATAAAAATGATATATAAAATTAATTTCAACACACCTCACGTAATTAGATTTTATTAGCTAGATGTGCTATTCAACTAATGTTGATTGATTAATTAATAATAATATTACATACTATGAATAAATAGCAATTAATAATCGTGATTCCCTTTTGTTTTACTTTTTAATAGTGTCCCCTAAGCATTTTTTGCCCAGTACAGGCTTAAAAAGGAAAACACACGGAAAGAAAAATCAATAGTAGGAGAAAGAACAAGAAGTATGGCGGTGAAGATGCTGGAGGTGCAGCTGTACTAGAAGCTACAATACATCCACGCTCACTCGCGCAACACCTCTTACAACCATTTACGTCTCTGAATCAACGACCCGGATCACGCTGACTCGAAAGTAATCCATTAAAGTAAATGGAAAAAGTAACGGAAGAGTTGAAAGGTACGAGCAAAAAATATAGATGTATTTTAATATTGACGGTTGCGTGTTTGAAGCCAATAACAGGGTATGGATCGCCAGGAAACTATTTTGTGACAATAACAAAAGTTAGTTGGAACTGGAATTGGGGTGTCTTACGAACAATGTAAGGACATGGCAAAATGATTACAAGCATAAAAGTAGCTATAGAAAATGAGTTGCATTTAATAATGATTATGGCAGTATAATTCTTGACCGTATTTGGGAGCGGGGGTCATGCTAAAATTTCATGTGATTATGGGGTCGCTTAGAAATTGGAGAGTACATGGCCAGACCAACAAACGAATTGGAATGTTTTGATGTAGTACCGTCTAAATTTCTACCATTGGAATAGCATCAATAGTGGCAAAAGTCTCAGCAGCACCCCCTTACCCTCTCCGCGTCCT
>Ga0163217_1118130_pt1 | contig 13561 bp, 20 predicted proteins | sample SynspAceP_FD_185933 | JGI IMG/M metagenome (GOLD analysis project Ga0163217, IMG submission 185933) | Saline lake microbial communities from Ace Lake in Antarctica - Synechococcus sp. Ace-P (PacBio error correction) | ecosystem: Environmental > Aquatic > Non-marine Saline and Alkaline > Saline ... | reverse complement strand
GCATCAAAGAAAGCGAGGGACGGGCGGGGTGGCCCAGCTCTTAGGGACGTCTGGCGGGAGGCACGAGCTTTAACTTTTCCGAGAGCATGATCGAAGATTCGAATTCCCTGAAAACACCCAGACCTTCACTCTAGGCCGCTCTTGACGCCGCTTAAGGCCTGTCCCAGCAGATCCTGAGCCTTCGAGCCAAGAGGGGCTGGTGCTGGCGACGGAACCAGGTGCGCTGGCGTTTGGGCGTACTGGCGGCGTGCGCCACGCTCCGGTAAGAGCGCACAGGCTAGGCTTCGCTGAGCTCGCCGGCCAGGTCTGCTGGTTACGATAGCCGATCGTGTCGAGCAGCGGCAAAGCTCCGCCGTATGCGGGCGACCAAATCAGTGCGGCGGTTTCCTCGAAGCAGGCCGCCGACTGAACAATGGCAGGCTGCGCGCGGGCGATGCGGCTTGGGCAGGTCAGGTGCGATCGAGGGCGAGTTCGAGCACGCGGCAGGGGGCGGATTGGTTTAGACGCTGGCCCGTGCAGGGGGCGGCCAGGTGCCATAGAGCACCTCCAGGAGCGCGCACGGTGCGCACCGAAATCGGGCAAGCGGCAATCCGGGCGGCGGCAGATACGGTCGGGCACTGGGCAAGCAGTTGGTGGCAGCTGGCCTGACCCAGGCGCCCCAGCTGGTCACGCAGGGGCGGCTGGGGCTGGCACGGCGGGGGCTCGAGTCCCTGGAATGCAGGGCCCTGAGGTAGAGCGCTTCCGCCCCCAGGAAGGCCATACCCCGACGCTACCCCCCTCGGCGCGATGCTGGCGCTGCGGCCTTGGCGAAGTCGTGCGAGGTGATCGCCGATTCGGTGAGCGCAGTTCGGAGCAGCTCATGGCGTACCCGGAGCCCGCTGCAGCGCTGTGGGCTTGTGCGATGCCGATGTCCCATGCCGGCATAGAAGCTGGCGGGGAATATCCAACCGACAGAACAGCCAGGTCGAGGGGCGCCGGCGACTCTCGATCGCCAGCGAGTCGTCTGCGACGCCGGCCGTGCGGCCGAAGCGCAGACGATCACGGGCAGGGGTTGGGAGCCACTCGGGTCGGCCGCTGGGCGGGAGCGAACAACAGAGCGGACTGGAGCGCGAGGACAGTTCCAGCCATGGCTGTCTCCATTACCCGAAAACAGGCTACTCAAGCCCCCTGGGAGCCTCTCAGGGCCCAGGGTGATAAAGTAACCATCTTGAATTGGGGCTTTGAGCGTCTCTTGAAAGCCTCAAGAACCTCGCTTTCATCTCAGCGTTCCCACATCAGATGAATTCTCGCCGATGGGGCTGGCGCAAATTTCTGGCCATCGCGCTGGGGCAGGGCCGTTTCCACCGACCAGGGCGCCAGCCCGCTGAGCATCTGGACCATGACCGATCCCCCAGGATCGAGCAACGGCCTACGGACGCCGAGCAGAATCCAGGGTCCTTTGAAGGGTTGGAACCGGTGCGCAAGCCGCACACGGCATGTACACGGCACCACGGGCCAAGGGGTTTGACCACCTCGTTATGAAGGGTGGTCTGACAACTCTTTGGATTGAGGCCTCGCGGGGGCCATTGCGCACGAAACTTCGTTCGCCTCTGCGGACGACGGCTCGGTGGACAGTTCACGGACACGGCCGCGGCATCCCACCGACATCCATCCAGACACCGGCAAGTCGGCCTGGAAACGGTAGGTTGACCGTGCTGCACGCCGGCGGCAGTTTCGGCAGTGGCGGCTACAAGGTGCGGCGGCTGTGCACGGGGTTGGGCATCTCGGTTGGTTCAACGCCCTGAGCGATATGGGTGGAGTCACCGTGCGCCGCCCAGGGCCAGGGTGCACCGCCAGCGCTTTGAGAGGGCACACCGATCGGATTACTGCGCTTTCTTGAAAGCCGGACAAGCAGCGGCAAAACCGGCACGCGATTGCGCTTTACAAGGCCGGACACCGAGAATCTTCAACCGTCGGCAGCGTCTTCGACTACGCACCCTCTTCAGGACGCTGCGCCGAGCTGGCCTACCTCAACGCGGGGTTGCGAGATCGTCTTCCGCGGACGAAAGGGCGGCAGCCTTGAGCCCTGAGGTGGAAGGCCCATTGAGGAGATCTATCATTTACCGAAGCGCGGCATTCGGCGAATATGTGACCTAAATGGAATGCGAGCAAGGATTTCCTCTCATTCCGACATCATCTACGTCAACAACGGAGAAGGACGGCGTTCAGGTTGGAAGCCGCCCTGCAGTGGTGCGTCGATGCTACTCGAACAGCATACCTCGGCTTCGCCAACACTCAGGGACCGTCGATGGGGGGCACCATATCGAGGGCCCTTCCAAAATCGAGTGCTCACCCGCACCTTCAAAACACTTTGCCAAAAAGCGCGGCAACGCAAGACGCCGATTCCAATCTGGCGGCGAGAAACATCCGCTAAGGCTCACGCTGTGCTCTCGGTTGAAGGTGCCGGGAATCCTGAATTCGAAGGCCAGGACCAAAAACCAAGCTCGGACACGAGAGGTTCGTGGCATCGTTGACACGGTGGTGGGTGCGAATCCGCTGAATTGGAATTTCGGAATTCCATCCCAGGTGATCGACCTGCATCCTGGAGAAAAGCGATCCAGGCCTTCAACGCTGGCTGAGGCCGCCGCGGGAACGAGCCAGGGAGCTGTGTGCGGCGTTAATCGGTGCTGAAGCTCCACCCTGCCGGGCAAACTGGCATGACTGAGCTCCACGCGATCCTCCGAATCCGAGTCTACCTCGGTGCGAGGGCGACGTCCGCGGCTGGTTAGCCCAAGCGCGCCGGGATCGGCGATTCAGGCGATCTGCCGCTGCCCGGCAGATCTCAACATCGAAAGAAAACCGACCGATGCCAAGATCTATTAAAAAACAACCGAAAATTCAGGGCCCTGATCACAGGCTGGCATTGGGCATCAAAGGGGGAGGAGGTTCAACGAATCGGCCCTGCGTTATCACCGCTCGTGATCTGACCGACGCCGAATGTGGATGGCGCCCACTTCCGCACCTTGCTACTCAAACCTTCTTCTATCGCTATCAGAAAAAACTTCTGCTGGAAGGTGGCTACCATTACATCGCCTGCCCGCTCTCTACAAAGGCGAAGCGCTTAGGTAAAATCCACACCGATTGCTACAACGAGCAAGGATCTCAAAACACCCTCGATGGTTTTGCGGCAAGGGGCCAATTACCACAATCAGCTTATCAAGGCCTGGCGAAAATTGATGCCAAGCCAGCTCTGGGAAAACCCACCATGGATCAACGACCCGAACGATGAAGCGGCGTCGAGATGAAGATTGCTGCCGAAGCCGATCGCACTCTTCACATCCTGATGGGTGACAAGGTGGCCCCGCGGCGGGAGTTCATCGAGGCCCACGCGCCGAACGATTTCGCCCAGGCTCGACATCTGATGGATTTGCGTTTCTGCCATTGGGTGCTGGGGCTGGCCTTGACGCTCCAAGCAGCGTTGCCGGCGGGGCGGTGAGCGCCGGCTCGGCCGGAGCTGCGTCGCGCCAGAAGCAAAGTCCCTCTTGGCCGCCGGGGCCGCTGTCGCTGCGTTTGCGCGCCCCAGCACTTCCGCCCCTGTCAATGACCCACACTGCAGCGCAGCGAGGCCTCCGTGCGGCCTGTGCTCACCTGCGGGAACCCGGTTGGCACGCTGGCTGCAGGTTCAAGCTTCCAAGCCCCACGGTCGGCCACCCCGCGCGGCTGGCTGCCTCGGATGATTCACATGCCTGATTCTTGACCCTGAGCATTAGCAACCCTTTGGTTGGCACTGGAGCGGTGCCGGGCGCCTGGCTGCGGGTTGCGCCTAGGTCAACATTCGAGCCGATGCTGCCCCGTCGGCACTGGGCAACTTCGGAGTGAACGTGGGGCCCGCCTTCGCCCCTGGCTTGCTTGGTCGCCCTCGTGCAGCGTGGCGCCCGGACGGCCAAGAGACTGCTGCTGGCTGATCGCCACCGGGTTTCCTGGGCGCTGAGCACTTGCTCCACCTTGATTGGTGGAAGTTCTGCTGAACCTGCGCCAGGGCCAACCCGGCGATGCGGGGCGCTGCTTGGCAGCGCCTCTGTGCTGCCGGCGTTCCTGGCGTGGCAGCTGGGCTATGCTTCTGGGAGCAGGGCTGAGTATTGAAACGCGCCTGCGCTTCAGCTGTATGGGAACTGGGGCTGGTGGACCGCCGTGCTGTTGGCCGGCGCGATGCTGCGCTTGGCGCATGGGGGTTGCAGATCGGGCCCTCCTCGCGACGGCGCCACCGGGTAGCCGCAGCCAAACCTGCTGCTCCAAATCTGCGGGATCGTTCCTGTCGGGCGTGGGCGGGGCGGACGTCCCCCGGCAACTCCCCTGCTGCTGCTACGGCGGCATACGGCTTCTGTGGAATCGCCCTCACCACCTTCAGCTCCTGGATGCTGGATTCTTGTGGCGCCTCAAACGGCACAGGGTCAACCCCCTAGAGGCCCAGGCCCTGTGATCCTCAGCCTCGGTGCTGGGCCTGGCCGCCGCCCGCGCCCGCCTGGCGACCAGCCGCTGGTTGTGGATCAGGCCGCTCAGGGCGCCTCGATCGCAGCGACTGAGGCTCGGCGCTGTCGGGATTCAACGAGCTCTTGAGCGGCCCCAGCACCGTAGCCGTCACGGCCCACCAAGGAAACTCTCGAAAGATTCCACTCCACGTCTTCGGGCCGGCTCTACCGAGTTGAGCCAGTCGCATTAGGGGGACGGTCTTGTTCCTTGGTCAGTGAACCTTTCGAACAGGGTTGAAGTTGGCGCCGTAGATGTGGTGGCGCAGAATGCTGGATCTCGCTGAGGCTGCCGGGCTCTGGGCGCCGAAGTCGTTGCAGGGGGCCGAGCACCTTCAGGACCGCGCGGGCCGTAAGCTGTCCTGAAGCGCCTGCAGGCCGCGTATTGAGGGGTGAGCCACACGGCTGGCCACATGACATCAGCAGCACCTCACCGCCAGAATCACCGAGCGCTTGCTCGCTGCGATGGCGTTTTTCACCACACGTCGATACATTCACAGTCATGGGACAAAGTTGCGTCGAAGCGGGACCCTTAGGCGTTCGGGCTCTCACCCAATTACACTTCGGGAAGGCTGCGATCCTCCTGGGGCTAATGAGCGAGGCAACCAGCGCCAAGCAGTCCCACTGCGGCTGGGGAAACAACAAAAGCACTGGCAGGTGGCCGATGTGGTGCCGCATTGCAGGGCCTGTCACGGCCGGCAAATTATGACGGGTCCAAGTGCTGCTTGGAGGCCGGTGCAGGCCGGTGGGACGCGCCGAGGACGATCGCCGCCTGCCCCGCACCCTGCAGGCACCTGGCCTTTCGGCTGACTGGTCAAACGAGGCGATTGAGTCTACAGAATATCTCGTCCGGTTGTGCAGAGAGCCTGCTGGAGCGGCTGCGCTCGGCGAAGTGTCTTGGAAGTTCTGGTAGAGGAGATGTCCCAGACGACCGGGTTGCCGGCTGCTTCGACGAACTGACGCGAAAGTGGTGCGCCGGGCTGTTGATGCAGCTTCAGGCCCGGCCGAGCGGCGCGTTCACCGCCAATTCTTGGGCTTGAGGCCGAGACGGCAGGCGGCTGATGACCACCGAGTTCATCGAACCTCAAGATTCCACAAGCGCCGCCCAGGCCCTCGCCATTGTCCGCCGCCCCCCCCGCCCCCCGCCCCCCCCCCGGGCCCGCGAAAACCGAGACGTTTCTACAGCCTTTATTGTCCAACGATGGCTCCCGCCATCCACCGGAATCCTCTCCGCTGCGGGGATTTCTGTTCACCGCCCGAGCCGGACGGACCGCATTGGGCGCATAAGTGTGACCCGGGGTTGGTTCCAACGTGACCACCACCACCGACCCAGGAAGGAGGTGGCCGGATCATCCAGCGACTACGGACTTCCTGGCGTGCGGGTGGTCGATCGGGCAGGAGCGGCTGGTCGGGGCATCGTCACGGTCGACGATGTCCGTGATCGACGTATCCAGCAGGAGGCACCGCGACCTTCTACGCCGGCCGGTGCCGTGCAGGCGGCGACAGAGGAGCACTCTTCCAGAAGGCAACCTGTTCACCGTGGCCGGCGCGGGTTGGTGTGGCTGTGGTGCTGCTGGTGGCAACACCGGCACCTCGGCGGGATCGCTCGAAGGAGGGGTGCTGCAGGACGGTGGTTGCGGACTGGCCGCTTCATCGACTGCTGATCGGCCCACCGGCGGGCAACGTGGGCGCCAGAGCTCCACGGTGGTGATCGCGGGCCTGAGCACCCAGCGGATCCAGGCCTGTGGGCCTGTGGCGCACGGCTGGGCCGCGAAGCGTTCTCAGGAGTTGCTGTTGGCTGTGCTGGCGTGATCGTGGTCGGTTGCCCTGCGGCTGGCAGTGTGGGCGGGCGCAGCTTGGTGGCCACCGCCGCCAGGCATCAGCCTGGTCTGCATCACCACCCTTGGCGGCCCACGGGCCGGGGGCGGTCCCTGCCCCTGCTAGTTTCACCGGCTGGGCTGGTCCCAGCCCTGATGCGGCTCCCATTCATCACCACCCGCACCGACGTTGGCCGGGCTGTTCATCTACCTGCAGGGACGCCTCCTGGTGCTGAACCACGTGGCCTGACCCCCTGAACGGTTGGAAAATCCGCAGGCTTCCTGAGAGTTTGCTTACACTTTCTTCAGGTTAGGCTTTACACCCACGTTTGGATTTCGCTTGGTTGTCGCACTCTCGGTTGGTCGCCCGTCCAAGTCAAGGCTTTCTCAGAAGCGAGCCTGGTTCGGGGACGAAGAGCTGGTTCGCAGCCCAAAGGGCAGCTTGTGACGCCAGCCCCCACGGCCGGCCGCTCCATAGCCCGGTGGATGGCGACTTAGTGCGCTCCTACACGCGCGACATCGGCAGGGTGCCCCTTGCTCAGCATTGAGCAGGAGATCACCCTCGGCCCCAGGTTCAAGACTCGATGCGCGCTCGAGGGAAAATGGAGAGGGAACTGGAAATCCGCCAGCGGCGCAAGGCCGAGTTCGCTGGAGTGGGCCCAGGGGCCTGGGCCGATCACGCCGTGCTCAAGCGCAAGCTGCCTGCGGGGCGGCCGCGCCAAGGAGCAGGATGGTGGCGGCCAACCTTGCGCTGGTGGTGAGCGTGGCGAAGAATTACACCAAGCGGAAATTGGAGCTGCTCGACTGATTTCAGGAGGGCACGATCGCGTCTGGCTGCGCGGCGTTGGAAGTTCGACCCCACCCGGCGGCTACAAGTTTTCCACTACCGCCTTATGGTGGATTCGCAGGGGATCACTCCGGGCGATTGCCGAAGAAGAGCCGCACGTCCGGCTGCCGATTCCAACATACCGAACGCTTCAACAAGCTCAAGAAAGTCACGATGAGCTGAGCCAGGAACTGGGCCGCACCCCGAGCTGAGCGAGGCTGGCGGGTGTCGGTGTAGCTCGGAGGAGGGAAGTGAAAGGACTGCTTGCGGGACGCGGCTGGCAACCCGGTGATGCTGGAAAACAAAGGTGGGCGGCGGCGAAGACACCGAGGCTTTGCTCGATCTGCTCAGGGCATGGCACCCTGCCGAGGGAAAAACGTCAGATAACGGGGGAGTGCCTACGCGGGTGAGCATGCGGCGCTGCTGGAGCAACTGCGGAGCTGCAGGCGCGATGTGCTGAAGATGCGCTTACGGCCATGACGTGGAAGAGCGATGAGCCTCACCTGGCATCGGCCCATTCCTGGGCATGGCGTGATCGGGTGCGCACCTGGACGGCGATTGGTTGGCCTCGTGGCTCCTGCGGCGCCTGAGCGGCCTGGTGGAGGATTACCGCGGCACTGATCGTTCCCTGCATGGGACAGCAGCACCGAAGTTCTTCGCCTCTTCCCGCGCTACGTGCTCAAGATGCCGGGGTTGTCCGTGCCCCTGCTCGCTGAGCTTGCTGCAAACGGGAGTTCAGTGCTGGGAGCGCCCCGAGCAAGAGCCCGATAGCTTCCACCAAGTGGCCGGTCAGCTGGCCCAGCAGCGGGAGCTGGCCCCAGGCACCCCTGTATTCGGCCCTCTGCGCCGAAGTGATTCTTGCGGCCTGTGCAGCACTGGATCCGCCATGTGAATTCGACCGCCAGCGCCCAGGGTCGGGGGCCGTGGACGCCTGGCCGCTACCAGGCTGCAGATGATCGATGTCTGGCTCAAATTCCCAGTGGCGGGGGATACAACCCGCATGCACACACGGATGCTCCTTCTGCCGGTGCTGATCTTCCTTTAAGGTGCCGCCCCAGATCCACAACGGACAAGCACTTCACGGCCAGCTCTTGTTTTACGGCCCGAGGGTGGCCACAATCAGAGCTTTGCACCGGCATGGCCCAATACTGCTGCCGGTGGCCGCGCGAGCTGTATGTGTTCCCCGCCTGGCAACCCATTCGGTGCCGCCTGTGCCGTGGCGACGAGGCGAGCGCTGGTTCTCGGCTTCAACGGTGGGCGGCCGTGCAACGCCGGCGCAGGGCGCTGGGCCGGCACCGGCCGTGCTACCAAATATCTCCCTCTCAGCTCGCAGGCAACGGCCCGGGGGGTTTGCCTGAGGGTTCATCGCGTCAAGCCGTGCGGGCAGCGTCTACGGGCGGCGGAGTGAACTGATACCACCTCGTAGAGGGAGGCCACTCACCTGCCCGTTGATTCGGTTGGAACGGCACCATCCACCGATGAGAGATCACTCGGGCCAGAGCAATGGAGTAATCGCCGTTCCAGGCGTCCAACGAACCGCGGTAGTCGGCTGGCCCACCGCCAGCAATTGCAGGGCCCATCGCGCTGGGCACGGTCCAGGGGAGCCGAAACGATCGTTGAATAGGTGCCGGTGTAGGCCGGCAGGGGCAACGAGGGGGGGTTTGAGTTGGTGGGCTTTCACTTCGACAGCCAGAAGGAGGCTTTCGAGCTCGTTGGCTTGGCCCTGATCCCGCTGCAATGTCGGGATTCGCCCGTCGGCCGAAGGGCCTGCTGCAGCAGGGCGGCGCGCACGCGTCGGCAAGGCGACGCTGAGGTTGCGGTTGGCACGATCGCCACGGCAAGCGCTTCTGGGGCACCACCAAGCAGCACGGGTGCGCACGCCATCGAGGGCGCCGCCTTCCCAGCACCTATCAGGCCGTTGTATTTGATCACACGCCCCAGCCGAGGGGAGTAGTCGAAGCGGAGTGTTCTCGATCGGGCCGGAAACTCGGCGAAGCCGAGGTCTTCGGCGATCACCGGCTCGAACAGTCCTCACGGGCTCTCCGAGAAGCACCGCTTGGCCGGCCCAGTCGCCGCCGGGCCAGCATCAGCCACGAAGCGACGAGTTCGTTGGCCGCTTGCTGGCGAGCCGCCGGGCGGGGATGGAACACACGCTCAGGTTGGGGGCACACCTGCGGCGATCCCCACCAATGCGTGGGAAACGGCTACATTCCGTCAGCGCGGCCAGCTCTGGGCCCGGCGCTCCACCGATCAGGCCGAGCGCGAATGCCGTGGGGTCATGGCCGCGCTGGAAGATCAAGTTGGCTAGGAATCGTGTGAAGGGCGGCCCGCCGGGCCGCTGCCGCCAGTTCGCGGCAAGAAAAAAGCCGATGTTGCGAATAGGGCAGGACGTCGCGGAGCTGGTGCTAGTCTTCACGTAGCGGATGCGCGCCAGCACATCGCGGGGTTCGTAGCCGAGATGGTCGAAGAGTCGCCGAAGAATGCGGAAGCCGGCGCGGTTGGCTCAGCAGGGTCGCGGACGTTCACCCACTGGGCCGGGCGTAGGCGTCCTGGAGGCGGGACGTTCGGTAACAGCTTCCACCCATCGGCTGCTTCCCCCCCCCCAGGCCAGCTGCTTCGATCCACCAAAGCGCCCACCGTGGGCGGCGGTGAAGGTCTTGGGACACGCTGGCCCAGTTGAAACCGGTGTTCGGCGCTGTTGGGGGCGCGCCGGTGGCGAGAATCGCGAAAACCGAAAGCTGCGACCATCACAGCCGGCGTCCTTGAACCAGGTGCGATCGCCATCCCGGGCACCGCGTACGGTGTTGAGCGCCCAGCGGCTGATTCGCCGTTGCCGCTGCGGCATCCACGCCCTTGCTTGCGGGGCAAAAGCGGCAGGACCCTCGGCGGCACGGACAGGGATGAAGAAGGAGGCGAAGCGTGCAAAAGCTGTGGCCAAAGGCGTACCAGGCCAGGGTGGCGCCACACAAGGCGGCACAAGGCCTTGCTAGCGAGCGGGATGGTCGTTGGTCGTCGAATGGAACGCAGCCATGGTCGCGGGGCAGTCAGGCCAGATTCCGGCAATGATTCGGCTGGCACCAAGGGCCTCCAAGCCAAAGAGACCAACCTACGAACACCTTTTCAGTTGGCCCTTACGTTGGCTTGGTGATGGCGGCTGGGAAGGGGTCTTGGAGCAGCCCCGTCACTGCGCGCTTTGTTGCTGGCCATGGTGGGAGGCAACGGTCGCCACGAATCCTGGAAACTGGGCCCGACGGCAGCGCCTGGCGATGGGGAGCCCTGCCGCCTACCCGCTCTGGGTGGCTGAGGTGATGCTGCAGCAGACCCAGCTGGCGGTGGTTGCTGCCCTTCTGGCGGCGCTGGATGGCCGCCTTCCCCACCCTGCGGCGCTGGCTGGCTCAAGGCGAGCACGACGTGCTGAGCTTGGCAGAGGGCTGGGCTATTACGCCCGGGCCGGCGACTGCAGCAGGGGGCAGCAGCTTGCTGGCGCGGGGTTGGACGGCGATCAGGCCTCGGGCGGTCGATCCTGGGCCGCGGCAGCTGGAGGGGTTGGCTGGGGCGTTGCCGGGAATCGGGCGCTCAGCACCGCCGGCAAGCATCTCAGCTCCGCCTACACCTGCCGTTTTCGATCCTCGATGGCAACCGATGCAACGGGGTCGCTGGCGCGGACTGACAGCCAGCCCCGGCCTTCGCAGCGGCAAGCTGGCCGGGTTCTGGCAACTCAGTGATTCACTGAATCGACCCGCAGCGGCCCCGGGGTTCACCAGGGCCCTGATTGGACCTGCGGCGCACCGGTCTGCACGCCCGCCAACGACTGCGACCGCTGCCCTGCAGGGGCACTGCGGCTGCCTACGTTGCCGGCGATCCCGCTGCTTACCCGTGAAAAGACGCCACGAGACCTTGCCGTTTCAGGTGATTGGCGGGTGGAGGGTGCTGGATTGCCGGCTGGCAGGGTGCTGTTATCGAATCAAGCCTCAGATGTGGGGCTGCTGGGCGGGGGGTGGGAGTTCCCGGGCGCAAGCAGGAAGCCGGCGAAGCGATCACCGCCACGATCGGGCGGGAGCTGGCCGAGGAGCTGGGGATCACGGTGGAGGTCGGCGAAGAGCTGACACCCTGGAGCACATCTACGCACACAGCGGCTGGTTTTCATCGTCCATCTCTGCGCTGGTGCTTCCGGTGATCCCCGCCGTTGGCCAAGCCAACAGGTGCGGCTGGGTGGAAGCCGGAGAGCTGGCGACTTTCCTTCCCCGCCGCCAAACAGCCGGATCATGGCGCGGCCCATGTTAGAGCAGCTGCCGAAGCAGCGCTATTAAAAGGCAGTAAATGAAGCAGTGAAATCCAGCCCATGCTGGGACGCTCACACCTTGCCTGCTGATGAACGGTGTTCGCCCCCCCAGGTGCTCTGTTTCGGTGAGTGCCCTGAATCGACCGTCGGGCCGCTGGGGGAGTTGATCCGGCCAAGCCGATCGCCCGCATGCAGGATTGCCTCGGCGGGGGCCCCGGAGCCAACGTGCCTGCGCCCTGGCCGGTCTGCGCGGCGCCGCCCTGATTCGCCGGCTCGGCCAACGACGGCCATCGCTGCAGCCTATCAACCGGTTTTTCGCCGAACGCGGCGTCGACACCACGCCCTGCAGAAGCGATCCGTCCGGCCAGCCGCATCGTGCTGGTACGCCGTGATGCCGATGGCAGACGCAGCATTCGGTGGCTTCAGCGGCGATCAAGGCGCTGGCTTGCCGACCAGGCGATCGAGGCCGCGCCCTGCGTCGGGCCGGAGCCACTGCTGGAAGGGGCCAGGTGGTTGCTGCATCGGCACGATTCCCCCTGGCCATGCCCAGGCTCCGCCGCTGCGCTGCAGCTGGCGATGATCGGGCTCGCGCGGCGTGGCCCTGGCATCGATCTGAACTGGCGACCACGTTTGGAGCTGTTGGGCGCTGAGGCCCTCGAATCGATCGGTGCCCTGCTCAGCCACGCCGCCCTTGCCTCAAGCTTTTCCGCCGGAAAGAAGGCCGACTGGATCGCCGGACAGGACGGGGATTCCGGCCCGATCAGCGCCGGCCTTACCCCAGAAGCCTGCAGGTGGATCGTCACGACGGCGCAACGGCCTGGCCTGGTGGGTCTGGGGGCCAGGCCGGCTCGATGGCGGCTCAAAAGCTGGAGGTGGTCGACAGCCACGGCGCCGGCGACCCTCCTGGCCGGCCTGCTGGCATCGCCTTGCTGGATTCCAAGGCCTGCTCACTGCGCGAAAAACACCACCGCCAATCCCGATGGGGTGCGGCAGGCCATGCGCTTTCGGGAGTGCTGCGGCCCTGGTCTGCGCGGGGGTCCGGCGGCGATCGAGCCCAGCCCAGCGCGGAAGAGGTAGGAAACTTTTTGCAAGCAGTCTCTGCAGACAGAGCGGGGTAACCCAGAGAATCCGCCGGCGTGATCAGGGCATGGCGGCCCTCGCCTCCATGGACAGTTCCACGTCCAGGGCACAGCGCGGGCGGCTGGCTCAGGCGCTCGGCCCTTTCCACCGCCAGCAGGGCACCAAGCGACTGGGCTTCTTCTCTTCCTGGAGCGAACAACTCATCGGGGAAGCGGCCTGCTCCAAGGCGGTAGAGGTCAGATGGACGAGATGGTGATACGGCCCTCGCGGCGGCCGCTGTAGTTTGCTGGGCGAGGGCGAAGCTCGGTGGTGACAGGATCCTCGATGCCCAGGGCGGCTGCCAGCCCTGAAAACAGGGTGGTCTTTGCCGGCCCCCAGTCGCCCTTGAGCACAGCAGCGGCCGCTGGTGGCTCCAGCTCCAACAGACCACACCGCCAGCTCACTGCCCAAAGGCGCGCGTGCCGCAAGGTTCGGCCAAGAACCAGGTCGGCCCGAAACCGCTGTGGCCTGGTTCCAGCTCACGAGGTCCCTGTAGATTTTCGCAGAAGCGAGCCCGAAAAGGCCTCGGCGTCTTCTGCAGGATATTCCCCCGGCCACTTCTTCCACCGAATGGGAAGCATCCCACCCATTGGTGGCGATGCACTACCTCTGTTGCTGGTTTCTGACCGCGCAACGGCCGCAACAGCAACCGCCCGGGCAACAAGGCAACGACTGGCATCCGGCCTCCCGGCCCCCAGTCGTTTCCTATTGTGATCGCGACTCGCCTTGGCCGGGACTGGGACGAAAAAAGGAAAAAACTTGGGCCATTCGCGAAAACCGGACAGGATGGCCGGGGCTAAATGGGCCCTTGGCGGCCGGAAAGTACGGGCACCGAAACAAACGCTGAAAGGGGAAGAACGGAATTCGGGGCCGGCAAGCCTCCACATTGACGATTTTTTCAAGGGGGACGGCCGTTTGATTCGAAAACGCTCACAAGCCCTGGGCGCGGAAGGTTGCGATTTGGGGGCCTTCTGCCAAAACAATCTTTCTATCCTTCCTCCTGTTTCCCCGG
>Ga0163217_1036541_pt1 | contig 13561 bp, 18 predicted proteins | sample SynspAceP_FD_185933 | JGI IMG/M metagenome (GOLD analysis project Ga0163217, IMG submission 185933) | Saline lake microbial communities from Ace Lake in Antarctica - Synechococcus sp. Ace-P (PacBio error correction) | ecosystem: Environmental > Aquatic > Non-marine Saline and Alkaline > Saline ... | reverse complement strand
GAGACGCATGGAAGCAACAAGTGGGGTGGCGCACGGGCTCAGCGTTTGGGTTGCTCCAGACCAACAACAGGGGCGGCGGGGTGGCCGGGCAAGCTGAGCTGACATGCGTGACGCTGAGCTGGCACTCAGCGCTGTGGGCCCCTAGAGCGGGCCGTGTCCATCGCCGCGATTCAGACAGCTTCAAGGACAGGAGCGTGCGGGCCCCCCGAGATGCAGACGCCACGCAACCCTCGCAAATGGCTGGAGTGCAGCGACATCACGGCCGTGTCTGCTGCCCGGTTGCCGCCCAGCAGCGGCTGGGGCTATTGCCGCGCCGGCAGTGGAGAACGGCAGCGGAGCCGCCATGCACGCAGGAATGGGGGCCAGCGATTTCGGCGGCACGCGGCGGGAGGAGGATGGTCATGGCCCTCTGCTTTCGATCCAGCACCCCCGTTTGATTTGAAGCTGCAGGAGGAAGTTTTGTCCTCTCACAGACTGACACGGCGCTGCAACATGCCCCCCCCCCCTTTATTTTTTTTGGCGGCTTGAAGGGTTTTTGGGAAGGCATACAACCGAGTGGCCATGCAGCATCGATCGGGCCATCAGGATCAGGCTCGACTTTCAAGCAAAACAGCTGCCCTTGGGACACCCCGTGTCGTGTGGGAGCCAGCGCCGGCACGCAAGACCTTTCGCCTGGCACCTAGGTCTGCGGTGGTGGCGGAGCGGAGTTTGCCCCTGCGCAACTCGGGATGTCCTTCACGGGTGGCCCGCCGCGAGCTCAGGACAGGATCGGCCGGCCGTTGAGCAGCGACCCTCTCGGCTGGAGCCAGCTGCGGCCGGAGCAGGCCCGCGCGATGCTGACTCGGCGAATGGTGGACCATGCGGGCAGGGACGGGCAGGGTCTGAAGCAGGCAACAAAACTGCGGGCCCGCCTGCTATCGCCTTGAAGACCTCATCCGCTGAGTCACCACCATCCATGTTCTGCCACGCACCCTGCGCCGCCACGCCTGGAGCCGGTGGACGGAGTGAGTCGAATCGATTGCCAACGACGATTCGAGCAGACCTGCACGACTATCTGGCAGCAACAGGTCTTGCCAGTGTGGGATATTGGTGAGATGTCTCAAGCGCCAGGCTGGGCCTGAACAGCGCTGGCAGGCTCAGCAAAACTGGAAGACAAATCCAGCCTGGCCTGCCCGCCCTGCCGCCAGGCTCGTGCGATCAGCGTGGGCGTCGGTCACGGTCCTAACTGAGCGAGCTATGGCCCCGGTTTGCGAAACATGGCAAGCAAGGGCGAAGTTCCTTTACGCGCTTGTAAAGAGCCCCCCCGTCACTGATTCGTTGGAGCCCGAAGCGATAAGCCCTCCCGGCCAACCAGAACGACCGTTCACCAAGCGGTTTCGGCCTGGGCTGAAGGCCAGGCGAACTAGGGAGCCCGGGCCAGGGCGGGGGAACTATGCCCGTAGGGTGGCAGGCGTACACCCCCTAAGACCTATTTCCACGGGCAGCGATTCACAGGCAGCGAATCCCTGGAAGGCCCTGAGGTGTCCTTGCACAGACGCCTGTGGAGGCCGTGGCCGGCTGGTGATGGAACCTGCCGAGGAGCGCCCAGCGCATTCGCACTGGGTGCGCGACTGCCGCCAGCGGCCCAGCGCAGCGCCCGGATGGGGATTCGGGATCTGGACTCACCGCCTCATCGCCAGAAGGCCAGCGAGCACGGCGAATGATCGCCGCGATCGGGGGGCCTAACCGTGGGGCTGTCGCGAATTCCGGCGACGATCACTCGCGGTGCGAATCCTCGCAGCCCTTTCAGGCTGCGGACGTACCTTGCTGCGTATGTGTTGAGATCCGAGACAGCATCACGGGCTTCCTGCGGCGGATAGTGAGGCACCTACCAGGCGTGCGCACTGCCACCGGGAGGGTGTCGCCCTGGACCAGAAACTTTCTCCTAACGGCTTTGGTGGACGTAGCCTCAACGGCGGATGAGCCGGCCTGGTGCGCTTCGCCTCGCGGTAGCCGGCGAGTGGTGGCCCAGCGCAGCGCGGCCTCCAGCTGGACCTGCCCCAGGCAACTCCCCCACTGCAATCTGATCTGGGCGGGGAGGGATCGCCGCAAGCGGCTTGAGCGGGCTGCCGAGCAGATTCGGGAGATTGTTCATGAAAATTTACTGGGAACGGAAGCACGAGGTGCCGAGGCGACCAGCGGCGCCTGCTGGCCGAGGACATCTGCCTGCTGGTGGAGCCGCCAACACCCAGGCCGATTGCTGCGCCAGGCCTCGAGCAACGGAGCATCCCAGTCGCTGTTGAGCAGGCCGATCTGTTCCAGAGCGAAGGAGCAGGTTTGCTGCAAACGGTATTGTCTTGAGTCTGCCGAACGGGCAAGCGACGGGCGCGCTTGCTGGCCGCTCCCCTGCTGGGATGGAGCGCCGAGAACGATCGCCCAGCACCGGCCAGGCCTGGAGTCGCTGGCGGGCGGCCTGGTCGGTGGAGCGCCATCGCACCAACCGGCCGCTGGCGGCCTCGGGGAATGATCCTAGTCCGGAGGTCATGGCCCCGATCCGTGTCTTCGCGGCAGGGCTCCTCCCGACCTGCAGGAGGGCGCCGGGCGGTCAAGAGCATGCACCAAGGAGCCTGGAGCGCGCCGCTACCGCGATGGCTTTGGGCCGACGTCCGGCACTCCACCTGAGCCACCCGCAGAACCCCAAAACCACATCGCGCAGTCAGTGGCCGTGGCCATGTGACAATCACGCAGCAAGGGCTGGGAGGTTTCTGTGGTATCTGCCCCTATATTGGGAGGGCCCAGACCAGCGGCAGCGCACGCAAGCAAAACACAGCGCCCCCCCGCAAATCCAACTGGGCCGGGGCTGGCCCAGACTGCCCGCCGATCAGCAGGCGTTGAGAAGGCCGAACTGGTGGCCTACGTGGCCCCACCGGGCGATGGAGCTTTATCTGAGCTACGAACCGCAAAGATCCAGCAGGCCACCGATGGAGCCCTGGTTCGATCATCAAGCGGCTTGGCCGCAAGGGCTGACTCTGCAGCAGATCGCACTTGCCACGGAGGCGCACAGACACGCTGGCAAGCTCCGGCCCAGTTGGGAATCCGCCACTGGCCGATCCCGAGGCCCTCGCCAGCGGCTGCGTCGCAGCAGCTATTCCAGCTGGGACCCACGGCGCCTCCTCGGGCCCAGGGGCGCGCTGGCCTATCCCCAACTGGAGGAGGCGTAACACCGATCCCCGTATCACATCGCAGAATCAGGCAGGGAGGATCGGCCCTGGCACATGAGCAACAACCCTCGCCGGCCGATGGTCTGGTTCTGCCTGGGGCCCTCGCCTTCTTCCTCGCGGAGCTTCTGCGGCGATTGCCTGCACGCATTTCGAGCGGCCGTTGATCACCAAGCTCCGCGCCCCCGATCAGGCCAAAACCAGCAGTGAGAGTTGAGTAAGCGGAGCCGGGTCGGGGCCTCGCGCCCACGAAGCTGTTCTGAGCTTTGTCTCGATGCAGCTGAGTTCATCCGTGGCCCCGGATGCCCTCGGCGATTTCCAGCTCTCCGGGCTTGCGGTGAGCCCCCGGCCCCAGGTCATGAAATGAACTTCGAACTCCCCTGGCCGGATGGGAGGCCAGGGCAAAACTGGTCGGGGGCCGCGGCTGCACGGGTGTTCCGGATACCCTGCCTGGCGGCGAGGGTACGGCGATTCCAGATGGCGAAGTGGAGAGTGGGCCAGCGCGCGCTTCTCACCGGATCGATGATGTGATCTTAACCGCCCTGATCCCAGGCGGCAGAAAACGCTGTTGGTGGCGACTGGAAGAGCAACTGTCGGTGCCGATGGTCGGCCAACCCTGGCCTGCGGCCCAAACTATTGGCCAGGCCGCCATGGAGGGGGTGATAAGGTGCAACCACACTGCTGCGAAGGCCATCTTTACTGGTAGCCCTGATCGCTACCTGCGCTGGCGGCAGCCTGCGTTACCAGCGAAGCAACACCTCCGGTGGCTACCTCTACGTGTTTCTCGGGGGGTGCCCGGCCCCAGCCGCGGATTTGTGGCTCAGTCCTGATCCCAGAATGTGGTTGAACAGGTTGATCTGCCAGGCCGCGCACTCGACACTGTGCGCGGAAGGGCAGCCCATACAGCTATTTCCCATTCTCAGTCCATCACCCCAGTCCCCCCCGTCCCTGGTGTGGCCGTGGCAGAGCTTGGTCCGAAGGCGTCCCGGCTTACGGTGTCAGCCCCGATGCTTGTGCGCCGAGATGATCGTCCTGACGCGACCTGGAACGGGGGGCAAATGGAGTGTCCTCTTGATGGGAACCCGCGCCGGTAGGGTGACAGCCGCGCCTGCCCAGGCACAGCGACGCCTGGACGATTTGGACTGGCCCAGGAATGCAACGCCCGCCCGAGCGCTGCCCGCCACTGTGACGCACGAGGGTGGGCTGGCGCATGTGGAACAGCACTGCAGACCTGCTGGCCGAGCTGTGACGACAGACGGCTGCCGTAACGATTTGCGGACACGAGCGCAACAGGAACCGTGAGGCAGCCGGTTCCCCGCCGGGTGGCCTTAGATCAGCAGCAGCGACAGGCCTTCAGGTTGCTGCTGAGCATCGCTTTCTCCTGCTTGCGCGGTCCGCGGCCGGGAAACCGCCACTCCGTGTCAGATGATGGCTCGGGTCTCAGCTCAGGCCCCGCTGGCGTTAATTAATCTTGCCCCCACGAAAGGCGACGGCTCCAAACAGGCCGATCGCAGTCCGCTCCCGCACTCTTTGCCAGAGACCGTGGGGCAGATGCTGGCTTCCCCCTGCACCACTGCAATCGCTTGCTGGGAGAGCCAGGGGAACGCTTCGGGCGCGCATCGCCGACCTTTGGCCTTGGATCTGTGGTAATGTGGATGATGTGTCCGATGCTGGATCTGTCCTGAGCCCCATCGGCCTGTCGAAGCCCGGCCCGGAGCGAAGCCCAGTGTGTTGGTGGGAGATCCAGACAGCTCGGCCAGTCGCCAGGGGCTCCTTGCGCATTGACAGCCGAGACCCGTGGCTGGCGAGGACGCATTCACACTCACAAACCGCAATCAGTGTGCGGAATCGCGCCGTTTGCCCATCGGTTCTGCCCAAGGGGATCGCCAGGCGTGCTCGTATAATCGAGTCAAGGCTGGAGCAGAAACATTCCCTGGCTGCTCTGCGGCGCCCCAGCTGCCGGCTTGAACTCCCAAGGGCGATTGCCGAGCGCGCGGGAGGAGCTGGGCGAACGGCGGGCTTTCAGCGACCAGAAGCCCTGCGCGCTGCAGCAGAACGGCTGCTGCTGCATTGGAGGCCTGTTCGTGGTGCTCTGCCCTGCGGCGAGGACCCGGGTAGAAGAATCAATCGGCTGCGCTCGAGACAGGGCGGCGATGGTGCGCCTCACTGGGCCAATCGGCACGCCGGTTCTTTGCACCCACAGCGCGAGGTCTGGCATGGCGTGTCCGGCGTGGTGTGGGCAACAGCCACAGGCCGAGCAGTGCTGTTCCAGGCTGCCAGCAACAATAAAGACTGCGCCTGGTTCACGGCCCCTTGTGGGGCGAAGCCGCCTTCGCAACTGACCTCACAGCCCAGGGCAGCCCGAATATGCCGCTGGGGCCTTGTGGTGCCCCTCAGAGGTGGGTGCGTGCTTTACACCGGATTGCGGCGAGCAGGAGTTGCTTGGTCACCAGATTCCAGGCTGCTGCTGACTCCTGTTAGAGGGCAGAGCGGATGAATCGCGGAAAAACAGCAGCTCCTGGTAGGGCAGGGGCCAGACGGAAGTCGTCAAACAAGTTTCCAAGTGTCACGGATGTCCGGAGGGGTTCCATCAGGGCGAATGAGTTGCCCAGTATATTTGGTTGACTCGCATGGAGAAGAGCGATCCGCGCTCTCTAGGGCCGCGCCAGGCTGCATCAGCTATGGCTAGGCCCGGAGATTTTTTGCAGCCCAGGCTTGTCAGGGAGAGGCCCAAGGTTTCCTGATGATCAGGAATTGCCAGATCACCGAGGGGGTCATCAGCTGGATAAGATCGGGTGGCGTGCATCTGCAGGAACCTTTGGCCTCACTTCGAATCGCCATAACTTACTGTCGGCATAGCTCAATAGCGGACTTTCCAGCTCACAGGCTCGCCACCCTTACTGGCACAATTCGTCGGACATTCAGGACGTATGCAGCCCCGAAAGAGTTCGGCAGTGTTTGAGGTTCTCAACCCTCTTCTCAACGCCATGTGTGCAACTCTTGGGTATCCATCTCCCGAAACAACAGAGCCATGCTTCTCCATGATCCTTGAGACGGGGATTGCAAGGCGATTTTGGCGATCACAGGGCTATTTTGCTTTCCACTTCACTAGAAATTAACGGAGGCGAATCAGCCAGGATGGTGTATCGCACCGCGGCAGCACTGACTGGTTGGAGCCGACGGCGCGGAATTCGAAAGAAGCGGTTCCTTGAGGCAATAGGCGAGGTGCCGGTTGCGATCTGGATCTTTGGATCCGCAGGTTCGACACCGAGTTGCATTTCAGGCGCGCAGGAACGAATGGTGAACTCCCGTTAGAATCTGCTTTGTAGGACCCTTCAGAGTTGGCTTGCGAGATAGACCGAAATGATCGCCGGCGGCGCTCGTTAGGCCCGAGCAGGTATTCATTGCCCGCCCCGGTGCCCCGAAAACTGCTCGCAGCACGGGACCCATAGAGTGACACGTCTCCCGATCAACAGCCCCGCAAAACAGCCAAAACTGGACATGTTTTGTCGGGCGTGTCCCGGGTCGAGCAGGTTTCCTGGGTAGGCATTGCCACGGACCAGTTGACTGCTTCCGGAGCTTGATGGCCTCAAAACTGGCTTTTCTGCAAGGCGTTCATGCTGCTTGCGCGTATTTTTCAGAACGTATGTGAAAGCTATGTTGGTTAGTGGCCGTTTGGGCGGCTAAAGAGGAGCCAGCTCGAATTGCTTGGAGCCATTCGTTGTGCGTGTTTGGGGGGCATAGCCGAGGGTGTACTCTGGCGTCGAAGTTCCTGATACCCTGCACGTTGGGGATGGGTCGAAGTAGTGATCGTCGATATGTGACTTGGCGACGGAGGCAGAAACAACGTGCGGCCGCCACAGGAGATCGGACGCAGTGAAGAAAGCGCTGTGACAGAATATCCGTCAGGCGTCCAAGTTGTAATGCCGGGGCCAGTCTGGTACGTTCATTTGAGGCCGGCGTTGGCTCGCGATTCAATCGCCCGTTGGGAGCGCGAAGCAAGGGTTTCTTGCAAGAGCTTTCTGTCCAGTAGATGAACACGTGGGATGCAAAAGGTGACCCCCTTCGGGTTCCCATCAGGAGGCAGAACTGGTGATGTCAGGCGGGTATCACGGGGCCTCAAAACGTGGGCGAATACGCCGTTGGAAAAGGAGACCCTCGGTTCGCTGCACAGGACCTGCCGGTGACTCCGGTATGGTCGAACGTCACTGAAATGAACTGAACCGTCGTGCTTTCGCCCGGTGCAGTTGGTCAGTGGGTAAAAAACGTGGGTTTTAAGCCGGCCCGGCCGTTTGCCATTCCTTCATGGCCTGGGCCCCCACGTTGGCGACGTAACGTGAGTTGCCGCCCTTCCTTGATCTTTCTGTACGACTTGAAAACTTTCCTTCGGCCAACGTCCCTTATCTGGGTTAGATCGAAACGTCATGGCCAGAGTTCTGGGAGGGGGCATTGGGAGCGTTTTTCGCCGACGGACTATCTGGATCGTCTGAAGGGCGGAGAGACCGCTGCGCTGGGCATGGTCGGGAAAGTGATCGTGTGAGGCATCTTGTCCGGTGCCGCGGAATGACCGTTGCTACCGATCAGATCGCGAGCCGATCGGGCAGAGAAGAGCCGACGGACACAAGGTTGTAAGAAGGCAAAACAGGAGCTCTCCCCGGCGCTGAGGACAGATTGAGGTTGCCTCGAAGCACCGATATCCTGTTTATTAACTCTGTTCGATCCAAAGGTGGCGAAAGCGCTCGCGCATGCTCGACGAGCTCGAGGCATTGCTTTGCATTTGCGCCACTCACCCGGCTCAATGCAAGCGACCAGATCCAGTAGCTGCATTTCCCACGACAAGATTGCCCGAAATCAGCCTGGCGCTGCCAGCCTGGCTTCCGTCGCCTTTGCCTGGTTCAACCAGTCAACGCAACCGGCGCCAGAACTGTCAGACTTACTGAGGCCATTCGACAACGGCGGTACCGATGTCAGCAGCCGGGTGTCAAGTTCTGTTAACAGCTTGAGTCCAGTTCTGAGTTAACTTCCCGGATCCAAAGCTTCAATCAGAGGTCCCGCCCACGGACGCATGAGGCCTCCCCGAATCGGAGGCCATTTCTCGATTCGGTTACCCGAAATGTTGCCCCATTCGAAGCAGCGTAAAAGGAGGGAATCCAAGCCATGCCGCTTTTGCGGGTCAGCGTCACCGCGTGGTTATCTTCCAATTGATTACTCACCCTTTGATAAAGGGCCAGGCCATCTTGCTTCCAGGTCGATCGGCAGATTGGGATCATGCCCCGGCTGTGTTGAAGGATTCCAGGCTAAACCTCCGTCAATTTTTCCGTTGACCAAGCAGCCTTCCGCGTTGCGAGAGCTTCGCGTTTGCTCTTCGAGCCACCAGCCAACCGCGCTGACATCCACCATTTCTGATTTGGCTGATCTTCCTGCCACTCCCTTTGGATACCACCCAGCGCCAAACGCAGGTCTCCGGATTGTCCGGGAGGCCCTGAGACATTGAATCTGCCAAGCGACGTTGAGTACGAAACGGGCTTTCCTTTCGCCTCAGCGAGCAAAATCTGTTAAGGTGTTGTTCTCTGCGGCTTACACCACTCCATCACCCGATTCCAGAAGGTGCCATCCCTGAGGCTGTGCTCCGCCGCCGAATACGTGGTGCAAGGACAGACAGGGAAAGGAAGACAGTCGCCTATTTGCCTGCCCTTGCTTCCAGGCTGGATCCCCAACCACCACCCCAGGGTATTGGGCTACCCACCCCGAACTCGCCCCTGCAGGTTGCCGAACCTTCACACCTACGACTGCACAGTTGCGCTTTTGCCCATCTACGCGGCGCACCATTTACCGGTCAGTGTCAGGCTAAGGCTGGTTTTCAGGTAAGTGTCGGTTACCTGGCGCGGTCATGGATCACATGCAGCAGGACGTTCGACCTTCCGATCGCAGCCTTTGGTGCTCGCGAAGGCCGATAGTCCTTGGTCTTCATGACGAGTCGAAGGGTGCTTGAAACCAAACTCCCGAGCAGCGCAAGTGGTGCTGTTTCACGCACAATGCCCGGAGATTCCGAGGCTCTCGCAATATCTCAGGATCCAGTGAGTCCCATCCCCCGCGACACAGGGCCCGCGAATCAGCACCCATTCGCAGCGCATTAGTCCGTCATTGGATCCAGACACTCCGAGCCCTGCCGGTTTTGAGGCCGAAAGCAACCGAAGGGTGTCATCTTTCTCGCACCCAAGGCCATCACTGCGTCTCTAAGCCTGAACAGCATGGCTAGATCGTGCCGTCCTCATGGAGAGTTGCCCGACCAGCGCGGGCCCGTGGAGGCCTGCGCCGTTCAGAGTGAATGTGTCGTGGCCACCTGTTTGGAGCCGCCGGTGGTGATCGATGCGCATCACTGGTGATCAACTTAAATCCCCCTGTCGACCAGTGAGGCGTAGTCCCCGGATCGGTTTGACGCCGTGCCGGACGCCCCAGCGGTAGATCGCATACCTGTCCTGAACCAAGGGAGAAGGGTTTCCCTCCTCCCCGGTTGGACCACGCAGTGGAGCCCGATCGACTTGAGGACGTGCCTACATGCCCGCATTCCAACCAAAACCGGCTGACAGGCTTGGTCCAGCAGTCAAGCCTGGTTAAGACGCCGCGAGCGCTGAACAGGAATTGGCCCCAGTCCGAAGATTTGCAAGGTGAGTCGCCCGACGTCGAAGCACGCCAGATGAAATTGGGCCTCCTGCCTGAATGGCGGTCGGCACCAAGCCCCATGTTGCATGGAACGAAGATGCAGTCAGCCCGGTATATGACAGGGAGCGTCCCCGTTACGCGATGATGCCGTGGCGCGTCGTGCTCTCCGATCGACCAGGTCGGAGGAGGAGCAATCCCCGGAGCCCATGGAGAGTTTTGCATTGAGGTGGCCGGTGATTCGGGTCCAAGCCGACACTCGTGGGAGCCATTCCCACGGTCGGCTATCCCGAGCAGCATCGCGAATCAGGTTTTCCCACCAGAAACCGATCTGCCCATGGAATGCCTGAGTGATGCTTCGATGCCTGCCGGGCCTTGGTGTATGAACAGGAACTGGAAATCCGTTCGCTCACGCCACCGGAAACCGTTGACCTGTGCGACGCAGATTGCCAGCGGCTTGAGCAACCCTTGACGTTGATTTTCCCAGTTTGTGGCTCAGCGCAGCCCCCCGGCTTGGCACCCAGTTGCTGTCTGGTTTTTCAGGCTGGTTCCTGATATGCATGGGCCCCCAATGGACCCCGACTGTCGTGACAGCTCGCTGCCGGTTCCCCCCCAGTTTGCGGCTTTCACAGAGGGGGCCTCGGCATTGACACTTACGCTGTTTGCTCGTGGAGGATTTTTCAGGGCTCTACTGGCTAAGGCCCAATCCACTTGCCGGAGCGGCGATCGCGCGTTTGCATGTATCTGGGATAGGGTATGTTCCAGTCCTTGCACGGGCAAAGCGAGGAACTTCTCGGAGGTGATGGTTTCGAGTGAGGCTCGTGTTGGTGTGATTAGGACTTTTGAATTATCAGTGTGAGAATCGAGTCCTCCGCCCCGCGCATTCCCCACTTACTCCAGCAGCTCAGGAACGGCGGCGGATTGTATCCGCTAGCAGGTTAGGTTGCTACTGCTGAATTTTTCCCCAGGTTGGGGCACTTCAGATTTTTTTTAATTCTGTTGGGATATGTCCACGTCCCCGCAGGCAGCGCGCCAAGTGAATGACAAGCAAGAAAAGCCTTAGCGAAAGCAGGAAACACCCAGACAGAAATGATCGATCCATCCACTTGATCCCGATCCGCAGGTTGGCGGCACAAGCTAGCCCAGGCTTCCCCAGCAGTCGAGAGCTCTGATCATGCTCCCGGCTACGAGCCGGGAAGTATTCGGGGGCTGGCCGCAGCAAAAGCTTCACTTCGTGGATGTCCGCAGGCCCCAGTCTGAGGAGCCCGGCCGATTGGTGTCCCCAGCGCTGGGAGCGTTTGTAGAGCGAAGGTTGTATGGCGATGCCTGCCCCCATTGCAAGCCATTTTTTCTTAGCTGGAATGAGGGAAAAACTCGTTCAAACCAAGCAGCGCCGGGTTGAAATGCTTTTCGCCGAACGTAACGCATTCATGGCCCATGCCCTCTTCCCCCTCCAGCGTTGTGTGCACGTGCGTCCACCAGCGTCTTGGTTGTGCGCCCCGCTTGTACGTTGTCCCAAAATTTGCCGACCTGCCACCCCCTCGTGCTGATCGGCTGGCCGTTCCGATTGTGGGCCAGACAAAGAATCCTGGTTCGCCGGGTGGTTCGTGTGTTTCCCTCCAGTGGCTGGTGGGGCTCTCGTTCCCCACGGATTGGAGGCTGATCCTGTTCCGACATTAACTTTTTTTTTTTTTTTCTTTTTCTTTTTAAAAAACCCCCGGGCTGTCTGCGCACTGCCAGACGTTGCCAACCGAGCTGGCCTGGGAGCCTAGGACCACCTCCAGTCTTGAGATGCTTCTTCGAGGCCGGCAGGCATCCGGCCGTTGCTTGCATTCTCCAATGAACCATAACCAGCTGGAGGCGGTATTCCTCCCACGGGCCACGAATGCCTCAGCTTTTTACCCTGTGCTGACGCCCCTGTCGCACCCGCGATGCGGTGTTCCCAGGTGGCGGGGGTTCGCCTTTCTGGGCCGATCCCCGGTGTTCTCTGGGGGTGTGATCTTTCCCCAGAACGGCTTATGCCCCGTACCGAGACGTGCGCGAGAAAGCCTCAGTTGATTCTACAGCAGTGGTCAACATTCATGGCGGGATGTGCGATCAGGCTTAGCAGAGTGTGAACTCCGGGTCCGGATCGGCTCTTAAGCGAGCTACCTGCGCAGAACGCCGCCCATTCCAGTTGCGGTTTCAATTCGCACTGATCCCGTTGTCCGCCGATTCTGTTCGAATTGTGGCGATTCCTGGTTGATCGGGCCGGCTGCAGGCTGGCGAAAGAACGATTGCCCATCCGGCAGGCTAAACAAGCTTTCTTTGGTATGTCCAAATAACCCCAGCCCGTGCTGCTGGCGGTCCCGGCAGCCTCGCTCTCGACGCACTGTGTTCATCGCACCGCGGCAAGTATCACGAGAACGACGAGAGCTAGGGCCTCAGCGATCCCGTACTGCTTGCCCGTTGCCTCGACTTGTTTAGCACGCAGCAGGATTGCCTCAACATCGAGCAGATAGCGTCCAAGGCCTGGTGACGGACCCGTTGGCTGCGGACTGAGTGCAACGACGAGGTGCACAGGCGCACACGGCTTTGGCAATTCCTCGTCCACTTCGAGCGCTAGAGAGAGTCCGGCGGGACGCTCGCCGTTGAGCGCGGAAGGCTCGGCCACGGGCATGACACGATGAGGAACGAAATCCGGGCCGAATCTCAGGCCAGCGGGCCAGACCGGCCGCATCTCGGGTAGGCGCGACGCAGTTGCGCGCAGAGCAACAGTGCGAGGGTCTCACAGCGGACGCGACTACGTGCGACGTCAGAAGTCCGCGCGCCTACATCCGGTGAGATGCGTAAGCAGTGTGCATTTGCTACTCCTGCGGAGAGCTCGTCTACGATCCTTCAGCCACCGGCGCCGACACGGAGGCTGGGGGTGCAGCGTGCAGCGGGTGTGTCAGCTGCTCGTCTCGCACACCAAACGTCCATCTCAGCGCCTCTGACTTCGCGGCCGAATCAACGACTACTAGCACCGTCCAGCCCGCTCTCTTCGGCCAATCGGCCACGAACACAAGGCACGGCGCGATAGCCACGTTGCGCCCAGCTGGCTGGAAATCCAGCGGCTTCAGTCGACGCCCTCCCTCTAGAGCAGGAGGAGCGGCAAGATATCTCCGCTTGCGCGGCACGGCGCGCTCGCTGCCGACGCGCCGCGCTCTGCTCCAGATCCGTCGAGGCAACCTTGACTGCATGCAGAGGCTGGGGGTAGTCAGCGCAGCTGAGATCCCAGCCGGCGGCGATCGACAACGTCTCTTGAATCGGCTGGACCACCGGATGCTTGAATCTCGTTCCGTTGGCGCATCGAATGCCCACTCGGGGCCCACCGCGCGCGCACACCGGGCGGGCAGATAGACGGATTTGAACAGCCCAAGCACAAGGCGCGCAAAGGCGGAGCCCCAGAAGATTCGGCCTGGTCGCACTCGTCGCCACAGGGCCCAGTGCTATGTTCGAGAGTTCTCGGAAAAGACATCGCCCGCCTCTCTTGGCTCGCGCTGGTGGCCCCCGGGCGGCCAGGAGGAGAGAGAGACTTCTCCAGGGGTCGGAGGCGCGCGAAAGTCGAAGCGGCACCGGAACCGGAAATTTCCCACCCCGGGGGGAAGAAGGAGCGCGGAACAAGAGTGTGTGGTGGGTTGGGTGTGAGGCGTCTTATGTCAGGAACGCAATCTCTATCTTAA
>Ga0163217_1007991_pt1 | contig 13561 bp, 8 predicted proteins | sample SynspAceP_FD_185933 | JGI IMG/M metagenome (GOLD analysis project Ga0163217, IMG submission 185933) | Saline lake microbial communities from Ace Lake in Antarctica - Synechococcus sp. Ace-P (PacBio error correction) | ecosystem: Environmental > Aquatic > Non-marine Saline and Alkaline > Saline ... | reverse complement strand
ATAAACTTAAATTACAAGGTAATACATCTGCATACAATTTAAAACCTTTTCACGAATTGCCCACATTGATTTAAAAATTCCAGCAATTAAGTTATTATAGAAACAAAAGCTCGATGAGATTGTAAGCTAAAAAATCCGACAATATGTGTGATCAAGGAAAAATTTATGAAGCATATTACCAATTGAATATCCGCAATAACAAATTACTGTTCTATGGTTTATGTGTTAGCAGAAACCTAAGATGAAATTGGTATGATTTTTTGTAAAAAAGATTATATGCTATAGCGGTGAAACAGAATTACAACAGGCAATTTAGATTATGTTTGAATATTAAAAACAAGGTTACCGATATTGATCCAGACGCACAGGAAAGAACTATGAACCGCATTAATGTTGCTGAACGTCAAAAAAACTGCTGCGCAGCTTTGGAGGATGCTGCTCGTATTAATTGTAGAAAGGCAAAAAGCAGAGCGAAAGCAAAAAGACTACAGGTCAAGTATTTGCTGATTCAAAGAAGAAATCGGCCTCGGACTAAGGAAAGTCATGTCAGTGTTAATAAGGTTGGTATTAATTCTCAAGAGGCCTGCCTTAATTGTGGTAACCACAACATTACGATACGTTACAGAGTACTAGTGAAGCTACCAATTACGAATTATATGTTACCAAAACTCCCTCAAGCAGGTAAGTGTATGCTAATAATATGGTGCTAGCTTACCCGCTGAGTAATATTGATTGCGAAAGCATGAAAAAAACTAATCAAACCAAATATTAAAAAAATATAAAAAAAATAGTGTAAGTATAAAACCCAAAAGCTTAATTGTTTTGGGTTTCTTTATGATCTCTGTTTTAAATTATATAATAATACCAAAAGAATGCCATCTATGTTATTAAAACGCTAAACCCCCCTTAGAAGCGTATGAACAAAACTAATAAGGAAAAAACATACTTTTGTCTATTGAATTAGAAAAAGGTCGGCGGGGGAGGGGGATGATTAGACTTAAGTTCTAATAGCTTTTCTACACCATCACTTTTCAATGTTCATTGTGCTTATCGATAAGCATTTTCTAGCTATTATTTTTCTGATCTTGGCCCAGAATCACGTAAACCTAACTGTCATGTAAAAAAACCAAAGATTCTCAGTGTTATATTCTGGATCACACAAAATATCCAATACGTTGAAATTGGAAACGCCTCCACCTGGTTGGCTTTTTAGCCAGGCTCCCATCATAACCTGGTATAAACACTTAAAAATCTGGATTAAAAAAATCTAGAAAATCTTTTCTTTAGCGTACAGGACTCTAATCTGTAAAAAGACGATCGTAATAATTTTTACTTCTGCTTTTTAACGCATGTGCAATAGTAACACCCAATGTAATGTTCCTTTTACCTTACGTAAACTTTCCTCAGTACCGCTACCACTCTTACTTTTAATATCTAAGTAATTTTACTCGTTAATATCCCTTCGGTTATCTTTAGTTTAACAGCTCGGCTTTAATGAGTAGCCATTCTTTAAAACGAACCTTCACCACCTATTTTAAACGGAAGAACTTTTTGCCTCTCTGTAAAATCTTCGTGTTCTATATAATTATCTCTAGAAAATTGAAACTGGCGTGTGTTCCGCACATCATCTTCAGTGAATTCAGCTTCAGCCATTCTGTTTCACCTTAGGATAATTCGTTGATTACGAGCTTTAAGGGTTTAAAACAACCCATTTACTTCTATGGGCTTTTATCAAATTTCTCTAATATTAAACTCCAATAAAGAAAACTCGATAAGGTTATCACGTTTTGCTCAATACCGATTAGTATCAACAAAAAATTCTCGTATCGACTCAGGGGTATATCCTCTCCTGCGCAAACTGATATAGTTGGACATCTAATCATCCAGCCTTTACCACTCCCTTTCAACTTTAATTGCCCAATTACGCTTACTTACTACGGTATGGTTAAGTTACACTAGCAAACTTCACGTTGTTTAGCTTACTAGTTCATCGTAACTTGATCTAAAAAACCAGTTTATATAGCTCTCGTGCATTTTGCGAAATTCTAACCGACAGAAACGATATGAGATACTTGCTCATATTAATCCTCTCGCCATGCGTCCCAGTTCATACATTGGATAAATACACCAAATCGGTATTTGTTCGATGATGCCTTTGTTGTAGTATGCAATACATGATAGGATCACGCGATTAACATATTAGAAAGGCCTGTCTTATCTTTGCTCTAAAACATGAGTTCCTTCTTGAAAACTCCACCGGTTTTTCATCTTTTCAAAAAAGTCAAGATTTTCTTCTATCGACCTATTCGTTGGGGACCATTTTACACCTGTTCGGTTGGCATCCTTTTTGGAAAGCCATTATTCTCAGAAGACTGGTCATCCACATAGCCTTACCATCTTTAATCAAAAAAGACGCCCAATCGTAAAGTTTTGTGAAATAATTCTGAAAAGCATACCTTCGGATCCACTTAAAGTTCCTATAGCCATTCTACATCTTTTGTAAGGCGTCTTACAGAAACTCTTGCTCTTCTTTTGCAGGGTTGTATCATCGAAACCTTAAGATTAACTGGCCCTCGCATTAAACGTAGGCCTAATCCGAAGTTTAGGCAAATAGAACTGCAGCCAATATGTTAATAACCATTTAGTTCAGGTGGAAAACGAAAACGAAGTTCTTCTTTGTTATACCCATTACCAAAGTCTTCTTCCACAATTGTTCAATAAAATTTTAAAGACTTTGGGTCTCGCTCATGCTTATATTTCAGTCTACAAATGAGCAAAATTGCCTTAATGGCGGGTGTTTAATGACACACCTCTTATATTAAATGAGTTTTCACAAACAAAATCTTCCTTCCGACAACATTAAAATTCCAGTTCTCGATTAAATAACAATTGTTATGGATTTGATGGAATATGAAATTTTTATAACCATCTTTTCACCGTATGGCCCATAACTACATAATACTTATGAAAACCTTGCCCAAAAAATCTAATTTTTATTCCATTAGTAGTGCTTTTCAAGTGTCTTTGCATTATCGGCACAAGCAATTGTAATCTAATGCTCCAGAACCGGCTGACAATCCAAATTTTATTCAGGAAAGCACTCCTTGGTCCGCCATTTGTGCAGTTTAACGGGATTCAATGAATACTTGTTAAACATCAGTGGATAGGACCGCATAATTCTGTAGATTTATTCTGAACTTTTCTGATGCTTAATGAAGTTTCGCTAGACGCACAAAACACTCAATACATTACTGATAAGAATACATTAAAGGATTTTGATACAAGCTTCCTATCCCTACCGATACCCGTGTTCAAGGATATAAAATCGCGCGTGCGAAAGCACTGAACCAGTAAAGATTGTTTCAGCATCATCTGAATAATATGTTATGTATATGACGTAACTCTCTATTAAAATATTAGTGAAATGCGGATGGTTTTCCTCCTGGGAGTGTTGTAGCACTAGTCTATAACCCTTCAAGTTGAACCAATAGCGCAAAACCTGTGAAAACCTATTCAGTATATTTGGTTTAGAATGAACTGAACTTACCGGAGAGAAAGGACCACACATTGAATGTTAACCAAACCGGTATGTATAATGTGTATGTTGATTATGGACCTTCATGTACTGGATCAGGAAATACAGATTTCAATATTGTTGATGTTAACATTGGTGGTACAGAACAGTATTCGATTAATACCCCAACGAAAACATCTCTTTTAGTACTGATACCAGAAAGTATAAGCATAAGATCAACTAATGCATTCTTGGAACTTATCAATGGTATAAAAAGAGGTTCTGCCCATTTAGGCGAGCTACTGGAACTAAGTATTACGGTTAAGCTGCCAATTGCAGGATTGAAGCTGATTACGCTGTTGAAATTGCCGTACAGGAGATATGCGCAATGAAATTATCAGAAGTTGGACGTATAACGAATGGCCGAGTTTGTATACCGTAACTGTTAGACAATGAATTGCAACATGGTTTTCTTTGCCGACACAAAATCATGTGTAACTTGTTAGCACAACTGCGGAATCACCAAGTTATAAATGTTTAGAAATAATAATCGGGAAGTAACAGGAGAAAAAATAGTCATTAACTAATTTCTGAAATGGGAATATTATGCCAGAGGTTACTCCAACGGGTTGAGTGCGGCCATGTTCTGTTTCTTCTAAAATTCAGAGATTACTACCGTAGATCTCCCGGTATTCGAGATTGATTACCAACTATAACGTGGCTCGTATACCGCATGTAAACTACGAGTATTACAATAGTATTGAATTAAATTAACGCTGTTGGCTGACAACGGTGCTAAAACAGTGTAAAACTAGTTCTTTAATTGATGCTTAGACATATCATGGCAAAAAAGAGGGTGCAAGGATGTGCATGGGGCTATAGTAATAATATTGATCTGGCATCAAAACCGAGAAAATGTATTTACCTTTTAAATGCAAAACTAATTCAAAAACTTATTGATTATCAACTCAAATACCTTTGTCAGCTCAATCTATTAACTAGCGAAACTATTAAATATCGAACTAGCTCTGAAACTGTTTTGTAGTGGAGGAGAAACAATAAGTATAAGTACTTCAACTGATTTGAGCCTCATCAACTTTCGATTGGCATGGATGTTCGTTATAAAACAAAACAGAACCACTACATTGACCCTATCAACTCCAGGCAACCTATAAATTAGGTTAGATAAGAGATGGCTGTTTCTTTAATTTCAAATGAGATTTACAATTACACCTTTTAGATGAAAATCTGATACACTAGATCGGGTACTGAAATCGTTATTCCAGAAGGAACTACTAAAATAGTAACTCGACTGGAGGTAACAGCATACCGATGGGTAGATGTTAATTTCATCAGAAATCAGAAACTCTGGACAGTGTACTTTTTCTGAGGCAGGGTACCTATACGTTATGCCTTCTATAGATAATTGTGAATATTAAGCATATTAGAAGTAACCTTTTTTTAACACGTTCAAATTCCTAATGTCATTACGTAAATGGAGATGGTATTAATGACCCAATGGTAAATTCCAAATTTCATATTTCAACAAAAGAAGAAGTAAAACGTAATTATTTTACAACGAACAAGCGCAAGAAAATTAAAAATGAATCCAATTACAAAAAATAATTGGCGCAGTCGATCGGACTGCTTTCACTAAACAAAATATGGTGTTTTATTTTTTTCTTCTATTACAAAATTAAGAACGCCAGTAGGTACTCAAAACAGGGTAGCTATTCACCGTAATACGATAAGCTAAAGCTACATGCTAAAGAAAAAGTGTTTTATATTATTGTTATTTTGTGTTTGCTAACCATGAAGTTACGGGCAAGAGAGGAAGAATCCGTATTGTAGCGTATGATGTTCCTGACCCAGAATCTTTTAATAGTTAAAAACCGATTTTTAATCAACCCAACCTTATTCAACGGTTAGGGAAGACAAATCTTATATCAATTTGCTACAACCGAAACCAATCTGGTACAAATTGATGATAACAATCAAAAAACTATTTTCTAAAGTTATAGTTAGTCGTATTTAGTGACATAAACAGTCTTGGTTCTAAAGCTTTGTATTCGCAAACAATCAGGTACGTTAAGTTAACTTTGGGTGTTGCCAAAACTATGCCATTATGGTGTAAGCTTAACGATAAAAGCAATCTTAAACCTTGGCGCAAATGTTTCTTACTAAATAGTGGCTTCGACCAAGCAGAGCTTCAACGGTAGAATCACCCCTTTTTAAGCGGGACTTTTACAAGGATCAAGAACTTATTAATCTTCAACCGGGCTTAAACCTTCTTATGGAAGTTTTGATGTTGGTGTTTTTGCCGAAAACTTTATTTGACTATAAGCTTAAAAACTGTGAGCCCTAACTGAATTTAAGGATAAAACCTTTTCAGACATTTTACAATATACCCTCCCATTTGAAAACCAACAGTATATTTGAGAAGTTCGACTTTTATGCCAATTGGCAAGAGTTTAGAAAATTGGAGAAGGGAGGATGTGACACTTGGTGAAGTTTAATATTAGACCTTCCAAAATTAAGTTGATCCAAGCTGGATAATGATAGTTTTTATGTGCTGCAGCTGTGGTAGGTCAACCTACCGTAAGATATTTCTTTAGGGTATACCATGGAACAAAAGGCTGTCTAACAAACTTTTTTGATTAATTTCGGGACTTACCCATGAAATACTCTTTTGCGTATTCTTTCTCGCCAAATCTGACTTGGAAGATAGGGTAAGGTTAGAGAACGACTACCGAAGACTTGATTATGTACAGAATAATCTAGAGCCAGAGAATATTGCAACTAAATTGAAAGAAATTGAAGAGCTTAAACAAAAAAATTAGCAGAGAATAGATTGCTATCAATAGAAGAGTTGAATTGTTCGCCAAGATTCATTAAGGCCAACTCGCCAAACTGATTTTAGAAGTCGTTATTGAAATGGTTATGCGAAATGGTTAGAATGAGACAAACGGTGATAGACCCCGATTTCAGAAAATTAGAGCGAAGAGCTTTTTATGGATGATGACTCTTAGAACCGGATTGCCTCGGCCCAAAACCAAGAAAAACTGAAGACACTTCAACGTTAACATTTTAAATAATGAGAAACAACAAGATAGGGTAGCGGCTACTGATGATATAATCATACAAAAAGTTTAATGACCTGTAACTAACCAAAAGACCGCGCGTTGTGGCGAATAGACCAAGGAAAAAGTAGTTAAGCCTGTTTCTAAACCGAAGTTGTTCAGACGGAGTTAAAAGGCAGAAAAATCAAAAAATACTTACCGAATGTAACTGATGGTATTATGTAGTTGTAACGTGTTATTAAATGGGTAAGTATATGTGATAATTTTTTAACCACAATTTTAAACAACAAAGTATTAATGCAGATTTACATTGACAATCCTAATAACGTTCCTTAAATATTTGTTATCTACGAACGATATGAAACCTTTTGAAGACGCTGGTAGCTGCTCCATGATCTAAGTTTGAATGGTGATTACGATGGTGTTATGTGGATGTTATTGAACGTAGAAAATAAATATACCAATGAAGCCTATGCAAGTAACGTAAATAAAATCAAGGAAAAAATTCTTTCTTAAATATGATTCTATGCACTTACCAAAAATGTGGTTTGTGAAGACAATGTTGGATCTAATTGATGCTGATCAAAATCATATTTTAATTGAGTACCGGATCTGTTATTATTTAAAATTTGCTAATGTATTTGCCAAAACCTAATAACGCAAATGAAAAAATTTGTTAAAACGCTAAATTCTTTTGGCTAAGCGTAGTTATTTTATCAACCCTAAGAATAACTATAGGTATGTTATATCTTAAAAAGCATGACTCTTGGACGAAACGCCCTTATATCGTATTTATTCAAAACTAAACGACGCTTATAATGACAAGATGTGTATAATGCGCGTGAATCAAGAACAAGATGGCTTAGAAGTTTTAAAAAGCATCTTAACGTACACCAAACTTATGTCCGGTAAAAATCTGTTATTAACGCAGAGTTTTATAAAGTTGGAAGGGGAATTATTCTTACACTTGCCTTTGAGTAAAACGTTTTATTATTCTATTATATCCTTTTCTTTAAGAAACCTTAATGCTATTTTCTATTTAGATTTCTAAAATTGCCCTTTCCCATATCTTCAATTACTTCATATTAATTCTTTAGTGCTGCTATTAAATATGTCCGCGATTGAAAAATGCACTACTTAGGATTGATTTATTTTTGCAGGCCTTCATTATTCTGACACTTGATTAATATTCTAATGAATATTCCTACTAACAAGTCATATTAGAAATAGTTTGAGGACTAGGCATATTTGCGGCCCTTAAGCATTCATATAAACGAAAAATACTGCCATAAATGGTTATAAGATGTTTAATTCGCTTTATTGTGTCTCATATCTCTTAAATGAAGGTTCATTATAAGCTGATTTTTAATCGAGACAGAGAGGTTGATAACGACTGTTATCTTTTTGGCGCCATTAAGCTTTAAAAGTGGGGCGGAGCCTAATATAATAAAACCTGCAGGTTAGTCTTTAAAAGTGTTTTGATAAGCGCTTAGGGTCTAAGAACATCGTTTTAGGAATGCATTAAATTGGAATACCATCTTTTCAAATTAACCATTCATAAAACGCTGACTTTGACGAAATAAGATTTATAATGAAATTTTCTTTTGTAGTATGTAAGCATAACTAAAGAGCTCTGCAATGTAGCTAAAACGGTTAATGACAATTGAGCTCTTCTTTAAAAATTGCCAAACCCCAAACCTTATCAATTTTATATGGTTATTCCAAAAGATTCCTTATTTAACCAGTTTGTTTCTGTTCAAGTTTCAAATTTTGTAATGCACGTATTATATCTTTTCTCAGAACTTATATAAGAACAAACTTCTATACAACGGATTAATTTCTGATAAATAAAATGGAAACTTGAGTCTGGAAAAATCTGAGTATTCTAAGTTCTAATAAATTCTAAAGAAAATTGAGGAAAACATTTTTATTAAAATAAAAAACCTGAAAAACCAATATAGTTTTTAGAAAAAACTCAAAAGAGAGTCTAATAAAAAACATAATAATTGGCTATAAGAATCTTAATAAATATTCATTTAATCAGGTAATTTAAAAGTCACAAAAATAATTAAATTTTGTTCCTTATTAAGTTCAATAAACGTGTGTTTGATGTGTTTAATCTAAAAAGCATCTAAATTAAGCTATTTTTATTAAGTAAAAGCTATGGTGGAAGATCAAATTATTGCCATAATACCCCATTCTTTTAAAAATTAAATTAGCTACTTAAATGAATTTAAGTAATTAAAATTCAGCTATATTTTTGAAATAGGCCCTGCTAGAATTTTTTGGACACTTAATTTTTCAATAGATATCGTAATAATTTAGTTTATTCCGAGGGCTTTAAAAAAAAAACCCCCCTTCAATTTTTTTTTTTTTAATTTTTTTTTTTTTTCAAAATTTTTTTCCTTTCCCAAAAAAAATTATTTTGTTTCTAGCGCTCATTTTTAAGGACCCCTTTTTTCTCTTTTAAATCGTGTTGTGATTTTATCCAAAGAAGGAAAATATCATTCTTCTAATAAATCGTTTGAGAGTATTAAAAATGTGACATTTTCTAAGGAAATCAAACCCATCTAATTGCTGTTTCACAAACAGAACTGATCATTTACCACAAACAATTAATTCTTCACTTTGCTACTTATAGTGAATATTTGTTATTGAGAGATTCGTCTAAGAACGATTAGATTTTTAAATCGATTGAATGATTTTTTCAATAAGCATAGAACATGGACCAAAACGACTAGTTTTTTTAGGATTTTACCAAATACATTTCTCTAATGGAAAACGTTACTCCAAATTTATTATTTCATTCTCTCATCGTTTTAGTTTCAAAAAAATGGCTTTATCACAGGTTAAAGCGCCTTTTTCAAGTTTACTTATCGAGCCGATATTCTTGGGAATTTAACCTTATTGCAAAATAATATCGTTACCGGAAATAAATATACCAGAATCGACCAGGACGTCAATGGGTATAATAGAAACGAAGATGGAGAAGAGAAAATGTCACTATACAGCGATCCACCTAACGAAACCCCTTAATAATACAGGTGTTTCTGCTATCTATAATGATAATTACGACATGCAATATATCGATGTCGATATGATAATACTAATCAGTTCAAGTAGTGCTACGTTGACGGTACCTGATATTATTGTGCATTTAGTAAGATATGCAGGGTTATATTGGTCTGCTGTTTACGTAAATAACCGAAGAAGTTAATATAGGACGATCATTAAATTCAAGAACACCAGGCGTGCATATCAAGATATTACTGCTGATGAAATTATATTTGATGGAAATGGAGATCGGAATTTTGGGTTATTACAGTCCTTATGCAGCCTACAAGATGTAACCTCTTATAGTTGCGGGTATGAGAAACCCGAAGGAGAATATTTTGTAAGCAACGTTAGAGCAAAGTACGGAAGTTATATTTTCAGTGGTATTTCAGGTGCTGGAAATATGGTCGTTGTGTACGAAAGACCCCTACTTACCAGGTGATAAGTTTATTACCACTTTTGATTTATGCAGGTGTTAAATCTAGTGAGAGCGTTGATATTCCAATTAATGTTTTACACATTACCTTACAACCTTTCCCTTTTATGCAAATTATGGTGTTTGCAGCTTTAGAAGGTGACAATAGAATGGTTTGGTGACTGACTAGAATCTTAATGCAAACGAAACATTTTATACATGTCAAATGAGAAAAACCGCAGAATAATGTTTTTTCAATTCTAGTATTACCTTAATGATGCTCAATTTACAAATAGGAAATCCTAAAGTATGTAAACACCCTTAGGATGGGTATTTTATTTTTGAAATTCCAAATGGTGAGTTAAGCAATACCATTATGTCCTAATGGCGCTACAAGTCTTATACTAGAGCAAGCTCAATCTCAAGATAAATACGATATTTCTTTACTTCTTTTTGAATGTTGACATTATTGCAACCCCAAAATATAGTATTAAGAGAAAAAAGTGAAAACACACCTGGCGTGTTGATATTACTGGTCAGTGTAAACTTAGGTCAAACATTAGGACTATGTACTTACTTTCGAAAATATTGGTAATGATGATGGATTAATTATACGATTAAGATGTGGCTACCAGTTAACGTTTCCCGCAGATGACGTGTTTTTTTCAACGCATCATATGTTCAGTATCCTGCTGCTGTAACGTATGTTTATAATCCTCTTTTCTCGTGAGATATTTTTTCAATTTCCAGATTTAATTATGTAAGAAGATGAAGATTCTAATATTCAATTCTTTTAGAGTACAATATGCAGAGAAACTTGTTTTGCATTTTATAAATGCATGTTCAGATTTAAATTCAAAATGTCGCATACGTACATATTCGTGGGCGAACAATTCAGCGCAGGTTACCGATGACCCAGTGTTACTGATTTTAACTCTTGTGTTTTACCGTTACCAGGACAACAAACTTTCTTTTAGATGGACCTTCTGATTTACTTTTGATAAAGAACCATAGAGCTTGTGTTACAAGTGCTGATTTTGAATGCAGGAGATGGTTTTGATTCTTATGTTTGGTATCGCATACTAATGCTAATGAACAATAGAGCAACTGATATTGAGGTTAAACGATGAGTGATCCACGTATAAGACCCTAGCACATTGTTGACTACTGTAGGTTACCTACATCGTAGATAAAATTGTAAGCTGATCTTGTAAAGGCTTCTAAAGAAGTGATTAACTGTTGAGCCATTGGTCAGAAGTGCCTAACCCGGTAACAGAATACTTAAACGAGGTAAAAACGACAACGGATCCTTCTAATTAATATACAGGAGAAATAGTTTCTGTAGTATGATAATTCTTTTATACCTAAGATTATTCTTATGTGGTAATAAATTGACTCTCAACCATTTAGCAGTAAATATGTAGATGCACAAAGTAGTTTACATTGGGAAATATTTAATGAAGGTAGTTGTACACCTGTAGGTAAGATTGCCGCCATAAGGCACTTACAGTTCTTGGAGCGAAAGTTGGAAATGGTTAGTAATTTTCTTTTAAACGCGCCCTGGTGAATATAGACTTTCTGTTGTTTATCAGATATGGTTGTACAAGTCGTTTTTATTTCAAAAGATTTCAAAACAATTTAGATATAGATTTTAGTAATAGAGATATTGTTTGTCGATACCGATGGTAACATAACATATTACAAACCTTGGAAAACGGTTTACGGATATCAACTTGTAGATATGATACAGAAATATTGTTGTTCCTTTAGCTCAAACAACCGCCCAGTTTTCGATTTTGCCTACTGCGTGAAAAATGGATTCATATAGAGTAGAAGTTAACAACTTATATTAACGGAGACCCAAGTACAATGATGCTTGTATTTTTACAACTCGGATTATTGGGGTTTTAGAGCGTATATAGCCTAATAACGTAAAATGTAACTCCCAGAAACCTGCTTTACCTTAGTAACAATAAACTTGCAAAAGTAATTAATGCCGATGCTGTTTATTGAGTATTGAAGCATAAGAATAATGATTGTACAAATGCGGTTCAGTTAACTAACTTATAGTGAAAATGGTCAAATAACAAACAATTTACTTTTAATGATTAAGTGCAGGAGATTATATCGCTATAATTAGAACTGCAGAGGTTGTCTTATATAGTGAAAAATTAACTATAATTAATCGATAAATGATTTAACGTTAAACCGCTAGAGTTTCTCAACATATACTTGTAGAGAAGGAATATTCAAATGGACTCAAATGCGGTTAGCACACCACACACGTATGCTTTTGTTCTTATGGTTGACGAAAAGCGGTACCTTACAGTTATTCTTACCCAACATTTGCTGATATACCTCAACAAATTTTCAAACTAGTCCAAATATTCGGACATACTAGAGCGGGCTATTATACTTTGTGTTTTGGATAGAAATGGCTCGTTGATAAAAGAATCTAATACGGTAAGTATAGGTTCGAAACCAGCTGCGAATTAACGCGGACAACTATTTCTTAGATGTTAACTGTTGGTTGAATCTAGCGGGCAGTATCAGTTAATCTGGTTGATAACAATGGCTTACCAGATTAACGTTCTCTTGTTTTCGACTCGATGGACCAACCATTAGGTGAAAAATTGGATCAGGTTTTTCTCTAATCTTCCTGAAGGTGACTATAGGGTGATTATTAACCAAAGAAAAGGTAGTTCCTCTTTGATTACGAAGAAAATTAATTCAATTAGGCCAACCATCTGCAGCATACAAGGCAATGCAGTTTTGATTCAAGATTATAACTGCTTGCAGAAGGATTATTAGAAGCTCAAAATGTTTTCTGGCGGTACTGCCACCATATGAATAAGTATTGATGAATTAATTTTATAACCTATTCGACTGCAAATGCACACGTTGAAAACTTTAACGGATGGTACATTATACTGTTACCATTAGAGATGCTAACGACTTGACTTTTTACAAATCAAATTGTAAATTGACAGACCAAGCCCACCAACGGATTTAACCAATTTGTTGGAGTCTCAAAATTTACATGTCCGGCACAAACGGCAAAAAAATTTAACAGTAAATGCTATTAACGAGTTAAGCACCTTTTACGTATTTCAATTATTGCCCATCTACAATTGCTCAACAACACTACTTGGTAATGAAAGCTTTGCTTTAATGCCTTGCTCCTGATTACCTATACCGGTAAGATTTTACAGATGCAGATGGTTGTTTTTATGATTGAAAATTATTTTTACGATTTAATTTGCTTATTAAAAACCCCCCAATTTCAGCAAAGTGGTACAACACACAGCCCAATAGCTGTTTTTGGTGCTGGGTGCTGATGGTATATTTCGTTTTTTAAAATGTAAAATTTCCCAAGTAGGTCCCAAAAAAAAAATTTTTTTCACGTTTTTTTTACCCCCAACGTTTTTACCAAGGGGGGCCCCAAACAGGGAAGTATTTTCCCTTTCTTTTTTCCAGTGGGTGTGGTGTGTGGTTGTG
>Ga0163217_1028676_pt1 | contig 13562 bp, 4 predicted proteins | sample SynspAceP_FD_185933 | JGI IMG/M metagenome (GOLD analysis project Ga0163217, IMG submission 185933) | Saline lake microbial communities from Ace Lake in Antarctica - Synechococcus sp. Ace-P (PacBio error correction) | ecosystem: Environmental > Aquatic > Non-marine Saline and Alkaline > Saline ... | reverse complement strand
ATTCTCATTTTATATCCAAAAAAAATCCATTATTGACCTCTGCCACGTTCAGGGCTGAGTAAACAATGAATCCTTTTTCGGCAGTTGCGATAATGTTGATCAAAATATGTTGAGGATTATAGCATTTCGTTGGCAGCATTTCTTCATCGGCTTTTAAAATTTGAAAGGTATGCCATATATCCCAACACGGCTTACGGCAATTTACCCATTACTCCAAGAATATAATTTTTTGATTCGGGAAACCCATTCTTCCGATCTTGGATGCTCCTTCGTCTAACGACTAAATACCTCTGCAGTTGTACTTCCCTGCTCATCCAAAATTTCTCCTCTTTTATTTTTTGGTTTAAAACCTCTTTTCTTGTAGTTGCCTTTTGAAATTTTATTAATCGCGCAAAAATAAGTTTTTTATCCAAACCGGACGGGTATTTATTCGTTATTTTTGGATATTTTACAGTTTAGAGGGAATAAAAAATAATATTTACACTAGATGTTTCTAAGAAATTTTCACTAATTATTACAAAACTTTGCTTCCGAAAAATTTTGAATTCGATGCTAAAATCAATTGTTTCGTGGGAGCATAATTGGTGTTGGAAAAAACAAACGTTTTAGATGCATATACATCTTTCCTTGGGAAAAGTTCTTTTCCATCGTGGCTACCCAAAATATAAAACACGATGAAGATTTTTTCGTCATCGATGGGGATTTTTCACAAAACGGAAGGGGAAAAGAAAAGTTTTTTTGCAGTCTTTAAAAGGGGTTTGAAATAATAAACGCAACGGAAGGCTTCGATAAAATTCTCGGGGGAATATAGGTTTCCTTCTTTGGTGATTATTTCTCCGCCTGACCGTATATTAATAATTTGAGGTTGAAACCACGTAGAAATTCATGGATTGGGGTCATTTCATTGATAAGGAGTACTACAAATTGATCAGTACAATAAACATTAGCAGAGAAATTCCCTGCTGACAGTATTTTTGCCGTTACCAAACTTTTTGACAAAATCTTTGGCGGTATTACAATTGAGCAACTTACAGGATATGGCGCAGAATATTTTGCAAAAAGAACTGAATTTCTGGAAGCGGTTTTCACATATTCAGGAAAATATTTCTCATTCAGGGGTAAGAAGTTGTAGATTTACATATGATAGGCAAATTATTGGATTGTTGATTTACTACTTTATTGGAGGAATCTAGAAAAGGATAGAGCGCTACAATTACAGTGTAGGCACACTTAAAGACGCTGTACTTTGAAGATTGAAGGGACCCATAAAGAAATTTGGAAGTCAGGGCGCAAAAATCATTTTTTTGATAGCTTATTGGCACAGTTCTATTTTTATAAAAAAGAGGCAGCACTATCTTTTTTTTTTTTTTTTTTTTTTTTTTTTTTTTTTACTTTTAGATGATTATTTTGACAATTGGATGAAAAACGGGTGGCCCATATATACTTTGGTAAACGAAGATAATTGGCCATATTTCTCAGTGATACTGCATATAGACGGAGGTTATATAGAAAGATACCAATCCCTATTAAAATATTTTAAGTTGTAATGCGGATATATCTATTTTTTTATTGCTTTATGGGCCTAATTGGCTGCCAAACAAAGTAACAAGTGGTTGCCCTATTTGATGGATTATTGGAAATTGGATTAAGGTTTCTTTCCGGATGGCCCAACAGGATATTACGGTCATTACCAGTATAGATAACATTGAATAAACGACCTTTTAAGGATATGAAAAGGTGACCAAATTTTTAACGGAAGTTACGACACTCAATGATGGAAATTGTTTACATTTAATGAAAGTGATGTTTTTCGTTTAAACTATTAAAAACAGATCTGAGTGGGAATGGCATGAAAAATCGTAAGTTATCGGGATGCTTTACGGTTCTAAGTTGGGATACTAAAATTCCATTACAAAAGATATGACCCATTATTTTTGAATAAGATGGAAGAGAAAAAATGCAACCTTACCTAGGTGAGCTTTACAGGAGTTTATTCTGGAAACCAAATTACAAAAGGGGATGGGACGTGTTAATGACTGGGAAGCCTGGATAAATTTAATTGTGGCAATTTTGGCGTAAATAATTTCACAACGCCATTAGAATTGCGCGAGCGACACCTTTTTGTATCGCTTTTTCCTCTTCTGTTCCTAAGGAGGAATAAAGTCTGAGGGCAAGTCCCAAAATTATAAAATTAATGAACGAAGAATTGGGTAAAAATTTAATTCAAAAATTTTTTGGATATCTTTCAGTATTAAAACAAAAAACACACTTAAAAGTGTGGTTTTTAATTATATGAATAAAGGTTTCTTAGAAAATTTCCCTTCAGCAAATTGAATGCGCCTTCTAGCGCGCTTTTCATCACTATCAGAACCGTTGAACTGCATTTTCAGCTATAGACGTAGCAATCATTGTACGAATTAGTGCCTTTCTGCTGCTATCAAGGCGGGATTTGTTGTCGATTTAAGCACGAAAATCTTCAAAGCATTATCCTTTTCCAAAAATAGGGCCGATACAATAGGACCTTCTGTCATAAAGGTCTACAATTCACGAAAAAAAGGACGCTCTATGTACGCATAAACGTTTGGATCCTTTGCTCATTGCGTGTATTTCCATGGGCACGATTTTGAATCCAGCGAAGTTATTTTATCAAATTCCACGATATGCCATTCTCAACAGGGCATCGGGCTTTAGCATGGTAAATGTTTTCTATTTGTATCTTACTTTAATTGCGCAAAATACATTTTTATTCTGCAACTCGCAATTTTTACGGGGCTGTCTTTGTTGGCATTTGCACATTTTTTATCGTTAAATACTTTCCCGTGCATACGGCAAGAGTCATTCTTTAAAGCCTTTTTTTTCCACTTAGTTCCTATATTTTGCACGTTAAAACTAGTAAAAGCAACTAATTTTAAGATCAACAATTTAAAACTATATTTATAGGATGAAAGGCTTTTCTTTAACTTTGGCAAAAACTGAATAAGTTGTTGTTGCCCTCCTTTTTAAAAACAATTGACCTTTCAAAGGCCACAAAAACCCAAAATGGCATTATAAGGATGGCGTTACTTAGTGACCACTAATGCCTGGATTAATATGTTATAAGTGACGCAAACAGGATAGCGGACATTTTTCCCTGCCTTTAAAGTTCAGCTCATTAAAAATTTACATTGACCACTTCTCCCCTACTTTTTTAGTTTACAACAGCTTCTGCCTGCTCCGTGGCAGGTACTCGTTCTGTAAGGGAGCTTCTCCCTTTTTAATATTTACTTCTACGTGACATCTCAAGTACATCCGTACCATATTCCACTCATATGATATCAGCTGTATTTGATCGGTAAATTTTCCAGGTTTTCTTTACTGGAACAAACAGCATTAAGGCGAGTAGCTACATGGGGGCAGAAAAATCCTCTACTTTCTTCGACCACCTTATCTATCTTATTATTTTGATTCAATGAAACCAGGTTCCTGCACAGCAAGGCCTCTGCATCCTTTGTAATAGGGGTGTTATATCTTTTAAGTTGGATTCCTTCCCACGGGAAATTGCGATATCGCGCACATATTTTTTTAATTCATTTATTTAGGCTGTTCTAATTTTTGTTGGGTAAATTTAAAAAAGAAATATTATTTGCAGCCCGTTTAAACGGGGAAATGATTTTAAACTGGCCTCGATGCGCAAGCTGAATAGCGCATCTGATTACGGTCAGAAGGTACTGGTTTGATCGTCGAGGTCACCACAAGCAAGAACACGTCTTTTTAGACGGTCTTTTTTTTTTTTATTGGGGAAAAATGGAAGTAGATTTAACTCAAAAATTTTGGAGAATAAAAATAAAAAAAAGAAACAAGCGCGATAGCTGCGTGGTTCTTTATTTGCAGCGAGACTCATGGAAAACCAGCAGTTCTGGTAAGGGTAACGAATTAAGTCAACAAAAGTGAAACCAAGGCAAGCTATAACTAGTTTTGCTTTTGTTTTTTTAAGCTTTGTGCAAGTTTTTCTTGTTTTGACTTTCAAAGCGGAGCTTTTCTGGTTCACGGAGCGAGCGGAGTACTCCAGTGTTTATAAACAGCATTAAAACCCCATCCATAAGGTTATTGAAATCCTCCTCTTTCAATGTGGACTTTTCTGGTTCACGAGCGAAGCGGTACTCAGTGTTATAAAAAAGCCATTTAAAAACTCAATCCATAAGTTATTGAAATTCCTCTCTTCAAAGCGGAGCTTTTCTGTGTTCACGAGCGAAGCGAGTACTCCAGTGTTATAAAACAAGTATTAAAACCCAATCCTAAGATATTGAAATTCTCACTCTTCAAGCGGAGCTTTTTGGTTCACGAGCGAAGGAGTTATCGTGCGATAAACACCATTTTAAAACGGCCATGGCTTAATTGAAATCCCCTCATTCAAAGTCGAGTTTTAATTGCGTCCAGAGCCAAGCGGTATTCCTAATTAAAATTACTCAAACCAAAGTATTACAAATTAATTGACCAACAGCCAACCTTTGAGCTTACAAAATCTACTGTGTCCTTTACGCATTGAACCACGTTATTTGTTGGACCATTGTCTTAACATTCGGCTTCGCAGTAATACAACCTTTAAAAAGTATAGATTATTCTTATTCTGAGTTTTAATAAAAGATTATTTTTAATTATGGACATTTATCTTTATATAGCAAATCCAATCTTCACTTTTCGGGTTCAAATTATTTTTGATCTTATGGATTTAAGAAGATCAACGGAGTTAAGGCAACGAAAAAAATGCCGTAATTCTCGGCGGCTTATTACCAGCTGCGATGAATAAGAAATCGCCCGATTATGTTGGGGATAGTTTGGGGGCTTTCACAAGGGTCGCTGAACCGATTGCCTCATTAATTTGTTATTTTGCCCGGGGTAATACACTTTGGCAGAGACTGCAAAAATCTAATCGAACTAAAAAAAGTGCTGTTGCCCGACTATAAAGCAGGTTTGTTCGTTGGCAGATTCTTGTCCGCAGAGGCTTTTTTCAAAATTCATTTAAAGCACCCCCGATCACCTGGTTTATTACATATATTATTGTTTACTGCAGATTTTTATCAATGAGCGACATCTGTAATGTATCCTCCAATGCCTTAAAAATAGTTTGAGTCCGTACCTATGGACAGACCAATTATTTTTTGCGCCGACAAAAATTTGGGGCACATTATAGCAAAAAAACGGGACGTAATCTGATTTGCTTGTGGGAGGCTACATGGTGTAGTACACGAGGCTTTTTTTCCGGTAGATAAGCTTTGGCTTCTTAAGATTATCCCGAATCAAAAAATAATAAGCCCATCCCGATCAGAGGGAACACATCTTGGATCTTGCCAACTCATTGGTTCCACTTCGGGAATGGATCAATTATGTAAAAACCCATCCCAAGGAACAGTTTATTGTTGCCACGAAGTTGGTATTTTTTTTAACCACAAATGCAACTAGAGGTCCCTACTACCGTACTTATTTCGGCTCCAGCAGAGGAGATTACACCTGTGCTGCAGTTGATGTGCTTTATAGAAGTTAATACCCTTCAAAAAATCTATGACTGCCTTTTAAATGAAACGCACAATTGAAGTACAAAAAGAATAAGGTTAGATGCATTACAACTATTCAAAGCAATGTTGGATTTATCGATATAGGATGGTACATGCAATTTTTTGTATTATAGCTTCGGAAGTGGCAGGATTGGACATTTACGGCCGTAAAATTGCCAAGAGATTTCCCATAAGGGACCGTATTATGTCACTAAGGGCAGAGGAGGCAGCATCAAAAAAAATGGATTGCCAAGGCGGTGTTGCAAGTTGTTATTGGATTATAGAGGAAGATTTTCTTTTTCAGACAGAAAACACATTAAAGACACTTGTTGCAGGAGCACGGTTATGTGATGAGCAGTGGTTGAAATGGTCTAAAGGAGGCCCAACGGCTTAAGGAATTAATACTTTGGGGTGCAAGTTTTGAATTAATGATTCTGTAGGCTAGATTTAGGAATCGAAGGAGGGACACTCGGCATACCCGTGTGGTTGACCATAAGGATATTACCGGGTTTTGGAGATAGAGCGTTGTTATTGCTGCAGAATTCATAAATTTATCGATGTCACCGTTTTATCTATCATTTTGTATTTGGACCTCATTACGGACTCATCTAATATTTCGGAATCCCAAAAATATCCTGTTACGGAGCTTATGTATTAGCCAAAAAGGGACAGAAGAAATAATTTTACGATTTAAGAGCAGATAGCACATTATTGGATCGGCGGCATAGGTAGGTTTATGGTCATCCACAAATCCTGCAATTAGGCAACAGGCGACGGGGAATAGCAATGGCCTATAGGCAAAAGCTAAATTAAGGATTATGGGAGTTTGTACAGTTTTATCCACGGCCCTGCTATGCAATAAAAATGGGCGCTCTTTTTCTGATTTCCGAAGCGGTCAGGTTTAGGGCCTTTCTTACGAAATAAAGTGGAACTAGTTTATGCACTTCGATGTGGCAGAATTGGCCTCTAGGAATATCGTTCCAGGAGTTTGACCAAATGAGTTGAAAAAAAACCGGGGATACCATGTCTTTTTAGGGACTGCAAACCCACTAAAGTTATCGATTGTCTTCAAAAATTCATTTTTCCAATATTATGAAGAATTGTTTGACAACATATTGATATTGAAAAGGAATTTGGATTTCCAGTAGCCCAGCTTCAACACTACTTATGTGGTGGCATTGTCAGTGGATAGAACGGACAACTTCAGTAGCAACTTATATGCCTGCGGCCGAATGCTCTAGACAGGATTGCACGAGCAACAGGTTGGCATCCAATTCCACTATTGGAAGCTTTAGTTTTACGCCATAATTATTTTTTAATATCAAACTTGCACATCCGTAGACCCGTCCTACACTTCAATTTCCCGAATGGAATGATACGGAACTGGCTTGACAAGGAATTATGTTTCATCCAACAACACCTATATACAAGAATTGCAGGCACTTGCTGCGACTATGTAGAATTGTTTAAGGAGCACAACGTTTAATAAAGCTGTTCGCATCTTGATCTAATTTACAATGAGGTCGGGGAACTTTATTAAAGTTCGTTTAAAAATCAACACAAGCGCTCTGTGAATAAGAAACATGGTGAATGTAGCGCATTTAATTATCATCAATCCTTGGAAAGAAAGGTAATAAAAGGTGGTTATTACAATGTTAGCAAGTACGGGACAGGTAAAGATAGCCTTGATTAAGATTCTACTGTAAATCTTTACAAAATTCAAAAATTGTAACCAATGGAAAAAACCTAGTAAAGTCGGGTTTACCTCTAATATATTCCTGTTCGGCAATGTAGCAATGTGGCGCATTGGCGAACGATATTGCACTTTAAAAATAAATTCCGATTGGTATTGCTGAGGATGTTCCTGTATTATAGCTGGGTTGGCGGCAAAGTCAAATACTTGGTAAAAAAGGCCAGATCAATAGGCCGATGTTGTTATTTGAACGGCATTTTGCCCTCTTCAATGTGGCAAGAATGTCTTAAGAATATTGACATCGAACTAATGAAATATCATTTTTAAACGGATTATGATTTAAAAGAAAAACATAATGTCAATTGTAGATTGGTGTAGCTTGGATATTGTATGAGCAAATTGTAAAAAACTTAACAGCTGTAATACGGCGGCCGATCTGCCAATTGTTGATAACAGCTGTTTGTGGGTTTTACTTTCCCTCATGAACCTCCACCATAGAAGCGAATTAAACATGTTTCTTTTTAACAGGAATTTACTTTTAATAACCTCCTAAAACTAGCCCCATTCTGCGGAATTTTTAATGGCAGATTTTTGAAACAAAAAAACGCCCATTCTTACGAAGGGGGGGGGGGCGTTTTCCACTTTAATTATTAAAATATAAAACTTTATAGCGCAAGCTATTTGTTTTGTCAACTGCTCTTTCAAGTTTGCATGCAGCCTTATTGGGAATGGCATAATATTTGCGCTTAGCCAAGTCTATCGAATCATACTTACCACGTTGGGCAACAAAGTCTCAGCAGCTTCTTATCGCTCCTTCTGTACGGCAATCTTTCTAATCGGCGTTAACGATGATTAGTTTTATTGCTGTGGTAACCTGTTAGTAACCTTACCGCTTTCGTTTCCTTCTAATCCATCATTTAATGACTGACTTAAATGATTGCCATTTTCTAATTAATTATTTTTTAGTGGAAAATAACCCCGAATATCTACTGTGTAGTACACGTAGGGGGAATCAACCCCTGTACAGAGATGGGAAAAACCTAGAGCGATACCTAACCTAGACGACACGGAAACATTTTTTGGCTTTAGTAATTTCATGAACAATTATTTTAAAATTCGAAATTTCAATACCCAAAATTTCCAAATAATATTATGTAGTCCGTAGGGGAATCGAACCTGTTACCAGGATGAAAACATAGACGCTAACCCCTAGACAGAACGGACCATTAAATCGCATCTAATTGCGGATGCAAAATACATTATTTTTTACTATTCGCGACCTAAATAAACTTTTAAAATTCTAATTAATGCCTTTGGACAAAAAGCACTTCTTTTTGAGGATGGATTTTCTGTCACCATACACACTCAGCTTCCTCTTTTTGCAATTATTCGGAATTACAGCGAAATTAGTAGCTTGTTGTTTGCTCTGTTGCCAATTCATTCCGTTTCACGAACAGTATCCCATCACAAATGTGCGCAGACATCTCCTTTTCTTTTCCAAGAAATCACCTTTAACATTCTTCATAAAGAATATCACTCACAGTATGTGAGTCTATCTATGTTCAAGGCCTTATTGTGGATTATTCTGTACTGAAATATCCTCCATCAAAAATTCAAATTTAGCCACTACGTCAATCGCATTTCGCGTTTCTTTTTCAAAAGATTCCATTTAGTATCTCAAAAAGTGCATTAATCCAATATCGATGTCATATGGCCAAAACGAACCGGCATCTTAATTAAACTAACGTACTACAATTTTGAACTTAAAAATCCTGGCTTGTAGGTAATCCTAGTTATCGTATTTTACCGGATTCCTTAGAGCGTATTCCATTACCACAAGGAGCTACTATCTGTCTGAAATAGATATATTATACATTCCCCTTATACTTATACAAATACATGCGAAACAATCACCCACTTCGTATTGGAGACCAGAATTATTGGAGGACAAAAAGTCCGTTATTCATCAGCTAAATGAAGTTAATAAATATAACAACGGCCACACCCATTAGAAAATCTACAGATGGTGCAAAACTCACCCCAAGAAAGGTTGCCCAAACATATTTCTATGCACTCTTCCTTCGTCGCAAATTTTCACATCAAAAGCCTTGGAATTCTTGTCGAGGAAATGGGACGTACCTGCCTGCATAGCTTTTACCACTTGCATTTAAAGCTCTATACAATAGGTTTCCAAAGCTCTGCAAAACGCTCACTTGGTGTTTTAGTCCCTTTAGGACGCATGGCATGGTATTTTCTGGGCAAATTCCGCATAAACATTCATCATTAGTCGCTTACTGCATGGCGTTCCTTTTCCGGTTAGCATGTGACGGTATGACCCTTCTTGCCATTAAAAATTCATGCGTTCGGGCAAGAATAGGGCGTACGCATTTTCCAACGCACCACATGGCCCATTGATTATCAATAGTGGTAGATCGCGATAAGACTGGATCCATCTTTCTAAGGTTGTCCCAATAATGGTTTCCTGAGTTGGCCTAACAATTAAGCTCTCTCCAACTTAGGATTCAGGGGTCCACAATTATACCCACTTTACATCTTTCCCGGCATTCTTCAAATCTATAGGTCGTTTTACTACGCCACATTCCTTGGAAAGCCCTCCCACATGGGACTAGCCTTCTTTTGCTCAAGTTAAGGATTTAGGTATTTAAATAAAGGAAAATTAGGCATTCCTCATGTCCTGTTTCGTGAAATTTTATCTAATTAGGGCCTGTAATCTTTTTCCCAAATCGCATGATACATAGGGATTTAATGACCATACAGCCCTAACCCCCAGAATTTTCTGCTAAATCCGCTTTACAACAAGTTTCATTATACCATTTTGGAATATCCTTCTGCTCTTTTTCGTTAAATTTTTTAACCCATACTAGTTTGAAGTTTTTGGCACAAAACTTTGCGACCTTATATTTAAATAAAATAGTTCGGCAAAAAAAAAAAAAAAAAAAAAACCTTTTTAAACTAAATTTTTTTTACAATGTTCAACAATTAAAATTACAGCGATAAGATACATTCTCTTACCCCACCGAGAATACATATTGCAGCAACTGTTGTAATTCTTAGCATTTAGTATGGCATCTTGCGATTCTTATTCAAACAGTATACTACGATAATGACTGCATCTATTCAGATAGGAATTCGAAAGAACTGAGCAAGTTCGCGGTACCAATCCGCCAAGAAAACAACAAGGTTACTCCTCAACAGAAATACCTTTGGTGATTTTTTTGGACAAAAAGCCGATGAGTTGGAGAAATCCTGGGATAACGAAGGTATTTCACAGATGTTGATGGTTATATATAGCATGTAGAACGCAGCCTGATATGGAATCAGGGACCGCGGGAGTTACGATGGCAATATTAATTGATTTATAACGGTTTATGTCTTGGGAGATAACCTACAAGCGTTAGGTATAACATTACACGACAACTGGGGCTGGGGAGGTCACCATATGGATGGGGAACTACCCGGCGTTTATACGGATGGCTTTACTATGCGTTAATTACGGGATACCACAATCCATGGGAGATGGAACGATAGGATCGAGGTTGGAAAACTGGGCTGGGGAGGTTACGGTTATTCTATGGTTGGGAGGCTTATTATAGTCCTTATCTCTATTCCCCTTACTACTCATCGATATTATAACAAACCTTAATTACTATTCCCATAAATAGGTTTTGGGCAATAATTACAACAACAGAAATTGATGCTTATAGCGCCCAGCAGGAGAGGTGTTTACAATCTAATCCCGCTTTAAGAGCAACGTGCCTTAAGAGTAGATCATTTAAATACTTTACAGTCCTTCAAGCACTAGTAGAATACAGAAGCACTACTATTCCCGAGCAACATTCAACCGAAAGCCAGCACCACATCACGGAGCAATAGTAGGGGTTGATGCCTTTGGAAAGAAAACCGTCTTACCAGCACCAGCAGAAGTACAAGGGCAGTGCCTAGAATATATAGCAGTTCAGAAGCAATCAGGAGTATAGAAGCGGTAAACCTAACAAGTAGCACCTATAAAAGGCACAGCACCCAGAAACCTTCTACATATAGAAGTTCTAGCAAGCAGTTCCTCAGGTCGCCAATGAACCTACAGAAAGCTCAGCCAACAAAATCATCTGTGGGAATATATAGAACGTAACTTTAGCAGTATCCATTCAAGATCATCCAGCGGTAGACGTTAGAAGTTCTAGTGCTCTAGTAGTTCAGCGTAACGTGAGAAGTTCTAGCAGTTCTTCTTCTTCAAGATCGTCATCATTCTCGCAGTAGAAGTAGTGGTAGACGCAAAACAATATGGCCCCTCAATTTCAATAAAAAAACTTTCTAAAATAATTTAATGAAAGGAATCACACTTTCATTCTTACTATTGGTATGTGGCCTTCGCCAGCGCCCAGAACATTAATGATGTTTTTTTAAGGTTGGAATGGGGGAAGCTCTTAGCGGATCCGCTCGTTTTCAAGGATTAAATGGTGCTTGGCGCTTTGGGAGGTGATTTAATCATCGCTAAATATAAATCCTGCAGGTTCTGCGTTTTTAAAACAGCTTATTTGTCCTTTACGGATAAATTACATGTTAAAAATGGATGCACCTATTTCAACAGCAGCTCAGCACTCATTGAACTCATTAGATCTTAACAATTAGGACGGTGTTTTTGTATTTAAAAAGCACCACAGCAGCTCTCCATTGGAAAAGGTTTTCATTTGGCATTTAATTATGATCTAATTTAAAATTTGGATGACGATGTCTCTTGTTTCTGGCAATAGCGATCAAACGTAATTGACAATTACTTTTTAGATTTAGGCCAATGGAGTTACCATTTGGGACCAATTTTAAGGACAGGACGATGATTTATTTAGAAGAGGCTATCTAGATATTGGTGCAAATTTTAGGCTTGTGGACCAAACAGGGCGTTTTTTAGGTTACTTATGGCGGTTATTATAGATCCTGTTGGATTTCTCGGCGACAACCAATACGATTAACCTCTCACGCCTCAGTAATTGTTAACAGAACTTACTTCGCAAAGCTGTTGCCGGGATTAATAGTAAGTTTTTACCGCTAACTGGGCCTCACAGTATGGCGGGACAATCTATATGTGGGAGCCTCCATGAACATGAACAGTGTATTTCTGGAATAAACTTACCCAATTGACGAAAGAGGTTTCGATACTGATTCGGATATTTCAAACGATAAGCTTTCGACAACTTTCTAGAAACTCAAGGGAGTTGGTTTCTCATTTTTAGTGCAGGGGGGCCATTGGGAAAATTAAATGAAAATTTTCGAATTGAGCGCTAGTTACAATTCCCCTACTTGGTACAGGTTGTTGATGAACCTCTCAAAAAATAAATTCTAATTTCTGGCAGATGGTGATTATTTCATCATCAACTTTAAATGATTCAATTAACGTTTTTTGAAAGAAGATTTCACAATTTAAAAAAATACCTGCTAAATTTAACGGCATGCTTAGCTATTATTTTTTGGCCAGGAGGACTTATAAGTTTTGATTATGGGATATCAAGACTGTCAAAAGGCTGAAAGTTAAAGTAAACCTGGTTTCCAGGAACCAAGTTTTGCCTCAGAAAACAAACTATATATCGGCCAAATTAAGTTACTGTTTCTACTTTCGAGATTGGGTGGGGAGTTTACCGTATTCAAGCGCTTAGTTTAAGGGCTGGTTTAGATTTGAACAAAGTCCGGTATTGCCAATGGAGCAGGACATAGGCCGATATTAAATGGTTATTTCTGGTTGGTCTTTTTGGTTTAATTTTTGGAGGAAGGCAGGCATTAAGACCTATCCTTTAAAAACTACGCCACCAGGGACATTAACAAACCAATTTGAATATTGCCTTGCCTACCCCGGGCCAGGCATTTACCATAAAGGAAACTTCAGTGATCAGCTTAGGCTATACTTGAACTCTTTAACGAGCAACAGTATTTTAGAAACAAAAAAGACGGGGCAAATCCCGTTCTTTTTTGTTTCTAATCTTTTATAAACAGCTATCGCTTTCAATGTAAAGGTGGGTCCTAATTAGCTCGCGCCCTATATACATCTTCATCACGGGAATAATCCATCCTAAACCAATAATACGGATGATGGCATAGGGGCCTTCCCATTTGAAAAAGTACCGTCCACCAATAGTTTGTTTTCATCTATTCTGTTTCAGGCAATTTTCCTGTAGCGATTCAAATATAAACCAACTACAGGAATCGATTCAGGGCGTAGAGGAATTCCATATTAGCATTCAAACGGTTCATTGATATTTACCATCGGCATTGGGTTGTAAGGGAGGGAGAAGAATATTTTTTTTTTCCTTTCCTTCTTCTTTTGCGTT
>Ga0163217_1009424_pt1 | contig 13564 bp, 16 predicted proteins | sample SynspAceP_FD_185933 | JGI IMG/M metagenome (GOLD analysis project Ga0163217, IMG submission 185933) | Saline lake microbial communities from Ace Lake in Antarctica - Synechococcus sp. Ace-P (PacBio error correction) | ecosystem: Environmental > Aquatic > Non-marine Saline and Alkaline > Saline ... | reverse complement strand
CTTCCCAAGAAGCTCTTGGCAATGGCTAATTGCTTGCTGCTGGCCGCCCTGAGGTCACCACCTTCTTACGTCCTAGAATTTTCTCGAGGAATGGGAATAGGTCGAACACAAATCGATCGATTGTGGCGATTTCTTACCCTAAACCCCCCAGGCAACGCTTCCATTACCAGCAACAGATTTTCCTTGACTGTCACCTGGGGAATGATATCTCGCCCCTGGGAAAACATATCCAATCCCTGATTCTTGGGCGAACGACTAGGGCGGATTGAATCGTAAAGCGGTTTGATCACCATAGAGGATCGAACCGGAAGTTGCTTCAGAAGCCCGATGATTGTTTTAAGAAATGTTGTCTGCCAAAACGCCATTTCTGCCCAATTCAAGCCAAACCATTTTGGGTTCTTTGGAATCGAAAGATCTACATTTTCGCAGAATATGGCTTTTGACCATAATAAACATTGAGATCATTGACCTTAAGAATGTTGGATGTTGTTCATGGCTGGTGAGTTGGACACGTCAATAGGGGTGGATTCAGGTTCAGGTTCTTCTGTGGTGCCAAGATAGACTCAATCACCCATTGGATCTTTCATTGACTTCATCAAGGGACCTTCTGTGAGAAGTTGGCCTTGGTGGAGGACTGTTCTTCACATCAAAGTTCGAGATCTCTGATAATCCATGTCAATGTTCAATCACCACAACAGTATGATCACCGGCCAGTGATTTGATCAATTCAGCTGTGCGTAGGGTTTCTCATCGGTGAGGCCAGCACTGGCTCATCGAAGAAGCAGCCACTTTGGAGCTTTGGGGCCACAAAGGCTGGCAATTGGCAAGCCACTGTTTCTGACCATTTGGGAGAGCGGAACCCGCCTGGGTGCCGGACAAAGGGAGCCAGGCCCACGTAAAACTCATAGCCGATGGACCTCATCCTGGCGCCATTGGCAGCAGGATCAAGCATCAGGCTTAAGGCGTTCTTTCGCGGTGACACAGCCAATTCAAGGTTTCGAAGCACTGTCAAGATTGTCAAAAAACCCTTGGTGTTTGGAACTTTCGGCCAATGCCGTTCCTGAGATTTTCTGCTCCGACATTGCAACCAACGATTGGCCCCTGTAGGTCACTGTTCCTTTAGTCGGACGGACCCTTGCCAGTGATCACATCGAAGAAACGCGTCTTGCCAGCACCCATTGGGCCCAATGATCGGACTTACCTCTCCTTTGATCAAGCTTGGAGAAGATCGGTCAGAGATAAAAAGCCATCAAAAGCTGACACTGACATCAGTCAATTCAAGAAGCGTTTCAGCCATGGGCATTTAGCGGTTGCGGGACCAACGTTGAGGGGGTGCAGAGAACCTGAATTGGCAAAAGGAGGGTCATAGTTGATCGGCAAGGTGCTTTCGGCTATGAGGGCCCTAAGCAGAAGAATCGGTTGGAGTTGTGCTTGGAACCAACCTCCTGCAGGCTTTCGATCGCTCATCGATTTTGGATAGGTTCGGGCTTTCTGGGCAATCCCCGAAGGAAGCTCAGGAAAGCTTTGCGCAAACCGCCGCCGGCTGAACCATACGTAGATGCCATCAGGCATCAGACGGACGGACAAGATGAACAAACCCCTGGACGAACAACCAGAGCTCTGGGCAAGGCTTCGCTCACAAGCTCTGCAGGTTAATTGACGAAGAACGGCCCCAATTGATCGGCCCACGAGGGGACCCCTGCCGCCCACTGCGACCCAGATCACCATTTCAATCGAGAATGAAATCGACATGAACTGAGGCGAAACGATGCCGTTTGGACGGTAATTAAAGAGCTCCTGAAACACCGCCAAAGGCCACCAGCAACAATAAAAACAATGTCTTGAAGGGAACGGATTAAAACCAGCAAATCTAAATCTTTGCTCATCGGTCCCTGATCGCAATCAAAGGCATCGCCAAAACGGGCTGTCGTAAATTATCTGCAGCATTAGAAAAGCAACAGGCAGCAATAATACCGTTTAATCGATAAAACCAGAGCTTCATATTCACTAGATCCAACCAAATCAGGCCCGTATAATCAGTAGTGTTTGTGGTGAGCCCGTGGAACCATTAATTAGGCTTTTGGCTGGCCAATTAAAGAAGTGAAAAAAACACCATCAGGCCGCGGGTGATGATTGGAGAAATTAAAAACACCCTTGATTCTATTTCTAAAAATCAAGTATCCAACTTACTCGGCAACCTAATGCGGGGATCAGAGACAGGCAAGCCAGGGTAAGGAATGGAGAAATAAACGGCTGCCAAAAGAATGGCAAACTCACTAACTCCCAAAGTTCTCCAAAGAATTTGGGATCCCGTACCGCCCTTGTTGGCTCGGCGTATTCAGCGTGAGGTACATCGCCCGCTGCATAACCTCCCAAGGCGAAAGAAGAATTCCTTGGCCAAGGGCTGAGCAGACCTGTATAGCACCCAAATCAACATTCAATTCGCCAAGGCCCGTGATGGCCAAGGGCAAATAGCGTCCAAAAAGATTCAGCCCGAAAATCACTTGAGAATTGCCGATCAAGACGAAAAGGCAATGGCAAGGAGGGATCCGGGAACAAGGGTTTTGAAAGAGTTTCATGGGGTTAACTAGTTCTCCAAGGTGGATCTATGACCAAAGTATAAAACAGTTGGTAGGCCAAGTAGGACTCAAGCATCGACTGAACGTCCTTTGAGGGAAACATCCATTCGGCGTTAAACTGCAGGAAAACGATAATAAAGATGAAGACCAGAACACAACGACATACTGGTGTGGCAAAAGAAATTCAACCACCCCCTTTAAGCGCCGGCGGCAGGTTGGGGAAGCGATCAGGATTGAGCCCGAACGACAACAGATGGAATGATGGCCCAGCCGATGATTAAGCCAAGCACGGTGCGAGCAGATTGCCAACGCCCCAAGCCAATCACATTGAAACAGAAAACGATATAAGCCGTACGAGGTTGGGACCCACCGAACCCAACAGGCGTAATTCGCATCACCGGGACCACCGGACCAAACCCAGAACCAAGCCCGAAGGTAATTGCTGTCGACACGGAATCAGGTTTGGAATTCCCAAGCAATTGCTCATCTGCCTGCTGGGTGCACCGCCTTGAAGCCGCAACCCCCATGCACTTCTTACTGAGAACCAGAGAACACCGATGAGCAAAAAGATTGATAGAAGATAATTGAAGACCCGAATACCAGCAACTCAACGGTACCGATCTTGCCCCAACTGGCCTTTGCAGCCATTTCGGTGGGTGACATCAGGTTCGAGAGGACCAACCAGGCGACGAGAAGCTGCCGCACCGAAGACATTGGGTTGACACAATCAAGGCCAATGCCCAGAGAAAAAGCCCAACATCAAAACCATTGAGATAGGGTGAAATACGGCTTATCAACCAATCTTTTTGCGGGCCATAAACTTACTTCCAATCAAACCAATCGCGAGGCGCCAGGATTGCCCAATCAGCATGGACGTTATGAGATGCTGCGAATCAAACTGACATCGAGCACCCAAGCTGACCCACCCCAGGTGGCCAGCAATGTTTTCAAGAGTGCCTGCCGTAGATGCTTTCTTGATCAGGGTTCGCTCCAGCAACACCCCAACCATGGCCGTGATAATGAAGGCGGATTCAACGCCACCGGGAATACAGTTCGAAAATCGCCGGGCCAGGGGCGTTGAACAGTTTTTGAAACACAAAAGTGGAACATAGGCACCCAAACATCATCAGCTCACCGTGGGCGAGATTGATTGACACCCATCAAGCCAAAGACAATGGCCAATCAGTAGCGGCCAAAGCAGCACCTGAGGCATGCTGTGAGGCCATCTAAAATTTGAGAAAAGAAAAAGTTCCACCGACGAAAGACTGATAAGTGAAGTGGGGTCGCTTCTTACCAAGCGGACGATTTGATGGTCACCTGTGTAGGAAAATGTGGAGAAAGGCTGAGCTTCCCCACTGCGGCGGAATCCAGTTCAAATGATTGACTTTGGGGGGGAATTTTTCCCCGGTTACGTAGGAAGAGATCAGATTGACGCCACTGATGGCTCTACCTGCTGGCTCTACTATTGGCTCCACTGAAGCATTGGAAGTACGGGCTTATCACCCATCCGGAACTTTGCGGCATTCAGACGATCCTGGGTCATCACAGGTGTAGCCCTTGGTTTCAGGCACAAACTGATTCCAGGGAAGCGGCGGGATGGGCCGTGCGCTGTTCCTGGAGGATTCTTGAAACTGGCCGCTGGGGTCAGCTTTCTGCGATCATCACCCGTTCGGAGGTGTGATGGTTCGGGAACATCTTCAATTTCAACCCTGGGGAGCATCGAAGTTGATGCCAATCATGGTTCTCGCGGACCTTGTCGAGATCGTCGTAGGTGGTCCGGCTTTTTCGACGGGCATTCTTCCAGCAGGTTAAACCATGTTGTAGGCCGACTCCGCAGGGCGCCCACCACGCGGTCGTCACCGTTTAGGCGGCTTGGAAATCTTTCGACGAAACTTTCTTGGAGGTGGGGTGTCCAGGCTCATGAGTAATTCCAGGCGGCGTAGGTGCCAGCTGTGAATTCAGGCCCGATCTGACGAATTTCTTCCTTCAGCGATCGGAAGACATGATCTTGTACTTCTCAGGTCAATGCCCGCAGCTGGAAAACGCTTGAACGAGGGAAGTTGGAATCCCGTTTCAAGGTGTTGTGATGATGGCCCGCCTCAGGGAAGACTTCCTTGATCTGGGGCCGATGATGGGAGCACCCCGTTCTGTTGCCGCAGGGAATATAATCTTCACCAACAACTTTTCACCACAAGAGCTTTCATCTGCTCTTTGATTTGATCGTGTTGGCTGTCTTGGGTGACGAGTCGGAAACCCAACCAGCGTAGGACCTTCTGCCGAGGACTCGGCCGTAGGTGTCCATCAGCCACTGCACCGCCAGGCTCGGCCCTGCTGGTTCGGAACGGCTCCCGCGTGTAGAAAATATTTTTCGACATTCTTGGACCCTCATATGAATGGGTAGGAGCATGTGGTTTTCGGCCTCCAATACACCGGCAACTCGCCCTTACGGCTTGCCGAAGGTCCAAACCACCCAAAAGACAACGTTGACGCCGTCGGAACTCGATCAGTTTCTGGGATTTCTCGGCGAAAGGTTGGGCCAGTCTGAAGGCACCATCTTCGGAGAACCGGGAAACGATCTTGTAATTCTTTGATCTGCGACCGTGACACCACCGGCGTCATTGATTTCTTTAATGCCATTCCTTTCAACTCCTTGAAGGGTGGTTTCAGAAAATTGCGCATCGTTCCACTCAGGGAGTGGAAGAATTCCACTTGATATTCACCATCAAAGTCTGTTGGTCGTTCCGTTCCGGCCACCCACAGGCAGAGAGTGAAACTCCGAGAACAGTCTGCGGCAATCCTTGCGAAAGAGTTGTCGTTGGAAATGGAAACCATTGGGCATTGTTTAAAAATGGAAAACGCCGCAATGCTAGTCGGACTGGTGAACCTAGGGAGCCATGCCTTTTTAGGGGCGTGTAGTCAAACAAGCACAAATCAGCAGGGCGACAGGGCGCGCTCAAGGGCAGAGATCCGCTCCAGGCACTTGTTGGTTCATGATCAGGGATGGATTTCGGTTAGTTGGCGCCACAGAAAGGCCTCGACCTGTCAAGCCCCGTCGCCACTGCGCAAGTTGGTGAAGCACCAGGGTCGACCCGCCACGCATGCGCTCGGTGTCCGTTTGCATTCCACCTCCAGGTTGGCGCCCACCCAGTGGGAGGCAGATCGATTTTGTTGATCACCAACAGGTCGGAGCGGGTAATGCCAGGACGCCCTTGCGCGGGATTTTGTCTCCAGCGGCTACATCGATCACATAGATGCAGAGATCCCACCAGTTCGTGCTGAAGCTGGCCGCCAGATTGTCGCCGCCCGGGTTTTCAAACCAGCACCAGATCCAGATCTGGAAAATTGCTGTTTCGAGCTCTTCGACCGCGCCCGGGATCGAGCGTCTTCCCGGATGGCGGTGTGGGGCAGCGCCGGTTCCACCCCGGATCCGCTCGGGCTCCAGTGCACCAGCGCGGGGTGAGGAACTGGGCATTCCTCCTGGGTGATAAGATGTCGTTGGTGACCACTTGCAAGCTTGCCAGCCGCTGCCGCAGCCGCCGCAGAGCGCCGACCAGAGCGTTGCCGGAAAGCCCACCGGCCGCCCACGCCGAACGCCAATTTGCTCATGGAGGAGTCTTCAACGGTTGACGGGGTTCTAGGTGGTGGTGCGGGGCCTGGGGTCCAAGCGGCTGCAGATTTCTGAAACTGCGAATTCCGGGGTCGTTGCACCTTGCCCGACCAGAGAACCGTTCAGCTGCGGAAACAGCCTTGAGTTAGAGCTCCCGCGTGGCCGAGCTGGGCCATCCCTAATCCAAACGCCCCCGGCTCCAGAGGCTTGCGCGGGTATCAAACGGCCGATCAGCCTCGCCGGCCCGGCCGCGCCAGTGGAGCGGCCAGGGGCGAGCTGAAGGCCGCTGGCCCTGGGTGGGTCCGAGTGGAAATCAGGCCGCACGCGCCGCGCTCACCTGGTTGGGCCACCCAGCTGTAGAGTAGGCCTCCCAGCAACTCCCAGCTGGCCCAGCTCAAGCACCAGGCCCAGCCAAAGCCCAGGGCCGCCGGCCAAGGGGCGAGCCGTGGGGCGGGTGGAGCTGGTAAAGCGGCCAGCCCAGTTCAGCGACCAACTGCAGCAGCGGGACCGTCCCATCTGCGCTGCTGGGGCCCGCAGCTCCGCGCATTCGCGCAGGGCCAGCAGCCAGCCATTCGAGATCGATGGGAGCTTCCGCCTGGGCGCTCGCCGCTGAACAGCCGATGTTCTTGCTCACGCTCCCGTCGCGCCTCGACGCAAGGCACTGCAACGGCCAGGGCCGCCGGCCTCGGATCGCGGATCGCACCCCGGTCGGAGCCTCGGCCTCCAACCAGCTGGCGCAGATTCGCCAGCGGCTGGTGAATCCGTTGGGCTTGCACCCAGCACTCCAGGGCCCTCGGAATAGCTGAACGCCCCCACGGGCAAGGCCGGTGCTGACCAGCTGCAGCAAGACTGGGCAGGCGCCGGGCGCCAGGCTCAGTGGAATGGAATGGGGAATGGGAATGGCTGGTTGCGCTGGCATAGGCGCCGGATTCATTTGCTTTTTATTTTTTTTTTTTTTAAATTTTTTTTGAGGCTGAAACGGTGCGGTGATCCTCTCGACGACCAGGCCCCGCTGGGTTTGCAGCACTCTCGGCACCGAGTCCTGAAGCATCGCAGCTGGCCCTCCTGCAGCTCCATCGCCACGGACGGTTGCCAGGTGATAGGCGGCCTGCAGGAGGGCCAGCGGATCGGGGGCTGCGGCACTGCAGCAGCGGCTCCGGGCCGCCTCCACGATCACCAGGGCCGAGCCCGTGGCTCGGCCAGATATTCGCCGGCTCCAGCGCGCCGCCGCGGCGGCAACTGCAGGAGAAGGTCGCGGCCGCAGGCCACTGGCGGCGGTGGCCGCGAAGGCTTTGCTGCGCTGGTCAAGCGCTGAGCGGGCAGCCGCAGGGCTCGCTGTATGGGAAAGGGCTGGAGCCAGGGCACCGTACAAGGCCCAGCCGTCGTATCAACACGATCGGACTGACTGCAGACTCGTCACGCCGCGTTCGACTACACGGAGCTGCTCCACGGGCTGAGCATCACCTAAAGCAGCGCTCTGGCCGGCCAATGGTGGCCCGTTAGCTACTGGCGCGCACCGAACTGGCGCTGACGATCGGCCCCGATGACCGCCTTCCCCCACCGGCTCTGGCCACACCAACACCAAGGCTCGCCCCCTGGCGCGGGTTCGGACGCTGTTGCGCTTCGAGGGCCAGCGGCGAAGGCGGAACGGTCGTACCAGCCATCAGGGCGGAAACCCACCGCACCACTGAAAGATTTCAGAAGGCCTTTTGCCCTCAGCACGGCCGCTTGCGAAACTGCCCCTTGCTGCACACCGGCCGGCGGACTGGTGGGGGGCGATGATGCTGTCGATCCAGGCGGGAGCTGGGCCGCCGGGCAGCCGCGCCCTGATCAACCAGCGTGGCGGCCCAAGAAGGTCGTATGGGCTCGGTTCGGGCGTTCGCGGGCTGGCGCCCGAGGGTCGCTGGGACGCGGCAGGAGCTGCGCTTTGCGCTGCAGCGGCGGCGGATCTGGAGTTGGCTTGCCCCAGGAAAACTGGTGATGTTGCCGGGGACTGTTCGAGCAGTCGTGCCGGGTGGAGCGGGCCGCAGGGCGCCAGCTGGGCTGGGGGCTGAAGTGGTGCGGCTGGGCCGGCAGCTCCGACGCCGAAAACCCTCGGCAGCGGTGCTGGCGCTCGTTGCTGGAGGTGCGCCGTGGAGGGACGGCTGGAGTGTGGCCGACCGAATCGAGCTGGGGCGGCGACAGCCTGATGGGGCGGCCATGGCCTCGGCGGCCACCCGGTTTCGGCAGTTTGTCTGGGCCCGCCGCCGGCGCCGGTATCCCGAAGGCGCTGCTGGAGCTCTGCCGCGCCGACCGAGCCGGGCTCGACGGGGAGATGGTCTGCGGCCGCCTCGATGCAGTGCCTGTCGTCGCGATCTGTTGGGGCCCTTCCAGCCAGGCGGCCCGCTTCTGGTTCACAAGGATCTGGGCTGCCGTGTGGGATTCGGCGAGCGCGGCCTGGCGGCACCGGTTCGCCCCGTGGGGCCCATTCCAGGAGGCGCCATGGCTTGATGGCTCAGGCGCTCTTTTCAGTTGCGTCTGGATGACTCCTTGCCGCTGCTCTTGGGGGCAACCGCGATGGCGATCTTCCCCTTTAGCTCTCTTTCTTCAAGCGCCCGTGATTGGCCTCGGGGAAACCTCTGTGAGGCCACAGGCGGCTGATCGAGATACGTGCACGATCTTGCCGGACTCGAGCAGATCCGCGCAGGGTCTTGCAGATCGGCGGAATTGGTGTGTTCGAGGCCAAACCGCCGACCCGGCGACGGTCGGAGATCCAGGGACCCTGCCAGAGCATCACCTGGAAAAAAATCGTGCCGTCTGACCATCCGACCGCCGTATCGAGAGTCGTCGTCGAGGAGTAAGTGCAGGCAGAAACTGTGTTGCAGGGGGCCAGTTTTAGGCCGCTTGTATCGAGGATCAGGTCATGACACGGTGGTTGTGCGCTGGCGCAAATCCGTGGCTCCGCCACGAGTTACTGGGTTCAGCGCCGAATGGAGCGCACCATGGCCATCTTGGGCGCGCAGGCGCCTGGGGTGACCTCAGCCCCGAAGGCCTTGGCGATCTGTACGGCGAACCGAGCCACCCCACCGGCGCCCCAAGAATTCAACACGTGCTGTCCCCTGGAGCTGCCCTGGTCGCGGCAGCCCTGCAGGGCTGCAAACCGGAGCAGGCCACGGTGCCGCGGCCTCGAAAGAGATCGTTGGCGGCGCTGACGTCGGGGTCTGGCGTTGGGCACGGGCGTACTCGGCAAGGCTGCCAAAGCCGCACCACCGAGAGATCACCGAACACCCGCGTCGCCGACTGAAATCGCCGACCCCCTTGCCAATGGCCTCGACGGTTCCGGCGACTCACAGCGAGTTTCGGAACTTCGGTCGGCGCAGGGCCCCGAAAAACAGGCCGAATCACCAGAAACGGGCTGCCACCGCATCAGATGCCAGTCGCCCGGCATGGACGGAGGTGGCGCGAACCCTGATCAGCAGATCCTTGTCACCGCATGGGCGGGCTTCCTCAACCGTCTGGAGCGAGAGGACGTCTGCGGGAGCCGTAGAACGTCTTGGGTGATGGCCCGCATGGTGGGTCGTGGCCGGGGCCCGCGATTCGACATCAACGCTTGCTCACTTACACCTGTAAGCGAGATACGCCGTTAAGTTTGGCCTTTACTGGTCGGATGTGGCAGCGGGAACCTTGGCTGAAGCGAAACCCTTCGAGCCGATCGCCCGACGTCCCCCTCGTAGGGGAAGCGGGTGCTGGCGGCTGCGCTTGGAGAATCGCCCGAAATCAGGGGGGGCTCGCGGCCCTCTCGATGGCGCTCGGCGCTGGGGTCAGGCGATGTCGCTCTTACAACACGTTGGCCACCGGGACGCGATCATCGACGGCCTCGTTGGATCGTGGTCAGCGAGAGAGCGCCCTGCCGGAGATCGCGGCGACTGGAAGGCGCGATGCGGCAACGGGCGCTATCGGCCCATCGGGCCCTGCTACGGCCACCCCTGGCCGCCCTGGCGATTCTCTCGCGGGCTGAACCACCGGGCCGGGCCATGCTTCCGACTCCATCATGCCACCCTCGATGCCTGGTGGCCGGCGGGTTCTCCCTGCGAGCAGCTCCGATCACGCTGGGAAACGCCGTTCGACAGCCACATTTTACGGCTCACCCTGCAGGAGATCAATTGTCCGATCGAGCGGCTTCAGGGACTACGCCGCGATGGCCTCCTCTTTCCTGCCCCAGCTTTCCGTCGAGTCGTTTCCCCACTGAACGCGCTGAGCCGCCAGGTGATCGAGTGCCCCGCTACGACGGGCTTCATGGCTTCAGCTTCGGACTTGAGTTCATCCTTTGATGGGCTTGGAGCGCTCCTTGGCCCAGCAGCGCCCGCCGGAAATCCTCAGGGCTGATGCTTGTTGTGAAACGACTGCTGTGAGGCCAGCGCCGCATCACCACAAGCCCCAGCGTCACCAGCACCGCTGGGATCAAAGGCGATGCAGAGGCGGAATCATGCGGCCACGGCCGGTGGCGGGTGTGATCCTCGGCGAGCCCGGCCACATAACCGCTCAGCTCAGCAGGTTGCCTAGGCAGAAACCACGAGAGGGCACTGGCCCAAGTTCTGGGTCATCACATTCCAGGGGCGGTAACAGCCCGGCGGGGCGCTCCGGATCGCATCGATCGGCATTCGGGCAGCAAACGACCAGGGGCAGCAGGGTAGGCGGTGCGGCCCCCAAGGCCGAGCAGCAGCACCACCAGCACCAGCAACGCGAAACCTGAGGCTGTTGGCCACAGGAGCCAACGGTGCCGCGGTGGATCGAGCGGCACCAGGCAGCATGGGCCAGCACGAACCCATGGCGATCCAGAGTCACCACGCCCAGCGCAGGGCACCAGCCGTCCACGCCGCGCGCGCCAACCGGCTCCACAACCTCCAGGCGGCATGGCACTCAATTGGAATAGGAATCAGATTTCCAGGTGCTCCAAGACTGGGGCAGACTTGCATCACCTCGAGAGTATAAAGCAACGGACACCGGCTGCATCGAATTGCAGCGCTCCCCAGAGCAGCAGATACAAACCCCACCACGCGCAGAAGCGGCCATTGCGCCGGATGCGCCCCAACTTGGGCTGTGATCGGCTCGGGTCGCCCGATGCGCCGGCGGCAGACCCGCGGCCGCGGGGGCCAGGCCCCAGGCCGAGAGCAGGTGTGCCCACCAACCGCGACCGCTCCGGCAGGCCGCCCCATCGCCAGGTAGCCCGGGGCGCCGTAGCCCACAGCAGGGCGCAAAGCAGCAGGCCACCAGGGCTGCTGAGAATCGAGCCGGTGAGCGGGCCGCGTTGAGGCGGGTGCGCAGCTTGGTTGTCTTTCGGTGAGCTCGTGCAAGGCGCAATAGGGCAGGTTTCACGCCGGTGTAGGGCGGCCATTGAACCCACCGAACTGAGCCGAACCAACCGAAAACGCAGCAGTTCACCACCCGGGCTCGGGAAAGCCACCACATCAGCGCCATGCTCAACCCGCAGCGGGTCAGCGCACTTCCAGATCATCCAGGGAACGCGCGGGCCGAGGCGCGTTCGGGTGCGATCGCTGAGCCAGCCCATCAGGTGGATCGTTGATGGCATTCCCAGAGCCGGCCCACATCAAAGCCACTAGGCCCGCAGCCAGGCGGCAGCCGGGCGATCTGGTATAGAACACAAATAAATAGAGCCGATTCAGCGCCCGCAAGCCATGCCGTGCCGGATCACCGGATGCCGTGGGCGGACCAACCGTGCTGGTGACGCAGGGCCGACGCAAGGCCAGCAGGATTCATCGGCTCGGCCCGATGGCGGTGCAGCGGCTCAGACTGCTGAGCATGTTGGTCTGCCCCCGGTGCGCGGAAGCGGCGCTGGGCCAAGGCGGCAGGAATTTCGGTGGTTTGTGATGGACAAGTCCAAGCCTTAAGCTAAAAAATCATCCAGTCATGCCGGCATGAACAGCCTGCCCCACAAGCTGGGGGCCCTCTGGCGCCCCACCCCCCGCAGCGCCTACCAGGGCCGGTTTGCCGCAACCCAAGGGCCACTGAGCCAACCCAACGCCCTGCTGGAGCCCATGGAGGCTGAAGAGCTTGCAGCCTGGGAACGAACTCCTCGGGCTACCTGCTCGGACAGCCATGTGCTTGCTCTGGTGGCTGGTTCGATTCCTGAACGGCTCTCTTCAGCCGTGCAGGCGGCTTGCTCGTGGATCCCACCAGCCAGATTTCCTTGTTGAGTGCTGCCTCTGTCTGGGAACTGAGCCCTCAAGCACCACCGCGGGCAAGCTTGCCCGAAACTTGGAAGGCTCCATCGCTGACCTGCAGGGCCTGCTGCAGGGCCGATGCTTTCGGGGGCCTGCCGATCCACAGCGGCCCACGCGGGCTGAGGCAGGGGCCTACCCCCAAGCCTTTCACAGGGGATCCTTTGATCGCGTCCCCTCGGCTGGCCCAGCCAAAAACTGGATCCGCTTGTTGCTGCTTCTCGCGATCCACAAGCTCTCCACCTTTCCCTGTAGACCCTTTCTGGTGGACGTCGCTTGCTCCAGATCCACAGGGCCGTTGGGATGAGACGATCCTCCAGAGTGTCTTACGAGTGAAGTTCGCCAAACTGGACTCCCAAGGAGAGGACCCATTGCATTGTGGAGTTGCGAAACTCCCCCCACCGATCTCTTTCGTAGCCAATTGGCCTCTTCAACCAGCACCGTCTGAAACGTTCCTTGCTGAACCTGCCCGGACGCCTGGCCACTGCCAGAGTGTCGCTGGTCGTTTCCACCCATGCAATCTCAACTCCCCAGGAGAAAGACAAGCTCCTGATCGTCACGGCTGCCCTGCTGGCGGAGCGGCCGCTTGCTTTGCGGGGCCTGCGGCCTTCAACGTTTACCAGAAAGCTGTGCCTGGCTGAGCTTCCAGTGCGCTGGAGGGTGGCGCGGGATGGCAAAAATCCGTGGCTTGAGCTAGGGAGTGAGGGCACCACCTGGCTGCGCCCGACCAGGTGATGGAGGGATCCCTGAAGGCTGATCAGCGAGGTGCAGATGGAAGCCACCTTCCCTTGGACGCACCCCCAAGCTGGGTCCCACCCTGCACGAACCCGAATCCGTTGAAACACCCCCGCCCCCGATGGACCCCCCTGATTTTCCCGGGCGAAAGCTGTTCAGCGGAAGGCCCGGCAAGCCACACCCTTCAAGAAAAAAACCGGCAGGCCCGGGGGCCGGTCCAACCAAACCCTGGCGGTGGCCCCAACCGCGTGGGACCGGGCCGGTTTTTTTGCGGCAGGGGGGCTCCCACTTTCCCAACTTTTCCATGAGGCCAAAACAGCGCCCTGCAGTTCGATCGGGAAAGGGCCCGCCCGCGGCCAAGGCGGCTGGACATCCCGCCGGCACAGCGATCCGGTTTGAACCGGGGACGAATCTCTCTCTTGTGT
>Ga0163217_1025937_pt1 | contig 13566 bp, 15 predicted proteins | sample SynspAceP_FD_185933 | JGI IMG/M metagenome (GOLD analysis project Ga0163217, IMG submission 185933) | Saline lake microbial communities from Ace Lake in Antarctica - Synechococcus sp. Ace-P (PacBio error correction) | ecosystem: Environmental > Aquatic > Non-marine Saline and Alkaline > Saline ... | reverse complement strand
AGCACCGGCTCGCTTTGTTCGTGCCGGCGGGCGGGGTTGGCAACCGACGGACAAATATATGGGTATCGCGGCCCCGCCAGCGCTTTGCGAAAACGGGCGGCGCTTATCTTTTCAAAAGGGCCGAATCGGCGCCATTTCTTGCGCCTCGCGGGGCGGGTACGGTTTCACCCAGCTCCAAGCCCTCCGGCCCGCAAAAAAAACCGCTTGCGCCAGGCGCGAAGGGGGCGGTATAGCCCATTTCCGAAGATTCCAAGCATAATTTGGGGCATCGGAAACAGTTAACTCCTTTCTCCAGTGGGCCGGGCCTTAACCCACTCCCTCGCGCCCAAAAGCCATAAAAAACGCAAGTTGCGCGGGGTGCCAAATAGGCCTTTGCATGGGGGCCCCCATTGTTAGGATATTTAAAAAAAGGCTCCGGATTGACCGAAATGGCCGAATGCCGCGCCACGCGGCCCAAGGCTATCCCGAGACGATCCCGGCCGCCGAGGGGATTAAGTCGCCCGCGGGCCTGGGTTTTAATTTTTACGGGAAGTTCGAAAACTCGAACTTCGATTTCCTCGATTCTTGACCCCCGACTTTGGTTCGCTCCAAACTGGCGGAATGGGCGGCTCTCCGAAAAGCGCAGCGGGCCGAACGGAAGGCCACTGGTTGCTCGCAGGGGCGGCGATGATGATATCACGCCAAGTCATCGGTGAAAGGTGGGACGGGCGCAAAATTCGCAATGATGGGAAAAACGGTTGGGTCGCGGGCGAAATCTGGTCTTGGCCCTTGAGGGCGGGCGCGGCTTCATATCGTGCGAGATTCGAGGGTCGAACTCGATCCCTCGACCAACCCACGCAGCTGATGGGCTCTTATGGGCCTTTCGAACGGACCCCATTGCTCTGCCACTCAGTGGCGAGGGCGCAAGGCTGTTCGGCCGGATCACCTTTTGCGCCGGGGACCGCGCCCGATGTGCTGAAGCCCGGCTAAATCAGGTTGCGGGAATGGAAGCGGACAAGGGGCGAAATTTCCCGGTTGCTTTTTGGCTGTTGCAATGGCCGGGAACAAGGGTCGCCAGAGGGCGGACGGCGGAAAAATGGGCCGCCACTTGGGGGGTCCAGTGGGGAATTGAATCCCTGGCAAAAAGGTCGAGTTAATTCCTCTTCGATTTTGGTCGCCGGGGTGATTCTGTTCCGCCAAATAGTGACAGCTTCCAAACCAACCCTTCCGGCAAAAAAGCCGGGCGAAGCTTTTCAAACATTCTGGGTCGGAGGACGGCGAATTTCTCGAATCGCACCGGGGCCAGCGATGCAGGGGCGCTTTGAAAGGACTCGATTGCGGCGGGGACGAGGAAACCTTAAGGCCGCGAAGATTTGAATCTCGGGCCTTTCAATATCCCGTTGCGGTCAAACGACTTTTCAACTATGGGGCGATGGAGAAATAAGGGACTGAAACATTTCAAAACTTTTCCCGATATATTTCTCGGGGGGCCCCGATCCGGGGAAGTTATTTCCGCCACCGACGCCGATTTTGACGGCATTTTGAAGGGGCGTCGTCCGGCGCAGGGAATATTTCCACAAGTGGTCCGGCAAATCGGGTCACTTGGCCGGCGACTTGCGTTCCAAAGGGCTTTCAGGGTCTGAAAGGAAGGGCTTTCACCGGGGTCTTACCGCGGACAGAGCTTTTCGCCGAAATGGGTTTCCGCAAGCGCTTGGAAGCGGATCGAGGATGTTTATGGCGGCAATTTTCCTTGCGCGCCGCCCATTCCCGAGGGATTGCCGGGTCGCTGGCCAATCCGAATCCGCCCTGGAAAGGCTATTTCAGGAAAAAAATCTCCAAATTTCTACAACTTTGCCCCACCGTTATTTTAACAAGGGGGCTTGAAAAGTGATTCGGGATTGATGAACCAGCCCTGATGGGCCGCGAAAAAAATTTCCGCAAGGGGGCACCGAATCTCATTTTCGGACCGCATGGACGGCGGAAGCCCGCGACCTGCTGAGGATTTTGTACGGGGCCAATGGGGAAGCGGGCGGCGAAAAATTGGATCTTCAGCACCAATTCCGCCAAATGGGTATGAAACCACGGGCAACGCCGAGGTGTCTGGCGAAAACTTGTCCATGATCCGCAAAAACCGGGCTCCCCGCGGATCGTGCACCTCCACCAAGAAAAATTTGCCGCAAAAAATGGCGAAAAGCCGGCCGCAATTTCAGAGCTTGCTCATCCCCGCCTCCCCGCACGGCCCGCTTTGCTCGATGCCGGAAAAACCGGTGAAGCAATGGGGCGGGGGAACAGCATTGCCTGTTGCTCGGATCAGCCAGAGCAAAGCTTCGTCCTCGGAAAGGCTATAAGGGGGTACCCATCCGATCCTGCTCGATTCAAAACCGCGGCTTCTCCGCAACCGAATCATAATTTGGAAAAGGCAAACCAGGACCGGGGCCCGAGGAAGCTGGCGTTTCCTTGGTTCGGCCCATGATGACGGAAAATCCGTTTTGCGCGGTTCGGAGGGCGAATGCAGCAGGCTGATGGACCGGGCTATTTTTGGACCGCAAAGGGTTGTCGGGCACGCTGGTGGGGACCGCCGATATTTCATCTTGCTGGCGTCGCGAAAAATACTTCCCGCCGGACCCGACGGCTTGATTCCCCGCCTTTCGGTGCCGAAATCTATTCCTGTTGGCCAAAGCGAAGCCTTTTCTCGTGACCAGATGGTCGAAATCGAATTCCGGGCAGGGGGCGATTCATGGACGGAGACGCGAAAAAATGCGCTGGTAAAATTGTGCGTGGCCAGTTCGAAAAAAAAAAGCAGTTCCGCAAGCTTTACAGGGGTCCTGCGCGCCGGCTTGATTTTTCCTTCGGCTTCGATGCGAAATGCAACGGGGCGCAAGCGCAAATTGCGCAACAATGGTTAAACGCTGGGCTATCTCGCCGCGCTGTTTACGAAAATGCCGCCGAGACCGGCTTTGGACCCAATTATCGGCGAGGGCGGGGAAACCAAATATTGGGGGAAACCGCCATGGCGGGCCCCGCACTGGGCGTCTTGTCCATCTCGGGGAAAAAAGCCGACGAGCGCAAAATCGGGTGCCTTTGAAAGGATTGCTACAAAAAAAAAGATTAAAAAAAGGCATCCACTGGGTGCCGACAAAAAAATGGGTTTCAGCCTTGCAGGTTGTGGGTCGAATGCGCAGCGCATACGGCTGAAAAACGGGTCGAAACGGGCCTGGGTCGGCGTCAATCGATTTTCCACCGATGGCCAAATCCCAAACGCGGTGCCGGGCCGCGCTCAATTGGCGCATTTTTAACCGGCAAATTCAAGGTTTCGGGTTATTTCCACGATTCGATCGGGGCAAGGGGGCTATCAGACAAGTATGAATCGCCGATATGGTTATCCGCCGGCTGGGATTAGGGAGGAATTCCGGCCAAAACCGCAGCACGTTTTCATTCCGTCGCTCGGGCCGCTGCGCCGCTATGAACGGGCGGACGGTTTCGGAACTGATTGCGGGGCTGGCGCTGGAGGAAAATCGCAAAGCGCAAGGCCGGAAATTTGTCGAAAAAGATGGTTTTGGCCGAAAACATGGTCCATAAAAGCCCTGTTGCTGAATATCGCGGGACGTCTCCCCGCTTTGCTGGCATCGGCAAACGCACTGGCTTTCGCTCGGCCGGAGCAGGGCGTTTCGGAAGGGCAATTTATGCCGGGCTTGGATATCGGTCCTGGGCAGCCGATGATGATGCGTGAACACCCAATTCATGGAAAACCCGACGGCCGGGCGATCCGGGATACGGGGCCTCCTGATGCCGGGGCGGCGAACTGTGGACGGGTGCATTTCAGGGTGCACAAGCGCGGGATTGGGTCGGTCCCCTGTGGACCGGACCCATTTCCGCTTGGATAGGCGCCCCAGGGCGGCCGATGGCGATGGTGACCAAATCAAGGGGGCCGGAAACCTTCTTTGCTCGGGATACTCACCGCCCGACTTGGCGTGCCGGTGCTGGGCCATTGCATCGCAAAGCCAATGTGATTCGGGCGCAGCCATTTTTGGGCCGGGTGGTAAAAAGGGTGCGGGCTGGCCGGGGTGACCGACAATTGTCAATCAAAACGGCAATGGAAGCGGCTTGGGTTGCCGATCCCGCGGGGACCATATTGTCTTGCCATCGGCCCCCTGCAATCGCGCAGCCCAGCTATTTGGAAATGTGGAGCAGGGCTTTCCGCCAACCAGTTTTTTGGACGGCGAACCAAAAAGGGCAAATTGACCGGCCTTTTTCGTGGCAAGCAAGCCGCCCAACCATTTTTAATTTAATATCGAAAGCCTATATCGCGGCGGGCGGGTGCCAAGTTTCAAAGGCCATCAATCTAAAGGTCGCATAAGGCTTCGAATCTTCGACACCTATGCCCACGGAGGACCGTTATTTTTCAAAGCTACCGCCGCTTTCCTTTGCCAATCGGGAGTGGAGCGGGCTTACAGGCGACAGATTTCACTGGTTCGGCATGGCGGAATAATATTGATTTTCATTTGGTTCACCCCCAGGGACAAGGCTGGGGGCCTGAAAAAACCAATCGGGGCGGTCCAAATACAAAACGGGCCAAATTCGGTTTTTGGAACAAAGAGGGGGGCAGGAGAGGGCATGAAAACGCACAAACGCATCGGGTTCTATGGGCAGGGTTGGCCGGTTTTTTATAAATTCATGCTTGCTTCTTTTCCGGTCCGGAAGCCATTGTCGACCGCCCGCCTGGCAACGTCGCGGCGCTGGACCCGCTTTTGAGGGCGACCTGCGTGGATGACCTCAGGCCGTGCCCCTACGGGCAAACGGCCCTTGCTGCCGTTTCTGCGCTGCCGACAATATGGATGTGATTGGAGGTTTTGCGGGCCGAAAAAAACCGCAAAAGCCAAATATTATCAAAAAACCTATTTCCTGTTTTTCCCTTCATTCTCGCGGTTGGCTTTTCTCCGCCTGGCGCGATTGGAAAAAAGCGTGCGGCTGGGCCACAAATGCGGCTGCGTTGGGCGGATCATTTTCCGGCCTTGGTTCCGCACCAAAGGCGCAATCGGGGTATAATTATTCGCCTCCATTGATCGCAAACCCGCCTTTGCTCCAGCGATTGTTTGATCAACACTTTCGAATCGGACGACTTCGATCATATCCCGAATTTGCCGCTGGCGGTTTTTGGTTGCGGTGGCTGTCAAGGGATGGCAGGAAGGACCCGACGGCTTTGCCGGAAGCGCTTGAGAGTCATGGGGGCCGTAGCCTTTGCCGGCGGTTCGATCGGAGCGGGGCTCGGTTACCCTTGTCGGCAGGCCCGCCAACGCAATTGGCCCCGCCGGGGCCTGATCAAACAAGGGCACGCTCCGGCATGAACCTGGAAATTTTTCTCAAAGCTGGCTGAAATTTCGGGATCCGATTCGTGAATTCATCGTGTATTTTCCGGTTTCTTGGCCCAGCCCGATTTTCTTATCGGCCGTTCAAAAAAAAGTCGGTGAACGGCACAGTTTCGGGGACGGCGGGTCCAAGGCAAAAGCTGGTTAATCGGCTAAGGCCCCGGACCGTGGAAGGCGTGGCGAGGAAGCGCCTCCGTTTCCCCGGGTCGTCCGAATCGGTTGTGCTCGGGGCTGGTAATTCCTGCCGCAGGATCAAGACACTCTTTTTCCCGACTGGCGCCCTTGGGCACGATGGCAGCAATCGCAGGATTTGTTCGGGGCGGGCTTTGCTTGCTTTTTTCGTTTTGGCCCGGACGGGCAACCGGGACGGGCGCCTGCGGCAACTGGCGGATTGAAGGCGGACAAAGCGCCCTGGGGTGGAGTGTGATACATTGGCTGTTCGTGGTGGCCTTCGCGGCCTGGCGGCAGGAAATTATCGAAATTCCCCGGGTCTTTGGGCAAAAACTTGGGCTCGGCGGAAAAGCGCTTGGAGCCCACGGCAGTTCGGGTTGCCGGTTGATCGTCATTTTTGCCATCGCCCGCGCTGGTGCGCTGGTTCATTCCTTGGTCACCGAATTTTGCCCAATGTTGCCAACGCAGCGGGTATTCATTGCCGGTGGTCGCCAAAGGGGGGGCCTGATCCTGGCCTCACGGCTGTCGATTTCCTTGTGCTGCTCGGCGGTGGCCTTGGCGGGCGGATGGCGGCGAAACTTGGGGGGCTTCATGCTTGGTTTGCCAGAGGCCCGGGCAAACCGAACCCAATTGCGATTTGCCTGGTCAAACCGCGGTCATTATCCGAACTGCCCGAAAATGCTTGAAAAAATCCGGGCTTTTGCTCGAATCTCCGCCGGTATTTTTTCCCGATTTCTAAATCTTTGGCTCATTTCTGGATGGTTATCCCAATTGTAAAACCAGTTAGCGTTTTTCGTTCAATTTGGGGCTTTTTGCAGAGGGACTAAAAAGGGGTGGAAGAGAAGAAATTATGTTTCCGAGCATGATGAAGAATGTGGGTAGCGGTTTCCCGGTCACACAGCCGGAAAAGCCCAAAGGCAACCGAATATGAACAAAATTTGGCGGGCCGCAAAGGCTGAAACCGGCGGGGGACCGTTGATGACTGGGCCACGGCTATGATTTTTCACGGAAGCTGTCCGAAGGGGTCGCTTTCAAGCCCGCCGATTTTTTTCCTAAAAACCTCGAACCCTTCGGCTTTTTTCGAAAAAATGGGGCCGCTGGGCCGGGCAAAAAACGCTTTTTTCGAAGGGCATTAACCGGCAAACCCCGGGCGGTGTCGGACGGGTTTCTGAGTTCTAATTCGCGGGCTTCACAACGGTCCCCCAATCAGGGAAATTCTCGGCAAGACCGGCCTGAGCATTTCTGGGAACCGGGAAGGGGCCGAGGACGCCGCTGGCTTTCTGCCAGGCGGCATTTTTGGTCGGCCATTCACCCACGGCTGCTTTGCTTGCCCATTGTCAACCAGGGCGATGTTCTCGTCCACAAGCGGGGGGCCGCTCTATGCCGCCGAACGAGGACTTTCTGATCAAACAGATATTGGGGCCGCTTTCGGGCGGTTTCACCTTTCCTTCAGGGACTTTTCCCGCCGGTTTGCGCACCGAGCCGAATGGTTCGCAGGTGATTGCCTCGAAAAAAGGGCCAGGGCGGGGAGGCCGGCGGGGGGCCAATGGGCGGCAATAAGTGGCAATCAAATCTATCTGGAAAGCCACCCGGGCCAATTCCGGACCAATTGGCTCTGGTCCGTATCGAGGGGGCGGTTCGCCGCTGCCCGCCCCAAGCAAGGTCTTTGCCGAACAACGGACCGGCGCCGCAAATCGCGCATCGGACAATTTACGTTCCTCGGCCCGGCTTGTGGACCAGGGCAATCCGCTTTCAAAAACATGGTTGGGCCGAATTAATTCGTGAAATCTTACAGTTCTGACCAAATATGTTCGGCGGCCCACAGCGGATCTCGTCGCTGTGCGTTGCTCGGAAGGGGCAAGGCCCAATGGAACCCGGATCCGACGCGATCCGGGACACCATTGGCGCACGATCTGCGAGTCCCCAATACCCCTGGATTGCTGATTTGCGCAAGCCTCGAGGGGAACGTGGGAATTTTTTTGCGGATTTTGGGGAACACCGCGCCGGTGGAAAGAACGCGCTTGGAAAAAAGTTCTGCACCTTCCCTGGGCGCCGATTCATCCCAAGGTCGAACGGCCCTCGGCTATCCTCGGCTTAATTGGAGGATTTTTTGGCCAAGCCAAGAAAGGGATATTTTAAAACCAGGGCCGCCATTGCAGCGGGTGCCGGTTCAAACCCTTTCTCGCTGGATTCATCAAGGGCGGCGACGAGGGCGGAAAAGGCCCTTTCCGGCTTCCCGACGCGATGAAAAAATCCGCCAAAGGCTGGGCGGGTCAGGCCTCGGGCGGCCACCGGGGAAAAACCTGGCCAAAGGGGGCCTTTTGGCCGGCCCGCGATTGGACTCCACATCTCGGTTCCCCGGCGCGAACGCCGCGCCGCGCTCCGCGATCACTACAAATTCTGAGTTGCGCATTTCGATCGGCTTGGTCGAAGACCCGGGAGAATCTGATTCGCCGATTTCGGAAATTCAGGGCGGCTGGCGGGCGTTTGAGGGGATGTGCCTTGAAGGGGGTGGGCCGACCGGATATTTTCATATTTGGCCGCCCCGTGGTGGGGATTATCTTGTCTGCCAACCCTGAAAAGCCCTTACGGCCTCATATATAGCACAAAGGGTGAATATACTTTTGCGTCGCCGGGCTGCTTAGGTAACCCCCAAGGTTCAACGTTGGGTTTTGCTTTGGATGATGCGCCGAGGTTTCTTGTCCGAATTCATAAATTATCTGCGGAAATCGAATTACCGTTAAGCTTGAGTAACCACCCAAAAACATTGCAAAATTGGGTTTTTTTCATATTGGTTAATTTTTTAAGCGTTGCAAAACACTTTTTTTTTGCGTTTTTTTTCTTTGATCTTTCATTTTTGTGGCCCCCTTTTGGGAAGGTCGAACGGCGCTAGGGAAGGCTTTGTCAGAACTTAGCCCGATAGGTGTTTTGCGGTGAACTTACTCGATTCCGTAAAGGCTTATTTGAAAATAAATTGGTCAATTTTTACAGGAACAGGCACCGGTCATGGGGGAGGGCTGGCAAAAGGCCCCCCCGAACGGGTTTCGGTCATTTGCGAAACTAGCGGGGCAACGGCTGCCAAAGTGGGGCGTTGCCCTCTCCGTCAAAAGGGCGCCAATGAATCCCGGCCCGCCGGCAAAATTAACTGGCGCCGGTTTGCACAGGGATATGCAGGTCCGCGCCTTGACATCATCCTATTGCCTTCTTTCCTAACAATCCGGCTCCAAATCGCTTATCCTTCTCGGTACCGGGGCCCTTCGAACAGGCTCAGGAACAGGTCTCTTTGACAATCTGGATAGGGACCAATGGCGGGAGGGACCGCTTGCCCTCGGGCGGCAAAACCGCAAACCCGATTTCGATGGCCGGAAAAAGGGGTCACAACTCGATTGGCAGGCTTTGGATATCGGAAAAATTTTTTGCCAAGAAAATTTCGGTCGGTTTTGGGGGCAAAGGGTCACAAGAAATTAAAAAGCGGGTTTTTTGGGTCAGTTTTCTTTTGATCTTGCCGCCGCTTTATTCTGGCTTCGACCTTGGATGGACCGAATCTTGGTTCTTACGGGACTGCGCCATCACCTCGATCGACAGGAATTTCTAATTTTCGCATTCTTTTTTTCCTGAACCCGGCAAAATCATTGCAGTTCTCCGGTGGGCTTCCAGGGTCGATTCAAGGGCGCTCCCCCGGGCTGATCGGCGCGGGGAAAAGGACCACCAGCGGCCCTTGGGGGCCGGAATTTCTGCTTTCCGTATCGGCCGGACCGATGGCGAGAAATCTGTCTTTCTTTGCCGTTTGAGGGCCAGGGGAAGGGTCCACCCCCTGGTTGCCCAAATTCGGACCTTTGTTCGCCGCGTTTGGAAACCGCCGGGGCAGGTTTGCCGGTTCGATTTGGCCTGGTGGTTCCAGTAAGGGGGCGCAGGTGCCGTTTTTGGGCAATTGAGGCGCCGACTTCGTGCGGGTCAGCCGGCCGCGGACAAATTCGGCCTGCAAGGCTTGCGAACCCGGTCCTTGATCAGGGCTGCAATCAGCCGCGCGCCGGTGGAACCAATTGGGGGCCAAAGCGATCGGATGCTTCGAACTTTGGGCTCGAGATTGCCTCGTTCATCCCTCTCTGCGGAAAAAGCGGCGTTCAATCGATTCAGGGGCCCCCGGGTCTTGGGTGTTCCTTGGGGCGTCACCCCAGAATCGATTTACCGGTAGCGATGAACTTGCCCATGCGCTGGACTAATATACGCCGGCCGGGACATCAAATGCGGCTCGGCGGTTTGGACCAGTTTCGCCAAGTCTCGAGGTGGGATAGGAAAGCCCAGGGTTTGGGGGCATGCGGCCAAAGGTCCATTTTTTCTGGATCGGCTGACCGGTGGGGCGCTGTTCATTGATGGGTGGCCGATGATAGACATGCCGGGATCGCTTTGGGCGATGGATGGGTCGGGGGAACTTGTTTTTCAAAAACCACCCTGTGGCGTGCAGAGTTGTAAATATGCTGGACCGCTGCCCAGCCAGGCAAATTAGGTATTTCAAGATATGGAAATGGAGAAAATCATGTAATTTGCCTTGCAAATTATTCTTGGATTCGTTTAGGAACCAGGTGATGGCGGATGCGATGTAATCAGTTCGAGATTTTAAATACTCTTTTTCATTTTTACATGAGTTGTGTTAGTTGTTTTGTTGTGTGTGGGTGTGTGTGTCTTATTCTGGTTGTTGTGGTATGGCAGGGAATTGGCGTGGCGTCGAAGATTTTTGCGGGTTGTGATTATTTGAGGCGAAATAGATGCGTGTGGCTGTGCTGCGGGGCTGAAGTGAGGGAGGCTGATCGGGAGGTCAGGGATTCGTTCGTCTGGGGCGGGCCGCGCTCGTAAGAGGTGTCATTGTCGCTCACAAGGAGGTTTACGAATGGGATAAGGTTGCAAGAATGCCAGCTGATTTGCCACGAAGAAGTAGTTCTGGGTGCATGGTGATTGAATTTTCATGGGACTCGGGATGAACTGGTCGAGCTTGGGGAGCGGGGGCAAGTGGTTTCGTCAGAGTAGGAAAAAGAGGCCGTATTTTTGACTGGGAAAAATGCGGGCAGGGGCGGGTTGTTAGGGGGAGAGTGAAAAGGTGGCTGGGGGTGGGTGGGGCACCGGGGCGTGGGAGGATGGCGAGAGAGGGGTCCTGGCTGAGGGGGCGGGGTGACCCAACAAAACCAATTCCTACCGGCGGAAAAGCCGAAGACGGGCGGGCGGGGCAATTGTCCGGGACGGATACGCCGGCTCGAAGTCTGCGTGTTCTTTTCGGGGCAGATGGGGAAAAGGTAATCTCGGAGCAAATTGCTTAGAGATTCTGCAATTGGGGTCAGGGAGAGAAGCGGAAATATAAATATGTGTAGTCGCGTGGAGCCTATTTATATCGCGCGGGCTGGGAGGCTTGTTCAGTGGGGCGGATGATGACGCCGGTTCCCTATTGCTGGGGCCTTTTGCCTGTTGTACAGTTTCATTGATGAAGAGTGGCGGCGGCAACTGGGGGTGCGGAAGGGAATTGGATTTGATCCTTTGCGGAAGAAGAAGCGGATATGATAAAAGAGCGGGGAGGAGAGAACATTGCAATTCGACTGCTCGGGCTTATAACAAGGGCGGGCGGCGGGGGCCTTTGGTGGGCGAGTCGAGCATGGTCGCGGACCAAGGGGAGTAGGCGATGTTTGGGTCAGGAGTTGCCCTTGGCCGAGAAGCCGGATCGTGTTTCATGAGCATAAGGCGCTGGGATGGTTCAACGTTCGGTTCCAAACAAAGGTTGCGGCGCACGCCGGGGGGGAGAGAAGGTTATGCGAGTGTCTTGGTTTGTTCGGTTTTTGTTGCTAGTTTGTAGTGAGGATTTGTCAAGCGTCGGGGCTTTTTCCGGGCCGCTGTGTGTCAACAGCCGTGCCAGCAATGATTTTGCGCGCGAGTGCCATATCTTCCGCGCCGGGCTCAAGGCCGCCCCCCCCCGCCAGTTGGATTAGGAAATGTTTCCGTGTCGCAGCGACAGGGCCGGGGGGACAATTTTGTCCCCAATACGTGCGATTCGTGCATGCCAGTCCGAACCGCGGGGCCGGGTCGACAAGGTGGCGGGGCGGGGGTCATTAGGAAGCGGTGGGGAGGCCAATTTTGCGTCGGCTGCTCGGGGTCCTTTTTATCCGTTTGTTGGGCGGGGGAAAGAGAAAGACGCAATGTTTGCGAAGCTGGGACCCGCTTCGTCGTCCGGGGAGCCCAAGTTGCCAAAAAATAGCAAAAGTCTTGGGACTTGCAATTTCATGGTTCTTGCGAGCCCGAAAAATATTGGCGCAGGGTCGGGCGGAGAGAGTGGGTTCATTTGCCCAGATTTGCCAAGGGCTAGGCCCCCTGAATGGTGTTGATATTGAACGCGGATGGTCCAATGATCGGTATGCCCGGCAGTTCAGTTTGCCGAAATTTAATATGTTTGGCGGTTGCCGGGATATGGGGATTGCCAAGTGTTGTGCGTGCGGATTCGGGATGATGGACTGCAGCGGAAGGTTTGTAACGAATGACCGGGGGCGGGTGAATTTTTTCCCATTGTCATTCCACCCTCTGCGAATCAAAGGTTGGGGACCAGAACCCTGGTTTTCTTCGGAACTCGTTGCACGGGGCGACTGGCCAAAACGCGGTGTATTTTCCGAATCCGGGGCGGTAGAGGCCGACCCCAAATATATCATCGGTGGAGTTCCTGGCAACAGAAAAAAACCAGCATGTCCGAGTTCCGAGGGGCAGGTTGCCACGCCTGTCTCAAAGGCACTGAAGCATGTAGATAAAGCTGGAATAGGGGTCTGTGTCCGCCAATCCTGTGTGAAAAACGTTTTGGATGCCTTTCAAAAGACTAGTAGATTTTATGCATCAATCCCCTTAGAGAGTTGACTCAGGGAACAGTTTGCTTTTATTAGTTTGATTTTTCATCTATGGTGGCATGGGAACAATGTAGCGATGTTTGCTCAGAGAATTCTTTTTGAAGATAGAATTTGTTTTCTGAGTCGACCAGTAAGAGGGCCATTTGTGTTTTGTTGTTGGATCAAAAAAGGACAAATTTTCGGGCTGACCAGGCACCTTGAAGACCGTCTATCCCGGCGGAAAGCCGGCGAGGTGGTAGTGGGCGATAAACCGCTGAAGAAGATGAAAAAGCTGTTGGCTGAGATGGTGACAATCATGTTTCAATCCGCCTCTTTGGGAAGGAATTGCCAGGGGCCATGCGGCAGATGGGGATAGAATGCCCTCGGCGGGCATTGAGGGCATTATCGATGAAGCGCGTTCAAAACATTGGGCAGAAAAGAGAAAATGAAAAGGCGGCGGAGAGCGCAGAACGGGCGCAAACCGCGCTACGCTCTGGTGGGGAGCGATTGCCCTTGTTGTTGGGGGCCTAATCTTGGCCGGGTGTCTATTCAAAAACTTGGGGCCATTCGGTTCAAAGGAGGGTGCTGGGGGCGTGCTGGAACGGTTGAATCTGGAGTGTATTTGAAATTTATTGTACCGAATTTGAGACCGGAGAAGGGAGAAGCTTACAGAGGGGCATGAGCATCTCTTACAAGGAGGGCGATTTGCCGAACTGAGCTTCGTGGCGGTATAGCCGGCGGAAATTGTTTTTTTCTTCCCCAATTTTACTTCGGGGACGATTTTCGAATCAGCAATATAATAGGAACAGAGAGTGCGAAACCTTTTGGGCTTGTTGCAAAAACCAAGGGGCGGGGATCGGGGCGATTGAATTTGGTCGTTTTTTCTTGACCGCCCGGTTAAATCGGAAAAAAAGTTTTGCTGGGGGGACGAACTGGTATCCCCGGCCGAAGGGGGGGTTGAAACTGGTGGGGGCAAGGAAGAGAAAAAGGCTTTAATTTTGGGGGGAGGGTGGTGGCCGAGTTTCTGCTTGGTTTCAGGCGCGGGTGTGTGTGGGGCGGTGGCCGTTCGCCAAGGGGACCCTTTGCCCCTCCGCAATTGCGGGAAAAAAAGAATTCCCTTTTTCGAAAAAAATCCCCCCCCCCTTTCCCCCTTTCCTTTTTTTTTTTTTTTTTTTTTTTTTTTTTTTTTTTTTTTTTTT
>Ga0163217_1068276_pt1 | contig 13567 bp, 3 predicted proteins | sample SynspAceP_FD_185933 | JGI IMG/M metagenome (GOLD analysis project Ga0163217, IMG submission 185933) | Saline lake microbial communities from Ace Lake in Antarctica - Synechococcus sp. Ace-P (PacBio error correction) | ecosystem: Environmental > Aquatic > Non-marine Saline and Alkaline > Saline ... | reverse complement strand
AATTCGACATAAAATCGGTTCAAAATAATCGGCATTTTTCTGGCTTGCCTTTCAAAAAAAAAACAAGCCAAAGGGAATTAAGCACATGATTGAAAAGGCTGTCCCCAAATAAAGTATCTACGACTCCCCTCTTTAGCCATTTTTTTCTCCAGAGATAGTGAGCATTATAATAAAATGATGAAGAATATGATTGAGATCCAAGACAGGCATACCTTAAGCCACCTTTTTAATAATTGCTTCCAAGTGGGGCTCCGATCATAAACATGACAAAGCAAGCAATGCTTGGGTATATTTTTGAAAACCAAGCGATCTATAGCGTCGGTATTCCCGATCATGGATTCTCATTTGAAAGTTTTTTGACATCAAATGTGTTTTTCAAGTTCCGAGAATTATTTTAGAGCCATCGTGAGCGCGTTACTCATTGTAGCCTCTTTCAAAGATAAGTGAATCAATTGATAATCTCTCAGATGCAGCTTAGTGGCTCTGTTACGAGTGATCTTATTAATTCCTTCGCCAGGCCATATTTTACTCGAATCTTCCTTTGAGGAATCAAATAATAGCTGCTGCGAATCTGCCCTAAGCATTTCTTTTTTGAATAAAGAATCGCTTCTTGCAGGTATACTACTAATCGCCAATGTCGTTGGCTTACTATCAACGTATCTGATTTCAACCGTAAAGTCTCGTGCCTCTGGATTTCGACGACTAATGTTTGTTGCTATCCGGCTTGTTTTCTCACCAGCCAATAGTCTAGTGAATCTTTTTTTGACTTCTCCTTCCTGAATTTCTTCAACCCGCAACGTGTCAATCCGCGCTTTTTCCTCTCTAGAATTTCCTTTGAGGGATAAGTTTTCTACCTCTAGTGAAAAAGGGTAAATACTCTCAGCGGTTGAATAGTCTGGAATTTTCTGATCATTTTACAGAGTAACTATTGAATCCAATCCAACTTTAATCTCCGGATATTTTTAATGGAGCGATTAGTCGACCAAGCATCCTCATTCGTCCGGTTAACTGAAATGATTTTAGATTTAAAAATGATTGTGTTTTTCATCAAAATTGGTCTGCTAAACTCTACGGCTTTTCACTGAATTCCTCTGTCCTCGATCCTCTTAAATTTTGTCCTTTATTTAGAGGCCAGGACGCATGTAGTTTTCATTGAAAAATGGCTGCTTACCCTGAATCCGCCAAAGACATCAAGATTCCCCTGTTTTCCCTCCGAATGATTATAAATTTAAGATGTCCTTGAGCCCAAACTCTCCTACTTTCTCATAACCTTTATACTGTATCTGGAATACATTCATAAAAAAAACGGCCTGCCTTTATATCTTAATGAGGGGACTTTTCATCCGCTATCCATAGAGCAGACTGAAAGTTTTTAAGATTTTACTTTTCGCGACCAAGTAATTTTGGTAAATATGCCAAAAAAGTGAGCACAATCACAAAAACACGATTTGGGACGCATCGCCTTAAGAAGAGATATCCCACTACTTTTTATCGCAGTTAGCTCAAAATGCTCCCCAAGATTCCCAAAAGTCATCAAGCTGGAAAGTAACACAGCGAGAGGCAAGCCATTGGGGAAATGAGATTACAAAGTAACTGATCAGCTCCATCATAAATCCAAAAGGCAAAGCCTTTTCCCAAAATCTCATCGGAAATATTTCAAGCATGTTGACCGTCAACAAGAATAAAATCTTTTACACAAGGAATGTCAAATAAAAATGGCCTAAAGAAAGACCCAAGGATAAGCTTGTCTAATTTCTTCATTGGTTAACTTCTGACTCTAGCATAAGTATATGCGTATTTATCTTAAGTTAAAGTGCTATAATTTGATTTTGGCATTTTAACCACCATATTCTTTAAGTTGGCTGATCAAGACCATCCCAAAATTCGCAACTGCACTCTTCGTCATCATAGACATCTGAGTAGTAATCACTTTTGATAAAAAGAGTTTGGTGAGCTCGTTTTCATAAGTTTGAATTCGATTATATTGAATGATCCTCCTCATGGGAACTGCAGGGGTCGTAAAACTCAAATTTCACATGCATATTGCGTTCTCATAGGAAAACCACTTCGAGCATTGATGATCCTCATTGTCAAATATGAAAGATATAATTTTTATCCCATTGTGTTTACATCATCAGCAAACCATTCCGCTAAACCACTTGCAAGTACTCAAATAAATTGGAAGACAATTTTTTTTGATCGGCATTGATTTTGATAATTCAGCAACAAATTTATTTTACCATGATGTTATTATTTTACTAAGTGTAAAAAAATCATTTTTTATAAGACGTCAACTTGGCATTTTCACAGAAAGGACCTCATATTTGCCAAACCAATTTCGGGGGTTATCCGAAAAGATGTCAACCAAAAGGTTTCCATCAATTGGTTGTGAAACTTGGACTGCTGCAATAATATAGGCATAAATTTTCTAAATTCACGTTCAAAAAATCCAGACTTTACAGTACTACATATTCTTTACTGTTCAAGTGAAATCTTTAATGTCAGATTTAAAAGCATTTTTAGGTAAAATGGCTGCTGTTAAAATTTTCTTAAGCGCTTAAAGCTTTCAACCAAAAGTTGGGCAATTGGAAAAATCGTACTGTGATAAGTTGAGTTAAAACTATACTTGATGAGGTTGCTCAGTTGGTTAGAGCGCAGTATTAATATACCGCCGCGCGGACCGGGAGTTCATCCAAAATTGAAATATTGAAGAAATTATAAATTGGCGAGGTTAGCTCAGTTGGTTTAGAGCGCAGGATTAATATCCGCCGCGGGGACGGAGTTCAATTCCCAATGAAATATTGAAGAATATTAAAATAAAATGGCGAGGTAGCTCACGTTGGGTTTAGAGCGCAGGATTAATATCCGCCGGGCGGACGGGAGTCAATCCCAAAAATTGAAATTTGAAGAAATTAAATAAATGCGGAGGTAGCTCAGTTGGTTAGAGCGCAGGATTTAATTATCCGCCGCGGCGGACGGAGTTCATTCCCAAAATTGAAATATTGAAGAATTTAAAATAAAATGGCGGGTAGCTCAGTTGCGTTAAGAGCGCAGGTATCAAACCCTGAGGTCGGAGTCAAATCTCCCTTCGCTTACTAAGCTTCACAACTTTGGAAGCTTTTTCTTTTTTTAGCCTATTGTTGATAATTTTGTGGTCTACATCCCTTTATCTCTTTCATCTGTGTAAAACCTACAACCGAATGGACCGCTGATCTGAATCACCAGATTCCAATTTCATAATTCAAAGTCCACTAAAGTGTTTTACGCTTTCAGATTCAGGCCTTGGACGGTCATACATGTTGAGTTTTTTGAACTTAAGGCTGATGCATTACTTCGTGAAAAAATACTCAAATCTGGGAAAAGGTAGAGATTGGGTGAAAAAAAAAATGTACTCCTCTATTCAGCTTCCTAACCTAAGATTCATATCCGCGCGGCGGACGGGAGTTCAAAATTCCCTCTCGCTACTAAAGCTTCCAACTTGGAAGCTTTTTCTTTATTTTAGCCATGGATTTAATTTTGTGCGTCTACATTCCTTTATTCTCTTTCATTGGTAAACCTACACCGGGAATGACCGCTTGATTCTGATCAACACATAGATCCAATTTTCATAATTTCAAGTCCATAAGAAGGTTTTACGCTTCAGATACAGGCCTGGAACAGTCATACATGTTGAGTTTTTTTGGAACCCAAAAAGCTGATGCATTACTTTCGTGAAAAATACTCAAATCTGAAAGTAGAGATTGGTGAAAAAAAATGTACTCCCCTATCAAGGCTTCCTACCCTTAAGATTCATTATCCGCCGCTGCGGACGGGAGTTCAATTCTCCTCCCGGAAGCTTTCGGGACACTAAAGGCTTTCCAACTTAGAAAGCTTTTTCTTTTTTTAGCCTATGGATAATTTTTGTGGTTACATCCTTTATCTCTTTCATCTTGGTAAAACCTACACCGGAATGACCTGCTGATCTGACACCAGATTTCCCAATTTCATAATTCAAGTCCACTAAAGGTTTTTACGCTCAGATTCAGGCCTTGGACGGTCATACATGTGAGTTTTTTGGAACTAAGCTGATGCATTAAATTCGTGAAAAAATACTCAAATCTGGAAAAGGTAGAGACTTGGGTGAAAAATAAAATGTACTCCCCTATTCAGCTTCCACCTAAGATTCATATCCGCCGCGGCGGACGAAGGGAGTTCAATATCTCCTCCCGCTACTTTAAAGCTTCCAACTTGGAAGCTTTTTCTTTTTTTTAGCCTATGGATAATTTTGTGGCTCTACATCCTTTATTCTCTTTCATCTGGTAAAACCTACACCCGGAATGACCGCTGATCTGATTCACAGATTCCATTTCATAATTCAACGCTCTCTAAAGGTTTTACGCTCAGATTTCAGGCCCTTTGGACGGGTCATACATGTTGAGTTCATTTTTTGGAACTAAAGCTTGATGCATTTACTTCGTGAAAAAAATACTCAAAATCTGGAAAAGGTAGAGATTGGGTGAAAAAATGTTCTCCCCTATCAGCTTCCTACCTAAGATTCATATCCGCGCGGCGGACGGGAGTTCAATCTCCTCTCGCTACTAAAGTTCCAACTTGAAGCTTTTCTTTTTTTAGCTATGATAAATTTTGTGGTTCTAATCTCTCATCTGTGACTCTGTAAAACCTACACCGGAATGACGCTGATCTGATCACCAGATTTCCAATTTCATAATTCAAAGTCCACGTAACTTGTTATCTCGCTCGCTCTCAGGCTCTCGCGCAACTTCTACCTACCATGTTTGAGTTTTTTCCGCTCGGAACTAAGAGGCTGCATGCATTACATTCGTGAAAAAATACTCATGGAAAAGGTAAGAGATTGGTGGAAAAAATGTTTAACTTTCCCCTATCCAGCTTTCCTTCTCAAATACATATCCGCCGCGGCGGACGGGAGTTCCCAAGTGGAGTATCTCCCCTCTCGCTACTAAAGCTTTCCACTTGGAAGCTTTTTTTTTTTAGAGCCTATTGGATAATTTTTGTGGTCTACATCCTTTTTCTGGTAAAAACCTACACCGGTGAATGACCCGCTGATCTGATCACCAGATTCCAATTTCATAATTCATGCACTATTGTCACAAAAGGTTTTACGCTCGATTCAGCGCGTGATACCTATGACATTTTGTATATGTGTTCTCTTGGAACTTAAAAGCTGATGCATTACTTCGTTGGAAAAAAATACTCAAATTCTGTGGGAAAAGGTAGAGATTGGGTGAAAAAACAATGTACTCCCCCTCATCAGCCGATATATCTACACAGTGATACCTATCGTATCCTATACTTCGGCGACCAGCGGTAGGACAATAACCTTCCTCAGCCGTAAGCAAAAAACCCCCTATCGCCCTTTTTCAAAATGAATAACCTATTTCGTTTCTGAATTCAAGCTGTTTATTAGGTAAATAATAGCCTATAATTTCCTAAACCTCTATATATTTCGCTGATGAACTTTACGAAAGATCCAACAAACCCTCAAATGATACTCCGCAGAAAATTTAACTTTTTTAGGGCCAGGATTTTTCCTTGTCTGCCTCAATTGAGGCTCCGGAGAATTGATTAGCAACACTGTATCTTTGGTGCTAAAGCTGGATTTATCACTTTTTTGGCGTAATCCTTGTTTTAGCTGTATTATCAAAGTTGGAATTCAAACTGGAATTTGGGAAAAATGCAATTATATCCGGAAGCCAATAATGGGCAGAAAATTTCACACGCTCAAAGGCTTTCGCCTGAGGGCAAAGCCAAAAACTGGATGGTTTGGATTGACTTTTTTCCTAACCTGCCTCAAAATCCTTCAACTTGGGGATGCTGGAGAGCTGCAATCGCTTTTTCTCTGATCTTTCCAGGTATACCAATAAGTTTCGCAGTAGTATTTCATAGGTGTCAGTGTTGGCCTTTTTGATTTTTTAAAAACTACTATACTTTTTGATAGAAAAATTGGCTACGAGTAATGGTTTTTGGATTTACCTTTTTTACACTCGTATCCTTGATTGCTATTTTCTTTACTCCCTAACAGCTTTCAATATCTGATATTTTAGAGGTTTAAGTTTTGAATTGCCTAAGCAATACCTCTTGTGGCTATCGGTGCTTTCGGTATCACTGGAGTTGGCTAGTTGACGAGATTATTGCTTATTTACCTACTGGTGGTCAAGAGAAAGGATATGCGGCTGATCGGGTGAGAATGACGGGAGCGAGTCTTGAATACTCGTGCAAAGGATGGATTAACGTTCATGCATTTGATGCTTTGTAGCAATGATTTGCTATACGTATCCACCGGCGCCTTTCTATTTATTAGGTGCTGCAATCCATTCATGGAAACGAAATCGTTCCGGAAGGAATGAATTGATTGCCTTTTTTGGCCATCCATTTATACCAAGTCTTTAGATCAGGAGTCCGTTTAGGGTATTTGATCGCGAGCATTTTATTGGCTCTCTATTTCCAGTGTATTTGCCACATTAGCTTATTTGGTCGAGACTATTCCCTGATATCTTTTCATGGAATTAAAGTGGTGGCGCATCAATAGCCAGTGGATAAAGATTATGCCTGTAAAAATTTTGGGGCAATCATTTTTACCATTATACTCTGGATCCCTAGCCTAATCTATTTTTAAAAACTCCCACCTTTCATGGTTCTTAGTTCGGAGGAGTGATAGCAGCATTGGATACGACAAGTAAAAGAACTGAGCCGACACTCCTTCCGACTAGAAACCATGAAGGTGGGGAGTTTTAAAATAGATAGGCTAGGATCCAGAGTCTGGAAAAATGATTGCCCAAATTTTTAACAGCATAATCTTGTTATCCAACTGGCTATTGATGCGCCACCACTTTAATTCATGAGATATAGGGAATATCTCGACCAATAAAGCTTAATGATTGGCAAATACACTGGAATAGAGAGCAATAAATGCTCCGATCAAATACCCTAAAACGGACTCCTGATCCTAAAGACTTGGTATAAATGGATGCCCAAAAAGGCAATCAATTCATTTCCTTCCGGAACGATTTCGTTTCCATGAAGGATGCAGCACCTTAATAAATAGTAAGGCGGCGGTGCACTATCGTTTTATAGCAAATTCATTGCCTACAAAGCTCTAAATGCATGACGTTAATCCATCCTTCTTGCCGTATTACAGACTCGCTCCCCGTCCATTCTCACCCTCGCTATAAGCCGCATATCCTTTCTCTTGACACCAGTACGCTCTCAATACGCCAATAACTCTCGTCACTAGCCACTCTCAGTGCATACGAAAGCACGATAGCCACAAAGAGGTTATTGCTTAGGGCAATTTCAAAACTTAAAAAACCCTTCTAAAAATATCAGATATTGAAAAGCTGTTAGGGAGTAAAGGAAAATAGCAATTCCAAGGATACGAGTGTAAAAAGGTAAATCCAAAAAACCATTATCGTAGCAATTTTTTCTTCAAAAGTATTAGTAGTTTTAAAATCAAAAGGCCAAACTGACACCTAGAATTAACTACTGCGAAACTTATTGGCTTTATACCTGGAAGATCATAGAAAAGCGATTGCGCTCCTCCCAGCATCCTCCAAGTTGAAGGATTTTGAGGGGCAGTTAGGAAAAAAAGTTATCCAAACCATTCAGTTTTGGCTTTGCCCTTAGGGCGGAAAGCCTTTGAGCGGTGTTGAATTTCTGCCATTATTGGCCTTCCGGATATAATTGCATTTTTCCCAAAATTTCAGTTGACTCCAACTTTGATAATTTACAGCTAACAAGGATTCCCAAAAAAGTGATAATCCAGCTTTAGCACCAAAGAAAAACAGTTTGTATGCAATCAATTTCTCCGGAGCTACAATTTGAGGCAAGAAGGATAAATCCTGGCCCTAAAAAGTTAACATTTTCCGAGATCAGTTTGGAGGTTGGATCTTTTGAAGTTCATCAGCGGAAATATATAGAGTAGGAAATAATACTATTATTACCTATAAAAAACAGCTGAATTAGAAACGGAAAATAGGTATTCATTTTTGAAAAAAGGGCGATGGGGTTTTTTGCTTTACCGGGCTGTAGGAAGGTATGTCCTTCGCACCTTTGAGCCACGCTGGTGCGCCGAAGTTAGGATTAGCGGATAGGTATCCTGTGTTAGATAGCTGATAGGGGAGTTACATTTTTTTTCACAAATCTTACCTTTCAGATTTGAAGTATTTTTTTCACGGAAGTTGCATCAAGGCTTTAGTTCCAAAAAACTCAAAATTTGTCTATTGACCGTCCAAGGCCTTGATCTGAGCGGTAAACTTTAGTGGACTTTGAATTATGAAATTGGAATCTGGTTGATCAGATCAGCCGGTCATTCCGGTTGTAGGTTTTTACCAGATGTAGAGAATAAAGGATGTAGACCACAAAATTTATCATAGGTAAAAAAGAAAAGCTTCCAGTTGGAAGCTTTAGTTAGCGAGAGGGAGATTTGAACTTCCCGTTCCGCGCGGCGGTATATGAATCTTAGGTAGGAAGCGATAGGGGAGTACATTTTTTTTACCCAATCTCTACCTTTACCAGATTGAGTATTTTTTCACGAAGTTAAATGCATCAGCTTTAGTTTCCAAAAAAAAACTTCAAACATGTATGACCGTCCAAGCCTTGATCTGAGCGTAAAACCTTTTAGTGGAACTTTGAATTTATGAAATTGGAATCTGGTGATTCAGATCAGCGGTCATTTCCGGTGTAGGTTTTAACCAGATGAAAGAGAATAAAGGATGTAGACCACAAATTATCCATAGAGCTAAAAAAAAGAAAAAAGTTCCAGTGGAAAGTTTAGTAGCGAGAGGGAAGATTTGAACTCCCGGCCGCGGCGGGATATGAAATCTTTAGGTAGGAGCTGATAGGGGGAGTACATTTTTTTTCACCCAATCTCTACCTTTCCAGATTTGAAGTATTTTTTTTCACGAAGTATGCCATCAGCTTTAGTTTCAAAAAAACTCAACATGTTATGAACCGTCCAAGGCCTGAATCTGAGCGTAAAAACCTTTAGTGGACTCTTGAATTATGAAATTGGATTGGTGATTCAGATCAGCGGCTCATTCCGTGTAGAGTTTACCAGATGAAAGAGAACATAAAGTTATGTTAGACACCAAAAATTATCCATAGGCTAAAAAAGAAAAAAGCTTGCCACCAAGTTGGAAGCTTTAGTAGCGAGAGGGAGCATTTGAAACTTCCCGATCCGCCGCGGCGGATATTGAATCTTAGGTAGGAAGCTTTGATAGGGGAGTACATTTTTTTTCACCCAATCTCTACTCTTTTTCCAGATTTGAGTATTTTTCACGAAGTAAATGCATCAGCTTTTTGTTTCCAAAAAACCAACAATGTATGACCGTCCAAGGCTGAATCTGGAGGCGGTAAAACCTTTAGTGACTTTGAATTATGAAAATTGGAATCTGGTGATCAGATCAGCGGTCATTCCGTGTAGGTTTTTACCAGATGAAAGAGAATAAAGGATGTAGACCACCCAAATATCCATAGGCTAAAAAAAGGAAAAAGCTTCTAAGTTGGAAGCTTTGTGTCCGAAGCTTTCGGGAGGGAGAATTGAACTCCCGTCCGCCGCGGCGGATATGAAATCTTTAGGTTAGGAAGCTGATAGGGGAGTACATTTTTTTTTACCCAATCTCTACCTTTTCCAGATTTGAGTATTTTTTTCACGAAGTAATCATCAGCTTGGTTCCAAAAACTCAACATGTTATGACTGTCCAAGGCCTGTATTCTGAGCGTAACTTTTAGTGGACTTTGAATTATGAAATTGAGAATCTGGGTGATTTCAGATCAGCCGGTTCATTCGGTGGGTTTTACCAGATGAAGAGAATAAAGGATTGTTACTAGACCACAAAATTATCCATAGGCTAAAAAAAGAAAAAGCTTTCCAAGTTGGAAGCTTTTAGTAGCGAGAGGGAGATTTGAACTCCGTCCGCGCGGCGGATATGGGAATCTTAGGTAGGAAGCTGATAGGGGAGTACATTTTTTTTTTCACCCCAATCTCTACCTTTTCCAGATTTGAGTATTTTTTCACGAAGTTTAATGCATCAGCTTTAGTTTCCAAAAAACTGCACATGTATTGACCGTCCAAGGCCTGAATCTGAGCGTAAAACCCTTTAGTGGACTTTGGAATTATGAAATTGGAATCTGGTGATCAGATCAGCGGTCATTCCGGTGTAGCGTTTTACCAGATGAAAGAGAATAAAGGATGTAGAACCACAAAATTATCCATAGGCTCTAAAAAAGAAAAGCTTCCTAGTTGGAAGCTTTAGTAGCGAGGGGAGATTTGAACTCCCGACCTCAGGGTTATGATTCCTGCGCTCTAACCAACTGAGCTACCTCGCCATTTATTTAATTTCTTCAATATTTCAATTTTGGGGATTGAAACTCCCGTCCGCCGCGGCGTATTAATCCTTGCGCTCTTAACCAAACTGAGCTACCTCGCCATTTATTTAATTTCTTCAATATTTCAATTTTGGGATTGAACTCCGTCGCCGCGGCGGGATATTAAATTCCTGCGCTCTAACCAATACTGAGCTACCTCGCCCATTTATTTAAATTTCTTCAAATTTCAATTTTGGGATTGAACTCCCGTCCGCCGCGGCGGATATTAATCCTTGCGCTCTAACCAACTGAGCTACCTCGGCCATTTTATTTAATTTCTTCCAATATTTTCAATTTTGGGATTGAACTCCCGTCCGCCGGCGGGCGGATATTTATCCTGCGCTCATAACCAACTGATTACCTCACAAATTAATAGTTTAACTTCAACTTATCACAGATACTGATTTCCCAATTGCCCAACTTTTTGAGTTGAAAAGCTTTAGCGGCTTAAGAAAAATTTAACCAGCAGCCATTTTACCTAAAAATGCTTTAAAATCTGAACATTAAGATTTTCACTTGAATCAAGTAAAGAATATGTAGTCTGTAAGTCGGATTTTGACGTGAATTTTAGAATTTAAATGCCTATATTATTTGCACAGTCAAGTTTTCACAACCAATTGATGAAAACCCTTTTGTTTGACATCTTTTCGGATAACCCCGAAATTGGTTTGCAAATATGAGGTCTTGTTCTTGTGACAATTTGCAAGTTGACGTTCCCTTTTAAAAAATGATTTTTTTACACTTTAGTAAAATTAACATCATGGTAAAAAATAAAATTTAGTTTTGCTGATTATCAAAATCAATGCCTCAAAAAAAATTGTCTTCAATTATTGAGTATGCAAGTGGATTTCAGCGGAATGGTTTTGCTGATGATGTAACCTCAATGAGGATAAAAATTATTATCTTTTCATTTTGACAATATGAGGATCATTCATGCTCGAATGGTTTCTATGAGAACCAATATGCATTGTGAATTTGAGTTTTACGACCCCGCAGTTCCCAATGAGGGAGGATCATTCATATATCGAATTCAACTGATGAAAACGAGGCTCACCCAAACTCTTTTTTATCAAAGTGATTGACTACTTCAGAGTGTCTATGATGACGAAGGAGTCAGTTGCGATTTGGGATGGTCTGATCAGCAACTTAAAGGGAAATTATTGGTGGTTTAAATCAAATCAAATTTAGGCACTTTGAACTCTAGATTATACGGCATATACTTATGCTAAGAGTCAGAAGTTTTAAACCAATGAGAAATAAGACAAGCTTATCCTTGGGTCTTTTTAGGCACATTTTTATTGGACATTTCCTTGTGGCTAGATTTTATCTTGTTGGACGGCTCAACATGCTGAAATATTTCGAATGAGATTTTTGGAAAAAGGGCTTGGCTTTTGGATTTATTATTTGGAGCTGATCAGTTACTTTGTAATCTCCATTTTCCCAATGGGGCTTTGCCTTCTCGCTGTGTACTTCCAGCTTGATGACTTTTGGGAAATCTTGGGGAGCATTTGCAAGCTAACTTGCGATTTAAAAAGTAGTGGGATTATTCTCTTCTTAGGGCGATGCGGTCCAATCCGGTGTTTTTGTGATCTGTGGCTCACTTTTTTGGCATATTTATTCCCAACAATTACCTTGGTCCCCGAAAGTAAACTTAAAAAACTTTCAGTCGCTCTATGATATGCGGATTGAAGTCCCCCTCATTAGATATTAAAGGCAGGCGTTTTTTATGATTGGTATTCCAGGATACAGTATTTAAAAGGTTAATGAGAAAGTAGGAGAGTTTGGGCTCAAAGGACATCTAAATTTATAATCATTCGGAGGGGAAAACAGGGGAATCTTGATGTTTACTTTGGCGGATTTCAGGGTTAATGCAGCCAATTTTTCAATGAAAACTACATGCGTTCTGGGCGCTCTATAAAGCGACAAAATTATAAAGAGGACTCGAGCGACAAAGCAGGGAATCAGTGAAAAGGCCGGGTAGGAGTTTAGCCAGAAAACCAATTTTGATGAAAACACAATCATTTTTTAATCTAAAATTCATTTCAGTTAAACCGGACGAAATGAGGATGCTTGGTCGACTAATCGGCTCCATTAAAATATTCCCGGAGATTAAAGTTGGATTGGATTCAATTAGTTACTCTTGTAAATTGATTCAGAAATCCAGAAAAAACTATTCCAAACCGCTGAGAGTATTTTATCCTTTTTCACTAGGAGGTAGAAAAAACTTATCCCTCCAAGGAAATTCTTAGAGAGCGAAAAGCGCTGGATTGACCACGTTGCGGCGTTTGAGAAAATTTCAGGAAGGAGAAGTCAAAAAAGATTCACTAGACTTATGGCTGCGTGAGAACAAGCCGGATAGCCACAAACTTAGTCGTCGAAAATCAGAGGACACGAAGGACTTTACGGATGGGGAAATCAAGATACGTTGATAAGTAAGCCAACGACATTGGCGATTAGTTGTATACCTGCAAGAAGCGATTCTTTATCTCAAAGGAAAATGCTTAGGGCAGGATCGGCAAGCAGCTATTATTGATTCCTCAAAGGAGATTTCGAGTAGAAATTTTTAAATGGCCCTGGCGAAGGAAATTAATAAGGATCACTCGTACAGAGCCACTAAGCTCATCTGAGAGATTTTATCATTGATTCACTTATTCTGTTGAAAGAGGTACATTGAGTAAAACGCGGCTCACGATGGCTCTAAATAATTCTCGGGAAACTTGAAAAACACAATTTGATGTCAAAAAAAACTTCAAATTGAGAAATCATGATCGCGGGAATAACCGACGCTATTGAGACGCTTGGGTTTCAAAAAATATACCCAAGGCTTATCTGCTTTTGCTTGTTCTGTTTTTATGATCGGAGGGCCCCACTTGGAGGAATTATTAAAAAAAGGTGGCTTTAGGTTTGCCTTGTTTCTTGATCTCAATTCATATTCTTCATCATTTATTTTTAATTATTTTGCTCACTATCTCTGGAGAAAAATGGGCTAAAGAGGGAGGTCGTAGATCCCTTTATTTGGGACAGCTTTTTCAAAATTCTTGTTGGCTTTAATTTTTTCCCTTTTGGCTTGGTTTTTTTTTTTGAGCAAGCCCAGGGGAAAAAAGATGGCCCGATTTTATTTTTTTTTTTTTTGGGGGGGGGGAAAAAACCCCGGATTTTTCTATGGTCGAATTATCCTCTTCTT
>Ga0163217_1119401_pt1 | contig 13568 bp, 19 predicted proteins | sample SynspAceP_FD_185933 | JGI IMG/M metagenome (GOLD analysis project Ga0163217, IMG submission 185933) | Saline lake microbial communities from Ace Lake in Antarctica - Synechococcus sp. Ace-P (PacBio error correction) | ecosystem: Environmental > Aquatic > Non-marine Saline and Alkaline > Saline ... | reverse complement strand
CATGTCTTGCCTCCATTCCGACGCAACCAAAACTTTGGAGTTGGAGCGAACATGCGGTAGGCTCAAGCACTTGCTGCTGGTCCTTGTCGGGCCCCCGCCATCGCCATCATTCTGAATCGACGCTGACGCGAACTAGGATCTCGACGGCTTCGTTTCAGGCGGGCGGTTTCAATCACGGGGTCATTCCGCCACCAACTTTGACACAACGACGCGTGGTTCGTGCAGCAGGACGTGGCCTTCGGCGGGACGCCTTTTGGGCTAAACGGTGCCGCGCAGCAGGACCGGCTGACTGTGGCGCGCCGACCATCGCGGCCCCCTCGCCGACAAAGGGCCCCCAGTTCGGTCATCTCGGAGCCAGCACCATGGGCGAACCCACTTCCAGCGCGTAAACTTCTCGGCTGAAAAATTCGCGGGCCAGCTTTGGATTGGACAACCAGAACGCCCAGCATTTCACCCAAGCGCTGCACCGGTAACCCAGAAATCTCGAATACAGGCTCTTCGCCGGTTTCAGGCATGAACCGGGAAACCGGGGGCCTGAGGCGCGTTTAGTGTTGTTTATGATACGTTTTGCGCCTATTGGCGACGCGGACCGACCAGGCCTTCGCCCATCTCTCCATGCGGCGTTTCGTTGAACCGCGTCGGCTTTCAGCCCTTCGGTTTCGCGCAGAGTTCCAGGCGTGTCTTCGTCGCGGAAAAGGTAGATAGAGCAGACTTCGCAGCCCATCGAAGACGCAATCAGATTGCGTTGATCTTATCCAGCCGCGCCTGCCCTTGCGTCTCACTGGCCATGGCCATCGCGCAGACGCCCCCAGCAGCTTGCGGCTTTCTTGTCTCTATCCATCAGCCCATGCCGGATCATTTTCCCCCCAGCGATTGCCAGCTTAGAATCACAGCGCGTCAAAATGAACGCTTTATCATGACATCTATCATCTGCTTTTTGGGGCAGGAAGATTGCGTTTTCCCCCGAGGCCGGGGAAAAACGCAGCGATCCACACGGGCGATATACGCCTGCGATTTAAGCAGCTTTGTCGAGCCTCGAAACGCGTCATGAGCGGCCTGAACGGCCAGCTCCCATGTATTTTGCGGTCGTCAGCACAGAGATTTTTGATCTCGGAAGGTGTGATGACCTTTGATGTTCACGCCTTCCGGCAGCACTTGGAACATCTTGGCCGCAACGCCGGTGTGGCTGCGCATTGCGAATGCCCACGACCGACACTGGGCCACATCTGTGTCCGCGATCAGTATCGTCAAAAAGTTTGAGCTTCCACCCGAGTGCTTTGCGCGTATTCTATCGCCGCCTGCGGCACGCTTTGATCGGTTGACAGGGCAGGACCACGTCATATCCGTGCGGCCCCTTCTTCCGATATATTTTCTGAAACGATTCATATCGACGTTCACGCCACCTTCGCTGCAGCGCTGGTAAAGATCGCGGCGGCAATGCCGGGGCGCATCCGCCACCGGAAACAGCGTCATTCTTGCTTCGTCACGCGAAAACGCGGATTACCGGATACTACATTGCTTTTCCATTTAATTTCCTCCTCGCGCAGACCAAGCGTCCCCAGCCTCGTCTGATTTGTTCTTCAAAAACTGCTTTAATACACGCAGCTTACCTTGTAACGCCATTAGCCAGTTCAAACCGACCGGGTTTGCAGGACCTTAGCCCCAGCGACGCAGTTCCAGCATCTCTTCAAAGGCGATCTTGTCCAGTTTACGCGCCTTGGCAACTGACCCGCGGGTCGGTGGTGTAAACCCCGTCCACTCCGTATTAGATTGTCACAACGCTTCTGCATCCAAAGGCAGCGGCCAAAGGCGACCGCGGTGGTGGTCTGATTTCCGCCACGCCCCAGTCGTGGTGATCCGTCCTTCGGGGCGACACCCTGAAAGCCCGCGACAACCGCAACGCGCATGCCCCTCGCCAAATTTGGTCATGATATTTGCAGGCGGGAATGTCTTCGATCCGCCGCAGACGAATGGGCGAGTCGTTCTTGACCGGGCCACTCTGCCAGCCCTGCCAGCTGCGCGGCCGCACGTCCATTTTCCTGGCAACGTTCAACGCCATTTCAGGCCTGCGGTTCACGTTCTCGCCGGCGATACGGACAAGCGTCATATTCACCGCGCATCATACATCGGAGAGGTCTCGTTTTACCCAGCCGACAGCTCGTTTCCGTCTTTTCCCGGACAGGCAGAAACGATGACAATTCACGGTCATAGCCCTGGCCACTTCGACGCCCACGCGTTTGGCCCGCGCGGCGGATTACGCGTCAAGTGGCCAACCGGATCGTGCCACCAACTTCATCACCAGAACAGGCATATGTCCCCCGTTGCAAAATCCGGCGCGGTGTACGCGCAAGCGCCGCCCTTTAGCAAGCCCGCAGGCCGCTGGGATTGCACAGGGCCATACAACACGGGGCGCGCCTCTGTTTCAGCCGGTCCTAAGAGGTTGGAGCGTTTGGCCCGGAACGGCAGCGGCGTCAGCGGATACCCTCTTCGATCCAGCGGCGACAGTTCGTCTCCAGACGGGGCTTCGCCATAGACTGACCGGTCAGGTGCATCGCCAGATGCAGGCGCGGGCTTCTTTGGACGAAATTGTTGCCGAAACATAATATTCCGACGAAGATTCGACCTCTTGCGCAGGGCTTTCAAACGCCTTTTCCAGCTCGCTTGCGGTTTGAGAGAACTGGGACACCGCCGTGTCCGGCTTCGTGTTCATCCTTAGGGCTGTTTGTGCGGCGCGCCGGTCGAGACCGCGGGGCCATCATGCCTGGTCACCTCGGGCGACCCGCAAAACGGACATCAAATTGCCCGCCTGCCCAGCGCATCAAAATGCCGGCGCAGATTTGAAACCAGGCTTCGGAACTGGTGGTCGCGTTCACACTTCAGCGAAAACTTAATCATCGGCGCCCGCAGGGCATCTCTCGTCGTTAAGGTCATCTAAAATTGGGGGTGCGATTCTGGCCCCGTTCAAGCCGACTTAGCTCCGCCCACGCGGATCAAAATCGCGGATCATCCGCGCCAAGCTCGGGCTCGGACACCAGGTTTGGGCAGCCTTCTTGCGCGACAATCCATTTACGTCGCCGCTGGCCGGCTTCGGGGTATTTATCGGGGGCCAACATCTGCAACCTCGATGGGGGTTAGAGCATGGCGATGCAGGCAGCTGCGCAGTGTCGTCCACCGGCCTTGATGTATGAGTAAACTGCCCAAGGACAGCCCCCCGTGACGCCCCCTGACGCCTGCCTCTTTCCCACGCCTCGCGTTGCGGCGGCTGCACCGGGGTTTTGGCATCCATCGGCCAGCCTCGGCACGAATCCAGCGTTTCGCCCCCCGCGAGTAATCAGCAAACACCTGCACCTTACCCTGCCTGACGCGATAAGCACAAGCGCCCAGCGAACTGGGGTTCTTACCTCTCCCCTTGCGGGCACCTTTGCAGGGATATGGTTCAACTGTTTTCATGCGAGGCATTCTGCTCCGAAGCATTGGTGCATCACCCAAAAGCCTACCCGTGCCAAGTGACAAGAACCCGTTCCCCTTGCACGCCCCAACCGCTTTGACTGATACTACGCGGATGAAACGTTTTTTGCCTTCAGTTTATGCAGTGTTACTGCCCACCCTCGCGATGGCGAGCAGCCTTCGGTTGACGATCTTCGCCCGCCGCTAGCCTGCGCGGGCGCGCTGGACGAGGTCGCGCGCGCTATGACGGTGATGTGGGCGCATCCTTTTTGGCGGATCGGGCCACCAGGGCGCGGCAGAGTGCATGCGGGCCCCTGCCGATGTGGTCCTGCTGGCCCGCCGCCGGTCTGAGATGGACTGCTGCGCGATCGCGGCGCGGTTGATCCCGACGCCGTGGTTGAATCTGCTGGGCAATGCGTTGGTGTTTGATCGCCCCGCCGACAGCGACATCGCACCCGACCCTTGCCGATTTTTCTGGCAAGTTGCCCTTGGCGATGCACGGCTGGCTTATGGGCAGCGCGACGCTGTGCCCGCTGGTATCTATTGCGCGTGAATAGGTTCGAGAAAGACCGGACAATGGGGAAGCCATCTCTGCGCATTTTGCGGACAGAGGACAGATAACGTTTGCGCAGCGCCCTTGCCCTTGTTGCACGGGCCAGAGACGCCGCTTGGTTGTGGATCTACCGCACCGGACGCCATTGGCAGAGCCGGCAGGTCCCGCATCGTCTATGAACATCCCAAAAGGATACACACCAGCCCGATCACCTACCCTGCCGCGGCTTTTGACGGACAGCGGGGCCGGCCTTCATGGCGCAATCTGCGCGCTCGGTCGGAGGGGGCACGGCGGTTCTTTGCCGCTACGGGCTTTGAGGCCGCGGCCCGAATGACTGTAGACGCCGCCGCATGGGACCGCTGCCGCCTGTCGCTTTGGTGGCCTGGTTGGGCGACAACTGCTGGCAATACGCTTCGCGCTTGGGTGGCACGTGTTTGCTGGCGCGACGTGAGTTCGGGGCAAGCGCTGCTGAATTTGCCGCCGTTGCACCTGCCGTGCGTTTTTGCCGCCGCTGGTTGACGGCTATCTGCTGCTGATGGCGTTTCGGGGCGGAACGCGCCCTATGGGCCGTGCGCGGACGCAATCGGGCTTTGCAACTTGGCGTTCCATTTGGTCCGGCGCGGTGCTTTGGGGCCGCGATTTCAATTCATGGGGTTCCCGCTGATGGTCCGTTGCCATTGCGGCTGGCGATAAGAGGGCGGTCGACCCCAAGCTCGAAGGACGCTGCCGCCAACCTTGGGTGCCCCCCGCGCCGCCGCGTCTTTGCCCGCGTCACCCTTGCCGCTTATTCTTGGCCCGTGTGCTGGCAGGGACAGTCATGGGCATTTGCCAAAGCCATGGGCGAGTTCGGGGCCACGATCACCTTTGTCGCCAAATAATCCCGGCCAGACCCAAAGACCCTGCCAAGCGCCCATCTGGCTGCGCTGCCAAATTCCCGGTGGTGAGGGTTCAGGGCCGTGGTGAGTGCTCATGTCACAGTCATCGCCGTAAGCGCGTGCTTTTGTCCGAGGTGCTGGCCCGGCCCGCGGTTGGCAAAAACGGATTGCAGGCGCATGACGCTCTCCGCTGTCCCTGTCGCACCGCTTTGACCGGCTTGCGCTGGACCTCGCGCTTGAAGCCGGGCCGGGCACACTGCGCTGTTGGCCGGTCGGGGGCGGGAAAATTCCACCGTGATTCAACCGGTTGGGGGGCTTTTGCAGCCTGACCGCCGGTGCTGCGCTTATCGACGGCGAGGTGCTGCTGGGACACGAACGCGGGCATCTACGTAGACCGCCGCACAAACGCCGCCTTGTACCGGCTGTTGTTCAAGATGCGCGGGGCTGTTTCCGCATCATAAAAACCGTGGCGCAGACCTGATTGTTTGGGCCGCTATGCGCCGCGCGGCAGCACCGGCCCGCCCAAAAGGGATTGGTCGCCCTGTTGGGCTAGAGACCCTGCTGGACCGCGCCCCCGCCCACCCTGTCGGGCCGGCCAGAACAGCGGGTCGCCTTGGGCCGTGCCTTGCTAAGCCAACCGCGGATGCTGCTGATGGATGAACCGCTGGCCAGGTCTTTGATGGGCCGCGCAAGCAAGAATTTTGACCCTTCTCGAACGTCTGCGCGACGGGCCCTTGGGGCTGCCGATCCTCTTATGGTCAGCCACCGCGGTCGATGAAAGTTCGCGCGGCTGGCCGATACGCTGGTGCTGATCCAGAACGGGGCAGTTGCAGGCGGCAAAGGCCCGCTGGTTCGATGTCATTGTCTGACCCCGCCGCTGTGCCCCTGCTTGGTGTCGCAGGCCGGCGCAGTGATCGAGGCGGATGTTGTTTGAACATTGGGATGACGGATCACGACCCGCGGATCAGCGCCGGAGAGCTGGAAACTGCCTGGTGTTCACGCGAGGCAGGCGCGCGCGTGCGGACTGGCGGCGTGCTTGCTCAGGGATGTTGATCCTTTTCCCTTACCCGCCCCTGAGGGGCTGAGTCGGTCAATGTGCTGCCCGTGCGAAGGAGGCGATCCACCCCGCGACGGCCCGGGGGCCGCCGATTGCCCTACGGGCGGGCGCGCGGAACCGCGTTGCTCAGCGCGTTACGGCCCGCGCCGTCGCCGAATTTGGGGCTGTCACCCGGGCATGACCTGCTTTGCGATCCTCAAGGCACCAACCAGTGCGCCGCGGCAAAGCATCGGAACGCTAGGCGAATATTAAGACGCAGTCCAACCTTTGGCGCGCAGACCGCTCGACCAGCCTCTTCGTGGGGGCATCCCAGGCATCATCGCCAGCTTGCGCAGCCGAAATGCACATGGGCCATGTCTTTCGTAGTAGCTGGTATAAGCATAGTTGGTCGCGCACCGGCCACGCCCCAGGCACTGGCACCGCTTGCGCGGCCAGCTCTGCCACCAAACACCAGCGCCGACGCGGCGGCGACCTTGGCTTTCACCGCCTTGCATTTGCCGCCCGCTCAACGCGACCCGTGCCGACAGAAACGCCAGATCTGCCCCGTCATCCTCTGACAAACGGCCCCGCCGCGCTGAAACACCTGTATGCAATCGAATTGCAACGTTTTGCCGCAGGCCATTCGAACCCGTGCTCTACGGCAACGCCCTGAATGACGCGCAGCAGCAGCGTGGTCGCACCGCAGCCTGCCAAACGCGGTAGGCAAACAACCTGCACCGCCCGCCGCCCCCATTGCCGCCGCTCACTGGCCATGTTTCAACCAGCTTTTCTGATCCGGGCACCATCGACCGTGTCGTGGTCGCAGCCTTCATCGCCTGGCCAGCGCCTCTTGACGGTTGCACTTTCAAGATTTTGCCGCCGTATCGGCGACGGTTAGTTTGCGTCAGGCCTTCGGCGCTGCCGCCGATGACATTCATACACGTTGATCCCCACCCCGCCCGCCACTTTTTGTAGCGCTTGGCGATTCTTGGTCCAGCCGCGCCTCTACATCAATGGGCTGGCGTTAGGTTGCCTTCGATTTGCATTTTCGGAGCCTCTGCCTGTTTTGGCTAGAATGTGGGCTAATGCCTCGGCCACTTTCAATGTGGCCCAAGCAGTGACATCCCTGAAATCGCCCTCCCATGCCGCGCTCTTACCAGCGGCACGACCAAGCACCGTTCAGGATTTTGTCGGCGGCGGCATCACCACCTCGGACAGCAAAGTGAACCCGAACCGGTTGTAGTAAGGCGCATCCCCCACAAAGCCATCACCCGCGACCACCCCAGCGGGACCGCTTGCGCGAGGCTCCTTCGATCAGCAACGCGCCGAGCCCTTCGCCCTGGCCGCGTGGGGTGCACAGCAACCGCCCCCAACAACAGCGCGGGATGCGGTGCCCAATACACGACGGCCAATAGCCGATAGCCCGGCAAGGATACCACCTGCATCGCGGGCTACATTGGTTCAGCCCTGCCACCGGCGGCACACCATCGCGCAAACGATTAGGGACGACAGCGCCTCGCCGCCGGGGCGCAAAACAGGTGTCGTATAATGCTTCGGGGACTCCCAGCGAATCTGCGGCCGTCTCGGGCGTGATTGTGATACAAGGCGTGTGGCCCTCTGGAGGTTTTCCTGTGGCGCTTGCCGTTAATTCATGGCGCTAGCCAATAGTGCAAAACCATGAGGGAGATTTTGATGTTCTTATCGCCGCAAGACGGCCACCCGCTGCCCTAATCCGTTCAACGCGATGTCACACCGCGCCCCTCGATGGATTTCACACCGCGATTGCGAACGGGAACGACCAATTCTGGCCCCCTACTCCTTTTCAAATGGTGTTGCTATACACCGCCACAGGTGATGTTTTGCGTCACGCGCACTAAAGCCGATGTGGACGCGGACAAAGGACAGCATGGCGAACTCCGTGAAACCGGCGTCTTTTGTGTGAACTCGTCTAATATGCGATCGCGATTTGCGATGAACGCTTTCTTCGGCCACGCTGCCCATGGGTGCGATGAATTCGGCCATGCCGGGGATCCGAAAAAGCGGACTTGCCGACCCAGTATCAGCTGCGCACGTGTCGCACTGGCCCCGCCAGTCTGGAATGCCGCATGACCCAGATGGTCAAGATTGAAGGAGAGAACAAACTTTGCCGTCTTTCGGCGAAGTTGTGGGTTGTCATATGCGCGACGATTGCATCAAGGACGGGCGGTTTGATGTGACACCTAACCAACCCCTCTCGCGGTTTGGGCATTCGCGCATTTACGCCCGCGTGACCGAAATCTTCGAGATCATCCGCCCCGACGATTGATCCGACCATTTCAGCACAAAGACAAAGCCCCCGATTTGCGCCGTTCTGCATCGCGGGGCTTTTTATGTCATGGTGTCGGGCGGGGCTAGTGCACCGCCAAAAACGCCGGTGCGCACCTGATAGTTCACGGCGACTGATACTCGGATCATTCATCGGCTATCGATTCATCAGGTGGCCCGCTTTCTTCAGCAGACGGTGACAGTCGCGGCTCAGGTGGCGCAATTGGATACGCTTGCCCGCGCCTTTCGTATTTTGACGGCAATCGTCTCGATCGCCTGGAGGGGCAGGATTGATCCACCACGCGGCTGTTCTTCGAAAATCGACGATTACTATCGCTCGGGTCGCCCTTGACGGGTTGAACAGCATCCGCGAAACCCCTTCAGAGGACCCAAGAACAAAGGCCCCTGAAATTGATTAGACCTTGGCCCTTCCGGCGTGGTGTAGTCTTGGCGTTGGATTGCGGGGGCGGGGCGTTGTTCCAGGCATAGGCCAGCGCAGACACGATCACGACGACGACCACCGCAACGGCAAGGGTCTTCGTAGACCGTGAACAAACGTCACCAGCAGGGACACAAAGGCATCGGTCAGCGGCACTTTGCGCAGAATACCAAAGGAGTTCCACGCGAAAGGTTGCGATCACGACCAGAACATTCACACCGACCAGCGCTGCCAGGCGGAAAATCTGCTTTCAATCAAAGGTTGCGCCCACAAGGATAAGAGCAGCAGGGACACCGCCGCAGCGATCCCCGCAACCGTGTGCGCCCGCCTGATTGAACGTGATCATTCGGGACTGGCCGATCCATCGCGCAACGCCCATACCGCCAAAGAAGCCTGTCACGGTATTCCGCCACACCTTGTGCGATACATTCCTGACTGGCACCCGCCGCGGGTGTTGCCGTCATATCGCTGACCAGGTTCAACGTCAGCAGTGATTCAATTAAGGGCCGATCGCCGCGAGAATAAACGGCATAGGGCCAGAATGATATTAAAGCGGTCTCAAGGTTGAAACGGGCCAAAGCGGTTGCCATAAAGGCAAAGCCCGTCAGCAAACGGCATGTGGAATCATCGGGAAGCCACCTTCGATAGAGGCCAGATCCCCCACCCCGCGGCACGTCTATGCCGCGTCGCGATCACCAGAATGGCGATGATGCGATACCTGCCAACGGCGCGGGGATAAGCTGGGCAGGCGTGGCATAATCCAGATGATCGCCATGCGTTCGCTGGCAACCAGCGCCAGCATCAGATACAGCGCGGCTGCCCGAAGCCATTTCGCCGCCGACATGCCGTGCCCTGTATTCAACCATCGTGCCCGGCACTTGAAACTGGCCCATTCTGGGCAAGGAAAATTAACAATCGCCAGACGTTTACAAAGCCAGCATCACAGGATGCGGGCACCAAGCCGCATGAACTTGCCCCATTGCATGACGCCCGCGAAAATCTGGATCAGCCCCATGAGCACCACCGTTGGCGAACAGGTATTCAAAACACCGTGCTGCGCAACCAAGGCCACCATCACCACGGCCAAGCCCTGTCGCGCCAGAGATCAATCCCCGGACGCCCCCGATCACGCGGGTTGATTCAGACCGACCAGGAAACGCGCATACCAGGCCCCACCCAACGGGTTCACCACCCGCGAACAACAAAGGCAAAAGGCCACCGCTTCCGGGCACGAGGCCCAGAGCGACTCGTCAGACCCGACAAAAAGTTCAATGCGCAGACGCTAGGAGAGAAACCCCTCTTCCGGCATCCATCGGAGAGTCGGTTCACATTCAAGATTTTTGCGTTAAAACCTACGGAAACGTGGTACGCGCCATCGGGCATCCTTCGGTTCAGATCGCTCTATAGTTGGAAGGTCGCTTGCCGCCTCCTAGCTGAAACGTGAACAAAAATGAAGGCACGGGAGGCGTTCCGACCCCCGGATTTGAGGCTTTCCCTAAGGGCAGCTTGTACTCTGCGCCACTCATCAAAGGCACCTTCATGACACAGGGGACTAAAATCAGCCGTGATCGGCGGCTCCGGCATCTATGATATCAACGGGTTGGAGGGGGCCGAGTGGTTGACCGTCGAGAGCCCGTGGGCGGCCGCCTTCCGGATGCAATCCTGACGCAGGCTCGACGGGGTAGGAAAAGGCTTTCTGCCGCGGGCCACGCGTCGTGGAAATGTGCATGCGCCCTCCACCGTGCCTTAACCGCGCCAATATCGGACGCGCTGAAACGGCTGGGGCTGCACGGCATGTGATCAGTGTGTCTGCCTGCGGGTCGTTCGCGATGAAATGGCACCGGGTGATTTTGTCATCGTGGACCAGTTCACTCGACCGCGACCAATTGCGCGGGAAAAAAGTCGTTACTTTCGGCACCGGCTGCCGTCGCTCATGTCAGCGTGGCACACCCCAACTTGGCCCGCGCTTGGGCGGACCCCAGTGCGAAACCGCTGCGCGCGACGCTGGCATCAAGTGCACACGGTTGGCGGGTAACCTATTCTGGATGGCAAGCCCGCAGTTCAGCACGCTGGCCGAATCCAAAGATGTTACCGCGGGAAAGCTGGGCGCGGATGTGATCGGCATGACCAATATGCCCGAAGCTAAATTGGCCCGCGAGGCAGAGCTTTGCTATGCGTCGGCTCGCATTGAATCACGATTATGACAGCTGCATTCCGGATCATGGCGAGTTGACGGTGACCAAGATCATCGAGGACGCTTGACGGGCAAATGCCGACAAGGCCGCCCAACTCGTTGCGCGTCTACCCAAGCTTTGCTTGGGGCTTGACCGCGCCCCGCCCGCAATGGCTGCGACCGCGCGCTGGAGTATGCGATCATGACCCAGGCCATGGAATGCGCGACGCAGCACTGTGGCCAAAACTGGATGCAGTAGCAGGTCGGTGCTCTAGGCCGCGCTGCAAAAAACGCTGTCGCAAGCTGCCCGTGAGGCGTGCTTGTGGGCAGGTGAGTTTATTTGGCAAAATTGAAGGACAGGCCGTTGCGGTCTTGACGCGATGTCCTGCTTTGACGCGCTGTGGAAGACGCTTGCTACAACCCCGGGGGGCGGGTCGCTTAACGCTGTGGCGGCGGTTTGCTGCGCTGGTGCAGGGAACCTTACAAAGCCAACGACCGGAGCCACTGCATGAAAAAACAGTTCAAGATTACATCCGTACCATTGTCGACTTCCCCCCATGAAGGGATCATGTTTCGCGAATGTGACCCACGCTTTTCGCCGACCCGCGCGGGTTTCGTTATGGCCGATTGACCAGATGCTGCAACCCCTACGGCCGGTATCGATATCGACCAAAGTGGTCGGCTTGAGGGCACGCGGGTTTATTCTGGGCGGCCGGCATGCGCACCAGCTGTCGTGTGGGGGTCGTTGCCGATCCGCAAAAAAGGGCAAGCTGCCGGTCGCCACCATCTCTCAGGGACTATAAGCTTGAATACGGTCGAGGCGATTGTCGAATTGCACGGAGGACGCGGATCAAAAACCCGGTGAGAGGTTCTGGTCGTCGATGATCTGCTCGCCCACGTGGCGCACCGCCGAGGCGGGGGATCAAGCTGATCCAGCGTTTGGGGCGGCGAGATTCGCGTCCTGCGCCTTTATCATCGAACCTGCCAGAAAACTTGGCGGGCGTAAGCGGCGGGAAGCCATGGGGATGGAAGTCAACCGCTTTTGCGCATTCGACGGGCCTGAACGGCCCTGCCTAAAGGTTTACGCCGGCGGCGGGGAACATCGCGCCGGGGTTCATGATCCCTTTGGGGGTCTAACGGGCCGCCTTTGATTCGCGGTGCAGCGCCGACGCTTCGCGGGATCCCGCATAGCGTTTCGAGGTCTTTGACCTATGAAGCCGCCCGATGCCGTTGTTCCGCACTGATAGAGCGCCCAATTCATGCACCAAGGGGGGGGGGGGGAAAGGGAAAAATTTTTTTTCGTGGATCGGCGCGTCTTGATCGCCGCCACGGTCGGTCAGATGGTCCTCGCGGCTGCGCCCCTGCACGGGGAAACATTATAGTGCAGGTTTGCCGTCGCCCACATGACCGAAACAGTTGCATCCTGAAGTCCCAAAAGTGCCGTTGACTTGCTTGCCCGCCCGAATGCATAAAAACTCAGGCCAGCGCCCCAAGGGCACCGAGATCTATTCGTGGTCTCTGATCGAACCCGCATCTGGCGGTTTTGCGTGGGCATCATCTCGCGGACGGCCCAGAAATTCTTCGGGACTGCTGCTGGCTTTGCGCGATCAGCCCGTCAGTAACCAGATCCGCTCAAAGGCGGCGGCCGAACAGCGCTTTCAAAGCGATGCCCAATCGGTCCAGTTACCGCTGAGCCCCAATTTCGATCAGCCACGCTCCATTCAGGGTGTGTTTCGAAGGGCTGGGCGCCAGCTCCGGGCATCTTTTCGGTCAGGAAATTCAGCCCGACGCCATTCATGATGTCAAATGCACTGATCATCTCGCCCAACTGGCTTGCGCGCCAACGACAAAGGCAGCTTTCAGCGCGCGGGCCGCCGGAGAGTTCCACGACCAGCGCGGCCGTTCCCCGTCTTGGCGGGACGCGGAAAGAGTTTTCAGCGCGGCGGCCTGTGATGACGCCAAGCGTTGCCCTCGGGCCCCGACCAGCAAATGACGGCCAAGCGTAGCCGGTGTTGTCTTGCGCAGTTCGGGTTCAGCCCGTTTCCAGATTTGACCATCGGGCCAGGCACCGCCTCGAGGGCCCAGACACAGAGTCGCGCGCGTTGCCATGAGCGCCAGCACGCGGTTAACCGCCTTGCGTTTTGTCGGGCAGATTGCCCCCGATGGGCGGGCAGAACCCTTGCGCTGCGAGCGGTCCAAGGGGGGAACAGGCGGTCGGGCGGGCTTCGGCGGCGGCTTGCACGGTCTGACAGGACATCCCCGCTTCGGCCAACCAGCACGTTCTTCATCAGGTACCAACCCGCGCGAAGGTTTTATTCATTGCCGCTCCAGCGGAAAGGATCAGCGGTGCGGGGGCCGGTTTCGGCCACCTGCCCCCCGACCCAATCCGGTGCCCCCGCCGTTACGGGGAAAATCACCACCAAAACCCGCGGCCGCATTTGGCATGGCGGGATCAGGGTTGCGACCTCTTCGACAAGTTGCGGCGCCAGCCGCTAGCACTTGCGGGATTTTCCCGCCATAGAGGCCCGCGTTGGTTCTTCCAGATTACCCGAAGGTTTTTCGGGACCTCCGGGGCGGAACACCGTTCGGGCGGGACAGATCGGGGCCACGGCCCAAACGGCCGGGCCTTCGAAATGCGGGGGGATTTTTTTCCCCCAAAAAAGGGGGGCCGGGGGTTTTTTCAATTTTTTGGTTTCATTGCCCCTTATTTTTCTGGGGAATTTTTCTTTTCCTTTCTTTTT
>Ga0163217_1112465_pt1 | contig 13569 bp, 16 predicted proteins | sample SynspAceP_FD_185933 | JGI IMG/M metagenome (GOLD analysis project Ga0163217, IMG submission 185933) | Saline lake microbial communities from Ace Lake in Antarctica - Synechococcus sp. Ace-P (PacBio error correction) | ecosystem: Environmental > Aquatic > Non-marine Saline and Alkaline > Saline ... | reverse complement strand
ACACCGATGTTCGTGCCCATCGGAACGAGCGACGGACGCATGCCGCCCTTTGGCGCAGAGATCCAAAGACGGCATTATGTACGGGCGCGGCCACCACGATATGAAATCCGGTGTTGGCCCGCCGTTTAACCGCTGCGCGCCATTCGAACTTTGTCGTGCATACCACCGCCCGACGCGATCGATTGTGCTGCGCGATCACGGAGACCGAAGGAAGCCGAAGGCATCGACGGCACCCGCGCATTTGCTGGATTACTGAAAGAACCGCGGGCGAGCGGCAATGGACGTTTGTCCTGCAGTGGCGAGCCGACGATGCCCCAACTCTATGGGAGCGAGATGATTAAAAATTGGCGCGGGGCGTCCCTGAACGCGCATTTCCGCGGTGATCGGCAACAAGGCCACGCGGCCCTATCCCCACCGCGCCAACAATCGATGCCCGCGATGATGCGGCATGATGGACCAGCTTGCCTCGCATTACCTTGACGACCGGGAACTGTACCATTTCGATCCGTTACGCGGGCGATTGTGCTCACGGGTCTGAGTACGGCACCCCGCGCTCTCTCACCCCGCTTGGCCTATATATCCACCGCGACGCCGTGATTCGACCACACATCCGGCGTTATACCGACCTTGCCTAACTTACTCGGCGGCTGAGTGCTGACCACATGTACTGAAGAGCATTGCTGCCGCGATTCCTGCGGACAGCTTTTGCGTGCAGATTCGAACTGAAGGTCAAGACCTATCGGGCGAAAGCTTTATCAACGCCCCCCGGTGATCTGTCCGATCTGGTCTCCAAGGCCGGTGCAGGGCAGCAGACGGTGGGCTGACGCTCTGAACTGGGATACATACACATACTGATGCTCAGGGACATACGAGGAATCGCGCCGCGCTTCATGAGAAGCAACCTCACCACAGTCGGTCCCTCTAATATCCGCTCGGGTGCTGGCTCGGTGCAATCCACTAGCATGCAGGTGCGACACGAGACACGTTTTGGCGCAGATCACACTCGACAATCCAATCTATAACCCGCCATCCTGAAGGGACTATTTCGGGGCCATGACCGCCCATATCGCTGTGGACCCGAAAAGACCCTGGCCAGCTGCCACCTGCTGCGCCGCAATCGTCTTTATCGCTAAGAACAGAACGTAAACAGAAGCGAAGAGCTGGACGACCGCGACTGCGATGCTACCCAGTTTCCTCGCGACCGAAGAAGAGCTCCCCATCGGCGTCGGCGCCGGACTGCATATCAAAGGCGACACAGCCAGGTATCGGGCGGTGTGTGTGATTCCAAATCCCACCGCCGGTTTACCGGGGTTGGCGCGGCGCTGATCCGTGCGGCCTCGAAGAGGCGCGCAAGATCCGGCGGGTGAGGTCGCGAAGCTCCGGCGCGCAGCTGCATGCAGTTTGGGGTTCTACGAGAAACGTCGGGGTTTGTGGCGCAGGGAACCGCAGGTTTGACGACGCAGCATTGACCACCGCGAGAGGGTCCTTCCTTTTGGAACGCACATTGGTCCATCATGGTGAAGGAGGCCGCTGCCGGGGCGTGCTCAAGACGCGGCTTGGCCGGATCTGGGGCATGACCGCCGGCTTGCGTGTGTGGTTCCGGCATCAGACCCGCGCATTGATCCCGCCGTGTGCAAGACCGCTGCTGGCAGGTGGTGCCTGGCTGTCGCCACCACGCGGGCATCGGGCAGGGCTTGTCCAGCCCGCGTCTGGCCCGCGCATCTGCCCCGCTGGCGCAATGGCGCGGTGGATACTGGCGCTCTCGCGCACATCGGCCGCCTCTCCTGATGCGGGTCTCCAGTGCGTGCCTGACCAGGGTGCGTCATCCGCGTGCCATATCTCCTGTGGGCTGGACCTCTGCCGTGGTGTGCCAGATAGAGTTTCGCGCGCTCGGTCGCATGATGCGGTGTCGGGCCCGCATCCGAGCGGGGCAGTTTGGTTCTGATCGGCCTGAACGCGCCCGGCCCCGCTTCCGCGCGCCTGTTTGAAAACGTCGCTGGTCGACGGAACATGCGCGGCCGATACTGTCGCCACGCTGCACGATCACCGCCATTGCAAAGGTCGCCGACCATTGAGCGGACGTGGAGTGCAAAATCCGCGATTTTGCCATTGACGTAAGCGGGCTGTGCGCGTGCTACCTCGTGAAGCATGGCCAAAATACCTTCAAAGCCCGAGATCCTTGAATGGATCGCCGTGAAAAACCCCACTCTGGCCGCCAAGCGTGATAATTCGCTGTAAGGCGTTCTGGCATCAAGCGGAGCGGCCGGATTGACCTGGAAACGCCGGCTGAAAGAGCTGGAGGCGAAGGCCATCTGGAAAAGCGCAAGCGCAGTTATCAAGATCCCGACCGGTTGGCCGCCAGTGTTTCCCGTGTTGCAGATTACCGGCCCCCGATAAAGGACGGCACCTGTTTGCCCAAACCAGATGGAATGGCAGGGCGAAAGGCGTAGAAGCCGATCGTGACTCCGTAATACGACGGGCCTCCGACCCTCCTGCGGACCCCATCCTCGCCGCGTTTCTGACCTTGGTTCAGGGCGAGGATTTTCACTATGAGGCGGGCTGATCCGTTCGGCATCGGCGCGAACCGGCCAACGGGTGTGCCTGTTATCCTAAGACACCTGAGCAGGGGCATTGTGACACCATCGATATAACAGCGGCAGTTCGGACAAGGAACTGGTCGAGGGGGCCCGGTGACGCAACCCATCGGTGCAAAGACGCGAGCTGATCGAGGCCGCAACAATGGGCCCAAAGCCCGCATGGGGTTCCCCGCGGGCACGTATCGGTTGGAAACGCCTTGGCGATCCGTCCGCCCAGGGGGCCGCTTGTCCCTGATCGCGATCCACCCCCAGCACCGGTATTCCGACGACTTCCCTGATGATGTGATGGCGCAGCCGATGCGGCGAAACCCGAGGGCCTGAAAGGGGCGAGGACTGCGTGATCTTGCCGTTGAATCACCATCGACCCCTCTGACGCGCGCGGGACCATGATGACGCGTGCTATTGCCCATGCTGACGAAGACCCAAGAACGCAGGGTGGCCATGGCGTCTGGTCGCGATCGCTGATGTCGCCGCCTTGTCACCCCCTATACATATGGCTGGACTCCCGCGAAGGCGCGCAAGACGGCGTGTGGCAATTCGACTTACTCTGCCCCGACTCGCGTTGTCCCGATGTGCGTCTGCCTACAGAGATATATACAGAGAGCCGACCGTGTTCCGCTGCACGAGGCGTGGCCGCGTGCCTGTATCGCGCGTAGATAGAAATTATGGCTGTTGGAGATTGCCGAGCAGACAACAAGATCGGCCTACGTTCCATACAGATAGTGTCGGTCGCCCTGCTTCAGAATGTGCCACTACGGAAAAGCTGCAAAGATTGCGATAGCGGCAATCCGAATGACCGCACGGGCCCTTTGCTAGAGTCTGTCTTAAAGCCTTATTTATTGCCGCTTACGCCGCCATGAAAAAGCTGCACGTGGCCGAACGCCAGCCGCTGGACCCTTAACCTGCCTTGAGCGGCGGATCGAACTGGGACGCGGACGGGACCGTAAAGTCGGTGAACCTTAAGGCCGTCTAGACGCGCACCGCCTATCTAAGAGTTCATGGTGTTGGCCAATGTCGCGGCCGCGAAGACGCTGATGGCGAAGAAAACGCCGTCTTGCCTCTACGCATTCACGAAAGAACCCTCGCCTGCAAGCTGGGATGCCCTGCGCGAGACGCGCGCAGGCGGCGGGCTATACGATTGCCAAGGGGCAGCGTGCGCACACGCGCCATTTTGAACAAAACTGCTGAATTGACGCGGCGGTACCGATGATGCGAGCTCATCAACCTGTGTCGACGTGCGGTCGATGACGCAGCCTATTACGGGCCTGCGCACATCGGGCACTTTGGCGGCGGCTGCGGTCCTATGCGGCATTTCACGTTTCTCCGATACGGCGCTATGCGGAATCTGATGCGTGACCGTGCTCGCGCTGATCACTGCACACGGTTGGGCAAACGTACGGGCTGAGCCAGCTTGATATCGGGGATATCGAAACAGGGACCGGCGCACAATCTCGGGACACCGAACGCCGGTCTATGCGTGGCAGAGCGCGGACATCAACCGGACCGTTATTCTGGCGTCTTATCTGTTCGGAACGTTGTCGCAAATGGAATTCTCGGGGCCGGACTCAGCGGCATCGCGCGGTTCGGAGGCCTTTGTGAAGTGGACGAAACCGGTTGCGACGGGTGCTGCCCATGCGGTTCCCTAGGCGCGTAGTATTTCCATTTCGATCAGGATGGCAGGCACCCGGAGGGGTCGGACACAGGCGTGTGATCTCTGTCGGGCAACGGTGTCACTGTGGCGCCTGTCCGAGGCCGTGCCGGTCACGGTGGCATTGCCGCTGAGCTGCTGACGATCGAAAGGTGACGCGATTTCACAGGCGGCAAAGGCGCAAGCTGCGGGCGCGGTGGCTCTGCTGCGCACCAATTCCAAAGCGCAAAGCGGTCAAGGCCAAGCGCAAGTCCGACAAGGTCAAACTCAAAGGTCAAAACGCACCCGGCAATAACACGCACAGCGGGCATTATCATTCTTTCTGGCCTGCATTTGCCGCTACGCGTTGGCATTCGATGCTGGGAAGGGTCTGTTTTTATGAAACTGCTAACGATTGCTGTTATTGGCGCCGTGGAGGTGACGCTTTACTGTTGGGCCCCGTGCCCAGGGCTGTTGGCCCAGACGGACAGCGCGGCGCGCCTGCTGCCGCCGCGCAAGAGGACTGGAGCGACGCGGAGGCTGCAAGGACTGGCTGACCGCGTTCCGCGCCGTGCGTTGGCCGGCAGGGATCGACGGCTTTGGTGTTGGACGCGCAATGCAAACAGTGGCGCTATGACACAGAGGTCATTCGCCGTGATCGAACCAGTCGGAATTCACCAAAACCACTGGGATTATCTGGCAACGCGACCTCTGACTTGCGGATGCAACGGTTAAAAGGCGCTCGCAGAACAGGCGGACGCGCTGGCGCAGATTGAAAAACGCTATGGCTTGAAAAGAGATCGTAACCGCGATTTTTGGGACTGCGAAAGCGGCTATGGCACGTTTCAGGGAGCGCCGACCGCGGTGCTGACCCTCGCTCGCCGACGCTGGCCTATGATGGCGGGCGGCGGGCGTTTCTTCGAGGGCGAGCTGCTGGACGCGGCTTGCGGATTTTTGCAGGCCTAGGCGATACCACCGCCGACGCAGATTGCAGGGCAGTTGCGGGCCGAGGCAATGGTGGCTACACAGTTCATGCCGCGTCCTTCAGGCTTATGCCGAAGATTTCAACCGCAGACGGCAAGCGTGACATCTGGGGCGACGATCGCGTTGATGCGCTGCCTCGCCGCGCGTATCTCAAGGCAACTTTGCTGGATCTCGGGCCAGCTTGGGGCTTGAAGTGCAACTGCCCGACGGGTTTCGACTATCTCGTTGGCGGGCGCGATATTCTGAAAGACCGCGGAGGAGTGGGACAGCCCCGGGTGGCCCCCGTGACAGCGGGGCGCTGGAGGATCCCGGGCCTTGCGTCTATGCTGTGCCCGGCGGCGCAGAGGGGCGCGGCGTTTCTGCATAGAATTACCAATTTGCGGTGATCGAACGCTATTAACTTCGGCAGATGCTTATGTGATCGGGGTCGGACATTTGGCTGGGGGGACCCGCATCGCCGGAGGTGATCAAATCCGCCACAGCTGGCCCGTGGCAGGATCGGCGCTCAGCTACGACGAGCGGATCAAGCTGCAACGCGCCTTACTGCGCAGGGATTCGATACGTAAAGATGAATGCCAAGCATCGGCTCCGCTGACAATCAGCGCGGATGCGCGCGCGTTCCAATTGTCGCAGGAACGGCTGCCTGACGGCTATGCTTCGCTGTTTGTTGGAAGCCTTACGCGCTGTCGCGGGCGAATAGTCTGCCGCAAAAAGAAGAATGAGGCCGGACCTTGGGGGTCCGGCTTCAGGCCTTCGCGAGATTTTTTACCATTTGAAGTAGCTCGCCGGGAGGGGTGACATGCCCGCAGGCGTTCCGAGCGGCGCGCAGCATTTTCGACCCACGGTCAGCAGCAGATCGAGATCACCACGGAGGATCGTGCCACTGGCAAGGATCGTGGGGCTGATCTGTTGCGCAGCCGGTGGAACATTTGCCACGGCAGGGTTTTTTGACGCAGAGCCGACAAAAAGGACCACAACGACGTCGTCAAACGAGGTGATTCGAAGGCGAACAGCCCGCCTGAAATGACGCCCGCCAAGATCACGAGCATTTGTACCCGAAAGAAGGTTGTAATCGTTGATCGGATTGGCACCCATGTTCGCGCGGCGCGCGTCAGTGAGCCGATCAAAGCCCACTCCAACGTTCGCCGTGACGGTGATGATGACGAACGGGATGCCCAAGGCCGCCGTGAGCGAGCACGACGCCACATAGGTTCCTTGCAGGCCAAACGCGGCTGTAGAGAAGTACATCCCAGCGGCTGAGATGATAGCGGGACGATCATTGGCGAAATCAGGATCGCCATGAGCGCGCGGTCGGAGGGTTCATAAGGGCACGTGCTGCTGGGCTGAGGCCGATGGCGGCAAGCGTTCCCGAAGCGAACCGAGAGCAAGGTCGCGGCAGGCGCGATCTTGACGAGTTCCAGACGGCACCTTGCCATGCCAGAGCTGTTGGGAAGAAGTCCTTTGTAGTGGCGCATTCGAATAGCCATTCGGATCAAAGCGCAGCATTTCAGGGCGTGAAGGTAAAGAAGTTTTCTCTGCATTAAGCTGAGCGGCATGACCACGAGGATCGGTTTGATCAGGAACACAAGGAACGGCACCGTCAGATGATGCGGAAGGTGAAATGCCAGAGGGGACTTGCCCCGGTTTGTCAGGCATAGGGGGCGCCTTGGCGCTGTAGCGTCCTTCGTAGAAGCCAGAAGCTTTGAACCAGCCGAAGAACCAAAACGCGAAGATGACCCCGAGCACCAGGCATTTGGGGACAACCGCCAAGGGAAAAACCGATGACGGCGAGCAGGATCCACAGCGGCCCAACTGGCCAACGGTTTCGTTCTTGATCAGTTGCGTCAGGGGATGACGCCCAGCGCGCCGCCCATCGTCAGGCGCCCCGATTTCACCGATACCAGTAAACCGCTGCCGTAGGGAGCTCATCGGCCAGGTACCGACGAAAGAAGCGGCAAAGCACCGGCGGGCAGCGACGACCGCGTAACATAAAAGCTCAACGGTTTCGGGAGATAGTGTGAGTGCGACCATTGGTTCAGCCTCCCCAATTTTACTGTTATCGGATGCCGACGATTTTTGTCGTAGGCCCAGTAAAGCCCGAGCACCACCGCCAGCAGGGATCCCCGAGTGCGGGCCGCGAGGCCCCAGTTCAGCGAGCTGGAGATGTGGTAGGCAATTCCGGTTCGAAGATGAATGTCCCCGTGGTGCCGCCAACAATTTTCGGGCGTGATGTAATAGACCGATCGACAGGATTGAACACGAGGATCGACCCCGCCCCGATGCCTCGCGGGGCACGATTGCGGGAAATTACACGCGCCAGAAGGCGGGTCCAGTTGGTCGCCCCCAGCCGATTTTCGCCGCGCGCAGATAGCTAGGTTGGTACCGTTTGCATCACGGAAAGAGCGGCAGGATCTTGAACAGGCAGCAGGATATGCGTCATCGCGATGATCGTACCGGTTCTGGTTGTGCATTCACGCCAGGACGGCTGTCGTCGGCTACGATGCCCAGCAGACCAGCGTATCGTTTATGACACCTTTGCTGTTGCAGCATCACTTTCCATGCCGAGGTGCGCACAGAAGCCCGATGTCCAGAAACGGCAAGCAGCACGGGTTCATCAGCAGGTTGGCAGTGGCGGCGCGGGCACGTTGGCGGAGGATCCAAGCCACCGGATTAGCCGCCAAGATAAGCTGACCGTAATGCAGATCGACATTAAAATTAGGATCGTGCGCAAGAAAACAGGTTGCCATAATGGCTCGTTTTTCAGGACGGAATTGCAGGGCCGTCCGAAGACTTCTGCATAATCGGACAGCGTTCAGAAATTACCCGTTGAGTGAGTGCCGGCGCTGTAGGCGCGGATCGTGACCCCAGATGGGTTTACCCCAGTCTTTGTCAATCTTTGCTGAAAGCTGCTTTATAATCGACAGTCTCAAAGGCAGGGCAGCGGCGGAGGCTTCGAATCGTTCAGGCAGAGGCGGGCCGGTGTTAGCTTGGATCTGCGCCGCGGTCGGGCCGTTCAGATCGTCATTTAGAACGCGGAATAAATAAGCGCCCAAGGTCTTCTCTTGGTACAGGTTTCCTCGTCGTCATTTTGACGAAGTCGTCGACGAAAATCTTCGTAGTATTCGGCGGTCTCTGGCAGCAGTTTCTGCCTATTGCCTTCGCGCATCCTTGAATGCGCGGCTGCACATCGCCGGTGGATTCCTTCAGTCGTAAATTTCTGCAGCCAAGCATCTGAGCCACACGCAGGGCGTTCCAGTTTTCGCCCTTTTTCCAGAAATCATTAGGTCTTTCGGGAAATTGGGTTCCTGAAAACACTTTCGCCGATGTCATTCGACGCACGGGCCCGACTTGCGAAACAGGGACGATGCACCCGTTCAGTTCGTAGTTTTGAGCCGCGAGCCCAGCGGGTGTGCAGCTTGGTTCTTGCGCGGCATAAACAGGCTTCGTAGAGTGCTTTGTAAACGGGGGCACGGGCGGTTCGCCGCTTTCCACTGTTCCCATTCCGCAAGGTGTTTGTGTTTGCGTGCGGGCAGCGTGTTTTGCACGATCTGGTTCTCGACAGAGCGGAACAGCATATCGGCAATCCGGTTGCGATTAAAGGTGACTAGGATAAAAGATCAGCCAGAGGGGCGCATCAGGGCAGAAGCGCCGCGAGCTTTTGACGACGCCAGGCCCGGTTCAGGGCTGCGCTTAGCGGCGTGCCGTCGGCCCGGCAAGCACGGGGCCGGTCTGTTCAGATGTGTCGTGTTCGTCGCGTCGGCTGTGTCGCCTATATCGCCCCATGGGGTTAGGTCGCGGAAAATTCGGGGAAAAATGGCATAACGGATCCGGAGGGTGGAGGAGGCCGCGTGGCCTCCTCCGAAACGGCTAAGCGCTTATTGGCGCCAAAACCCATGCTTGGAATTTCGCCGTCGATGTCGTTCCGCGGTAGTTCAGCCAGAACTTCGTAGTTGTACAGGAACGTGTTTCGTTTGCGTTGCGGCCGGATCGGTTGGCATGTGAGGTGCCATGTCGATGGCCCAGTTCTTGCGTGCTGCCAACCATAGGAGCGGAGGGGACAAACGGGCAGGGCCGATAGCTGATTGTACTGCCGACTTGATCCGCCAAGGGACGGGCGTGTGTCTGTTCGCGAATTTCACAAGTCTTTGACCGCGGGCAGACGGTCGTCAGGCAGGCCTGCGGGGATGAATCTCCAACCGTCAAGGTCGAACCACCTGAGCGTCCCAAAAGCATTGCAACGGGCCTGGTCCTGCTCTTCGATTGACGCTGAACAGGACGGCCGTTTGTAGCGTCGATCCCATGACGACCTTCGCCATTCGGCCAGCAGCTGTGCGTATCGCACCGGGCGCGGACCACCAGATTACGTCGTCCTTGATGGTGTCGAGCTTGGCCAGGAGCCTTCTCTTGACCTTCGGGGGGTGTTGCCAGGAACGTTCATATACTTCGTCTTGGCAACGCCGTCACCAAAGCAGCGCCCATTCCATGTTTTGATAGGGGACGCTTTTCCAGTTGCGCGCTTTGCTGGGTAGGCTTCGGGTCGAAAACGTCGCAGATTTTGGTCGGGGCGTGTCGCCAACCATATCGGTTGCGGTAGCGAATGTGGTTCGAATTAAAACGATCTGCGGGATAAAGCAGTCGCTGACAGCAGGGCGCCCAAAGTCGTTCTTCGGCAAGATGTCCGTCGGGGGCTGCGAGCCAGGCATTTTTTCTCGGCGTTCGATTTCCATCGCCAGACCTTCGGTCACACAGGCGGATGGCGTCAGCGCAACCACGTTCGACCAGATCCCAGGTCACGTTTGGCCGGCTTCGGTTCATCGCGCGCGCTTGGCCACGGCTGTCGTTTCGAGCTTCGTCCCAACGGCAGAATTTCAGGATGCATTTCCAGATAGGCTGCAGATATGCTTTGTTCCTGGCTGGCTTGGTAGTTGCGCCACCGCCAGGAAACAAAGCGTCATCTCTTTCGGCCATGTCCGCATGCGCCATCGGCCGAATGCCAATGTGCCCAGCGCCAATGATCGCCGAGGATGCGAAGTAGCGTTGTGTCGTAAACTCATTCGTAAAGTCTCCCCATTATATGCCCGTTAGGTTCTTGAGGATGTTGATATCGCGGCTTAACCACACCCTTCGTACGACGGCCTCGATCGTTGGACGGGCGACGCGACCTTGACGCTACGCGTCGAGGGCGCGGCAATCCTCTGCCAGCCAACGATTTCGATCTGCTGTGGCCTGGCTTCCAAACGAACCTGATTTCGGGAGTGCGTTTTCGTGTCTTGATATAAAGTTTTCTACGCGCGTCCCCGTGCAAACCCGCAGGCGGGTGCGGAAGATGTCCGCCCATATAGACGACTCAAGGCACTTCGGCTTTCAGGTGTTGTGCCCCTTCCTGTCATCCGATTCCTTGACTCTCGACATTATCAAACCTCCGCTCTCGAGATCGAGACCGCGGCGTTCGTTCGCCGCGCGTGTGACGTTATTCGGCTTTGCCTCGACAGGGCCGCCCGCCGTCCAGATGCACAGGCAAGGGCCGGCCTTTGATCTCTGTCACGACCCCTTCGAGGGTGGTTATTCTCGCCGATGAACTGTGCGACAAAAAGCTAATTTCGGGCTCTTCGTTACAGGCAGATCCGGTGGGGGCCAGCTGTTAGGATTGCGCCATTTTCGAACACGGCCACGCGGTTCGTTACATCTGTCCAGCGCTTCGTGTCTGGTCGTGTGTCCACCGTTATAAGAATCACTTGGTAATGCCCAGTTCATGCGCAAGATGGATTTGATTCTCAAACTGCAAGGTTCGCCGCAGCTGTTTTGTCCAGGGCCCCCAAGCGGTTCGTCCATCAACACGAGTTCGGGTTCGAATACCGAGTGCGCGCGCCAGGGCAGACACGTTGCTGCTGACCGCCCGAAAGCGCGTGCACTTGTTGCCGCGCGGCGGCGCCGCCGAAACTCACATCTGAACACGGTCCAGCGCGACTCTTTACGTGCGCTTCACTTCGAGGATACGTGTGCACTTTTGCGGACCCTCCTAAGTCGGAAAGCGAGGTTGTTACGGCTCTCTCCCATTATGCCGGGAAGCGCGTAGTTCTGGAACACCATGCCAATGGCCGCGCTCTTGTGCGGCCGGCAATGTTTATTTTCGATTTGCCATCAGGCCCGGTATGTCCGCCTGTTGCGTGGCCGTTTCGAAACCCGCGGCATCATCAGGCAGGTGGTCTGGCCTGGACCCCGATCGCGCGACCGAGGCAGCGTCAGAAACTCGCCTTTACGCATCGACAGTAGTTTAAGATCTTGTACGAACAAGAGATATTTCGGCCGTCATCGGCTTTTCTGCATCGTGTCGTTCAAATTCTACAAACGCATTTGCGTGCTGCTAGTATCTACAGCCAAAGCTGGGCCCCACGCGTTATTGTGACGTTTCAAGCGCCCTTTGTTGGACAGAAGAGATATAAAGCAGCCGCGCGTAGTTTCTAGTTGCAAACGCGATATACAATCGAGGAGCTCTTTGGGCAGAAGCGTCCAATTGATACTCTCGCGTTATTGACCCGAATCAGCTCCGATTTGGTTGCGGATTACTGAGCAGCTTGCTGAAAATAAGGGGGAATTCGTTCATAAAATGCTGCAGGTTTAGCAGCTTTTGCACCCCGGAACGGGGTGGTTTTCTGCAGCCAATTTCAGCCGGTGCAGATGTTTCGCAAACGGACAGTTTTATGCAGCCCTAGTGCAAAGGAGGGGCGACAATTGCCCGCCCCGACCGGATGTAAGTCGCGGCCTTAGCCAAGCGGCGATTCAGCGTTCATGTGCGTGGTCATTCGGCAGCCTTCAAAGTGCCTTCCTTGACCGCGGCACATAGGTTTCATCAGCGCTTTGGTGGCGCGTGACATGAAGATTTCTTGATCTCTTCGGGTGTTATGACAGCGGCGGAGAGATGATCACGTCGCCGACATGGCGCATTACCAGGTTATTCGCCAAAGCAGCGTTCCCGGCACATAACAACGGACGGATGCCGGCATCGCCTCGCCGAACTATTGATCGCGGTTCCTTGGCGCGCGGGACAGTGCAGCGACGCCAATCAGCCGGGCAACGTTTACGTACCCACCAAGGGTGCTCTATGCCAGTTTGGCCAGACCCTTCTTGAAGCGCGGGCGCTGCGACGTTGTCATCATCGTTGATCCAGAAGGAATTCTTTTGGCCTGCATGATCGCAGGTTTTCCAGGCCACGGCAGAGCAGACAGGGTGGCCTGAATAGGTATAATCCATGTGTTAAACTCACTCCGCTAATGGTTGCGCGATTCTTCGTCACAGATCAACTGGACCGCCAATCGGCTGGTAGGGTCACAAGGCCCGTTGCGATCGTCATGTATGCGCTTGATCGCCAATGGTTTGCATGGACACCGAAACCAGTTGCCGGTGCGTGCCAAAAGCCACAAAATAACCTCATCCGCGATGATCCAACTATTTACGACTGTATTGTCACAAAATCGCTGGATTTCAGGCCAGTATAGTGTCACTTGCGGTAATAATTGGACCCGTCCGGCACCTTGAATAGGCTCTCGCCGATAAGGCGGCGACCTTGTCGGCCCCTAGTTCGGGATTTGGCTTCAAAGCTCTTGCGCACGCGCAAGGACCGAATGCCTCGGGTGTAAGGTCCCCGCCTCGACCCACCAGTCCGGCTGCTTGATTGTGGTGAAATGCCGGGGATTAGGGGCATTGCCGCCCGTGTGCGTGCATATTAGCTGCATTTGCTCGCCAAGGCGAACCCGGATCACAATCGTACGCACCCGTGATAGGGGCATTACTTACGGCTCTGATAATATGTGGATTTTCTGCGGGCTTTCCCTTCGAGTGTCCGGAATAGGTGGCGGGACCATAGACGAATGTTCTTGTATCGTTTCGCTTTCGGACTCCCTGATCCGGCAAAAAACACAACATTGGTTTTCAGATTCGCCAGGGGGCCAGTGCCCGCGATCTCTTTGGGCCAGCGCAACTGGCGGGCACGTTGGGAGGGGTCATGAAAGAATGGTTTATATAGTAGTTTAGCTCGAGGGCATCGTGGACGCGCTGCGACATCGGCCATTTTCCCTGAACGGGCCCATACCCCGATTGTTTGGGACGCCACCAAAAGAGACGGCCCATTCCATTCAAAGGAATCCCCGTTCCCCGTGCTTGTCGGGTTGAGGGTAAAAAAAAACCGTGCCTTTTTGGCCCGCCGTTGATGGATTTCCGCGGCGGCCTTTCTTTTCGGCAAGCCTCGTTCCATTCGTAGTTTAAAAAAACGGGGGTTTTGCATTTTGTGGGGGTTGCGCCGGCGTTCAAAGCGCTTTTTCTGGCAAAAGGGCCCTCGGGGGGCGGTTCGCGTATCTCTCTTCT
>Ga0163217_1096029_pt1 | contig 13569 bp, 17 predicted proteins | sample SynspAceP_FD_185933 | JGI IMG/M metagenome (GOLD analysis project Ga0163217, IMG submission 185933) | Saline lake microbial communities from Ace Lake in Antarctica - Synechococcus sp. Ace-P (PacBio error correction) | ecosystem: Environmental > Aquatic > Non-marine Saline and Alkaline > Saline ... | reverse complement strand
ATAGAATCAAAAAACAGGACACGGGCTATTGCAGGGGTGCTCGGCATCAGCCCGAAAAAACAGCCTCGAAATTTCACCGACGAATCTGTTGCAAAGCTTGAAGCGGGAACCATGGCCCATGGTGCCAGATAGCCACCCGTCTGGCTTGACCAAGGGGTTTCCCTAGGCTGATGGCGGGCCAAAACACGCAGTATTCTTTCCAGTTAAGTTCAGTTGTCCCGGATGCGACAATTGATTGCGCCTGGCTGTTTGAGAAGCGGGGCGCACACGTCACCACTCGGAGGAAATTTCATGCGACTTTTTACCAAATTGTGTTACAGCGATCACGAATCACACTTGGAATGGTGCTGGCTATTGTCGGCATGCAAATGCCAATGAGAGATTTTACAGCAGAGCAGAAGGTTGCCGATCACATCGAACTACAATGGCGGCGAAGACGAACCAAGTCTATCGCGGGGCGCCTGAGAAAACATTCAAAACCACATCAATTTGGCGGCGGCCGCCGGGCGAAAACATGGAAATCAAGGTGGCGCGCATGGCAACGGCCTGGATGCTGGACCATGCAAGACCAATGAAGCCTTGCAGGGCCAGGTCTTGAGCCCTGAAGGGCCAGAATGTGAGAACAAGTCCATGTCTGCAAAAACCAATACGCTGAAAGGCGCCAAGATCAAGCTACGAGAACGACCTTTCGATGTTTTTCAAGGAAGGACATTGTCCCCAGCTGGTGTAGACCGAAACTTCTTCACACCATGCAGGCAGATGGTTACACCTATATCAAGCCCTGATTGTGCATTCAGGATGGCTCGGTCTCGTGACGGGGTCGGACCGTTTGGCGCTGACCCCTGATCTCCCCGGAAGGGGGGATCAGGGCCGGCACAAGTCCACAACTTTCGGTAATTGGCGCCAAAGGTTCAAGTATTAGAAATTCGTGTGTACGGAACGCTCGAAATATGTCCCGACTGCTCCCTTGACAATTGTCGAAACAGACCCATACGTGGCGCAAATTAGTTCTCTCGTATGTTTTTAGAGATAGCTGTCAGTCATGCCAGCGACAAAATCGCAGTAATGACCGCATATCGCCTTCATGTTCTTTCATATTCGCCCGAGCGTCACTTGGCAGTAGCGAAATGGATCAGAACTGCATCGCTTCCGACACAGCAACAACCATATTACTGCCTTGGAATTCTAGCTTCTTTGGTGTTGACTCGCGGTTTTTCTATAAAAACTGTAAACGGTAACCACATTTTTCAGGGCTTCCAAAAACCGACCTTGGCCGGTTTTCCATTTTGTGACTCGAAATCTGATCAGTGGTTCCGAAAATGCTTCATCTCTCCGTGAACTCAATTTGCGGTACAAAGTGATGCACTAGGCGCGATTGATCACATGTTTCGAGAGGCACTATCGCTAAACAACTGTTCGACCAGTCTGCTGTAGACGTCGTTTTGCGCTTTCATGGAGGTATTTGATTTCAACGATCGAGAAGAACCGCAGCTCGCTTCGAAACAGATGCTCTTGAAAATCTGCTTCGTAATCAGTTTGAGGTGCGATGGCGTCCTCTAGATCCGTGAACGAACCGTATGCTATGTCGTCAGCCGCATCCATGATGCTGCAATCAAGGGACTTGTGCGATCGGTTGCCGTGTTTTCCGTTCCTTAAGCTTTTAAAACTCTGGGAATTCATTCTGGCGGTCTGCTCGTGAAAGTGCTCAAAAATCCATTCGACAAATGTTGTCCTCGGAGTTCAAGTAGCATTTCGGTGGCTTGGATGCTTTTGCCGTCAATGATTTTTGAGTGTCGTCGGTCCTTTCATGAGTCCGGCACTAGGACGCGCTACGGATATTCGTTAATATCCGACCGGGTTATTGAGGACGCGAGCAGGGTCCTTCGCTGACAGATTGCTCCTGCATTCTTCCGAGAAATTTTCGAGTCTGATAAAATGCGGAGAGTCTGGGCCGTTCCCTTCAAAGCCGCCTCTGTTCTCGGTTTTGTTCTGCGGTATGACGTCACGCATACAGTAATTCAACGCGCTTCACCACCATGTCAAATGAGAGGGGGCCCAAATCATGTGCACAGCCGAATGGCCTGGACATGCTGCGATTCAGGCAATATGCGCTTGCTGCGGATGATCCGGAAGATGATTTCGCTAGCTGGTTGGCTATGCCGCCGGCATCTGGGCCAACTTCAAGTGAGTTGAGTAAGGCGCGTCGGTAAAAAATCGCTATCACCTAGATTAAGATTTGGTCTTTCCTGTATGTCCGCGAAATGAAGCTGAATGTATGACGCGAGCATAGTCAATGTCCCCGTCATTTCGAGCATCCTCGATTTGAGGCTTCAATTTCTCTTCTGCCACCAACTCATTTAACTCATACCCCAAACTCTTGCAAGAAGCAGCATCGTAAAAACGAGAGATTCAAGAGGCCATTTCTCATGCCTCTTGCAAAGCCAAAATTTTTCGCTTCTCTTGAATTGATTTCTAGGTTTTCCTCGGAAATTCGGATCGCCATATATACCGACGTAGAGTTTTGGAAATCTACCACGCGCCATTCGAAGAGTATGTGATCGTTCATTTTCTGCAAGAGAATGTCCGAATATGAAAAAAAACATTGCTTTCCTTGCTTAACGTTAGCGGTCAATGCTTAAATCCTTGTAAAGATAAGCGTTGTGCGAATTTCGACTTCTTCTGCAAACTTGTACCCTCGTGCTACGAATAGGGGTAAGCATTGCCATCATGGCAGATCGGCTTGTTCGATTACGAACGCCCTCCCCCATGTTCCACGTGTATTTTTAAGCTCTTTACCTGAATCGAATAGATGAGGCGCAACCGTGCAGGAAATGCACTTTAGCATCAGAGCTCCGGTCTCCCCCTGCCAAACTACGTATTCCGCATGGGATCATCTTCATCATTTCCGAAGCACTCATTCTTTGGTCAATGTGATTGGTTTATCAAATGGCATTGTCGTCATGCATTAGGGTCAATAGAGAAGTAGGTCATATTCAGTGTGATACTGCCCTTCGCACCCACGAGAATGCAGAGGAATTTGCGGCAGCCCAAATTTGGAGTCCGGGATATCGAGGGATTGTGAGGGTCGGTTTCCCGCGATGGTTTGAACAAGTATCTTCTTTTAGAGCGAGCAACATGTTCAAGCATCTTTGCGCTAGCGCATCACCATGTTGAACATTACGATGGGAGATTGCAAGTGCTGCGTTCTCCATGCCGAATGCGGCTTCAAATCTTGGGTTCGAGCGAAGTGAAAACTAGTTGGGCTTCCGGGGCGTGCTCGAAGTCGGCCTGTGCGAATAATGAGCCGCTAGTGGAATATATTCAGCTCTACAGGCGATGCTGGAAACCATTGCCCAGCAATAAGTGCCTTCTAGAATAGGTTGTGAATCTTCTATCGCTGTGGTCAAATGGAATCAGTTTCATATTATGCTCGCTTCGATGTGGTGGCCGATCGCAACTCAGCGGAAACTGGAATGAGATATGATTCATTTTTGAAATTACAACCATAGGTTGCGCTTATGAAAGTCCGCCGCATTTTTTTAGGGATGTCCGACTTGCCCTGCGCCGCAAACAAATCCCCGCTTCCGTCGCTCCCCACCAGTTGACACCACGCCCCCTCGCGCCTTCCGATGCGAATGAATTCGGGCAGGCGCAGCGCCATGAAATATTCTGCATAATCAATTTTTCGAGCAGGCGCTTTCGGGGCAACAAGAACTGGGCAGCCGGCCGTGGCGGGAGCCGGAAAGCCTGGAAGCCCATTATTTGATGTGATTCATTGTCGGCGGCGGCGGGCATGGGTTGCAACGGCGCATTATCTGGCGAAAAAACCACGCATCACTAATGTGGCGGTGCTCGAGAAGGGCTATCTCGGCTCGGCAATGTCGGGCGCAACACCACGATCCGTGCGGGCAATTATCTGCTTGAGGGGCAAATGAGCCGTTTTTCGCGCATTTCGCTCAAGCTGTGGGAGGGCGTCGACAGGAGCTGAAATTTTAACGCGATGATGTCGCAGCGCGGGGTGATCCAAATTTGTTTCATTCCGATGGGCACGCGATGCTTACGCGCGGCGCGGCCAATGCGATGCCGGCGGGGCGGGCGAGGATGCGGAGTTGCTGGGTGGGCTGCGAAAGAGGTGCGCGAAACTGGTGCCGTATCTGACTTTGATAATGCGCGGTTTCCGATCACGAGGGCTGCTGCAGCAGCGCGGCGGCACGCCCGGCATGACGGGCGTGGCTTGGGCTATGCGCGGGGCGGCGGAGACAGCCGCGGGGTCGGATCTGATCCAGATTGCGAGGTTGACGGCATCCGCCGCGAGGGCGGGCAGGGTGGTTGGACGTCTGAGACCTCCGCGGGGGGCTTATCGGCTGCAACAAGTTGGGGCTGGCTGCGGCGGGCAAATTCGCGGGCCGGGTGGCGGAGATGGCCGGGATGCGGCTGCCGGGTGGAAAGCCAGGTGCTTGCAGGGCGTTTGTGTCGGAAGGGCTTCAAACCCTTCATCGACCAGGTGTGACCTTTGGGCGCGCGCTGTTTTACATGTCGCAAGTCGGACAAGGGCGGGCTGGTGTTTGGCGGCAGTCTCGATCTCTATAATTCCTACGCCCAGCGCGGCAATTCTGCGACGGTGGAAAGCGTGATGGAAGCGGCCTGCGCCATGGTTGCGGCGTGTCTCGCCGTTTGAAAGTGCTGCGCGCCTGGCGCGTGTGATGGACATGTCGATGGATGGCTCGCCGATCATCGACAGGACGCCGGTGGAAGACTCTATCTCCATTGCGGCTGGTGCTATGCGGCTTCAAGGGCAACGCCGGCCTCGGGCTGGTGACTTGCGCATCTGCTGGCGACCGATGAGACGCATGAGCTGGCCAAAGCTTTCCGGCTCGACGATTTTCGCGCGGCTACCAGATTGATGGAAAACCGGGCAAGGCGCTCCAGGCAAATTTACATTAGGGGCGGAACCGAGTGGCCAGTCTGATCACCTGTCCCCATGTGCGGGGTTGTCCGAAAGAGGAATTCACCATTCGCGGGCGATGCGAAAGCCGTCGGCCTGCGGGCAGCGGCGAAATTTGCGTGTGGGATGACTATGTGCACTTACCGCGGACAATGTTCGCGGGGTGATGAATGAGCATTTGGCAGCATTCACGGCGCTGCCGCGCGCTGGCTGGTGGTGGAGCGGATTACGTTTCAGGCCACGATTGCATTCGGTGGACGGATGCGGCTGGAATTTCCAAGGCGCGGCGGGAAGCCGCGGAAGCAGGGACACAGGCAAAGCGGGCGAGGCCGCAAAGGGGAGGGCGACAATCATGAGCTTTTCCCGGTTTTGAGGGATATGGGCGGCTGATGACCGGTCCGCGCGCACTCGGCTTTTCGTTCGATGGCAAGCAGCTGGAAGGTTTTGAGGGCGAACGCTGGCCCTCGGCGCTGCTGGCCGAAGGGCGGCAAGGCCTGATTGGGGCGGTCGTTCAAATATCACGGCCGTTGGCGCTTTTGAGTGGCGTGCGTCGGTAGCCCCAATGCGCTGGTGACGCTTGGCGATGGCGCGACGCGGGAACCCAATTTGGCGCGCCTCGATGTGGCGCTGCGCCGATGGCTGGTTAGCGGGAAAGCCCAGAACCGCTGGCCGTCGCTGCGGCTTTGATGTTGGGGCCGTGAATTCCGGGCTGTCGCCGTTTCTGGCGCCGGTTTTACTACAAAGACATTCATGTGGCCGCGGCCTGTGGGAAAAGCTTTACGAGCCGGGATTCGCCGGGCGGCGGGGCTGGGACGGGCGAGCCATGCACGGAATGCGCAAGATTATGAGAAAGCGCTGGGCCGGCATGCGATCTGCTGCGTGATCGGCTCACGACCTGCCGGCTGAATGGCGGCGCCGGCGCGGCGCGGACCGGGCGCGGGTGGTGCTGTGCGATTGAGAAGCGGATTTCGGTGGCGGCTGCTGAAGGACCGGGGTGAAGATCGGGGACTCCGACGGGCGAGCTTTGCGGCCAGGGCGTGGATCGCGGAGCTGGCGACCTTAACAAAGAGATGTGCGGCTGCTCAACAAACACCACGGTATTGGGGCCATATGACAAGCGGCCGTGTAGGCGCCGCTCGAGCGCGCGATGGCCGCGGGCGCAGCCGGCGCAGAGGGTCTGGCGGATTGTCGCCAAGTCGCGCCGTAACGGTGGCGGCGGGTTGCGAAGAGCGGCCGCTGGTGTTTGGCGCAATGATAGGCCCGGGGTGATACGCCTCGCGATGCGCGGCGCTGGTCAATGGCCAGGCGGTCCGACCGGGCGCATTCATGTTGCGGTGTTTGCGGGACGTGGGCGGGTCAGGGCACGAAACGGCACGCGATCTCATCAGCGCGGGCTTGACGGTGACGGTGATCGATGCGCGGGGTGATGTGCCTGCGGCGGAACTGGCGGCGTCGGACGGCGTGCGGGATTGCTCAATGGGCACGTTGGCGACGGATGCTTTGGTGGCCAAGGGCTGTTTCGGGGCGTCGAGGTGCGTCGATCGGACGGGGCAAGGCGGCAGAAGAGTAAGGCAAACGCGCTGGCGTGTCGGGCGGCTGGAAACCCGGTGGTGGGGCTTGCCTGCCATCGCGGCGACAGGCCGGTGTGGGACCGAGGGTACTGGCATGTTCTGCCGCCAGTTGAACGCGACGGATTTGAGCGCTGCGGGCAGTTGCGGCGGTGTCTCGATCTGGCAGGCTTGCCTGAGAGTGGCGCCGAAGCCGTGGCCGCCGGGCTGCCCATTCCGATCGGGCTTCAGCCGCCGCAAGGCCGATGTTGGCCAACAGTGGCGCGAGGCCTGTGGCGGGCATCTGTGGGTTTCACGACGTTGTGGCATGTGGCCGAAGCCAAAGGCCAAAGCCTTTGTCGATTTCCAGAAATGATGTCACGTGTCCGAATCTCGGGCTGCGGGTTGCGCGAGGCGTTACGGCCATGTGGAGCTGGCCAAGCGCCTTACACCACCAACCGGCATGGTCGACTGATCAGGCAAGCTGTCCAATGTCACGCTATCAGCATCTGCCAGAACCGGGGGCTGAAGCCCGGATTCAGGGTCGGCACCACGACGTTCCGGCCCGTTTTATACGCCCGGTCAGCATCGGGGCTTTGGCGGGTGAAAAAACCGTGGGGCGCGCATTACCCAGGTCCGGTGCGGGGCGTTCACCGCCTGCATGGCTGGGCCGAAAGCATGCGCTGTGTTCATCGAGGCAGGCGCCTGGATGCGGGCGTCGCATTTTGCCGCGCGACGGCGAGGCCGGCTGGAAGAGGCCTGCGAACCGGCGAAACGCTTGCTATCTGCGCTCGGGGCGTGGCGCATCTCCAGAATGCCTCGACGCTGGGCAAGATCGATTTGTCGGGCAAGACGCGGCGAAATTCCTTTCGACCTGATCTTACACCGGCAAGATGATCGACGCTTGCGTTGCAAGGCGCGCTACGCGGGCTGATTGCTGCGGCGGAAGACGGGTTGTTGATGGACGAGCACGGTGAGCCGCTTGGGCGAGAGCCATTATCTGATCACCACACGACTTGGGCTGCCGGTGAAGGCGATGGCGCATCTGGAAATTCTAGCGCGCAAGTACTGTGGCCGGAGCTCGATGTGCGGATGACCTTCGTGTGGGACCGACCAGTGGGCGGCAGATCACGGTTGCCGGGCCAGCTTTCACGCGGCGTGCTGCGCGGTCGCGATGCGGTCTGACGAAGAGGCCGATGCCGGTTTCTGGCTGTGCGCGAAGTAACGCTGCATTTGTCGGGCTTGAGACGCGGGCTGTTTTAGGGATTCGTTTTCGGGCGAGCTGGCCTTTGAGCTGGCGGTTGCCGGCCGCGCCACGGTTTGAAAGTGGTGGCGGACGCGATCATGGAGCAGGACAGCCATCGGTATCACGCCTTACGGGCATGGAAGCGCTGAATGTTGCTCCGCATCGAAGAAGGGCTTCATCACCCATGCCGAGATCGAATGGTCGACCACGCGGCGATCTGGGGCTGGGCAAGCATGGTCAGCCAAGAAGGATGATTTCATCGCCGGGTGATGCTTTCGCCTGAGGGTTTGCAGCATGAATGATCGGCGAGCAGACTGGTCGGCTTCGTCCTGTTTAATCCGGCAGAGAATTTCTGGCGGGCGGGCATCTGCTTATGCGGGGACTGATCCGAGCATGGCCAATGATCAGGACCAATGTAACTCGGCCTGCTGGTCGCCGCATTCTCAAATTCGACGATGCGCTTGGCGATTGCTGAAGCGCGGGCGTGCGCGGCATGGCGAAGATTGTGGTGTTGGACGGTTGCGCGGATCGAGGGACCGAAAGTGATGGCTGCGCGCCGATGTTTGTTGATGGATCGGGAAGGAGTGGTTGGCAGGGTGGCCGGGTCGTTGAACCGGTTATTGCCGCAGCGCCTCAGCACTGAATTTGCTCGGGGAGGCAGGTACAACTGGTGGGGACAGGGTTGACCGCTGACGCTTTATTCCCGAGGCGCCGGTGTGTTCTTGTTCCGCGCGGTCCGCCAAGGGCGGCTGCGGTGCGGCGCGTGACCAAGGCCGGGCGACGGGATGATCGTTTGGTGCAAACCAGGCAGGCGCTGGCGGTGGGTTTAAATGCCGGGCGAGAGTTTTTGCGGACCTGGTTGACCGGTCTGGCGGCACCTGCAGGTCTGAGCCGGTGCGATCTGTCGGATGCGCGGGGTACTGTTTTCGCTTTGGGGCCCGATGCGGGTGAAGATCATGCCCACCAGTCCGGGGCTGTATATGCATCGCGGAACGTTCAAGATGTGGGGCAACGCGCGCCAACCCTGTTTGTCATTGTGCCGGCTGCAGGCTCACTCGCACCGCCGACGAAAGCTTCGAGATCATGGCGTTTTCAACCTGAGGCGCGGGATCTGGCGGAAAAAGCTGTTCGCGGGCGATTGCGTTGGCGCGCTTGAGCGGCTGGCAGTCGGAGAGCCGATCTGGTGGAGGGTTTGGGGCTGGTTGCCTATCGTCGTTGCGGTTGGCAGGGGAGAGCGGGAAAGACTTTATGGCCCTTGAACCGACAGCCCCAACACGGCATGTTACTTTAGTCCACATATAAACGTTGTCTTTGATTTTGTTGCTGTGCAAGCAATTAGATGGGCCTTGGAGATTTCGGGAGGAATGACCTTTGAGGTCGAGCATGTTCTTGAAGTTTCTTGTCAACGCGTGAACCACAATTTCGCCCCTGGGCGATAGACATCAAGCTTGAGGCATTCTCGCTCCGGCCGATGCGGACGCGTTCCGTTGCTTCCACATTCACGAAACTGCATTTGAAGATTTCCGGGAGTCGTTTCAAACGGTCTGGTGTTCTGATTACTGGCTGGACAAATACATCGTGAAATCGCTCACGAGGCTTCTATTGTCCTTTGACGATGATCATCTGGTCGCTGTTGCCGAGTTGCTACCGGTGACGGATAGAGCCGGGCCAGGGGGAATCTGCATTTTTCCGTGGCATCTGACTGGCGTCACAAAGGCTTGGGCACGATCCTGCTGAGGCGTTGCTGGCGGGCTGCGTCGGAGAATGACTTTCCACAATCATCGTTGAAACCGCGTGCGCAAATTCAAGCGATGAGCGGCTGGCGCGGCGATTTTGGCGCCAAGATGGCAATTCGCCCGGATCATCTGTCGGAGTATATCAATGTCGCCGAAGGCTTGGCGGCTGGCCGGCAGGCCAGATGGCGAAACAGAATTTTCTGTGCCGCTGGCCGGTGGCGCGAAGCGCCGTCAGTTTCGAATTCGCTCATATAAGGAACTGATTCAACTGTTTGGCAATTCTGAGTCCGTGCTCTCGCAAGCTCTTGAAATAATAAGAAACTATTCAACCTTGAGGATGTGGGCGGTCAAAGGGCCGGACGCGATTGCATCGCATCCCGGGCCATTTGTTTGACGTTGCGTAAACGTGGTTCAGCGCGGCTTTGTTGCCGTGAGGCCATGGCCTTGCAGCGGCTTCACGGCTGTGGCCGTGACCTGTTCCATCGAGGCCTTGGCTGTCTCGGAGGGACTTCCTTGATTGCGGTCGAAATTGGCTTTCGAGCTGTTCGCGCACGAAGTCGCCCTGGAGCTTATGAGAACGTCGGGCAGCGGACTTGGCCCAGCGACCCTTCTCCACTGCCTTCGAAGGCGTGACGGGACATTGGCGGCGGTCATGTCGATCAGGCTCTTGGTGAAAGGCGTTAGCTGCGACAAACGAGGACTGCGGCTTTTCGCGCCTCGGCGTTCAGCTTGGCAGCACCCTTCCTGGGCGCTTCGGTGCGCTCTTGCCGGCGGTGGCTGCCTGCTGCCGGGCAACGGAACTCGCGCGGCGCTTCCGGCACGGCGATCTTTTCCTGCAGGCTTTAACCGGCGTCCATGATGATGGTCCTGGTCGTCATCCCGGTGTGGGTTGCGGTTGTCTTTGGCGTTTGATGTCTTGTGGTTCTGGTCTGTTAGTCATCTCGAAGGTGAGCAATGTCCATGCCCCGTCATTGTACACGGGGCGTGCGGAATTCAGTGGTCGCGACAAGTGTGCGACGCCACCCATTATGCTTGCACTGCAGCATGCATTTCAAGGTGACTCACGAAGAATTCGGGTGTTTGTGGCTGAGTGTGAGTCCGGCGTGATTGGCCGGAGCTTTTTGCCACAAAATGGATTCAATTGCGCGGCATGATCGTGCGATTCTGTCCTTTGTGCCGTGCCGGGCCTTTTCGGGGACTGTTTTGACCCCACGGCGGACAATTCTGCATGTGGACATCATGCAAGGTGTAATACTGGCGGTATGACATCTGGCGGACTTGGTTCCGCCGTTAACCGGAGAGTTTCCATGACCGATAAAAAAAGCCACCGGACGATCTGGTTTCCATGTTCATGAATTCGGCACGGACATGAAGGCTTCCCTTCGCCAGACTTGGAAGCCGCTGTAGACCGGCACAAGAAAATCTTGAGGTGCTGATAACCGCCGCCAGACGGCCGGTTCGGGCGCGTCGACTCATCGTCACGCGTCAGCGCGAAGATGGTGCAGGAAGCGTTGATGAATAACGGCGATGGCCGAAAAAGATGAAGGGCGCACGATCCGCAGACAATGATGACGGCTCAGGCCGAGTTTGCCAAACGCTCGTCGAGACCGCGATCAAAGAACACCAGCGGAAATTGCCCAGCCTGCGCAAGAAATCCTCCACTGGGCGTTCAAGTGCTGCAGCAAGAACATAGGACAGCGCTTGAGGAAGCCCGCAAGGTGATGTGGGCCAGACCAAGGAAGTAGCACTGCAAAGATTACCTGACCATGCTGCCGGTGACCTAGTTGTGCGAATCCTGACAGATGTGTTGCCACCTGTCAGGATTAAATTCGCCCCACCAGATTCAATTAGCTTGTGGGCTTGACTTTTCGAAACGATGGGTATCATCTGTTTCGGTCAGACCACTAGTCGCCGGCCAGTTCGTCGTGGGCTTGGGACGCGCTTCGGGTTGATTTTGGAGTTGCAATGCCGCCTGCTGTCAAAATTAAATGTGGCGGAATTCGAACGCGTATTTGGGTGAATCATGTTTCATTGAAACCCGCACTCGATTTAGAACAGGCGGAGTTTGGCATTGGCTTCACACAAGGACTGATTCATTGCGCATTGTTTACGAGACGATATCCGTTCGGTCTGTTCGTTGGCCCGTTTGCCGTGGAGGCGCTGCGCGCGGTCACCTGCTGGCACCCGCGAGCTGAAGGAGTTCCCTGGTCGAAAAATTGCAGGCCGCAAGATTGCTTGGTGCGGTCGTGCCTGGATCGCCGGCTGGCCTTCCGGCGTCCAAGGCGGTTGCGATCTATCCCGACAACCCGTTCGCAGGTGCCGCCGCGCCTCGGATGCAGGGCCAGGGCTGCTGTTTGACGAGGCGCAGGCCAATTGGTCGCCGGCTCGAGGGTGTTGACCTGACGGCCTGGAAGACGGCAGGGATTCAGCGCTTGGCTCGTCGTGCTGTGCGCGGCTGTTGATGTGCGCACCATTGCTGATGGTCGGCGCCGGCTCCGATGGCGCGGCCACTGATACTGACGCGCACCGCACGTACGCCGAGCCTCGACCGGGTGCTGGTCTGGAACCGCAATCGGGGCCGGCCGAGTTGCTGGTGCGATCGCTTGAAGCTGACGGCATTGCGAGCGAAAGTGGTGTGAGACCTGGGATTGGCAGGTGTCGCGCGACGACTGAATCTGCTCGGCGACGATGTCGACCGAGCCGCTGATTCCGCGGCGAGGCACTGAGACCGGGAACCCATTAGTCGATTGCCTGATCGCGGCCTATACGCCTTTGATGCGCGAGGCTCGCGACGCGGCCTGACGCGGGGGCCGGCTGTTTGTTGACAGCTTTGGCCACCACGGTCGGCCATATCGGCGAGTGATGATCCGATGGACCTCAGGCGTGATTTCCAAGGCCGTACATTCAGGGCGCATGCACGATCTGGTGCAGGGCAAAGGCCGGGCGCGGGGCGTCGACGGAAATCACCGGTGTTCAAAGGAATGGGCGCGGCGCCCATCTCGATGTGTGATTGCGCAGCGGTATCTGGCGCTTGAGGGGCGGTGTGGCGGGCAGCGGACTGCCGTCCACAGGCATGAAAGACTGGCAACGGTTCTGGTGGAATGCCCGCGCATCGGGTTTGGCCGGAAATGCCATATGCCTCAGCGGCATGGCCAAGGACGGGCCTGTCATGGCGGGCATTGGTTCGGACCGGCACTGTTCCCGTGCTTCGCGGTTAGTATTCAGGCGCACCCGTTTCAAGGTGGCATAATGGGCGGTGGCGGTCTTGCCGCGCCGACCAAATTTTCATTGGCCGTTTCTTGGGCTGCGCGGGGGCGCAGCATTGATCTACCTACTGTCAAGGCCAAGAGTTTCTTTAAGCTTTACCAGAGTTCGTTCTCAAATGTCGATTTTTCACGGTACTACGCGGCCAAACGGCACAAGGACAGGAACTTGCTCCTGTTCAATGGTCTGTCCCACCCACCTTTCTGAGAACCGGCTGATTGCCCAACATTCCCCGGAGAACTGGGTCGAAAGGAACGGCGCTTCCTGAAGTCCTGAGGAGGTTGCGCGAGCAACCGGCATCCGCCTTGGATAACGTTGGCAACAAAAGACGCATCAGCGCTTGAAACAGCTTTCACGCGGACATCAAGTTTCCGAAGATCATTCTTCCACAAGGACGCTGGCTGCCGCGCCGCATCTTGGCTATGTTCATGTGAGGCTCGAAAAAGCCGACTTTGCGAAGTTCAAGGAGCGTCAATTGGCGTTTTTACATCGCCCAATTTTTCCGCCGAATCACCAGCTGACGAGCAGTTTTTTCAATAGTATCGATCCGCGCTTACTCGCCGGATTGGTATTTTGCGTGGCCATGAAGAAGCAGGGAAGATGGCGAGAAGCGGTCAGCAGGTGCTCAACGGCGACGTCCGGGACAACGGGGTCCTGTTTCCAAAAGCGACCCAAAACCGCGCTGAAGGACAACGTGCTTTCTGCTTGAGTGGAAAAAGAGTGCCGAACTGCGCAAATCGTCGAGCGAGATGGCCGGGTAGAGGCTGGGCGCTGTGCATACTGTTTCTCTGATCGTGTGTTTGTACGATGATGGGCGGTGGAGTTGGATTC
>Ga0163217_1071052_pt1 | contig 13569 bp, 18 predicted proteins | sample SynspAceP_FD_185933 | JGI IMG/M metagenome (GOLD analysis project Ga0163217, IMG submission 185933) | Saline lake microbial communities from Ace Lake in Antarctica - Synechococcus sp. Ace-P (PacBio error correction) | ecosystem: Environmental > Aquatic > Non-marine Saline and Alkaline > Saline ... | reverse complement strand
GGTACCAATAGCGGGCATGGCTTCGCCACGGATGATCCGCACATGCTGATGGCGAAGACCCGGAGGGATGCTCCACTCACCATCCGGCCATTGACACGAATGGTGGCGCGCCGGCGGACGCCAAGCCCACATGGCTGAACCCGGCCTGGACCCGAGGCATAGACCGCCCGCCGATCTGGATACGGCGGGTCTGGGTGCGCGTGCCGGTGCCACGGAAAATCAGCGAGGCCACGGCGGATGGATTGATCTTGCCATTGTCGGAGTTCGATCTTTCACCCAGTTGCCCATCGACCGCGTTGCCCCAATCTTGTCTTGGCGCGAGGTTGCGAAACAGGCTTGACCGGATGCTCGCGATTGACAACCAGCAGGTCGAGCATGCCGTCCATGTTGGAAATCATCACCCACTGCCCCGCGCCCCGCGCGTATTCGGTGCTATTTCCGGCCTCATGCCTTTTTTCGTGAAAAGACCCCGGTCAAAAAAACCGCCCAGCAGCAGATTGTCCGGTCGAATTGCGCGAAATCCGGCATCGCTTGGCACGTTGCCCTGGCGAGAAGCAGATCAGTTCATCGTGTCATGTGACGTCGGCAAACTGGCTGTTTAGCCAGCGGTTGAGGGTTGCATCGCCCACCGGTGATTAGGGGCCGCTGTCCGTGGCGCCCATCTCAAAGGCGATGTCACGATAGGTCGGGCGGTCCTCACCGCTTTCGTCATCAAGTTTTTGGATCTTGGGGATCCACCCATCGAGGGTCAATGCGTATTCCGGCAGGCCATCGGCGTCGAAATCGGTTTCGGCGATTCCCATTTCCCCAGATTGTCAGCCGTTGCCAAAACCCTGTGATGCGGTGTAAAGCCGGGGCGGGCGTCCTCGGCCCTCTCCCACAATTGCTCTCCGCTCGCCAGGTAATATTTGCCGGTCATTGGTGATCCTCAGATCAGGTCGCCCGCTGCGCGTTCCAGTCGGTAAACAGCACCGACAAGGCGCAGTAGCCCGCTCAGCCGCAAGGAATCCGAATAGTCCGGCCGCGCCCGCACGAGGGACGCAGCAACTGGTTGGGTTCCGCAGGTTCCAAACGGTGTTCCCGGCGCTGACCGTCGACATTAATTACCGATGGCGATTGTGGGGAAACGTGCTGTCTTTTTCCCATATCGCCGACACCCCGTCGACCATGGCCCCGCCCGCCATCAAATCCGAACGCACGGTTTGGCTTTTTCGATTGGGCAATCCGGGCCACCTTGAGCCACAGATTACGACCGAGCCGCAATAGCACCAGATCCATATGCCGGTCATGTCGATATCCAAGCGGGTAGGTTGCCGTAGCACGCCAGGCTGAGATCTTCGATTCCCAGCCCGGTCTCGATGGCCTTGAAGGCAAGCGGCCCGCCGGCCTTGCTCTCATTTGACGAAAAAATTGGGTTGGTGCTGGCTCGCCGGCCATCACCAGATCGGAAGCGGTCGCCATTTGCAGGGCAAAAAACTGGCAGCGCCACCGCCGACAAAAAATTCCCAGCGCCGGTGTAGCTTGTGGGTGATGCCGGCGCTTTCGGCTTCCTCGTGCAGATAGGCACGTCTTGCGGTAAAAGCGGGGTCGCCAAAACGGGATGCGCCCGAGAGCCAGAGCGCGCTCAGGGTCAGGAGAGTGCGAGTGTGTTTGCATCATGGGATAATCACCAGGGTTTTCAGAAACGCGATCAGTGCCGATTTGTCGGCCCGTCCGCGTGCAGCGGCAATAGGCGTTCGCGGGCAACGCGTCCTGACCCGCCATGGGGCGAGAATTAATGTTCTCAAGACTGCTTTGAAATCATTGCGTGGCCCATAGGGCTGGGTCGAACCGATTCCCCAAAGCTCCAGCGGGTCTGGAAAAATATTTCTGTCGACAAAACGTTGCGACAGGAATCATTGCCAAGCGACATCGATCTGGTTTTTCGGTCATTGACATGGCGTTTCAGATCACCGAACAAGGGGTGCAAGCACTCGGCCCTTGATCGTATTCGCGTGGCAAGGTCTTGCCCAATCATCAAGGCGTGATCGTAACGCGGTTGCGCCAAACTGCCGGTCATTCAGCGTGCCAGCCAGATCAAACGGTTCCTGGGATCTGAAAAGACCAGGTTCCAGCGCAGGCAGGCGGTGACAGGTTGTGCAAGCAGATCACCGAAGACAGCGTTCGCCATGGGATGCAGCTTCGGCCCAGCCATTCCACTTCGGGAACCTGCGGACTGGAAGCGGGCAGTGTCGCCTTGCCAGGCCACCCAGAGTCGAAAACATCGGCTGCGGAAATCTCCGAGGAATTGTTTCTCGCCATCCAAAAATCGTCCGAACGGGTCCAGCGAGCACCGAAGCGTTCAATCCGGCTGCATGCCGTGATGCGTTGAGCGCCATTGATGGTGAATTGCTCTGGAGCGAGGTCATCACGCCCTTCTGGGCTGAAGGGGCGAATGAACCAGATCGTGTCGACCGCCACGAGTCATCAGGTTGACGGAAGCCATTCGCGTCAGCGGAAATGAAGCCCGAAACTCGACACCTTTGGAGACCAGTTGAAAGCCGCATGGTGGCGCCGCGTTGCGCTGCGCTTGCGACAGCGCTTCATTGCGGACCGGCCTGAAGCTTCGCTGTTGGCTCATTTCGGCGCGCAGGCAGTTCAACCAGTCCGGCGCCAAAAATATGGTTGGTTCCGCGCTCGCTGGAGGAAATTGCGGATCAAGTGAATCGAAAATCGCGCTCTCAAAAGCCCGTTCCGAAGCAAACACATTGGCGACGAAATCGCCGGCTCCGCAATCGCGGGTTGTTGGTGACACGAGAAAGCAGATCCGGCATCCGGACCGGGCTGTCCGCCATGAAAATTTTGTTCCCCTGGGGGGCCGCGGGTGCTTTCTCCGGTTCGGATCAAATTGCCTGGGGTTGCCTTGCGGCCGGCCGGACGCCGTACCAGCGTGGTGAATGTGCGCGCCAAACAGCGCTTCGCCAGCCGCCCTCAGCTTTGTAGCTCATCTTTTGACCAACACACCGGTGGGGGCATTTCCCCGATTGTACGAGTGCTTGTGTCCGTTCGGCCCAGGCTGTCTGCCAAGCGCTTGGCGCGATCGCGGCCCCGATCGAACCAATATTCAACGCCAGGACGCCAGCAAGTGACTTCCCCATCGCCCTCGCCTATGTGGAGTTCGTCATTCGGCTTCCCCTTGCCCTGATATCTTGGGGCAATTTACATCCGGTCCTATCGCCGCCATTGTGTGATTTAGATGGCCTTCGAAGACCAGTCGTCTTCGTCGGCAAGAAACTGAAATCTCATGATCTGGTGGACCTTCAATCCGCACCCCAGTGAAGCCGGACAGGCCCAGAATTCAATGCCCGGGCGCATCAGATCGAGGAACCGTATGCCGGGACCGGTAAACACGACGGGCATTTTTCCCCGTGAAGGCTGATCAGCCGGGCCAGTCCGATTGCCGAAGCCGCGGTTCCGGCCTGACGAAAGCAAATTCCGCCATGCGGTCGGCCCCGGCGAGCCAGACTGCAATTTCTCGACTTCGCGGACGGCACAAATGGGGATGATGGTGTTGTGCGGCATCCTCGAAGGCCAGTTCGGAGGATGGCATAAAATCGCATAGGCCTTCGATGCAGCGAGCGATCCGCAAGCGGCACCAGGCGCGCCGCCATGGGTGTGAATCATGTGACCAAAGCCGGGAGCCCGGTCAGCGGCGGTTCTCTGATGTTTCAGGCAAATTGCCACGACGCCAAGACCAATGGAATGGCCAAGCGAGCAACGCCGCCAGACGCGGGTCGGATTGCCTGCCTCCTGGCTCAACGAGGAGTGAAGGCGCTGGCCACCAACAGGCTCTCGTGGCTGAGCGTTAAATCTTGGCGCTCCAGTCACGGCTCCAGTATTTTTGCGCATGTCGACCTGCTGACCGCCCAGGCCACGGTGACAGAGCAGGGAGGTGTGTCGTCGGCTACCAGACCTTTGAGGAGACTTGATATGGCTTCAGTCTCGTCGCGCGAAACTCGGTCTTCGTTCGCCAGACGCTGAAGCGCCGCGCGAATGTCCGTCAGCGAATGCTTTCAACGCTCTGGACCCGTCTCGTCGCGCTTTTCCCTCAATCCGTCGATCAACGTTCCCCGAATTAGTCCACCATCGAATATTGAAACATGTCCGCAGGAAATTCCGCACAAAGCGCATAGGCTGCGGAGCGTCGCTGCTGAAAAAGATACGTGGCCGTCCACGTCCGCCAGGCTGGCGGCGCCTCAGACCGCTCGATAACGCGTTCGTTCTCCAGCCCCTGGGTGATTGCCGAGACAGCTTGAGGCGAGCCCCGTTGCAAATGCAGTGGTTTTGTCGGTCCTGACCGCTTTGCCGACCGGCCCAAAGAGCTCAAGCACAAGCGTAACGATTTTGCTGCGCGTATGAGTTCGGTTGCTGAACCTTGGTCAGCATCGGCGTCAACTCGATCGTCATTGCTTTCAACCCGGGTAAACAAATGCCTCAACCCCGCGATTGTGCGCTCGGTGCGATTACTTGGTAAGGCGTAGACAGCATCTTCATTGGTCGTAGTTCCGGGCTCGCCCGCGTCCGGTGGACGCAAGCAGGCGATCGAGAACGACGTGGGTATCATCCTGGATTTCCAGCGCACGGCAGGCACCACCGTTCGCCAAGCTTCATGTCGTTTGTCGGAAATAGGTTGACGCACATCACTCGGATGCCAGGCTCATGCAGACAGCGAAGATACCATAAAACCTCATCGGTTGGATCAGGGTTCAGTGGCCCCGATATCCAGAGGTCCGTGCGGGTTCGGGTGCAGCAAATCCTTCCAGGGATGCGCCGAGGGTTTTTGGGCAGTCGCAACTTCAGCGGGTGCGCATCTCCGGCCCGGCTAAGCCTTGGTCTGGTCGCATATTCATTCATCCCGGTTTGTGCACGGCTCGCCGTCGCGCCGGCACCAAAGTGCAGGCACGAAACTGCGCTGCAATGCAACCCAAATTTGCAGGTCGTTTGCCGGCTGGTTTTACGGCCCAAGCTTGTGCGTTGACGCCACTACACATATGGGTCCCGTTTTGTCATTGGCGTTTCCCAAATTCCGGATTCGCCCATGCCTTCTCCCTCGGCAGCGCAATCTACCATGCTGTCCCTCGCCACCTCTCTTCCCTTTACCAACTAATGCGTCTCGTTGCTCTCCGCCCAATCGAGTCCAAGTTGACAGCGCAGAAAAAACCCTGCCATTATTTTCTCGAGTGCGAGAAAAAAGCTTGCCTTTGTTTGGGCGCTCGTGCAGTTGAGCATTTTGACCGGGCAGGGGAGGCTCCGTCGGCAGGTATTTTCCTTGGGAAGGACAACATTGAAAATCCATTATTCATCTGATGCCGGATCGGCTATCCGCCTCACCATTCGACGGCAACTTTTGCCAAGGAATGGTAATCCGGCGTTTCCTGGTCGAACTCCAGCGAAGAAGCGTTGAAGACTGACGAAGGCGCCATGAAGCATGCGATCGAAGCCAATGGCGGACACCTATTTTCAAGCTGTATGCGCAGGCTTCGGCAGCCAAGCAGTTGACCGATGTGGAAAGCCTCATCGCACAGGGTTTGCAAATGCCCTGTGGATCTTGTCCGTTGACTCCGGCGGCCGTTGGCGCAGCTGTCGGACAAGGCCGATGCAGAAGGTATTCCGGGTGCTTTGCACGACCGTCTATCGAGATGGATACGCGCGTTCTACCTGACTTTCGACAACAGGGCGTCGGCCCGCATCATTGCCAAACCGTCAAGGCTCAGCAGCCTGAGGCCAACTATGCCAATCATCAAGGGCGACAAGGTGAGTCCGAACGCACTCTTTCTGCTCGGAAGGCATGATGGAAGGTCATCGGGTTTGCGGATTGCCGATGGCCGGCAAGATCAAGATCGTCGGTGAAGCATCACCGATGGCGAAGCCGGACAATGCTCAGGAAGAACATGGAGCAGGATCTGACTGCAGCCGAACAACAATGGTGACGCGGTTCTGGCGGAAAAACGACGCATGGCCGGTTGGCGCTATCGCAGCGCTTGCCGCACAGGGAGGTCTCAACATCCGGTCGGTTGCCAGGATGGTGGACCATTGGCTGCCTCAACCGCGTTGCCCGTGGCACCCAGACTGTTTCCCGTCTGGAAAGAATGCACCGCACTCGCAGGCCGGCTGGCGACATGCCGGGAATGCTGCTGACGGCAAGTCCATGACGACATTCCGGGTGCTGTTAGTGTCCGGCGGCGCCAATGCGTTGAGATTGAACGCCATCTTCTTGCGCCAACACCGGTCACCAAGGACAACATCAACGGTTGTGTCATCGACCGCCGGGCATATTGCCAAGGACAAGTCGTGAAAGGCGCCATCGGGACGGCATAAACGCGTTGCTGATCAATCATCAGTCCTGACCACATCCTGCGCTGGCGAGCTTCGCCGGCGCAGTTTGGCTCTTCACCGTAAGTTTGGGCAAGGAGGTAACCGCGCCGGATGGGAGTCTTTGCCGGTTGCGGGAAAATAATTGCTTGAGGGATGGGGGAGTCCGGTGAGCAATCAACGACAAAGACAACTGCCGGCGCTGGCGCGTGAGAACGAGGAGTTTTTTCCAAGTTCCTGCGTGCCACCGAGTCGATGTCCGGCTGCTGGCATGATAGCCGGCCTTGATAATTGATCTGGGGCGGGTTTCATCTTCTATTGGGAGATCGTTCTCGACGTGATCCTTTCTTTTTCGCACGAAAATCTCTGGAACCTGGTCGCGTTCAGACAAGCCTCGATTTGGGCCGTGGATGGCGACCGCATGGTGCTGCGTGATCGTCACCAGCATATCGACCTTTCCGTCGGTTCAATTCTTGGTTTTTTGCGCCATTGATGATGGCCATTTCATCCAGGTCTGATCCGCCGGAATAATCTCGGTTCTTCGGGCATCCGATGATGGATTATTACCGGATCTGCGGGTTGCTGAATTGGCGCCGTATCGGTGGATTCATGGCTACCTGATTGCATCTCGGCATCCGGCTTTCATCGTTTCACTTGGGTGGACTGCTGGTCTGGCGCGGCGCCGCGTTCCTGCTGGCGCGTGGCGAGGGACAATTCGCCGGGGGACAGCACCTTCACATTGCTGAGGCGGTTGGCCCCTATGCGCCATCGGATCGACAGGCAGCGGTGTCAGGCATCATGATTTGCATCGGGATCATTGCCCTGTTGGTGGTTGGCCGGCGCAGCGCAAAATCACTTATGCTTTCCCCTTGCGGCAAATCTGGCAGAAGTTTTTCTGGACTGGTCGGTTTGTGGTACGTCACAAATTGCTTTCGTCCTTCTTGTCAACAGTTATCCGTGGCCAATCGGCATTGTCAGGCATATGCGAGGCCAACCAACATCCAGACCCGGCCCAAAGGGAGATCTTCATCTCGCACGGTTTTGCCATTCCGGTTCTTATACTGAATGGGTCGCATATTCATGACATTCCTGACCTCGCGGACTCGCTTCGGGCGCTACGTTTTTGCGATTGGCGGGAATCCTGAAGCTTGCCGAACTTGCCGGTTTATCAATACGCGCTGGGTGACAGGTCCAAGATTCTTCGCGCTCATGGGATTGCCTGGTGTGGATTGTCGGCGTTGATCGCAGTGGCCGCTTAACTCGCGGACCAACAATCTCGGCACGGCTTGACGAAAGCTCTATGTTCATCGCCGCGGCTGTGATTGCGGCCACATCCTTTGCTGCGGCCGTTGGGCACCATCTATGGCGCGATCCCTGGGTGCAACGTAATGCAGTCGTTGCAAACCGGAATGGTGCTGGATCGATTTGACGCCGCTATTCAGCAGATGGTGGTGGGCAGGCCTGCTCGTCTCGCCGTCTGGATGTTGACACCAGTGTACCACGGCCGGGCGAAGTAGGGAGAGCCATTATGTCAGGACATTTCCAAAACGACGCCCTTGGTCGAAACTCAGACATCTTCACTCGCCTTCGGCGGCATCAAGGCTGTGGGACCATGTCTCGTGGATCTCTTCCCGGAGAAGGGTCGGACTGCTTGGTCACACGCGCCGGAAATCGGTTTCGATTAAGATTCCTGTCGGGTGCTATACAAGCGTGACTCCGGCACAAGATCTCATCGGAAGAGCCAAAGAAGCCCAGATCGACAACCCGCGTGACGGCAAAGCGCTATTGGCAATCGAGACGATCTACCAGACGCTGGCCGTCGCCGATAATGTCGACGCTGCGGCCACTTTATCTGTGTGGTCGTAACTCCAGACCGCCTGGGGCACGCTCGATGATATTGCCATGGAAGTCGAGGCCCGCAAGGTATATGGGACGGCTGGAACCCGAATTTTCAGCGGTTCAAGAACCGGTTCAGGCAAATTGTCCGGCGGTCAGCCGTCAACACGTGGCCATGTTGGCCCGGGCGATCCTGTTCAATAAGCGCGACAATACATGATCATGGATGAGCCGACAGCAGCAACTCGGCCGCAGGAGGACAGAACAGGTCGCTGACTCTGATCAAGCCAGTTGAAAAAGGAAGGCCTTGGCATTTTCCTGATCAGCCATATGACATTCACGATGTCTTTGATCTCGCCGATCGCGGTCCAGTTGTGTTGAAGAACGGCCAGATCGTCGGTCACGCCAAAAACCTCGATGATCACCAAGGACGAAGTCCTGGGCAGATTAATCATGGGCAAATGGTCGCCCGAGCGATCCGGCGCCGGGCGCTCTTCAATCCGGCCTGTGATCAGACGGAAAAAACCGGCTATTGCTCCGGGTTTTTGTTGCCGTTTGCGGTTGTGGGGGCCAAAGATGCAATGTGACGAGTTCGTGACCGGAAAAACGCGTTAAATAACAGTGGTTTCCCGAATTTTACTGAAGATAAGAATCTTCAAAAATAGTGTTGCAATGCAGCATGAAACGAACCATATTGGTTTCAAACGCCACGCGAACTTCTCCTCTCCCAATTCGGCAGGATAAAGTCGAGATGATCTGAAAAAACGGGATCCTCCTTCCCAAGGCACCGGTCTGAGCATCGCGACGACATAAAAAACGCCTGCCAGGTTTCAATCTGGCAGGCGTTTTGTTTTTTCGCAGATATAGATTGCCCGCCCGAAACGGTTGTGAGCGCCTATCTGTCCGGTCGGAAGAACCGTGGCTTGTGCTCATGGCGCCACCGTCGAGGATGTGGTCCGCCACCGTGCGCACACCCCGCGCCAGATCGCTGGCGGATTCATGATAACCATATAGTAGGATCGTTCGATCCGATGTTCTGGTTTAGCAACCGCACCAGATCCGGATCAAGCCGGCGATATGATCATGCAGGAACCGCGATACCGGCGCCTAGCGCACCGCTTCGTTTTGCCCCGTAGGCGCTTGAGATCTCGAACTGCGCCGTCCAGTTGCGCGAGATGTCACGGGTGAAAATGCAGCGACGGCGAGAAAAATCAGACCTCCAACATAGCTGATCAACCGGTGGGCCTTCAGGTCATCGGGTATTTGCGCCGGTGTTTCCGTATGCCTCGAGATAGGATCGGTTGAGGCGTTAGACGACAAGGCGAATAGTCAACCAGCTTGCGAGCTACCCACCGGACCTTCTGCGGGGCGTTCGATGTGATGGCATGTCGGCTTCGCGTTGCGACAGCCGAGAAAACTGTGCGGGCACCGGCACCAGTTGCAACTTCAGGTCCGGATGTTGTGTGGCGATCAGCTTGCCAAGAGGGGGCGCCAGAAAGAAACGCCGAAGCATCCGGCGCGCAATCCGCACCGTAACCTGAAATGGCGCTGTCGGTGCGGCCAAGGCTGCCTGCGGCAGCCATCATCTCGCTTCAACACGTTCCGCATGGGCCAGAAAGGCCTCGCCTTCGCCGGACAGCCGCAGCATTGTGCGGCGGACGATCAAATTGTGCATCAAGTGCGGTCTCGAGCGAGGTATCCGCCGCGGCCCGCAAGTGGGTGATTGATCCCCAGACCGCTTTGCCCCGCCGCCAGGATCTGCCCGGCCCGGGCAACTGCCAGAAAAACCCTTATTCATCCAGTTCTGCCAATTGCCGCTTTTCGTTGAGGAGGGGGCGGCAGGGGAAAGCCTTCACGCCTCATTACCGGTTTTGCGGCATTGCCCCCGGGCGTCAAGACCGCCCCGGAAATGAGCGCTGGCGCGATTGTACGCACGGCGGTGAGCGGAGCTTGCTAAGCCGTTGGGCGATCATACGTGACGCACGGCCGTGTTATCCTCGAAGTGCATACATCGACATGTCCTTGCCATAACCCGACTGCTTGATCCCCGCCATGCGGCATTCGTGACCGCATGAAGGGAGTGTTGATCCAGGGTTGCAGCCATATCAGCTGGGCTGCACAGATTCATCGCCTTGGAGATATCCTGGGTCCAGACCGAGGGATTGCCAGCCCATATTCGGAATCATGGCCCAGCTGAACGGCCTCGTGCTGCATCGGAGAAAACCGGGTCACGGAAACAAACCGGTCCGAACACTTTTCGCGCTGAAACGATTTCGTTCGGATTGCCAGCGCGCCGGCGATTCAGGGTTGGCTGATAGTAGAAGCCATTGCCGTCCCCGGCTTGCCGCCGGGGTGACATCGATTGTTGCTTCATTTCGGTGCCGCGCTCGACAAAGCTAGGCCACCCGGTTTCGCGCTTGCGTTGAGATCAGCGGCCGATTCTCATTCTCAGAACGTCGCCTGGTCATACTTGATGCTCGATCACCGCACTCGGACCAGGTTGGCGACGCAGCTGTCGTAGATTTTGGTCCGGCGTAGATCGGCAGGCCCGGCAGTGCAATCCTGTCCGGCATTTGTAATAGCCGAAGGCGCGCAAACCATCGACAACGGCATCCAAGATTTACATCGTCAAGGCAATGACCGGGCGCCTTGCCGCCCAGTTTCCAGGGTGCGACGCTTACGGATTTGGCAGCCCCTTGCGCACTTTCTTGCCGGTGCGACGTCTCGGTGATCGAACACCATATGATCTTGGGTATGATGATCAGCGCGTTGCCTACGCTTTCTCCACGACCGTAAACCACATTGACGACGCTTCGGGCAGGATGTCGGCAAGGATTTCTTGCGGAATTTCAGTGCCGTTAGAGGAGTCTGTTCGGAACGGCTGAACCACCACCGTGTTGCCGCCGCCGGATTTGGGCTTGGCGCCAGTTTCCAGGCCATCATCATCAACGGGTAGTTTCCACGGACCGATGGAGGCAATGATGCCGATAGGATCGCGGCGGATCAATCGAGGTGTTGGCCTCCATATATCGCCTGCAGCCGTGCCGGCATGCAGCGCACCGCGCGGCGAAGAAGCGGCTAGCAATCGACGATGGCAGGCGGATCTCGTCGTATTTTCACGGCATTGATCGGTTGCCGCAATTGAGCGCCTCGAGCGCTGCAAAAACCCGTCGGTCCGGCCTCGATTTCGTCGGCGATCTTGAGCAGGTAGCCGGAGCGCTGCGCCGGTTGTCGTCCCGCGACCAGGTGGGCAACGCCTTCTCGGGCCGCATTGACCGCAGGCCTCGATTCTGGATTGACGATTGCTCGTGGGAGATTGAGAATTTGGTTTCCGCCGGTGCGCGGGTTGAAGATTTTCTCTTCGGCTTCCGTGACCGGCTTCAAAGCGGGTTGCCGATCAGCATATTGGGTGTCCTGCGTATTCTCCCCGTAAGTTATTTGCCCTGTCCGGAGATTCTGGTCTTCCGTCCCGGGTGAGGTAGTAGCGGCAAAGAATGGGCAGAAGGGACCAGCACCACACCATCGGCCACCACATTGGTAACGGTGGCGCTGGCCGGGCGGACCAGTTCTTCAAGGCATCCGATGGGGCAGCGTGGCCGCTGGCCGGCGGTAAAGGTTGGTGACGATCACCTCGTCAAACGGACAACGCGAAGCAAGCATGCCGCCAGCTAGAACGTTGCCGTTCCGGATATTGGGCAGGATGACATGGCGAAAGGTCGGAACCCATCAGCGCCAAGATTCCATTGAGCCTCGATTCAGCGAAACTTGCAAGCCGCCGGAAACCGTGCCACCGCATTGTTGTAGACCACGACGACGCAGAAGTGCGTGGCCCAGAACGATGCAGTCCAGAACGAAAAACGGGAATCTCTGAAGATTAAAGGGCCGAGCGCAGCGAAATGCCGGTAATGATTGCGGGCAGGGCGATCGGCAGAATGAACCAGCAGGAGATCGCTTCGCGCCCGAAAGAATTTTGGTCTGCGAGATTTGCGGCTGCACACAGTGTTCCAAGCTGTCACGCGACCGCGGTCGAGATCGTGTCGACACGGACCGACAATCCCAGAGCTTTCCCAGACATCGGGCGGTCCAGGTTACCGCGAAACCATTTCAGGCGTCAGCCCCGGCGGTGGGAACTGGTAGCTCTTTGTCCTCTTGGTGAAAAGGCATAGAGGAAGATCAACAAGCAGCGGCAGATGGCTAGGAATTGCAAGCCAATCCCGGCGGCGACTTCAGCCCCATCGGGGTTGCGTTTGACGATTCAGAGACGCATTGACAGGCTCCCGCACGTTTGGCCGCCCACAGATAGATCCCCATCTGATCACCACCGGCCACCACGGTGGAATGCCGCAGCCAGCGGATGTTGCCCTGCCGTTCCTTGATGGCGCGTTAGACCGCCATGCGATGAAAAGATGCGAGGTGCCGATAATCTGCGGAATGATGTAATCGCCAGCCGTCAGCGAGAATGTGAAGATCGACCCGGCAATGACGCCCGCAGCGCCAGCGGCAAAACAGCACATTGCGGAATTGTTCTGGCTGGGCGAGGCGCGAGATCGGCGAGGCTTCCAGCAGATTTGCGCGGCACCCGCTCAAAGGGCAGCCTGCCATCCGCAAGATTCAGAATGGTAGCCAGACATAGCGAAAACAAAGGAACGTGTCCTGTCGGGCGGACGACAGTGAATGCCGCCGGACAACGGCAGGGCGAGCCAGCCGTCGATGAAGGAAAAGTTTCAGGTGAAAGCTGTCGAACACCAGCTGAGGATGCCTTCCTTGGCGAGGATCAGCTTCCAGGCCGTAGATTTTGACCAGATAACTCGACCATTAGAGGCAACATTTACGCCGAGATAGAAAACGCTTATCCAACGGCCCTTGGCGTAGCGCGCCGCGAAAATAGGCGATCGGAAAAAGGCGGATTGATCGCCGAGGGCGATTGTTACGAGGCCCCGGCCCATGGTGACGGTGCGGACAATGATATCGAGATTGGATGCCGCAAGCAGCTCGCCATAGGTCTCAGCGTGAATTCACGCACGGGACCATGCCGGAGGAATTCATTCAATCGAGAAAAAAGCTCGGAATCAACAGCGCAAACAGGCGCCGAGATAAATCCACCCGAGCCACAGCAGCGGCCGGCGTCAGCACAAAAACAGCAAGAGCTAGGGTTGCCCAGGAACGCATCCGACGCGCCCCGGCCACTCCGCCTCTTTCCGGCAAGATTGCCGTGAAGACTGGAGGGGTGCGGTGTCAAGCATAACACTTCCCATCAGATGCAGCGCAGAAGGTTCCAGGAGAGACTCGGCAAGCGATGAGGCGCCTTGGATTTGGCACTTGCGCGCCGGGACTGCAGGACAGCACGTTGAGCTTTGGCCCGCCACATTTCAATTGTCACGC
>Ga0163217_1068228_pt1 | contig 13570 bp, 21 predicted proteins | sample SynspAceP_FD_185933 | JGI IMG/M metagenome (GOLD analysis project Ga0163217, IMG submission 185933) | Saline lake microbial communities from Ace Lake in Antarctica - Synechococcus sp. Ace-P (PacBio error correction) | ecosystem: Environmental > Aquatic > Non-marine Saline and Alkaline > Saline ... | reverse complement strand
CGATCTGCAGCTCTGCACAGCGAGCCTGAAGCGCTCTCGGAAGGCAGCTTCTTTGGCTACGCAGAGCATAGGATGGACTTAAAGCGTCGATTGTGATTACTGGCAGGTTCTCGACCAAAGCCTTTGGCAATTATGGCGCTAACGTTGCCATCGACTCTTAAGTGTTTGATTGCACGAATCTGTCATGGCACTTGGTGCTTAGTTGATGAGGAGTGTCGGTGGCTGCAGTACCTTCTTGAGAGACAGAGGTCACAAGTTGCTTTCACGCCCCAGATGAACTGCGGCCATGGCCGGGCACGACAAAAACTGTGCCGGCCAAACATGCCGCGCCGACCAAGGCGCCAAGGCGGCTAGGCCCAGGAGGTTGATGCCAGCAGCGCTGAGGCCGAACAACGAGCCCGAGGCGGCGATAGCAGCAATGAGAAACACCAGCACCAGCCAAGGCTAGAAGGCTTTCCTTGAAAGGTCTTGTTAAAGGAGTCGGTCGTTGGCGTTTCCTGATCTGCCATAGGCTTAAACTGCACCTGCTGGATTCGCCTCCGATTGATTCATCCCGACCTCAGCTGTCGGCCGACGAAATACAAGAAACGCTTACCTCTTGCTTCTTCAACAGAGATTGGAACAACGTTAGAAGGGCCATCAGGGAATAAATCAGCAATACAGCGTGAAAACGCAAGATCGAGTCGGGAAGGGCTTTGCGATGCAGCAATGATGGCGTCCGATGGGGTCTTCAATCATAGGCAGCGGCGTATACCCGAAGGCTTTGCCCTGGATCGGTTGATTTTCAGCTGCCTCCATCTGCTTCATCGAGAGCTTGCGCTCATCTTTGCTAGTCAGAAGTGACGATCTAGCTAGCACAGCGTCTACCCAGCAGAGAGACGTAAGCGTTTCTAGCCTCTTCAGGATAGCGCGACTAAACGGATGGGAGTTTTGATCTGTCTGGCGGTTGACGAGTTTTAGAGTGGCTGTGATGGAATCCAACGGGTCTTGCAGAGGCTGCAGCAGGGCTCATCGTTCAGTGGAATAGATCGGCCTCCAACTTGCTCGATTGCTGAGGCAATGAGCTGCCAGCCGCTCGCTGCAGGATCGCTTCGTAGTCGTCGTTCCCACAGCCCTGCTCCGGTCCATGGGGATAATGGACTGCTGAGACGGCCGCATAGGAAGCGGGTTCGTCGCGCAGTTTGGCCAATGTTAGGTGGGAAGGGGGCACTTTGCAAAGCTGATGCGGCTGTGTGGCTGGGCACTGTCGATTTTAAGCGCGGTCTTGAGCACGGCGTCGCGATGGCGAGAGTCGAATGCCACGGTATTAGGAATTGGCAGGGAAGATGTGGTGGTCGTCGATTGCGTGCTGGCGAGCAGCTGAATGTTGAGCACGGCACGGCTGTGAAAGTCGAGTGGGCGATCGCCACTGCGAGGATCAGGCAGATCGTGGCACGGTAGAGAGAGCGGGGCGGGGGAGTCATCCCTGAGCTGGTCGGGGTTTGATTCGGAAAGCTGCGTACGTTTCTCTGAGCGGCTGGCGCAGTTGGACTTACTTAGCCAGGGATCAGTCACTCAACGTCGCGGACCCGTTCTGCGGTGTTTGTGAGCCTCTCGTAGCCGTGACTGGAACACCGGAGCACCAGAACCAGCGCTTGACTCTGCTCGCCGCTGTGGCACCCACAGCTTACGCCCTTGCCCGGCACCGGCACGAGCGAGGAGCAGCCATCGCCGCGAAGGATAGGCTGTTGCTAGGGGAGCCACTTGGGCTGGAGACCCGCAGTCGTCGGGAGGATGCGTGAGCAGAGCGCCAGGGCACGGGTCCACGGGCTCCCACATGTGTGACCTGATCGGCACTGAGGTTGAGCACGTCGCCGCGTTTGCAGCGGGGGTTTGGCGCCAGCCAGGCGATGGCCTCAGACGTAGTAAGAGGTCGCATCGAACGCTGAGCGATCAAGGGGTGAATCGCTGTGGGCCTCAGCTCCCAAAGCTCGCGCAGCTTGAGCTCGGCTCAGATAAGCGGGCAGTTGGGAGCCTTACAAACACGCTTGGAAGCTTCACGCCGGTGCGGACTCTTCAGCGTTTCGAAGATCGTTGCAGAGGGCCGCGGGGCATCGGTCTCTGCGGAAAGGGTTGACGACTGGGAAGCGTATTGGTTCAATGCGGTTGATTCCACTGGAGCTTCCAAGATCCTGAAGCTGATCCGTACCAATTGGTCGCGCTCTTCACCTTGGCGAGGTACGTGCCACCCTGAATGACCGCCACTTGGGAACCATGTTGCTGCCTTATGAGTAGGGAAGAGTGGAAGGAGCTTGCTCGGCCTGCAGCTCGAACGGCCTCCGCTTGGCTACGGCTTTTCTGTGTGGACGCAGATAAGCCAATGGCGTCCTTCGAAAATCGGCACAGCTCGATCAGGGCGCGGATGTCGAGGTACAGTAGCGGTGATCGCCAACCCACATAGGAAGGCTGGTAGAGGGAGGTGAGTCGCTGTGGCCATCGAGCACTAGAACGTGTGCTCGGTTGTTGCTGCGGAGCTCTTTCAAACTCGCGGCTGGAGAAAGCATCTCTGACTGATCACGCACCGCGCAGGATTTACTGCCGGCGGGTAGTTGTTGGCGATCGCGACGTTCAGCGCCTGGGTAGCACTTGGGGCCCCAGGACGAAAATCGCGGCTTGGAATCGGGCAACACCATATCGCCGGTTGTGGGACGATCCAATAGTCGAGCGAGGGCTTGGCAGTTGGGTGATCTTCAGTAGATGGTCATGCGCCCACGCACGGTGTGCTCAAAAAAACCCAAGCACCCACAGGTCTCCCCCACCACAGATGACCGACAATCGGCGGCTTTCATAGGTAATCGTTGCGCTCCACCGCCACCGGGAAGGGTACGTGTCATCGATGATCGTTAGCGCGTGACACTGTGCGGAGGTATTCCACTAATGTCTTCCCAGGCGGTGGTTTGTTGCGCGCGCCTGAGCCCTTTTGGCGTGAGGAAGCCAAACGCCTGTGACGCCCTTGCTGCGGTGAAGTCGATGCGGCACGTTCTGTGGTTCTTTACAGGTGTCGCGTTCGTAATTGGCTGCATCCCGGGGAATTGCACCCGGATAGATCGTGATGAGGTCCATCGAGGGTGAGCCGAGGGGCCTGGGCCCGAGCACGTCGATTTTCACCCAGCGCTTTGGCGGCGCATGTATCGTGTGGCGCAGGGCGGCATCGCGTTGCCAGGTGGGGGTGAGGTTGGTGAAGAAGCTGTTAGACAGGCGGGATCGTTTTTGCCAGCGTTGCTGACGGAAGGAGATCGATCCCAGCACTCGCTCCAGAAGATCGGTGTGGTGTGAAGGCAGTTGAGGGAGAGGTTTCGTAAGACGCAGTTGTTCGAATCTACTTGTGGCTGAGAGAAAAACTGCGTTGTCGCCAGCTGTCAGATCCGACTTCCCTGTTGATTCTCAATAGAAGTCAAGAGGGAAATTGACTGCGGCAGTGCCACAGAAGTCAATGAAGCCTTTTTTTGGAAAATCTGATCGGCAAAGACAGTGGTCACACGCTGATTCCGTGGCCAGTTTTGGGGAGGAGCAATCGACGGGATAAGAGTTCTTTTCGCATCTGACTGAAACTAAGGGCGTTTGACGAATGGCCACCCGGTATAAACTCAGTCACGGATTTACTTTCCCCCAACGGACCGTGGCGTGCGAGGCACGGTGATTCAGCAGGCGGAAATTCGGCCGGTGAGGTTGGTGCGCAGGCAGGTAGTCATCGGCAGGGTAGTGAGAGCGAGGCAGCTCGTAAGGCTCTGTATTGTATTGACAGATCGCTTTTGGGTTTGATAGGAGGGTGTTTACACTTGAATAGGGGACCAGAAAGGATCAGTCTTGATGGATGCTGGCGGAAAGCTGGGTTTTCGGGCGGATTGTGCCGTCTTTTCGGGCGTTTGGTTTCTCATGCCAAATTCTAGGCAAGTTACTCACCCCTGCCCAAATCGCCAGCGATTTCGGATGCAGCGGCGGAACTTCCTCCAGCACTTTCAGAAGTTGCTAGAGAACTGGAGTGCCGGCAAACGGGCCTGATTGGCGGGGGTCCCTGGTTCGTTATAGAGGCGGGCGAAAAGACCGAAGGTTTGCTCATCAACGGAACAATCACTCTTTGTGGGATGGCCTTTAAAAGCTCAGCGGCTCCTTTGTGTCCCTTGATGCTGGGATAGCCACACTTCAGAGTTAAAGCATTCACGAGAGAGATTGAAAGCGCAAAGAGATTGGCAAGAAACAAATCTGATCTGGGTTTATCTGCTGCTTGCTTTATGTACACGTTGATGCTGTCATTTAACGGTGTATGAATCTCGGCAAAGAGTTTGCTACTCATTCTCGAATTGGAAGTTGTCCACGCAGCATCGATAAAGACCTCCGCAAACTCAACCGCTTCGGGTCGTTCATGGGACCCTCCGGATGCAGGAACCCTGCACCCACTGATTGAAAGACCACTCGCCAGGCTTGGTAGGAAAGCATTGTAAGAGGTTGGTCTGGCTTGCCCTTAAGTAGCGGATAGTTGCCCACCGCATGAGGAAACGCCTAGGCTTGCCGTTCTGCCCCTCAAAACTCCTCCAGGATAGGCCGCCCGCGATTGGCGATGCAAGGCCACTGCCTTCCCCCGCCGCTTTGGCCAGCTTCCGCTGGCGCTTCACCTTGCGGATCAGCACCATCGGGTCGGCGATCGCCGAATCGCCCTTCTTTTCCCACTCCACCTTTAGCCAGGGCGGTTGCCACGATCGATCAAAGAGCCACGCCCGCAGTAGGTCGGGCGACTCAGATCCCAATTGCAGTGGCGGATTGGCGGGCCGTCCACTTGCCTCCACTGCCCGCAGCCTTCGACTCGCTTTTGAGCTTCGCACGTCACGAAGCCGTGGCGGTCGGAAAAAATCACGCCAGCGCACCGGGTTGCGTGTCGGCAAAAGATTTCCTGGACCAGGGTTCTGAGCGATACAGCCTGCTCCAGATCGCCAGGATCATTTGTCAGCATCAGCAGCCAGATTATCCCGGCCTCAGGCAATGAAACCGGCCTGCTGACGGCAAACCAGAGCGCACACAGTAGTCCCTCGCCCATCGCGTACGTGCACTTGGATGTTGGGCCACGTCACGGCCCAGCACCTCTGCTCCTGGATGGCGGTCTTTCAGCTTGCAGCGGGATCCAGGGCGGCATTCGGCTGGCTCCGTGCGGGCTCTGAACTCCTGGCTCCTCCCACCCGGCAGGCGGAGGGTGGTTGCGCATGCGCAGCTGGGCAGTTGCTGGGCCCGAAGGTCTGATCAGTGAGTCCGTCAGCTTGCTGGCCCGCAGGGCAGGTGGGAAAATCGTGCGCTTCGGTGAACACCTCGCCACAAAACGCCTTGTTCCAGCCGTTTGCGCGCCTCGATGCTCTGGTTCCGCTCCATTGATCACCTTGTCGCCATAGGCGCATGCCTGGATCGGGGCAGCAGGAAGTGGAAGAATCCCATCCTGTAGCTCTGCATCCCGGCCAGTTCCTCCGGGGTGCTCGTGCCAGAGCTGCGGGGCTGGCGTGCGAGTGGGCGGTTGGGCAGTGGCTCAGCGATAGAGCTGAGTCGGGCACCGATCAGGGAGTTGCCGCCACAGTTGTGTGGGCTGAACGGGATGAACGGCCGGCCTTTTCTGGGCGTGAAGTGCTTGTTGAGCCAGAGGCTCACCTCCGCCAGCTCACCGCCACCGGGTTGAGGTCCACGCCGAAAACACGTTCTGGTCGGCAGGGGGCATCTTCACCTTCTGCAGCTCAGGTGGCGTAGCTGCTCATGGGGGATGCCTCTTGGCCGGTTTCTGCTGGCGCCGTTCCAGGTAGGCTGGGCCAGCTGGTTCACCCACTCATGAGGAAACGCGGGCCTGACCCATGGCGGTTCGCAGATGCCCAGCTTGAGGATGGGCTGCCGTGAGCCCCGCCAGCACTCCATTGGAGCCGGGTACTTCACAGCAGCGGGTGAGGTTTCTGGGGTGTAAAAGGCTGGCGCTCTTCTGGCGGATCACGCCCCGCCAGGCGGTAGATGAAGCTGCCCTTTGGGCGTAACACTTCGGCGTGCGGTGGCTGGATCGAGGCCGATTCTATTCGCGCTGTAGGCTTGAGCTGCTCAGCGCTCACGAAGTGACCACTCCAACTCGTCGTGCCCCTGGCCTGTGGCTGGCCGCTGGCGCGGTTGTCGTCGCCATACGCTTTCGGTTCTCTTCGGCGGCTTCATCGCCCTCGGCCGCAGGCCTACGCCTTTCTTGGGTGGGGGCTGCACCTCGAAGAGGTCTTTTCTGCGAGAATTCCCCGGAAGCTCAGCAGGGCTCGTACCCGCACCAGTTGGTTGGATGCCCGCTGCGCATAGCTCACCGGCCCCGCGCTTGCCGCTCTCTCCCGCGTCAGCGACTAAGTTCGATTTACCTACCCAAGCACCCGTTTGCGGAAGCGCCCGCGTGTGAGGCTGGGCATGCGCTCGGGGTCGAACAAGTTGCGTCACTCAGGGGGTGAGCCGGAGCTGTTGTGGAAGGAGGGTCGAGTATTCAGCCAGGGGCAGCTGGGCTGTGAGGCGTCGTCGGCTGGGGGAGCCCTCCAGTCAGCTGGTAAACATCCGGTTAGGGAGTCGTGATGTAGGTGCCCTCCTGATCTTTCCTCGCTGAGAGCTCAGCAGTGTCCATCTTCCCGCAGCTTTCGAGGCTGTGCAGGGCGATACACAATCGCTTGCCCATCGGCGCATAGGCCAGATCGTCAGCCGGCTTCGATATAAAAGAGGAACAGCAGCGGTCAATGTTTAAGCAGGCGTTCGCGCGTGAGTGCTCCCGGCAGTCGGTTTGCCCTTGAAAACGCTCACTTGCGGCTGCGGCGCCAGTGGATCGCTCGTTGCCGAGCAGCTCGATTTAGACGGCGCAGGGCGTATTTGAGGATCGCCGCTCCTCATAGGCGTTTGACTTTGTGGCTGTTCTCATCGAGTTCATCGAGCAGGCGGCGTTGCCGCCCTTGCGGGCAGGTGTGCCGCGGTGCAGCAGGGTTGGCCGGCCGCCACAAAGCGGCGATCGGGTGTTCTCGCCCAGCAGCGGGTGACGAGCTCAAAACGGCAGCAGGCATGGAGGCGGCCCACTTGGGTCTGCCGGTCGGATCAGCAGCAGCTGATCCGGTCACGCCAGGCACCCGCGCGGCGGCAGTTCTGGCCAAAACACCCGGTTCGCTGATAGCGCCTCCCAGGCTTCGCCTGGCAGCCACCGTCCAGCGGTCGGGTCGAGGATCTGCCGCCCGTGGATGGTGAGATCGAGGCGGATCGGTGGGTCATGCTGGGGTTGAAGGCACTCACACAACACAGCCAGGGTTCGCCTTGGCGTTGCGCACCTCAGCAGCAGGGTGGCAGCTGGTAGGGCCTCACCGCGATCGTACGGCTTCTGCTTGGGGGCGTAGGGAGTTCAGGGCTCAGCAGGGCTGGAAAGACAGCTCCGCTGCAGCCGCAACCGCTCGGGCCGGATCGTTGGGTGATGCCAATGTTCGGCCTCGCGCAAGCTTCTGCAGGGTTTTGCGGCAGTGCTTTGAATGGGCTCGGGGGTGCTCAACCTCCGCTGTCGGATTCCGCTTCCAGCTGAGCCTTTGAGCCTTGCTCGCCCAGCGGTCACGCCATTCTTGATGTCGGCTGTCAGCAAGCTCTGAGTAGTGCGCCGAAATTAGAACTCGTGGGCTTCGTTGCTGTGCCGGTAAACGCTTTGTCAGGCCTCCCGGTGCAGCACGGCCGCCAGCTTCAGGTAGGGGCCGGGTTCGATCGTCTACTCGCTCACGAAGCGCTCGTGGTCTTGGAAGGCACGTTGATCGCCGCTTGGTTGATCTGGCGCTGCTTTTCCTTGATTCTGTTGAGGCCGATTGGGTCCGGCATTTTAAGGTGAGCGCGAGCTGCTCTGCCTGGCCGCCCGCGCAGCCGCCTCAACCGTTCGCGTGGGCGTCCAGCGCCGGCCCCATCTGCGCACTCAAGGCGCTCGGCAATCGGCGGAACTTGATAGGCCGGCTCCACCGCACCGGCGTGCTGCTTGAGGACGGCGGGATTCGGCTTGTTGGGGTTGGACGGGTTTAGGGCTTTCTGCGCCCAGCTCAGTCGCTCGCCAGCGCTTTGGAACGGGCTCACCGCCTCACCTTCAGGCCCGAGCCGTGAAGCGCACCGCACCCTTCCTGCACCACCGATGCCCTTGCGGTTGGGATCGTTGCCCTGAGCACCATATCCACCTAGCGGGTTTTGAGTCCCTCGACTTTGAAGTTGGAGTACGGGGGCGCGATGGGGGAGAAGCGTGATCTGGCCGCAGTTCGTGCCAACCAGTCGACCAGCGGATGGCGGGATCCCAGGGTATTCCAGTCAGGCCTGGTGCTGTCTTGCCGGCGGGCTTGTTCAGGGCCTTGCAAGCCGCCGTCCGGTTGGAGAGGGCAGACGCTGGCCCCGTGGGTGGTTGCAGTTCGCGCGGGGTAGCCGGTGTAGGCGGCGTTGGCGGTTGGCCGGCGTTGTGTGGGATCTCCAGCCGTACCGCTCGCAGGCGCGCAAGGTCAGTTTTCGCCTCGTGCGTTCCAACGGCCTCAGCTGCGGCCTCAAGGGCCGATCCACGTAGGTCACAGCTTGGAAAGGCTGGAACGGGTTTGCGCTGCTCCACTCAAGCCGTCGCTATGGGGCTGGCGGTTGTTGCCCTTCGTCTAGGCTCTGCGCTGCCGAACATCTCCATCGAAGAGATTCAGGTTGCGCTGCTCTGCCCAGGAATGGCCGGGCATTGGCATCATGGCTGCTCCGGGCTCTCGGCTGACGCCTCAACGCATTTGCCGATCTCATCTCATTCAATGGCGGCGTCGAACACCGCATGGAAACAGGAGGGATACCGATGTTTTCTGGGCTTGGTAGTCTGCGGATCACGCACGCAGGTCTGTCGGCATAGCCCATCCTCGCTGCGCGACTGGTGAGCATGTAGCGTCTGCGGGTGTTGCTCTGGCGTACCGGTACGTTGCGGCATTGCGTTGCTTGAGGGTCATCACGACGGGGTATCGAAATGCACCAAGCGGTGGCTGACGGTAGTGCGGTTCAGGGCTTTCGGAGGGCCCCTCGGTGGCACCGGTCCGCCCGCCTCTTCTCTGGGCGAATGATCCACCACCGGATCTGCTCCACATCCGCTGGCCGCCTCGCAGCTGCACCAGGTCCTCCGCCTTAGCCCAGATCTGCTTGCAGGTGCTTGCACAAAAAGCGCTGGGTTTCAGCCGCCCCGTGAGTCACGATCGGTCGTTGGGGGCCGGCCCTTCCGGCACCAGTCGCTTGATCAGGTGAGCAGCGCTGGGTACTTTCGAGAAGTCGCCGGACCGATCACCTCCAGATTGGGTTCCAGTCTCAAGAGCCGGCGATGTCAGCGGGAGGCTGGGGTGCGACATTGAAGCGGTGGTTGAGGCGGTTACGCACTGTTTCAGCGCCTGCCATTGGGGCTGTGAGGGCGGGGGGGGGGGCCTTTCCCTTGGCCAGCGTCGTCTTAAACAGTGGCCCGGCCTTGGCTTGGCGTCGCTGTGGGGCTTGAGTCCTTTCAGCAGGGCGAACGCGCGTTTCAGGTCCTGGCCTGGGCATAACATTGCCGTGATCTCCGCTCTGGACGCTGGGCTGCGCAGATCGGCGATCACGTCCTTGCGAACGCCCACATACAGGTCCTTGATGTCGTCCGTGGTGTAGGGCGCTGGGAGTTGGCAATCGCCGTTGGATCGAGCTGTTTCTGATTGCTTGCGAGCCTCCGGGCTTGCGTATGCGGTGTGGCTGGGAGGGCAGGATCAAGTCTCTGATCGCGTCGCCAGGCGCTCTGCCGCCGCGGCCGTTGGCTTTTTCTGGGTGCACGGCACCGCTCCGCACGTTCTGGCACTCATCGATCCGATGATGTCCCAACTGGCGTCGTGTCGAGTAAGAAGCGGTATCACGGTCGTTTTTGAGCGTGTAACGAGCGATGGCCTTGTGCGTCAGTAGTGAAACGGGTTCTGGTTGGTGGGAATGTGTCGCGGATGCGTGAATGCCCAGCGAATCCAGCCGCCACCAGCGGGATGGAAGAAGCGGGGGTCAGAAACTCCTTTTGGACACTGCACCAGCATGCTTCTTGGTGGTGACCACCAGGATCCGCTTGGGCCCGCGCGGCGGATCAGCTACGCTGCAGAGGTGACGCACTCGAGCGTCGTTGGCCCAGACCCACCGCATCGGCGATCAGCAGCCGGCTGGCGTCGGCATGGCCAGGCCCTTGGCGGCAGGCTGGAGCTGAACGGGCAGCGGGTCCATGGCGCGGTGTGCCCACACCAGCGCTGAATCGGTCGTTGGGCACCGTGCGCGAGGTGCGCTGCAGATGAACAGCAGGCTGTCGCGTTAGGGCGAAGGATCACTTCCCAGTCGGTGTTTCGGCTGCAGCACTTGAAGCTGCCGGCCGCACTGCTCACCTCACCAGAGCGGGCTTCTCTTCCCGCAGGGAACGGCGAGACGCAACATCCACACCTGTTGGCCCTCGGAGCTTGCGGCCAGGGCTGCGCACCAACCACTGGGCGCTGCGGCATTCGATGCGGGCCGGGGGCGAGACGGCTTCAGGCATGTGTGGTAAACCGTTCACCGGAGCGCCGGGCCTTGAGGGTCTGTAGACAGGCGCATGCATCACGCTCGCAGTCGAATCCTGACAGCCCTGATGGGTAGGGGCTGCATTCAGTGTATTGGCACAATGACGGGTAGTTGCAGGTTTTGAGCCCCAGGTAGGGCCAACACGAAATCCGGGGGAAGTTTCTCTGCAGAAAAGCAGTATCCCAAGAACGCTCGGTGGTTGCGCCAGGTAAGTTATTTTGAGGGCCCAGCTGGTTGGAGCCTCGAACTCCATGCCTTCGCTTCCGCCGCAGGCTTGCGGCCTGGGCCGTTGCGCTTCAACTTTCCAAGAGGCGCCTGAGCGTCGATCTCAATTAGGGGGCCGTGCGGCGTCGTTTCAACATTCCAGTGCACGCTCGGCAGTGCGACCACGCTGGCTGCCAGGCACTGGCCTGGAGCTGGAGCGTCGAGCCCAGCGGTGGGCCCAAACGCCCACCGCAGCATCCCGTTGGTTCTGCAAAGGTTGCCACAGCCGTCGCTCAGGCGGCAGCTCGATATGGCTTTCAAGCAGAGTTGACCTGTCATGCTTGCGCAGAAGCTCATCCACCGCAGCAGGACCCAGCAGCTCTGGGAGTTGGGCCTGGGAGGCGTTCTGGCGGATCCGTCGATGGCGCCCGCACCCCGGCTTGCGGCGTGATCGAACCCCAGAGCGATTGGAGGCTTACCTGTGCGGGCCCGGGCAGACGACATCAACGGCGGCTAAGCGCTGCATCGTGCCAACGAGAAGCTGGCGGCTGGCAGGGGAGCGGGGGCTGGTTGGCTGAGCAACTGCGATGCAACGGTGTTGGCGGCGGCCTTCCATGTCCCGCCCCGCGGCAAGCGGCGGTGCGAGTCGGCTGGCGGCGACCCTGCCATGCGTGCGGCAGGTGGGGGCCGTCCCGCATGCGCGCCAATAAGGCGCCTGCTGCCATGCCGTCCATCCCAGCGGCACCGATCGTGCTGCTCCTGCTCAGCTGGCGCGAGGCATCCGGCCGTTTTTAGCTGGGCGAGGCCAGGGGCCCATGGAGCTCCTTTTACAGTCGAACGGCATTCATCGGCAAGTGAGCGCTGCCGTGATCGAGCAATTCCTCAGCCGCATCCAGCAGATCGCAGCGAGCAGGACAGCAGCGTGGGGCGCTTTGCGGCAGGCCGGGTGAGGGCGGCCGGGCCTCCAGCGGTAGTGAGCCGTAGACCCTGCCATTGGGCTACGACTGATGATCAGCGATTGGCCGCGGTGCTGGCAGCGCTCGGCGAGTCCAGTGGCGGTCCTTTTTCTGCAGCACTCCCAGAATTTGCAGCGGTCACGCCCAGCACGGAAGCCAGGCCAGGGAGGTCAACAGAAAGCGGCAGGCAGTCCGGACCCACTTACTGCTGCGGGGCAACAACGTTGCTTGCCTTCTCTGCGGGGGTCCTCCACTTGCAGATGGGACGAGCTCAGCACCGCTTCCGGCCGTCACCGGGACGATGGGGAACCGGTGTTGGCGATGCGTGGTCTCAGAGTTCCTGGCCGCAGCGATGCAATCCGCGCTGCCCAGGAACAGTCCCAGGCTCTGGTGTTGCGCTTTGCATACAACCCAACGCTCGGGGTCTCACGTCCTTAGCGCGCCAGCTGGCAGGCCCTTGAGCAGCGACCAGCTCCGGCCAGCCGCCAACGAGGGTTCAGCCTCCAGCAGCAACCTGCGTGGGATCACAGGTGAACGGTCACACTTTCAACGCAAAGACGTCGACGATCTGGCATTGACAGTCGCTGAGCCTCGCTGCCACTCGGTGCCACACAACAAGGCTCCCCGTGCCGTCGCAGGCAGTTTTGGACGAGGCTGGTTTTCCTGACGTGACCTGACAGCAGTTTGCATCACGTAGGGAAGTTGTTTCGTGCGCACAACCGCGTGGGAGCTTGACGTCAGCGCGTAACAGAGCTGCAGCTCGCTCATTCTCGCGTCGACCGGCACCGCGGAATCAGCGGATCTGTTTCTTGGCCAAGGCTGATCTCGAATTCCATCGCCAGGGTTGAGGTCAGCAGCACGCGGTGTAGCCTTGCCCAACCAGCAAAATTTCCGTTGAATGGATTTGGCGTGTAGCTCAAGCTGCGCCACCATGCCGACGTTCCTTTAGCTAGTTGCAATCACCGAAAGTCCTTTGGCCTCAAAACAGGGGCTCGTCGAAGGCCGTGAAGTTCAGGCGCTCATGCCATCTTTCTTGGTGCTCACGTAGCCGGCAGTCGCACAGATCGATTTTGGAGCCATTCTCCAGTTCTTTGCACTTTGGCGAGCAGTTCAGATCGGTGAGGGCCTCGATGTAGAGCAAGATGGAACCAAAACATAGCAAGTGGAAGGAGATTCCGGTGCAATGGTGCGGACCAAACGTCATCTTCAAGGGGCGCAGCAGCTTCCTGGGCGCGGGATAGGGCCGCATCTCACTGCCAGCGTAGGCGGGCGGCAGGCAGGAGGATCTGGATCAGCAGCAGATGCGATGTTTCTGACTGAGTCGAACAGTCCCAGCGGCTTTGGGGATTCCGCAGGCACCTGCCACACCGCCTGCGGCGCGGGCTTGGCCCTGAATTTCAGGGCGATCGGATAGGCTTCTGGTCGGCATTGGCGAGGTTACTTTCAGGTTTTTACGCAAAGGGGCCATCCCGTCTTCCACCATCGCCAAGGTTCAAGTTGACCTCCCGGATCACTTCGGCCACGGTTGCGGGCATAAGGCGATCCACGGTCTGAGAGAGGGTTTGCACCTTGGTGCCGATCCTTCACCGGCTCTGAGATGAGTTGCGGGGGCTGGTTTTCGCCATAGGGAGCCTGCCCAGCTCGGGGCGTTTTCAATTTGGCAGGCAGGCGCCGCGTGGATCCGCTTGGCCGCTTCGGAATCACCGGATTGGTGTAGCCAATACACGATGGAGACGACAGTCGGCAGTGGGCGCGGCTCGGGGGCCGGCGGCGCAGCGGCAGCAAACGAAAGGCAGAGGTGTGGTCAGCAACACCATCTCTCT
>Ga0163217_1037277_pt1 | contig 13571 bp, 8 predicted proteins | sample SynspAceP_FD_185933 | JGI IMG/M metagenome (GOLD analysis project Ga0163217, IMG submission 185933) | Saline lake microbial communities from Ace Lake in Antarctica - Synechococcus sp. Ace-P (PacBio error correction) | ecosystem: Environmental > Aquatic > Non-marine Saline and Alkaline > Saline ... | reverse complement strand
ATAGATGTAGCCCATATTTATTTCTCCCACCCAATAAGAGTTATATTCATTGCGGATACTCCTAGGTCCATGTGGATATACGCGTAACATGGTTACTGCGCGCTTCTACCTCACAGGCTGCCATCATTTGATTCGATCGCCAGAAAAGGGGTGATAGAGCAAACGAATAGACCACTTTATTCATCCAATAACTTATTGAGGATAAAAGATGTTATCGTGGCCATAAATAAAATGACTTGGTTGATTACTCAGAGGAAAGATATAATGAGATCAAAGCTGATTGAGGAACTGATGAGTAAGCGGCGATTACAAAATCAGAAAAAATCACCTTTATTCCCGTGAGTGCGCTTAAAGGCGACAATGTGGTTAACAGGTCAGAGGAAATGACGTGGTACAAGGACAAACGTTGTTAGAGCATTTGAGGATTGGTTAGAAAGGATATCTATAATGTTGGAACTCCTAGGTTCCGGTTTCAATATTGTGATAACGCCCTAAAACAGAGTAATTCCATGGATTTTAGAGGATTTGCGGATGGAAAGGTATATGGCGGTGAACTAGGTTTTGGTGATCGAAGGTAGTAGTCTTGCCATCTTATGACCAAATCAAGATCAAGATATTTATTTTTACGACAAAAAGTATTTTAAAAACAGCAAACAAGACGTTCATCCAGTGACTATAACATTGGAAGATGAAAATCAAATTTAGTAGGGGCAATATGTGGCAAAGTAGGTGATTTGCCTACAATCGGACAAGCAATTACGGCTACAGTTTCATGGATGGATTCTCAAAAATTCTACCGTAGGAGGAAAAACGTGATGCAGCGAGCGGAGTTGTACCACAAGGTGTTTGCCAAAGGTATGATGCACATTCAACCCTCAAAATAAATCCGGATTTACTCAGGGTATAGATACCATCTCATCTACTGCCTTGGGGAATGGGAACATATAAGCACAGGTACGCTTTAGAGTTTGAATAGAGCGCCCGTTATACTTTGTCTCATGATTCTATTGCCAAGAATCACCGTACGCAATGGCTCTGTGTGCTATGTGCCTAATAGATAATCAAAAGCAATATTACAACCCGCTGGAGTTTGGGTTTAATATAATTTTATAACTGCTTCCCTCCATCCCCTGTGGTTATGGTGTGTGTGCCGAATTTTAGAATCAAAGTATTATCCCGTATGGGCTAAAGGTTTAAATAATAATTCAATTGAACAAAAAATAAAAGTGAGCACTCGCGGGAGCTTAATCAGAACAGAAAGTGAGACGAGAGCCCGTTGTAGGAAACAGGAAAGATCATAGGCGTGTAGAAGCTAAGATCGTGAATTTCCAAGGCGGGTGAGTTGGGACTGAGGAATATAATGCTCCACGTAGCTACTCTAATGGTTGGCGCGACGGGGAATGTTATTGTGAGAGTGCTAGAAGACACCGCTGGCGTGTCCAAAGATTCGTATAAATTCCAATTGCCCCTACGGAAGAGAGTTAAGCTCTGGCAGCTCACAGTGCAGAAGGATATCGTGATGTTTTCGGACAGAATTTCTCAGACCGGCGAAGACTACATATACATTATTTTCGTTCTTACGCCGAGTCGTGCACCAAGCTCCATCTCTTGTGTGACATAAACCGTACACCGGGAATGTAGTAGAGGCCAGTGGAGGACACGGACGATAATTACGAGTGTCTCTAGTGGATTATCTTTGTGGAGAATACAGTGAGGAAACTCGTTACCAGCCATGGTGAAAGACCGTCGCATTCCCGCATTATGGAGTGACAAACCCGACACCCTTTTCTAGGCTGTTTCTTCCCTATGCATTCTGCTGCTTGTTTCAGTATTATGATGTTAGGGAATCCTATAAAATGTCGAGGAACCTCGCGGCTCTCTAAATAGTTTCTTCTTCCTCTGATGGGTATGAACAGGTCTTTACCTCATCATGCACGACTCTTGCGTTTATAGCCACTTTGCGTGGGCCGACAATAGAGCTGTAAAAGGAATTAGGTGCTTTTGGGTGGTCGGATTTGGATCACAGCCAAAGACATGCAGATGAAAATTTATTCTTTCTAACCTACCGAACAAGATTTAATTCCTTTAATGGAAGGTGTAGTTCGTGTTTTTGACCGTTTTGGGGAAAGAAAAAGTAGGGCTAAGGCTAGAATGAAAATTCACTTTTGAAGGATATTGGCTTGGACGGATTTAAAAAGTTGTTGGAAGAAGGAGCAATTGGGCAATACCTGTCCAAACTTAACGAAATAGATGCGGATTGGCTTATCCAAAGGTAAATATTGCAGGGAATGAAGCTCCTGAAGTTACCATTAAGGATCAGAAGGCCTTTGACGTATGGAAGGCTACCAACTTGGTTCCCCAAAAGCAGCAGGGATATGGTGGCTATTGGATAAAGGTATTATTGGTGATTTTTATGTAGAAAAAAGCCAGACAATTGGCTGATCTAGTAGAAAAATATTTGCAGCAAGTGAAAATTAGATTGAGTTTGCGTCAAAAATATTATTGATTCCTTATGTTAAGGATCCTTAATAAAAAAATTTTAATTTAAAATGCCCTTCTTTCTATCAAGAATTGGAAAATTAGGGATTTTGGCCGAAGTTGGGTACCAATACGGCATTGGAATTCGGCCTGTCCGGAACGGGATACCTGTAATTGGGAATTGCCAGAGTACTGGATTGCTGATGATTAGAGAGAGTAATTAAGGGCAGAATACCCACCATTATATCAATAATCAGGACGTGGTTATTTAAGATTAGTGGATGTATGAATGCTTGTGGACATCCACAATATTGGCCATTAATTGGTTTTCAAGGAATGTCCGTTAGAACAAAAAGGTAAATTTAGTAAGCTCCGCCACTTCAGGTTGCTTTTGGGAGGTGGAAATTTAGGAGATGGTAACGGTCGTTTTTGCAGATAAAGTTATTAAGGTACCTAGTAAAAGAGGCCCCTGAAGCATTAAGGTTCATTTTTAGATGATTTTTTGATGCCAAATGGTAACGGGAAAATCCTTTGTGGATTATTTATGAGGAAAAAGGTCAAATGTATTTTATATGATTTCCTAAAGCCGTTGTCAGATGGGATAACCTAGAAGGCATCCGATTTTATTGATTGGGGTACTACGGAAAAAATATGAACAAAAGCTATTTGGTGTTGGAGAAATGTGCCGGAGTAGTAATCGATTTAAAATTCCAACATTGTTGTTTTGACAGTTGAGGAAAAGATCGAAACGGCAAAATTGGAATTTGGGAAGACGAGAAATGGGCAGCCAGTATCTATCATTCCTATTCATCAATGGTGAATACGGGCAAGGCCTTATGACTGGCCAGAAAAATTACCAAGGTAAATTACTCATATCAGCATTATTAAGGATTTTGATGAGCTATTTGAGCACTGGTAAGTTTTAAATTGGATCAACGCTTTGAGGAAAATGGTACTTCAATTAAAATCAGAACGCCCAACAGAAGCCTTGCCAAAGCATTTTTAAGGGATGCTTCTGAATTTTAGGAAAATGTGGAAACAACAGAAATTAGAATTGGACAAAGATATAGTAAATGATTGGTAAGGGAGGATAATATTTCATATTAATTACCACGTCAGCTGACCTTGATTCAAAAAAGGAAAAGCTAATGTACTTGGAGCAAGCTGAACCGTAGTTAGGCTGGACCTGGCCGATGTGGAATTAATAACGCTTAGGCCATAAAGGCCTTATGCAGGCGGCAGACGTCGGTATTTGTACGACGCCTTGGTGGATGACTCCCTATTGAATTATTGCTCCTAACGCCGAAACATATATTTGTTGGTAAAAGGAAAGGATGCTATGCCTATCAACAAGAAGCAAATAAACGAGCTTATTGTGAGTAGGGCCAAAAACATTCCGCGACATGGTAGTAAGATTAAAAGGAGGAGATCCTCTCCTGTTTTTTGGTAGAGGAGCTGGAAGAAATGGAATTTCGGCCAGTAAAGGGCCTTTAAGGTAAACCATGTTCCCCCGGATTTCATCATAGTTGCCAGTACCTGCTTCCCAAAACATTCCTGTAACCAAAGAGAGGCTGCCTCCCGAAAGTTTTTGGGTAATTACAGGAACTTACAAAAAATCATAAAAACTATCCACCGCATGTTGGCCTTGGCCAGCCAAAATCTAATGCTACAAAGTAATACTGATGCGGCGGTGATGAGCAAGGCGTGTGCAGAGATTGATTGAGCTGTTTAAGAAGGAGCCGCACCAAAATCCGATATGCCGATTGCGCATTTATGCAAAATGCCACCAAGATGAAAAGGTAGGAGTAGGGAACAATAGCTTCTATTGAAGCATGTAGTTAAAGACCAATGAGGCAACCCGGCCATTATTATTATTGGTGAGTGGTCAATCATAGAATACCCTATTAAATTTACCGAAATATTAAATAGCCACGAAAGTGCCGCAGAAATAATAGTAGAGACATTCAAACTAAGTATGCTATAACCTTAAATTGGTGTCATAATTAATTAGGAAGTTAAATCAAAGTAGTATGATAGAAAGACCAGACTATACTTATAATTGTGTCAGGATCCAGACAGGGTTGTTCACTGGTTTTTGGAAAGCGGTGGATTGTGAAATGAGACGCTCTTAATAGATGCATTGCCTCGAACCAGGAGGGACAATGTCTGTATATTTATCCTGAACACAAGACTAGTTTATGACTCTCCAGCATTTCCGAAATTTGCTGTGCCTCGGTGATTGGTTAAAAATTTGATGCCAGCGAAATTCAACCTTTTGAAAACCTGGGTTTACCTTGGGTGAAAGAGCTCAGTAGCGTTGAATAAATTGGGCATGATGTTTCTTTTGTGGTTACCACAAATAAAGGACATAAAAACATTCAGGCTCCATTGGTAGTTATTGAGCGGTGGATTAGGGGAGTCTTTTCGAGACCCTCAGAAAACCCTTTGATCCAATTTGGTAGATTTTGAGGCATAAGGGGTGTAGCCGTATGATTATAAAAGATCCTGAGGTGTATAGGAATAAAAAAGTGGTTATCGTCTGGTAGGAGAGTTCTATGTCTGCCTGGACTTTTGGCAATAGTTTTCTAAAATTCGATGTTGGCTGCTGCAAGTTATCTTTGGTGCGCACAGGAGAAATGGAATTTAGAGGACGTCGTGTTGGAGTTTCTGTAGAAAAAGCCGCTGAACTGGCCAAGCAGGTAAGATAAAAAATTATTGTGCGTGAGAGCAGAAGTAACGAACCTAATACGGAGACTATAGATTGGAAGCCGTAGTGGTAAAACACAATGATGAGTCCAGGCGAAAACTATGTAGAGGTGACAAATTTTTATTCAACTATTCGGACTTTCCCCAAAAATTAGGGCCTATCGGCGATTTGGGGACTGAAATAGCAAAAAAATGTCGATCAAGGTGGGAACAACGCTACGATTAATCCAGACAATATTCCAGGAGGTTTACGCTATTTGGGGATGTGAAATACTTACAGGGAAAACTTAACATCTAATAGATCCTCGTCTGGTTTCCATTCGAAAGGCGCCGCACGTGTATAGCCCTTGTCAGAGTGTCGTTACCAGTTGATTCAATCCTGCGAAAGCGTTACTGCTATTATGGGAACATTTATCACTGTTGGTGGGTAAGAAGGATTTGACAGGCAAGCTCAAGAAGGAGGCTAAAAAAGACCCAGTAGTTCAAAGTATATTGGCGAATTAGCCATATAAACCCTGTCAGGCTTTACGACCTGACAAGGGTTTAAATCATTAATGATTTTTCCTGAATTCTATTTTTTGGGAGTTTCAAAAAAAAGTAGCGATCCTTGCTTTTAAGGGCACTGTGCGTTACTTTGCAACCCGTATCATTAAATTACATTGAAACGTTATCAAGAAAGGCGGGAGGGACTGGACCCGTTGAAGCCATAAGCATAACCCTTTTTCTTTTTCTTGGATACTATCGATACGAGAATAATAAGAGGTGCTACATTCTAATCCTGTTCTTTGTCTGTTTGTTAGGAATTTTAAACTGGGAATAAGATAAACATAAATGAAAGACGCTGTCTTAAAAACTTTTCCTTACTTGATTTTATTTATATTTTTTTGATACCGTGAAGTAAGCTGTGGCAGTATGCCTCCAATTGTATTATAGGGTGTTAATTATTTAATTTTGTGGTTCTACCCAAGAAGTTTGGCTTGGGTAACGTAGAAATTAATAGCATTATGGTTTGTCTCCCTGTGGGGACAAACATGATTATGAAAAGTAATATGAAGAATAATTCAAAGAACGTACTTAAAAGAATATAGAATTTGGTGGTGATGGAGTCTATGGGCACCGAGCTGCTACAACGACATAAATATACCGGAAGAAGATTTTTAGGGGAGAGCGATTTAAGGATGGGAACCACCCTTACAAGGAAATTAACGATCTGTTGTCCCTCACTCAGGCCGAGGCTATCGCTTGAGGGTTACAACCGTCTGTATTTTGGCAGCGGTGCAGATATTGTTGCAGACAAATACTTTTTCCTTACACTGCAAGCTACTAAATTAATTACATGGCACTCGCGGGAGCTTTGAGCCTAATCAATATGGAAACCTTGAGTTAGAATGTAAATTATGGAATCGGCCAACATAGCCAAGGCCGTGTGACGTGAGTCAGGAATTCCATCAGTTTAAGAGAGGAACCATAAGCAACGGTTCGTTGCAGTAGAGTAATATGATCCTACCAGATAAAACCGCCAGTATGTCGCCAACAGTGAATGATCCCGGGCCTTGCCTAGATGCCGGTGTGGTCTTTTGATGAACTGCGCTATAGCGGCTACAAAGCAACAGGTAGAAGCGCTTTTGGAGATTGAGAAAGGCGGCAGAAATTTGTTAGTCTGTGTTTGAGACCGTTTTTGAGTACACTTACCCATGCGAAGGCGTTTTATCTTTTGCTATTGAAGAGTAAATTGGAAGAAAAGTGCCAATAGGATAGACCGTGACCCTATTATGCATCAGTTGGCCTTGACAATTAGACGATGCTCTCTGGTAGAACCTCTCTTTCTGGACAAACGGCGGAAAGCATTCTAAGTATTCTCAGTAATGCGCATTATTCCATTTCCTCGTCCGATAGGATCAATATTGCTTGGCCCTAGGGAGCTAAAGCTCAGTCTGGTTTAACCCCATTTGGAGGGTTATCTGCGAAGATGGGCGGGAGCCACTCTCTCGCGGGTTTTCAGCCCACCAAATGCGGGATTGCCAAATGCCTTTGGAGAATACGATGAAAGCAACCAGAGGAAGATGCCAATGCAAGGATCAAGGAGGTTAGGCCGGGAAAAGACCACTGGTTAAAGTTTGATTGGGGATGGTTTGGTGGGGTACCACTTCCCGGAACATATAAGAGCGATGGCAGATATTGTTAAGAACTATCCCCGTAGAACACCTTAATACCTTAGAGCGCAGTAAGAGGCTCTCGATACCTTTCGTAGGCAAATTGTTCTTGAAAGCAGGAAAACGGTTGCCACCATATGTTCATAGGGTAAAGCACAGATGCTCACCTTCCCGTTTGTTTGAACGAATTGGCAGGTGCTGAAGTTTGCGGTTTAAATGTTGCAGAATCTTTCAAAAAATGGGTGCTTTTGTGAAAGATCTGGGGTTGCTATAAATGCCATCCAGCAGTTAAGTGAGGAGCAGAAAAAAGCGCCAGGGGTCGAAACCCATTCCCTTCCAGGGAAATTCTTGTTTCAGGCTTTGGCCTCTGTGGGCAGCAAAGAATTGAGGAGTGGAATGCCTATGTCACTCAGATACATGCCGTCCGTTGCACCATAACCGGTCAAAGATTGAGCAGTTAGTGGCATATGGAGGTTGGTTCGAACTTATTTACGGAACCTAACTTGGATGGCGAGGGAAAAAACGGGGCAGCACCAATCAGTAACGTGCGGAACAAAAAAAGGCGAGCTGTTTTTTTTACACCCTTTCCAATGACCTTAATGTTAATATTAGGTCAAGCGTACTGCAGCTTCTGGAATTCCTGGAGGATCACATCGTTGAATTTCTCGGGATGCTTATTATTTTTATGGCGACCTGTTTGGTATGGCTGGCTGTCGGACTTCAATAGCGGGCACGGCATGGCTCAGCCCAACTATTTCTCATGGGAACTAATTGCAGGGTCGTTGGTGGTGAGCCAATGCAAGTGATGACCGCCTTTAGGGCTTGAAAAAGCGGGTTAAAATAAGAAGTATAATTAACGTCGGTAGATTACAGTCGCGGACGGACTAAAAGACCAAACTTGGGGGACAAAAAGAATTTCCCCATTATTGTTTTGCTCGCATTGGTTTCTGATAAATTATTAGAGTTGGGAGGGAGGAGATTATCCCACGGCAATGCCATGAGGATTTAACTCTCTGGAGCGGCTTAAATTGGTGATAGAAACCATCAAGTAGCGACCTGATCCCTGTGTTGCGGCTTTATTAAAGGAAAAAAAAGGAAAGTTTAAGAATAAAAAAAATAGGGATCATCCTCTCGGGAGGTTTAATTGTGGAGCTATCAAATTTTGACCTATTTTAAGGCAACGGCAGTTAGATAATTTATGGGAATATTGAGCGTCAATACATAAAATAATTGAGACAATACTAAGAGATAAGGAAGCAACATAGTACAAAAACGGTTGATGTGAAAAACTTTCCGTTTTGGAACCTTTTGGTGATAACCCCAGAAAGTTTAATTTCGTAAATGTGGGGGAAACTGTACCAAATGTGGCGAGGTTTCCAAAGAGAATTCTGCAGATTGATTCAAGGAGAGAAGTTTGAGGAGGCTTTTGGATATTGCCCCGCGAACATAGATAGTAGGGGAGGGACATCAGATCATTTAGATGTTATACATGGATGAGGGACCTTATTGATTGAGCAAAGGAGGTTATGGTAAAGGTGCGCTCACGCCCTTATTATTCTCTCTTGGTGGGGGGGGCCGAACCGCGGATTATTGCCCGGAGTCTTATTTGATGCACGATAGCCTCAATTGGGATTAAATTATAGAGGCCGGTTCTGCAGGGATATGTTCAAGGAAAAAAATGCTATGAGGTTAATCTCCATAAGTTTTCAAGCGAAGGTAGAGAAAGACCGTTTTATACAATTCATCGCCAGAATTAATAGACGTCGTAGGCGCTTCTGTATTGTTTATGGGCCTTTGATGAGGTTAGGGCAGTGCGGATAATTACGAAAAAGGCGATTGAAATAACCCAACGCTCCTATGATATTTTGGTGGATAAAGTAGGGTTTCCCAGCGCCAGAGAGATATTTTTTCTCCGATTTAAAACATCTTTTCCTGTTGCCACAGGGATGGACGGAATCATAAATTTAATGCGGCTCGGGACTTTATAAAGGCCACGGCTGGCGGGTAAGGAAAAATCTGCCTTATTGTAGTGTAAGCTTGAAGGGTTAAGGCCAAATGTTCTCTCCGTAGTTTCAGGGCAATAATCCGGTACGTGCAGGGCCATGCATTCTGCATTTCTTTATCAGCTATTAAAGGCGGGTATGAAATTAATTGAGACATTTGTAAACCCCAGGTTATGTTGCACAGCTCGAATTATGATGATATTCCAAATGAGCCTTATTAGAGCGCGCGTAAAGAGGACGCTAATCCCTTACCGAAGAGAAGATTGCTACCGGAAGCGCCTTATTGGAATTTGCACGAAACCGTAATCGGCAAGGAGAAGGAAAACCTCAGGATAAGAATACCACCTGTTGCTATGCAGATGGAATGAGCCTTGTGCAAAAATAGGATGTTGACCCCCGGCGCCCTGGTCAAGGGAATCGATCAATATGTGGTAGAGGATGTTGAAGCTGCCCGTTTAAGTGTGAACGCCCGCGTATAGAGGTGGAATTCGAAGGACATTTAATGACCGGAAATGAAATGTGGGTGAGACTCTTTCTTGTGTTCAAAGTGGTAGATGTTCTTGCCCCAAGTGGTAAAATCGGCCCGAGGGATAAATGAAAAAAAGCAGTGCACTTATTGTGTTACCGTTTATGAAAGAGGGAGCCTTAAAAATCCGCAGCGGACCAGAGCAGCTCGGTCTGCCGGGGAAAACATTTCTTATGGCAACCAGTTTTGAAAAGGGGAAAACGTGCACTCGATATGTGAAGCAAAAATATTGTAGTGTGGTCCTTGCCTGTAACAATTATGAGATTGTAGATTTCGGGGCGTTAATGGTACCCCAGAGAAGATAATTTTAATGCGGCGAAGGAAACAAAAAGTGGGATATTATAGGTCTGAGCGAGCTTATTACCCCTTCCTTGGATGAAAATGGGTCTTTCTGGCCAAGGAAATGAAAGGCAAAATTTTACGGTGCCATTGCTCATAGGTGGTTGCTACCACCAGTAAGGCACATACCGCGTTAAGATAGATCCACAGTACAAAAAAGCTGCCGTATGGCGTACATGTAAATGATGCTTCCAGGCAGTAACCGTGTGGGCGACCTTTTTTAAAAAGGGAGGCTTCCCAAAAAGTATAAGGATGGCATTAAATTAGAGCGGGTATGCCGATTTTTAGACAAAAATTCCTGAACAGAGGGAAAACAGTAAAGAGATATCTGGACACTAGAGGCAAGCTCGGAAAAATAAATATAAATTTAGATGTCAAAAGGCGAAATTGTAAAAAAAACCCCCAAAAGTCCTTGGGAAATTCAAATGATCGAGGATTTTGATTTTCGGGAATTGCTGCCGTATATAAGATTGAGCCCCCTTCTTTTAAGAAGCTTGGGAACGTGGCATTGGCAAAGCGTACCCAGATATTTTGGAAGATAAGATGAGTAGTTTGGGGTCACAACAGGCTGACGGAGACTTTTGTGACGATTGCCATTAAGAGGGCAATGCTAAAGAAAATTTTAGATGGTAGCGTTTTCGCAAGCAAAAGCCATATTTGGCTGTTGTTTCGCTGCCAATATTGGTCAACCGATTGATGATATTTTGCTGGGACCCACAATGGGGAAGAAATTTACCTTTAGGACTTTAAGACAACAGCGAGCCAAAGATAAATTATGTGGGGAAACCTTAATTTTTGCTTCTGTCCGATTGTATTGTCCAAAGAATAAGCGGACCTTAACAGGAGAGTGTATTATAGGTTGGTTTTTGTGTTTCAACGGGTTTTGGGACAGATGAATTGGCAGGACGAAATACCGTAAAACCTGAGGAAACGATGTAGTAACAGCCTCATATGGTCAAGGCCCTGGCAGGACGGTTTGCTGAGGCGCGTTTCGCGTAATTTTTGCACAGTGGAATTACGGATGTGAGAGCACTCCCTCGGGGAATATGCGACTGGAAGTGAGCCAGTGCTTAGCAATGAAGATTGATCTGATCAAGGCTCCTATATGGGAATTAAGAAACCTGCCGGCCTGTTTATCCCGCCTGTCCGACATTTGAAAAGTTGACACTTTTGGGAATTATTCAGGGCGTCAAGGAAAAGATCGGGTCTCTAGAATTGACAGAGAGCTGGCCATGTGGCCGGCAGCCAGCGTAGTGGATATATTTTGGAAATGAAGCAGGGCCCGGTATTTAGGAGATATGGTTAAATAAAGGAAGACCAGGTATCCGGATTTTGCAAGCACGTTAATAAAGGGAATTCCTTGAGAGGCAGGACCACCAAGCGTGGTTGGCGCCCCAATATGCAGATGGAGTTCAGCGCCTGGCAAAGGTTGTTGAATGTTAGCTCCTGCAATTGGTTTTTAAAAACCTTTGTTAGCGTCTCCTACGGATCTCTAGGTCATGTGTCCAGAGAATCTACGCGAAGAAAATGTGGAACCTTAGTAGTAAAGTTGATACTATACAGTTAGCAAAGATTAGAAGGGCAACATTAAATACTTTTGCAAGCAGGATAGAACGACCCTATCTTTTTATGTTCTTTAGACAGCACAAAAATTAGTGGATAGACCGTGCCGGTCCCAAACCGATAGGCAAGGAGTGTGGGAGCTAGCCATATTAGAATATGAAAGTACAGTTGTGCAGGGAGAATAAATAATAACAATTATAACATTAGGTCTTTCTTTAGGGGAAAGGTAAGAGGAGTAATTATGAAAGCTAACGGAACACATAAATTAAAGCTGAAGGGAAGACCTTGTTCTCCTTTTGAAAATTTATACCACTGTTTAAGGAAGGAGCATTCAGGAATTTATCTTGGACAATATAGATCCCTTAAATGGAATTAAAAAACCCACCTCATTGATGTTACTACCTCTAGGGAAGAATATGCTGTACATAGATAAGGATGGGCCTTGTTGGACAAAAGTTGACGCGTATGAGGACCGGGAACGGTTGGTATATGTGCCTCATTCAACATAATACGGAGTTGATTACCGTTGCGCATGTGTATATGCGAGCTGGATTTTACAAAGGAAGAAACAGAGATACCGTTCTTGGGGATTTCATATTTGGGAATCGAGAATGTGATGGCAGCTACGGCGCGCGCTCGCAGGAAGGAGGAAGCAGTATTTTAATTTCCTACAATAGGAGACATCCATAATGCCACAACCTTTGGTTTAAGGCCAAATATTTAACGCCTTAGTTCAGGGTAATTATTTACACGATTCAGTAGAAAAGTATAATTGCGCCGCATTTTTGTATTGGCCGGTGTACAGGGTTATCCCAGAAAAAAGGCATTTGGAAGGCACCTTCCTTAATGACTGATCTCTCTAAAACGGATTAAAAAGAAAAGGTGGATGCTGGAGGGCGATTATGTGGTGGACACAAATGTTTTAATAATCCAGGAAAAATATTTTGTAATTTGTTAAAGAAAAGCAGAGCCAAGAATGCGGCATTCAATGTTCTATCATTCCAGGTATTAAGGCCATTTCCGTAAAACGACATTACAATTATTGGCCTTCAGGTTCTTAAGATCGGACTCTGGACCACAGGGATTTAAATAGAAGCTGTGGCTAGGCATGTGTGCATACCAAATTTTTGCAGATGTGCGAAAGTAGGTATTGGAGTGGGCAATACAATCCAGAGTGCGAGAGAGGGAACTCGAAGCAGCAAGGTGTTCCGGTGTTGCACACTATTTTCCATGGGGAAAATCGATTAATATTCGAGGCCATTGCCGAAACAGTTGTTTAGGGTATTTACTTTCTCTCAGTAATTACTAATTGGGACTTATAAGGACGGATTGTTGATTTAGCAGGTGCTACTTCCTGAGCAAGTTGATTTAAAAGGCAGTCTAAATGTTATGCGGGGTTAACCACGCCTTTCAAGGTTGTATAAACTTCCTAATGTTCTTTATCTCTTTGTGCACTTACATTTGCTCCTCATGAAACTGAAAGCTATTTCCTTTTTGGGGCTGTCTGTTCCCGACAGCTTTTTGCTTTTTTCAACAAAAACCGGCAAGAAACCAAGCGATATACTTGGATGTTGCCAATTCTAACGGTATCGTGTCGGCTCTCATTTGCACAAATACGGAAAATTTCCCATTTAATGCGACAATCATCCTGGCGCTCGGGAATTTATCTTGGGATTAAACTTTTAGGAAGAACTATGGTGGAACGCGGGAATCGGCTCAACAATTCTAAGATTATTCCTTTGTGACACGCCGTTTTTTGGTTCGTTTTATCAGAATATGACAGTAGTAACTTTGGGGGAAAAC
>Ga0163217_1013082_pt1 | contig 13571 bp, 15 predicted proteins | sample SynspAceP_FD_185933 | JGI IMG/M metagenome (GOLD analysis project Ga0163217, IMG submission 185933) | Saline lake microbial communities from Ace Lake in Antarctica - Synechococcus sp. Ace-P (PacBio error correction) | ecosystem: Environmental > Aquatic > Non-marine Saline and Alkaline > Saline ... | reverse complement strand
GCCCGGTGTGGGGCGTTTTCGCACCAGTCGGATTTGTCAGGTTTGAAGTCGCATCCGCCGGCCATGTTTGTTGGTTCAATCGAATTTTCCGTTCGCATCACGGACGAGGACCGTTGAATGAGCCGTTCGTATACGTCAGCCTTCCAGGCTGACACCTACGTTAGGGCCTTTCCAGCTGACACCGTACGTTTAGCCTTTCCAGGGCTGACACGTACGTTAGCCTTTCCAGCTGACATGGCCGAAACACGAATTCAAGCCAAAAGGCTAACTTACTTTGCTTGAAATCAACCAGTCACACCACCGTGTCGCGCCAGCGTTTGCCTCAAAAAAACAATTAACGCCGCTTTCGCGATCCCGTTGCACGAACTGGGGTGACCCGCCAACCGCGCTGGTCATTTATTGCATCGGGCCGATCGCGGCGGGCGATATGGAATTCGGGACCTCGGGAGCGGGCGCAACATCGCCTCGCCGATCGAGCTGACGGTCGGAGGATAGGCGTCGACCACCAACACCCAATCGGCGAAAGAAACGAGCGGCGAGCATATTAAACCCGCGCCAAACGTGGGCAACTCGGTCAACCGTCTAGCTCGCCGCTCCGGCGAGCGGGACAACCCGCCGGCCATCGACGGGATCGACCGAGCACGCGAACCAATTCGCCCCAGCGGCGCCGCGTCCCGAGTTCGACATCAACAATCGTTGCCGTGAGTTCGCAGCGTCGCCTCGACGGCTGATATTGTTCAAAAACGATTCGCCGTCCCACCGAAATACAGATCACGACCCGGGTAAGAAATCTCGTCCGAGTCAGCGCGATCATCTCATCACCACTGTGTCGGCGCAGCGAACCCATCGCACTGATCCGCAGCGAGCATCGTACGCCGAATGACCGTGGATTCCCCAACTCGGCTGCGGTTGCCGTCGATTTCATCTCGCCGAGACGCTGTTCCATGTCACTCTCACCGACGCCGAAGAAACTTCATTCCACCGCTTGTGCCGGATATGGATCCGATTGTTAATTCAATTCGCGATCGCCGGGGCGACGTTTCGTTCGAACATGTTTTTCATTCCATCCGGCACCCCGGCAGGGCAAAAATTCGCGACGACGTCCCGTCCTGGTTGTGCGACGAACATCTGACGCCCGGCGCGGTGCCTTGCGGATGAAAATCGGCGTCGCACCGATCGACATCGCTTTGCATTTGGTTCCGTTCCGGCATCTCTCTTCACGACCGGGCGAACATTTGTTCGAGTTGCTGTTTCATGATTTCCGGATCGAGGGCCGCAACGGGCGGATCCGAGCGACTCGGCGATGCCTCACGCGTTAAAAAATTCGTCTCGTGTCGGACCGAGTCCGCGGTCTTTCTCTCTGATATCGGCTCGACGCGTCGCGACGCGAAACGCATCGGGTATTTATGCGAGAGCGTGTCGCCCACGGTGCTGTGATAATGGACACGTCGACGCCGAAGTCGGCGAGCCGGCGGAGCTGAGCCAAGCCGTGTTGTCGATCCGGGGCGCCACTGATCATTTCATCCCATGGCGATGATTTCAGCGTCAGAATAAACATGAGCAATAACCCACTCCGAAAGGGCTGGCCAGTGAGGCGAGAAAAAACGGGGGTAGTGGCGACAAACGATGCCCAGCAGCATTACCCCTTTCCGTTCCTGCCGAACAGTCGAGGCGTTCGAATCATTCCTTCGATTGATCATTCCATCCATGCCGTCTGAATCCCGTCCCAAACGGGACACTGGCTTCCCAATCGGGACACTGGGCTTCCCAATCGGCAATGGCTTCCCAGTGGACACTGCCTTCGCAATGGACTTTGGGGCTATTCACCAACATTTCATCGGGAGTCGAAGTGCACATTTGGCGAAAACCTGAAAACGTTTCCTCGGAGGTCGCCCGGCGACGCCAGGCATCCTGGAGTCACTCGGAGTCTGGTTTAGGATTTCCGCGACGCCGCCCACCGCCCTTCGCCGTCAGGCATGCCGCCCCTGTCGACGCGATCCAAAAAAAACGAAGCTTGCTCAGGCTACACCATCAAACGGGTTCCCCTACGCGATTTTCATCTGGACCGTTGTCAAAATGCCGTTACGTGCCGACCTGGTGGCACGACAAACGCGATGACCTACACCCGCGACCTGGCAAAATTCTCGTCGAATTGTTTGCCGAGACGTGACACGGGAACGGATCAGCCACACTGCCGTTGGTGTGGCCCTCGTCAAATCGATTTGAGTGAATCCGACGAGACCAGGAAGTCTGGCGACGTCAAACGAGGGAAGAATCTTTCACGCCGGAACGAACTTTCGCCGCCTCGCGAGGACCTGCGGATCTCGAAAGACCGCACCCGGAAACGCTATCGTAGGTGGCGATGAACCGGAACCGATGGGCCTGTTGCAAAACCGTCCGAAGAAATCGTGCAGTGGTTCGAGAACAATGCCGACCCGACCCATCGCGTTACTTCGGCGTATGTCGATGAGTCTGTCATTCCCCGATCATTGATGGAGACATCAACGCGAAGTCGTTGCACGATACGCCGACCCGAATCGTGCTGGCCAAGGGATCCAAGGTCAGCAGCGCCAACGTTCGTTCGACTGGAAATCGATTCCCCCCGCCGAACCACCCGCCCGCACTCGATCAATTACGGTTTCCTTTGCGAGGATCGCTACCTGCATCAAACCGGGACGTTGACGCCAAAGGGCGAATTTCAACTCGCCGAGGATTTGCCGATCGTGAGAGAAACCGACTTTTTGCAGAATCACAATCCACGCCGATCACCACCAACGGTTGGGTCGTTGCCATTTCCACGTGCCCGTTTTTTCCGAAGAGTTCGGGTTACTCAAAACCACCACGCTCGGATATTCAAAGAAAACATTCACGCGATCATTTCGAGTTGTCCAAACACTAAACAAGAACGCGACGAAACAGATTCACGAGCGCTCGAATCATCGGGCACCTCCGAAATCGAAACTTACGCGTGTCGGTGCTGCCCTTATTTCGATTGCGAACGGGCCAAACTCGCGATCTATTCGGACATGACAAGGAACAACAGGCCCTGCCCGGGAATATCGCGGCCGGAATTTGATATATCGATTCGTTGATTGGTAAGAGTAGTTTAGCTCCGCCGCTCCGCGTCGAGAGATGAGTCATTACGACGCGGAAGCGTCGTGGCTACCAAAAGCGTCGTGGCTACAAAAGCGTCGTGGTACCAAAAGCGTCGTGGTCCAAAAACAGCCTCACAGCCAAACGTTATCGAGCATGCCCACCCACAATTGATCTCGGCGTCAACGTCGACCCACGTCGACGACGGCCGCCAGCCCGCCGAACGACCAGAACCCATCCGGCTGATCGCTGCCGCGCTCGCGAACAAGGCGGTGCGACGGATCACGGTTCACTGCGGAGGGACCGCCGCGAACACCAAGACCGTTGAACGTCGAACTGTTTCATGCAAAAACGGTCCGAGTCAGTAACTAATTTTGAAACTCCCTGCGCCGACGAGATCCTCGCGGATCTGTTGCTGTTTGAAACCGAACTGGAAGCGTTACTTCGTCCCCGAAAGTCCGCGAGGGAGGTGACGACCAGCGGCCTCGACTCGCTCGATTTCGGGCCGAATCCGGACGCCGTCGCCCGGATCGCTGGAGGGAATCGGACCGCCTGTTTCTCGATCCCGATCCACGTCAAATCGATGCCGCCGCGGCGCCGCGTCGATGCCGTAATCGAACTCACCACGGTCCCTACGCCGCCACGATTCGCAACCCCACGATCAAATTCGCATCGAACGTGCCAACGCTTACGATCGGCGAACCAAAAATCACCGTTGCTCGGCATGAGGCTGCACCCGGCCACGGTTATGACCTACCACAACGCCGCCCGTCGCCCGCGATCCCCGGTATCCGGGGAAACTCAACATCGCATAGCTATCGTCAACCGCGCGGTCATGTCGGATGAAAAGGCCGTCGCGGAAGATGCGTAGGATCCTGGATGTCGCCAGCGTCGGAGTCGGCTCCCGTTGTTTTCAGTTAGCCAGACGAGACGCAGGCTAGCAGACTGCATTCCTTACGGTTTCATCGATGGAGCGGTGCGCCGGACCCCAGGATCGAGGTTTTAAGCATGGCTCGGCGTGTCCCATGATTTGATGAAAATCGTCTCGGTGAACCGAAATCCGCCGAAATCCGCCGAGGACCGTCGGCACATGGCGCACCGCTTTTGCAGGAGACCTGGCGACCCGAGATTTAATCCCTTGTCGAGTGGCAACCTCTGCAGAAACCGACTTGCGTTTCGTCCGGCGTACGAGTCGGACCAAACATCTTATTACTCAGCACCAATCTCGTCGGACACTGGCAGTTCAGGCCTTGAAAACTCCGGCGCACGCTTCCGCCGATGCAACCTTCCTTAATTTCTCCAAACTTGTTTGTCGCGGGGTCAGTCCAATAGAAAGCGATCGTGTCGGCCGGAATTTCACGATAATCGCCGCCCAGGCCCCCTGCGACTTGGTTTCTCAAATTGTGTCCCTCCGGACTAATCCTTCCCGAACGCGTGTTTTGATGAAACCGGTGACAGTTCTCACATTTTGTTTTGTTTCTTCGCTGTTGCGTCTTCGGTAGCGTCGCTTGGAGTGAAGACCAGCCGCCGCGTCCCGGCGAATCGTCGCCGTATAGCCGAGCGTTTCGCGGACGCCTCGGCGAGGAAGTCCCCGATTTCCAGAAACCACGTTATTCCGCTGGCTCGGTCCGACTGCGGCTGAAACAACGACCGGTCCTGTCACGGTCGGTTTAAGGGCCCGCCGGCGGGTTCGCATTGCTCGTGTCGTTACGATTTCAAAGCCGATCATGGCGGCGTGTGGAAAGAGAACGCCGACGGGTGGACCTCGACGACGTGCCCGAAAGTCTGATCCTGGCCAAACGATCGACGGAGGAGATGCACGAAGGGCGGCAAACGATTCTATCGCGACAGTTGGGCAATACCGCCTTGCAACGTTGGACGCGGCGGGTGCGGTTCGCTGAAGGGAGCAAAATTCAAATCGCTCGAATCGCTCGTCATCAGCCGACCGAATTCAATTCGATCGCGACGGCAAACGTGACTCCACTTCCGCGCGATCGCGTTTGTGGGCCCGACGGGACTCGCGAGGACGTCACCGCGTTGTGCCGTTCACCACCGAAACGATGACGCTGGTCGCGGACGATTCGACGAGAACGGACCGTTGCAGCGGGCTCGATAGGCGATACCCACGTTCGTCGTCTCTACGACGGCCGTCGTCCCGTTCGCCGCACGCCGGCGGTTGAATTGAGCGAACCCGTCACCGCCCCGTCGATCATCGGACCATCGGATCGATTTCAATTGATCGCAATCAAACACGCGAAATCCTCGGCGTCACCCCCGTGCACCCGTTTGCACGGATTCGGAAGTTCATCCGTCGCGCCAGTTGGATATCACGGGCACGTTGCCTGCGGCCAAGAGTGTGCGGGGCAGTTTCTCGCCAAGCGATGATTCGAACGGCGCGAGCATATTGGTCGACGAATGCTCGACCGCACCCGGATTACGCGGCGTGGTGGGACGACCCGGTTTCCGATTGGACCGGCAACAGCGAAAGAACAAAGTCAAACAACGTGCTCCCCGTTCGCGAGCCCGCCGGACGTTGTGGTACGGAATGTGCGTGCCGGCTCGACCGATAATTTCCCTATGACCGAACGTCGAAGCAATCGTGACGCCGAAAGTCGCCAGACGCGAATCGTACTTGGATTATTGGCGACGTCGATGACTCAGGCGCCGCCCGGAACGAAGACAAATCTCGCCCCCGCGACGGATGCCGATGTTCTGGCTCGTCGTTAATTTCCAAAAACCCGAGGAACGCGCGATCGGGTTTCGCTTACGCTTTCCTGGTAATCCGCATCGATTGTGCCCAGTGCCACAAAACACCCGTTCGATCAATGGTCGAAAAACGATTTCATGAGTTCGCGAAACTGTTCGCCGACGTCAGCGCTCGGCAAAATACCGTCGAGCGAGACTCCATCCCCACCCGTAAACAACTGCTCGCCGAGAAATCACGGCGGGAAGAAAAACCGAAACAACGGGGGAAACGCGGAAAAACTGATCTATCAACGGGCGCCCAAGGTGACGTCGTGCGTTCCCCAAATCTCGCTAGCAAGACCGGTTCGTCCAAGCTCGCAAGAACGCGCGAAAAAGACCAAAGAACAAAAAACGGAAAACGTTTTTCACAACCACCGGTCCCGAAAGTCACCTGCTCGGGCAATCCGAACCGATCGAACTCGATCGTGACCCACGGTGTGAGTTAATGGTATTGGTGCGAGAGCCCACCAATCCGTATTTCGCTCGCAGTATTGTGAACCGAGTTGCGAACTATTCGGCTGTCGGCACATCAACCGAACCCCGGGAACGGAGCGGGGGGGGGGGGGGGAACCATAACCTCGCCAACCCGCGAGTAATCGAACGCACTGGGATTACTGGCAACGATTGTTCCCGCGAAAAAGGTTTCGACCCTGCATTGCATGCACCGCGAAGATTGTCACCAGCACGCATACGCGGCCGCAAGCGACGCAAACGAACCCGGAGCAACGCCCACGATCGATTGAACTTCAGCCGTTCACTTGCCTCGGCGATTGCCGCCGAGTGATCCGCGACGGGTCGTGTTGGCAAAACCAGTCACGGTGCGAAAACGACAAAATGCGTTCGACAATCCGACATTGCGATCGCCGCAAGACGTTTCCGCAAAAACGAACAATCGCGATGTCGCGTACAGCGTTTTGGACAATCGCAGCTGAGGAGTAATTGTGATTGCGACCGCAGTGATTCCCCATTGTTGCAATCATCTACCTGCGAAACGATCAGCGACATGTACCAACAACTCGCGTCCAAGGACGATGGGATCGCCCAGGCGTGCCGGAACGCCTCAGGTGCCGGAGACGCCTGGAGCGAGAAACTCAGCGAGAAACCTCAGCTAAAAAACCAACCCAACGGACCAAATCGCTCGCAAGGGCCCGACAGGTTCGTGTGCAAAACATCAGCGGATCCAAACCCGGTACCCGATCCCTCAGCAAGACACGCAATCGAAGCATACGTGAGATTGATGAACTGCATTCAAAAGCGTTCGCAAGAGATTCGTTGCCTTGATACGAACGCCCACGCTCGCCGAATTGATCGCCGATCCGGACGCGTGGCAGCTCACGCAAACCGAGACCGCTCGATCCGAAAGGGCGACGCGAGTCGCTCGAATCATCGTCACGGTATGCGTTACTGCGACGCTGTCACGCGAACCCGCCCTGCCATGAGATGAAGATTGCTGATCCAATAAATTTCCACGATCCACCAACTATCCCGATGGATTGTCGTCGGTGATTCTGGGCCATTGTGAACACCAAAGAATCATCATTACTCATTGATTATAGTCCTACCAATTCTTAAGTTTTCATGATGCGATTTGAACAAAAATTGTGACGGTGGATCGGCGTGACATGCTCCGTGTCGGTGTGCTCGGGACGGCGCTCGGAATGGGCGGTCTGACATGCCGCATTGGTGCAGGATGCCGGAGGCGGCAAGATCATGAGAAAAAAGCGACCCGCGCGATCTTCATCGAAAAACTCGTCGGCGGCCCCTCGCACAATGGATACAGTTCGACCTCAAACCGGAGCACCCGACGCCGTTTCGCGTGGTTCGTCCGTCCGATCGATACCAACTCCCGGCGTTCGATTTCTGAAACATCTGGCGGGAGCCGAAGGTTGCTGACAAAATTTTGCGATTGTTCCGTGTGCGCTCTACACGCTCGCCGCCACCAAAACTCTGGGCGTGAAATTACGTCAACTCCGGGCAGCCGCCGAATCCCGCACTGCAGTTCCCCTGTTTCGGTCGGTCGTCTCGGCGAACGCGCCGGCAAATGACATCCCCCAATCACTCGCATCCCACGAGGCGGTCAACGGCCCCGATTTCCATCGTCTCCAAAAACGCGGCACTCGGAAAACCAAATCGCACCCGAATTCGGGCATCGTTTTCAGTCCGTGGTATCTTCGTTGCCGGGTGATTTGTCGATCGACGAAAGGATCTCCCGCGGCAGCAATCTCAAACGACTCGAACCGCCGTTTCGCGGAACTGGAATCGTTACGACCAATTGTGCAGGGTTGTCGCGTTTCGGTGTATCAAGCCTACGCGTTCACCTCGCCGAGAGCACGCAAGGGCTTCGGACCATAGCCGAAGAGCCGGAAGTTTCCGCGAACAGTTCGGTTGAGGATTCGTTCGGGCAGAGTTGTTTGCTGAGTCTGCGATTGGTCGAGTCGGGAGTCAATTCGTTGCTTGCAACTCGCGGATGGATTACCCACCAAGACAAACTTCACCAAACTCAGCACGGATCTGTATACCGAAACTCGATACGGATTGAGTGTTTATTCTCCGGTTGGGAACAACGCGGGTTGCTCATTTCAACTCCGTGATGGTGACGGTGGAATTCGGACGCACACCGAAATCAACACACGCAGCGCGAGGGTGACTTACCACTACCACGGTTGCATGTTCATGTCTGATGCCGGAGCGCTTTCGGGCGCCAAGTATCGGGGAGAGCGAACCGACACCGCCCGCCGGTCCGCGCACGAGGGGTTTCCCCCGACGAACGTCGCCGCGAGCTTCATCACAACCTCGGGCATCGACCCGACCAAGGCAATTTCAATTCGGCACGTCGCCATCACCTTAGTAAGAAACGGGCAGTGTGATCCCGCAAACTGTTAGTGAGTGAGTCCAGAGAGACTCGCCCACGTGAGTTCTGTCCGCACTCGCTGAATTAGATTTCGCGCTTAAATGTTGCCTGGCCAGAATCGTTTCCACGGCCTGTGCATGGCGCGGATCGGCATCGGCGCGCGGTCTCGTGTATCCGATTTGTGCTCGTCCGCCGGAACGCTGCCATGTCCCGGAAGGCTTTGCGTGAGCGCTGCCTTGGGTGCTTGTATTGAATTAACGGCACGCGTTATTGCCGGACTCGACCATGGTTTCGTAATCGTTGGGCAGCAGCGCCGGAAGATGGTTCGCGTCCGAGTGTTTCTTTGCCTTCTCAGACTGATTTGCCCGGCGCGAGACCGGCGCGAGTTACCCGATTATGGACCTTGTCTTGCAACCGTCGTTTCGTCGGAAAACTCATCACAACGAACGACGTGTTCGCAGGCAGGGTAAATCGGAGCTGCGTGATCAGCAAGACTTGATGCCGATTCGATGGGACATGTCGAGTTCCGTTGTAGGTCTTCTTTGAAATCAATGATTAGTGAGGTGAACGTATGCTTTTTTTTTGTAAAAACCGAGACTTTCCCAAATGCCCGGATCGATACGGCGACGTCGTGCAGTTCGACCGGCGAGCGAGTAGGTAAAACCCGGAGAGGTTGGTGAAGCGAACTTGAGCATGTTGATGTCGGAGTCGTCGAGTTTGGACGACGTCGGCGAGCGTGTAATCGGGGATCGCGTCGAGAAACACATCCGGCATCACCTGAGCCAATCTATCGAGGATCGACTCAGGGCAAACACTGTTTCGAGGCTCCTCTGCAAGAACACATCCTAAATTGACCGCGCGCTGGTCGAACGACGCCGCCGGTGGCTCACGGCATCCGCGAATGTCTTCGCAGACGGTTACGGAATCACCGCCGGCGAATTCGCCAAGCTGATTCGGTCTGAGCGCTTCGCTGAGTTCTGATCTTTTCAGTGCAACGTTCAGGAACTTCTCTCGCCACCGGCGCGATGGCTCGGGGGATTGTGTCCGTCGCTTATTTCACTGGCCCGAGTAGGGCGGTTGCCGGCGGACTCGGCTGATGCGGTGACAGTTATCGCCGTGGCCGGGGTGTTTGCTGTCGAGTGAAACGACGCCGACTCGGGCGTCGTCTGCGAGACGAATTATCCTGAAGAACTCGTAGCGAAGAACAAATCGCTTCCAAACCAAGATCGTGTCCATGCTAGGAGCATGGCTTTGGCTGTTCGCGAGTAAGAGTCGTTAGGATCGACTAAGGCCAATCGAAGACGTTACTTCATTGTTAGTTCGTTTTCGTGCTGTGGGAAGAGCCGGCATCGGGTGGCGTAGCGTGATTCGTAGCGGAAGTCGCAAACTTTGCGGTGTCGTGCTAAGCAGGACGAAAACTCTTGACGAGTTCCGCTACGGGCGGACAACGGAGACTCCTTCCGCCGACGAAACTTGGTTCGTTGACGGGTGGGGACGGCTCAGCAGGGGCAGGGTTCCCGGATCGAATCGGTTGGGGTTTGCGTATGATTGTAGGCGGCCGGTCGTTTTGCCGCGCCTGCCCGAGTTGTCGAAGCTGCACGTGTCGTGTGTACTGGCGACTCGGGCCGATTGAATTCCGACGATCCGGGGTTCGAGCAAGTGCGATTCCTTTCCAGTTCCCGATTGCGCGGCGGCATTTGTTGGGCATCGCTCGACCGGCGAACGTTGACGGGGTTGCGTTGAACTGCGGCGGGACTGTTGTTCGCGAAACGCCAGGAGCTTGGTGGCCGCAGGGCGTTCGTTTCTGCGAGTAAACCTTCTTCATAGATCACCGGGCGCTGGTACCGGTTGGGCAGCGGATAGCCACCGTCATGGTACATTCGCATCGCTGGGTGCCGTTGGTGCAAAGTCACCGCCTTTGTTCTGGCAGTTGTTTCGCCTTTTCAAGTGGGTACTTCGATGTGTCCGTTGAAGAAGAATCGTAATCGTTCAGGCACGTCGGAAGTTAAACCCGGTCCACCGTTGTACTTCGTGAAGCTTCCATCTCCGTCGACGATTCGGGCGTGACCATGATCAACAGTTCGATTCGTTGTGCTGGTCTTGGTGTTTCGAACAGGCTGCCGATCAGCGGCAGGTGGACCAGGATGGGCACGCGTTTACGTCTCTCGACTCGTGAATTGCAACAAACGGCGATCCGATGTTTGTCAGCCTTGCATTCCACGCGTTTCGACATAGCGGAGACGTGAAGGTTTAGCACGTTTGAGGTTACCGAATTGACCAACGCCTCGTGGACGGGTCGAACTCGCTAACCTCGGAACGGACCTCCACCGGGATACGGCGGGCGCCGATCACGAAGGGCAGAAGGGAAAAAGTCGATGCTCGTCCCGAATCTTCATACTCATTTTGGATCGACACCGTTGGCACCGGTGGACGACGTCATTGGAAAACGCTGCACGCAATGAAAACGAGGCCGGCCGGACCGTGGTGGCGACACGGTGTCGGCGAGCTTTTGATGAGTTTCGTTCATCGAAGCTTCGACGACGATTCGAAATTGCCATTGATGTAATACGTTGTTCGAAGCTGAACCCGAAAGGCGAGGCACGAAGCTTCCCCGCAGCCGATATGATTTCCCCGGCACGTCAGGATTTTACCCGGTCCGCTGAGCACGGGAATAGTTGGCGTTGGCGAGTGACCAGTCGATGCCGAGTTACGTAGTTTCGTGCGGCTGACTTCCATGATTCGCGTGTGCAGCAGACCTGTGGACGCCGACGACCTCAATTGTTATTAATGACGACTTTATAGAACTGTTCGATAAATCCGACGGCGCGGTCGACGTCTCGACGGGCTGTGACGAACCCTGACACAATCGCACTTTCGTGATCGCATTGACCTTGAGTGCGCCAGTGGTAACTGTGAGTCAAATGCCTTCGACCTCTCGGGCGTCGCGAACGATCGTCACGTCGAGGTGTAGCATTTTCTTCGGTGTCCCACAAATATTGACTTGTGTTCGTGCCGGGTTTCTTGGGAAAAACTGGATCTGATTTCGCTGACCGGTGTGCACCCAAGGGACTCTTCGTTGTGAACTTGAAACTCGCGGATACGGTCGCCGAGTGACAAAATGCGGCTGTTTGACAATCAACTCCATTTCTCTCGACGTGTTGGCAATCTTGTGATCACCCGTACGAGCGAGAGTGGGGGCCGCCACGGAACCGCCCCGATCGGGCGAGAGTAACCCGCAAACGATCGACGCAACACAGGGCGACGTGATCGACGGTAGAAGGTATCGAGTACACGCGCGCATCGTTGGCGCCTTTTGCCGGTCGGTCGAGTGAATCAGTTCGTTTTGTATTCGAGTCGGGCTCGCAAACGGACTACGAGTTAGGTTCATGCAGTCATAAACTGCACGCTTGACTCGTCTTGGTAAAGGAAAGCAACGACTACGCCGGAGTTCGGCACGCAACTTTCTAGGTGTTGTATCTTCGCTCGCTCCGCGGTCGAGCATCCTTTTTCACGACGCGGAAACGTCGTGGACTCTCTTATTTGTATTTCTCCCGCTACGGTCGAGCATCCTTATTCACGACGCGGAGCGTCGTGGTACTCTTATTTGTATCTCGCCGCTCGCTCGAGCATTCCTATTCACGAGCGGAGCGTCGTGGTACTCTCTATTTGATTCTCGCCGCTCCGCGCTCGAGCATCTTTGCCGAGCGAGCGTGTTATCTCTATTGTATTCTCGCCGCTTCCGCGTCGAGCATCCTTTTCACGACGGCGAGCGTCGTTCGTACTCCCTATTTGTATTCTCGGCCGCTCCGCGTCGAGCATCCTGTTCCACGACGCGGAGCTCGTGGTACTCTCTATTGTATCTCGCCGCCTACGGTCGGATCCTTTTTCACGACGCGGGGCGGCTGTACTCTCTATTTGATAACCTCGCCGCTCGCGCGAGGCATCCTTTTTCACGACGCGGAGCGTCCGTGGTACTCTCTATTGTAATTCGCCGCTCGCGTCGAGGCATCCTTATTGCACGAACCGGAGCGTCGTGGATACTCTCTTATTTGTATCTCCCCGCCCGCGTCGAGCCATTCCTTTATCACGACGCGGACTCTTTACTCCCATGCCACTTCTCCTACTCTTCGGTTCGTGCGCCGGTCGCTGCATAGAACGCTTTCCGAAACCGTTGAGATAGCTATTAGTCTTCGGGCGTAGGTGATCGCACCGGGGCGTGTTTTATACGGCGTCCCTCTTCCTTCTCTTTGATTCCGCGGACCGGATTCATTGAGGATGATCGAACTTGCTTTCCTTCCCGATCCAGTACCAGTGGAGCACGCATTGGACATCTTCAGCACTCTTAAAATCCCTTCTTCTTTCTTGATCGGTTGCGGGGCGGTGCGCGATGATGGTTTGAGGCCGCGGCGTTCGATTCAGGTTCGCGTTGAGATTTGCGCTGTCTGTAAGCCGACAACCAGTGTCAGGGAATGCTGACCCGAGCCGAGCCTCGTCGCCGCATTCCGAGTTTCGACGACGTCGGTGGGCGTTGCCGAGGGTTTGGAGCGGATCTTGCCGAGTTCGCTGGCGTAGGCCACGCGGGAGGTGTCTTTCTTGTTGCATTCAACAACGAGATTCGAGCGAAGGCGCTTTCGTTTGTTTTCCAGCATCCTCGGTCATGGTCTTTTCCGGCGTTCGGTGCGAACCATCGGACAGCGAAACACCCCACGGGACGGGCCGGTCAAAACAGGGTTTTTTTTGGCCATTGTCTCGGGGGATTCATTCGCTCTTGGATGAAATACGCGATCACGTCGGACCACGGTCGCCGGGACGAACGAGTGTCGCGACGCTTGCTCTCGGTCCGCCACGCATCGACACGACCTGTAACACGCATCTCTCTCTA
>Ga0163217_1034367_pt1 | contig 13572 bp, 6 predicted proteins | sample SynspAceP_FD_185933 | JGI IMG/M metagenome (GOLD analysis project Ga0163217, IMG submission 185933) | Saline lake microbial communities from Ace Lake in Antarctica - Synechococcus sp. Ace-P (PacBio error correction) | ecosystem: Environmental > Aquatic > Non-marine Saline and Alkaline > Saline ... | reverse complement strand
CAACTTCTGCCTGCTATTCATTTACCACTTCAGGTGCCGTTAGGGGAAATCAATGAAAATTTTACGTTTTGAGTTTCAGAGGTTATATAAAATCGGATTTCAAAGGGATAAAACTTTAGGCTTATAGTGACGATGGCTCCGGGCTTGATTCTTAATGGCTTCGAAATCATCGATAAACAGAGGAGATCATGGAGCTGACGCGGTAAGTTCAAAGGGCTGTTTTGGAAAAAGGATGGAATGAATTTTTACTATTTTTTTTCATTCAACAAGGAGGTGGAGGGCTATGGGACTGCTTTGCAATGGTAGATGATGGGGACTTTTACAGTAGTTCAGATTCGTTTTTTTATCACGATTGCAAGTGCTTTAGAAAAATGACACCATATTTACCAAAACGGGCGAGCACTTTACCAGGAGATCTCAAATTGCCATTGAATGCCGTTCATCCGTCCTTTGATATGTCCGGCCAAACCATCGGAATTTCATCGCGAGGATTGGAGTAATAGATTTTATAGGATAAGGACAAGATGGTCAGGTGTACTTGGGATGAATACTGGTTTCTGTTGATTATTCTGAAAAACTATAACACTGGACGATAGGAGTCATAGAAGTCACCACAATAGCAAAAGGATTGCGAACTTTGGGAATAAAAAATGGTAGGCGGGAGCTTATGATTGCAAAAGCAGGGAACTTACCAAATTGATGATAACGGATGGACGGGAATAATTGACGAGTACAAAAAGGTTTGTGATGCTTGGAATGTTAGTTCCCATTACCATGAATTTGCCTTTGGGCTGGTTTTATAACAGAGGGGTAGTTGTTATGCCACTTTAGCACAGATTTGGGCTCTGAATCAAAGAAGTGGAAAAGGACAGGGAAAGGTGGTAAGAATTAGTAGGACGGTAGTGAAGTGGAGGTATAGCTGAAGGTTTAGACACCTTGGAATGATAGCCGAGGGAACGGATTGGGGCACTATATGTAGCGGTAATAAGGAAATTGGATACATAACTAGTAAAATTGTGCGCGTAGAAAAGGGAAATTTTACGGATTTAGCATGCGGATTGGAACGTGTTAGGATAATAAGGGAAGATCCTTCCACTGGTTTGGCTTCCAATGGTGAATCAGCAATTCCCCAAGCAACCCGAATTCTGAATATTGGCCCATATAAGATCAAATTGGAGATTCCATGGAGATGTAAACCCTGGGGAATAAAGAGGGTTTTATTAGATGAGGTGGATGGTATAAAGCAGGGTGCTGCTTTCCGTTTTATTCAGGGATTGGATGCTGGATTAACAGACCGTTTGGGGCCCTGAGGCGACCTAATATGCCGGAGGTGTGGGTTGGAGCAATTGGAGGCATGAGGGTTCGACTTTTTGGTATCTTTGCATCGATTTCATTACAATTGAAAAATCAAACCTTTGAAATGTTGGCGTGGAGGGCAAAAAGCAATGGAATGGAAATGAATTGACAGAACAATTGATTCTAAGGAGTTATTGAATTAAGAGGTTTTTACGGCTAGCAACAAGTATTATTCGAAGCAAAGAGGATTTATGGGGGACCAAAAATTGGGAGAGGAAGAGGCTTAAAGAATCAATCGTGTAACCTGTCAGGAGATCGAAGAAAGGTATTTTAGAATTGAGGAATTCAGGAGAATAAGGTAGTCTATATCATATTTAAAAAGCCGTTTAAAGCGAAACTTTATCACTCGCTTTTGAGTCCGCAGGAAACTTGGTACGATGACTAAAAACTAAAGGCAATCTAGTTTTAGAAAATAATTATATTCTATTATAAAGGACAAGCTGTTATTCATAGTGTATTTATGTTTTACATTTACAAGTCTTTAAGGCCTTTGGTACCCAATGATCTAAATCCATTGCAGATAGGCTTATTCTACGGTTTAAAGGAACTAGAATACTATGCTATTGAAAAGGATTTTTTCTTTCTGACTTGCAACTTTTGTGCTATTTTTTTTGTAGGCTGTTCAAGGCGATGGGAAGGGCCCCAAGGATGAGGGCAATAATCAGATAACCGCTGATCCTACAAAAGACTTTTACGTCTTGTGTTAATGGTGGATGGGCAGGTATATAGCCTTGAATGGATATGATTCTTTCTTGGTCGTATCTCCTTAGATAACTTTTTCAGGCTAGTCGGCCAGTCGATATTGGGTGGACGGTTACATTAACAATAAGAATATGCCATAGTCGGTTAATAATGGTACTGCATTTATAGGATTTACGAGCCGATTAATCGAAAGATATTCTAGGAAATTGCCACCTGCTCAGTGAATCGTACTTGGCGCGAACATCAGGTCTTAAGGATCACGCTTTTATAGTTTCTGAAGCACAAGGTCATGGTATTGCAAGTAATGGATCTTACAGGTGCGGAGATGTCGTTTCCTCTGCCTGAAACATTTACGGGCAGAAATGGCGCTATACGGATTTGGAATTGTCATTAATTGTCATCATGAGGTCAGGATTTGCCTATGTGTTGCACTGCAGGGATGATATAATAATGGTGGGCAGTAACACTTTGTAAATATCCGCCCAAGAATCTTATTGAGTTCCGGAGGTATATGGCGCTTCAGGCTAACACATGATGGGCAGTTTTTAACCTATAACGGACCAGACTTTTCAACATTTTATGGTGGAAGAAGGAGTATTTGGTTGGTTGCTAATGAGGATCATGTGGTTTTAGTGGATGTTTCCCACACAAGGCTATTCTGCAAGAAATTTCTACATGACCTATAGTAATTTTGCTTATACCCATCAAGGGTGGTTTATCCAGGACCAAGTATTTTATCTTGGGAGATTGAATGACGAAGTTGAATTTGATTCTCATCACGGCTTTAGTTTCGATTTCACTGATTTAACAGTACCGGTCCTCCATCATACTTATTTAGGGAAGACCAATGCGATTGATCATAAATGGGCTTATGTAAGAGAGGGGTGAATTTTTCCTTGCTAATTTATACCGCTGGGTTCGTGTTTTGGATATTTGAGGTATCAATGATAATCCATTGCGAAGAAGGTTTCTTCGATACTTATAACCCTGCGGACAACAAGACGATTTTTATGGAAGTTTGGAGTGTTTTTCCTTTTTTTTGCTAGTAAAAAAATTGTGGTAAGTGATATTAATTCGGGACTTTTGTAATTAAAAAATCAATTGCATCAATGGATAAAATGGCCTATTGTATTTTTGTTTTATCGCAATTTCTTGTTCTAACGTAAGGTAGGATTCTTAAGAATGAGCTAGTAATCCTTTTTAGGAGAATTGGATGGGCTAAGCTTGGGGCTCTCTTGGACGATACAGCCAGGGCCATTATTTCTACTAATGACGGGGGTTATGCAATATTAGGGTTTTTCCAATAGATTGGACGGGGTATTAACGACAAGGCCATGGAGGACAATGGATTATTGGTTGTTAAAAATTGGACCATGAGGCATTTTGCATGGGAGTAAGACCTTTTTGGCGGCAGTTTGTGATATTGGTAAAAATATTGTCAACACTACCGATGGGGGCTATGCGCTTATCGGCTTAGTCGAGTAGTGATGGGATGCAGTAGTAATGAAGGCTTTCATGATAATTGGATACTTAAATTTGGATTGCCTCGGAAATATCAATGGGAGAGGAGTTTTGGTTTTGTTGGGCATGATCATCTATGATTTAATCAACTACCGATGGAGGGTTCTTTTTTGGGATTTTTAATTATTAAGCGGCTAGATCGACGGTTATTCTAAAAAGGGCAGCTACTTAACAAGACAATGGTGTAGGTGGAATTTTGGGGCACAAAATTAGATGCACATGGAAATTTGGAATGGCGAAAGTATTTTGGAGGAACAATAACGATAGGCTCATGGGAGTGGAGGTCTAGGACGAGAGGTTTTGTTTTGGCAGCGGTTTTGAAAGTCAAGATTATGAATCTTTCCAATCCAAGGAAGTTCATTTTTTTTTGATTTTGGGTGGTAAAGATTGGGAGTGATGTAGGTTTTGTCTGGGAGCGGTTCTTTTTGGTGGCTCTGGTATTGAAAATAGGCCTACGACATTGAGAAAACTGAAGATAAGCTTATGTAATTATAGGGAAACACACGTTTAGCAATGGAACTGATATTTCTAAAACTAATTGAGATCGGACACTTCTGCTTTATTTTAAAAAAATAGATTTGATAATTGGCGAATCTATCTATGGGAAAAGATATACGGGAGGTTCTCAGTTGATGCTGCTCAAAGCGTAAGTCTTTGCTAGTGATGGGGTTTATTGGTGCAGGAAAATCCAAAAAGCATAGATTGGGACGTTCATCTAACAATAGGAGAAACGATATTTTGGTAATAAAAAACGAAATTGCTTCGGCCGAATGTGATTTGAAAAATTCTTTTGGGGGCAGCGGTATGATTTCGGTTTTGATGCGATAGAAACTCAGGACCATGGAGTAATTTTAGTGGAGGGATCCCAACAGTGCCAATTTTATATGATCTGCAACAAAGGGAAATACTGATGCTATTGTCCTAAAATTAAGTAGACAAACGCCTGAAGTCTGTATGCGGGTAAAGAATGCTTGTATTCAACAATTGTTGATGTAGGCGAAAATGCCATAACTACGGAATCTATATCATACTATTAATTCTGGATTAAGTCCAATAGAATTATATACTTATTGGAGAAATGCGGGATAATGGGTATTGTTAAATTAAAACTTAACGAATAGGGATTACTTAAATAGGTATTCGCCGAAGTTATTGGTATATTCGTTAAATTAAAAAGACATTACATGAAAATTTATTTAACCAATTTTGGTTTTGGGATTGCTTTTTTTGCCATTAACCTACCTGTAGGGAAACCAGGAAAAAAACTTAATTATAGAGAAAGGAAGTGGAAAAGGTAAAAGGTATTTCTGGAAAAGGCAGGAGAAAAGGGTAAAGATAAGGAAGTTCAATGGAAAATAGATGATGCTGATTGATGAATTGGATTGTTTTATTAGATACGACCTATTATATCTTTTAAATGGGATTTAAAATTGGCCATTAAATTGTGATAAGCAATTTTGTTGGCCAATTTTTTTTTGAGGGGAACTTTTATAATAGAAATCCCTATTTGACTATACGTATATATTAATGTAAGGAAATATTGGTAAAAACCCTTCTTATGTAGATATTTGTAAAACTATGTTAGATTAAATCCAATTAGATGATTAAGATCTGAAAAGCTAAGCTGAGAGGTAATGGCCCTAATGGCGAAGGAGGCTTTGATGCCAGCAGATTATGTGCGGGTAGTGAAAAAGCGGGGTGGTGCAAGGTGGATTGTCTTATGAACTTTGATTTTGTATAACCAAGACTCTAAACCGAAAAATTTTGAGACAACGCAGTGGCGTATTTATTGTGGATAAAAAAGTGTTCTTTATTCTGGTAAGCGTACGGTACTGGAATATTCGGGGGACTAAATGGCAAAGGGTTTGTTTTCAATAATCAACGCCCAAAGAACATTGCGGATGTGGAGAGAGTTTTCTCTCTTTAATTAACATGGGGAATAAAAATGTACCAAAATGCTTGCGTTTGGAGTTGATTAAATATTAGCAATTGTTACAGTAAAACAATTGATAAATTAGAAGAATGGCATTAATACAGAGGAAGAATTAAAAAAGAGTTGGACCAAGGAGTATGAATATAGTTTTACACAGATATGAATCAGATTACGTTCGAATGGTTTCATGAGGAAATAGTCATCGCTATTTCAAAAGAAGGAAGAACTGAATGGATGACCGTATGGCGCTTGGAATCCTTTAAGATTTGGAAGAAATGGTTGAGCGGAATGGGCAAAATGTTCACTATAAAAAACCTATTTTACAAGCCTTCTCCTATTATTCCGCCCCTAATAAAAAAGCCAAAGTATGACTTTGGCTGAAGTTAGATCCAGAATTGCTGGACACTTTCAAAAATTGGGTTATTTCTTTGGAGACGACGCGCAAGTTGGCGGGAGTGGCCGTTAGATATCGGTTATGGATTCAGATCGTAGCTACCACTTTAAAAGACGCTTGGAGAAAAGGGAATAATTTTTTGTTCCATTTCCGAGGGCAATAGGAGAGCATTTCCTGAATTGGTAAAGAAATACATGTAGGTTCGGTTGTCCCCAAAAGGACAACTTTTATTTGCAGCCCTTAATCGCGTTTTTTCGGATGGTCTTTTGATTTCATTCCAAAAGGAGTACGCTGCCCTAATGGACTTTCAAACTTATTTAGAATTAATCAGGCAGGTACGGACAATTGAAAGAACCTGGTAATTGCCGATAAAGTAGTTATGTAAGTTATTGGAAGTCTTCATGTTTACTGGCCCTCCCGTGATGAAAACCCAATTGCATGCTGCTTAGTAGAGCTATTGCTTTGGATGATTCGAAATTAAGTACTCGACGTCCCAAACTGGTTCCCTGGGACAATAAGGGGGCTGATAGGGCGTATTCATTTTAGTGCCAAAAGAGGCAATGTGCCCGAAAGATGCTAAAATTTCTCGGACAAGGTAGAAACTGCGAGGTCGGCAGTTACTTGGAAGGTAATCCCATTCATGTATTTACTTAAAGGAGATTAATTCCATAGCGGGAATTTTATTTCCATTGGCCGTTACCATAATATACCAGGCGGGATACTGGTACTAAAATGATCCATTTAGGAAAGTAATTCAGAGTACCATTATTTCAAAAGGTTTTATTTTCGGCTCGGAAAATCCCAAAACAGCTACCGTGGGAATTGGTACCAGATTAATAAGTAGGGCCGACAATGCCAAGGAAACTTTTCCAATGTGATTCCTCGCTGGATGGGGAACGAATGTGGAGACTACATTTCCTATATTGAAGTAAAGGAACAGACCGCACAAAATAAGAAATGAGGCCCACTACAGGGAAATTGGGAGGGACCAAAAGCTTTTAATTGCAACCAGGGGGGATAAATACGGAAAAGCAATAGCTGATCGTTAAACGGGCTTCAGCAAGGAATACTGAATAAATTACCAATGGAATTTGCTGTAAGAAGCCCAAAAACATTATTGGAAATAAGTCTAGAGGATCTGTTAGGATAAGGGGAAATTGTGTCTGAGGGCTAGCTCTGCAAAGAAGGTTCATAAGCAGAGAAAAAATACTGCAACATTTATAACAATATCAAAAAGAATTTAATAAAATGCCCGAAGGCGCTCTCTCTTAATAATTTGAATTAGAACAATGCTGAAAAATATACAATTTTACACGCTAGAGTAGAAGATAAGGACATATAAGGGAATAAACTAACGGTTAATGCTGGTGGAAGTAACATGCCATAATAGTGCCTAAACGGCTCAGGGAAAAGTACCTTTGGCGGGCTGTATGCGGGAAGGAAAGGAATTTGAAATTACCAGGGAGAGGTAATTATGGAAGAAGGAAAAACCTAGAGACCACTTCGCCTGAAGATAGGGCACATTAAGGCAATATTTCTTTCTCCTTTTCAATATCCCGTTGAAATTCTGGGTGTTTTCCGTGGACCAATTTCATGAAGACGGGACCATTAAACGAATCTAAAAAGCTAAGGGATGAAGATATGCCTGATAAGGATAGTGTTGAAATGATTCGTGAGCAAATCAGAAATGTTGGAAATGTTGCCGGAAATTTTTTATCGCGCTCCTTGAAGAAGGGTTTTCCGGAGGAGAGAAAAAGGAACGAGATTTTTCAAATGGCCTGTGGAGCCTAAGATTGGCCTTTTGGATGAAACGGATTCCGGTTTGGATATTGAATGCCTGCGTATTGTAGCCAAGGTAAATTAAATTAAGAGCAAAGGACAACGCATCTTGTTATTACCCATTTACCAAGTTTATGGATATATAGTTCCTGGATTTTGTTCATGTATGATGCACAACGGAAAGATCGTTAATCTGGCACAAGGACCTTAGGCTTTGGAATTGAAGAAAAGGGTAACGATTGGTTGGAACCGGAAACTGTTTTTAAATAAAAGTTGACCAGTTGTTCACTCTCAGTTTGCAAACTGAAAAAAATGAATACTAATTAACTGAATACTTAAAAGATGATTTAAAAGAAAAATAGTTCCTTATTCTTGCATTTGAAAACGGTGTTGGATGTAGATATCCTGTACACGATAATACGCACCGGAGGCCATAAAATTTTGAAGCAAAGGATTTCCTACGAAAAAAGGAGGAGGCCTGAAATATTACATCCCTAATACACTGACAAAAAAATAACGATTATAGCAGTTCTTTCTAAAAAGGAGAGTATGTTGGAATACAGGGATGTAAAAAAATACTTTATACCATGAAATAGACACTTATAAGATTGTCTTTGTGGATGGGTTATAGTTTCTTTTTTTGTTCGGAGACTACTCCATGACGGAGTTGGAATGTATGTCTAATGAGTTCCGCCTTGAACAAACCCATGTACAAGCAAATATAGATGTTATTTTAAAAATAGCTTCTAAGGACGATTCAATTTAACTAACCTTGATACTGCTTTTAGAGGGAAGAGCCATATTTACATTCCCAAGTAAATTCCGAAAAGCCTATAGAAATCGTTCATGTTTCACTGGCAATGAAGCCGCACTATTAATGGCAGCTAGAAATTTTATTAATTGCTGAAGGAAAATGCGGAGATGCAAATTATTGAACGGCCACTCAGAGTTTTAACGCAAATGAAGTGTTAACAATTCGGTTTAAGAGATTTATGCTGCAAGAATTCCTAATGTTGATTATTACAGGTACAGAACGATTTAACAAACTTTGCTTCACATTGATTGACAATACTATATAGATCGAAAGACGGTATGTTGTAAAGGTTCATACGTTTTCTTTTGGAGGGTAAATTACCCGAAACAACCTTAATTTCTATCAAATGGAGAAAGGATAGATTGTCTACATTGAAAGGGGTTACCATTATTGAGGAGAGAAACAACATTATAGACACCATACATTGGGCATCATATACAAGCGCCATGTGAAAGTCATCAGGATTAACAAGGGATTTATGGTGAAAATTTCTCTGGGGTTTTCAACGGGTAAGAATTATATGTAGATAAATTGCTCAAAAACGAAATGCCTTTCAACAGAAAATTAATATTCTAATGAGTGACAAGGTTACCATTATTACAAAACCTCAAATTGGAGATTTTTTGCAGCGACTTCTGTAAAATGCTCCCACGGTTGTACATTGGGCAATTGGACGAGGAGGGCCTATTTTTATCTTCAGTCTAGGGAGCTAATCCAAAAAAAGAAGGCAAGGGCATTGTTAATGTACGCTTTTGCCAATAACGTTTGGAAGTGTCCGAATCCCGAAATTAAAGGTTAGGAGAATCAAAAAACCCAAATTAATTGCAACCAATTGGGCGTTCCGTTTAGGATTTACCTTTAGAAAGTTTCTATTCAAGTTAATTCCAGCATGAATTTTGCCATGATACAAACTGTTTTCGATATTATTTGAGCTACGTAGTTGACTTTCCAATCTTAAATAGGAAAGTTAATGGCTTCCCTTGGGTTGTATCTAGGACAATAGCTGCTACATCCAGACCCCCCAGAGGTTATAGAACGCCATTGCTCGCGCTCTCTCTCTGTACTATAATGGCAAATATCCACAGAGGGGTGCATAGGCTGTCTCAAGAGGAACAAGATGTTTATGAACAGGCACGGCAGAAAAACAAAAGCATTTTAATGCAGCTAAGCCCTCCATGAAATTATTTTTACTTCCGGACACTACTCATGGTATAAATTTAGTAGCAGATGTTTTACCTCTTTTTGAAAAAGGGGGATGGAAAAATTGGTTTTTCCGCATGGAGACCATTCCAACATAGTTCCTTGGCAAATGCCTCTGTGAAGCGACAGGAGCTGTTGTTAAAGTGATTCCAATGAGTGTGGAAGGCTAATTGATTATGGAGAACTACCATAAATACTGGGTCGCACCGCAACCAATTTGGTATTGTGTAACCTGTTTCAAACGCTTGCGTACTATTAATCCAATTAGAGGAAATAATTTTGCTCGCCTATGTTGGTGCTTGCGGTTTAATTGAGGTGCCCAAGCTGCGCACATATAAAGGCGATGTACAGAAATTCAGCGTGGAAGTTTTTTATCGGGAAGTTTCAGCCATAAAATGTGTGGACCTACAGGGTCGGGAATGCTTTATGGAAAGAGGAGCTGGTTAAACAAGTTACCACTTACCAAGGTGGAGGTGAAATTGATGTGCAGGAGTAACTGTGAAAAGACGCTACTTTGCGGATACTTCCGCACAAGTTTGAGAGCCGGCACCCGAATATTCGTGTGGTTGAATTGCCTTGGAAGCTGCTTTGGACTATTGAATAGCTATTGGTTTTGATTGCCATAGCCCAATACGACCGAGCTTTTGGAATTATGCATCCAAGAACTTCTAAGCTATTGAGGGATTAGAATTATTCTACAGGTAATTTTGAAGAAAGACAGCAGTGATTTCTTTTAACATAGAAAGGTCTTCATCCTATGATATTGGGAGTATATTGATACAATTGGGTGTAGCTGTAAGGACCAGGACATCATTGCTGCCCAAACCCATTATGGATTTTTATAAAATTTCCTGGCACCGTAAGGGTCCAGCTTTAGTTTTTATTTAATACCAAGGGAAGAAGTAGAGGTTTTGGTTGGCAAAGTGTTCGCCGGCAAAAACAATGTTGTCTTAACCTCATAGAGTTTAATTTTCATATTTTAAAAATAGCTTTGATTATGCAGAATTACTTATTGTATTTGCATGGGAATTGTTACCGTTTGTAAAGGGGTACAAAAATTAGATATGAGTATAAAGAATGTCAAGAAGAGATCGTTGATGAGTTTTCCATGTTCGAAGATTGGATGCAGCGCTATGAGTATATGATAGAGCTTGGAAAATCCTTGCCAAATGATCAAGGCAGCAGTACAAAACGATGATAAATTATAAGGGATGCCAGAAGTAAGGTTTGGGTACATGCAGAATGGAAGATGATAAATTTGGGTATTTTACGCAGATGAGTGACGCAATATCACAAAAAGGTATCATTGCTATTATTATTAGAGGTCGTTTAGTAATCAAAAACCGAAGGATATATTAGAATCGAGACCCATTTTATTGATGAGATCGGTTTAAAAGAACATTTTATCACCTATAGGGCCAATGTTTGGTTAGTTGATAAAACACATTGAAAAACTGTATGCCGGTGGGGATCAAAAACGCCAATTCAAATTAATTGTGCCGGCCCATTTAAATTTTAATGGGAGACTATGTGCAAAGGCAAATAATAATTCAAAAGAAGAGCGAGAAATAGAAAACTATTAGACACACAGGGATTAGGAGAAAATAATAGTAAGGGTCCTTTAAAAACAGATTTATGACCGAACGATACCTGTGGATATTTATAGAAAATAGGGTTGATTTATGATGTTTATTTGCTCAAGAGGGATGAAAATTCGTTATTTTGATGAGCGTTACTTCACCAACTTGCCTGTGCGCAGTCGGCTCCCTATGGAAGTGGAAGCACAAAGGTGAAGTCTATTGACGACACTTAAAAGGATGTGAGGTAGAAATATACTTTTTGCATTCCAGATCCTGACCAAGGAATTAATGAGTAGAAGAGGCCAAAAACTGGAACTTGGGGGATTGCTGTGTCAGTTAAGACGACTTGAACCTAACTAATAATTCTATTAGGATTTGCCGGTACCTCTTATATAGCAAAAACTTAAAATTGTCTTGAAATTTATAAATCGTGTTACCCAAAGTAAATTGGTGACTTTGAACCTTAGAGGACTTATACCCTAAAGGGAATAGGATACTTAATGGATATTTAAGTATTGTTGTACGGGTTTAATTACTTAGGGAAGGGGAAATTTCGGGCACATTTGGAGAAACATGATTGGGAGTATTACAAGGATCTTATGTGGCATGACCTGCTTTCGGACGCTATTTATTCCAGGGTTGGGCAATATATGCTTATTTCTTACAACTAACCTATGCCCTGAAATTATGATTGGAATTGGAGTGTTGGACTCCTCCCTTTTCAATCCTTTGGGAAAATTTGGATGTTCCGATTGTGGATAAACCGGTGATAATCAAGGCTTGTTCCATAGCCATGTTACCCACCAAACGGCCTATTTATGGGCCACAACCAAAAATTCAGAGGCTGTAGCTAAAAGTTCAGTCATGTACGGGCGAGGCCTGTTCCTCTGACCCTTGTTTAGGCAAAATAAACGGTCATCTCTGCCTTCAATTTATTCAAACATTTTTATTTTTTTTGTTTTACTATAAATAAACACTTTCTATTATGAGGAGAATTATCCTAACAAATGGTCATTTCGTTGGCTTAAACATGTCTGATATCGCGTCGCTTCTCTCCACATCACTGTTGCTCTGTGCTTGTTCGGGAGCTATTGAGTGATTCTCGTCTTATAAAACGGCGGGGTCAACACGATGTCACTTTACCGCAATTCAGCGCTTAGACTTGCTACTTCAGGGCAAACATGTAATCCTCCTACCGGTTGGAAAAGGGAGCTTTGGAAGCTATAGGTGCAGTCTCTTCGGATTTAACAATTGTACGCTAAAGGGGCTCCAATTTAGTGCTGGGCAGATTATCAGGGAATTAGCCAAATGCCTTGCAATCCTTAACCAGCTAAGTATTTTCGAGAGGTGAACTCATTGAATATCATTTGTGTGGGTAAAAATTTGATGATTTATAGGATTATTGCAAAACGATGACGATGAGTTTCCAATCAGCTACGGACGTTTTGGAATATAAATTTCTTTTATGTTGGACAAGTCGCCAGTAATTTGCCTTGGTGGGAGCTATAGGACACTATTATTGATATTTTAAATTGACCCGGGCCTATTTGAGATAATTGGTGCGCTTGGGTGCTAGCTTCGGACGGCCCATTGCTGACTTCTAGCGTGCGCTGGTCATTACCCTTAAAACTTACACTTGTTTCAGTTCTGGTGATAACGCGTTTTTCTGAATCTTGCCTTGCGGTTGCCAAGACTTTTGTGCGATGTTAACCAGGACATTTGTGCAAGGGTTAAGTTTAAAAACAATCTGTCATTTTTGTGTTTTTTTTCGAGCTTTAAAGCGGCGTAATTATTCAACTGACTGGACCAACTGATTCGGTGGCTATACTTATGGAAAGGTATGGCGGTGGGATTTGATCTTCGTGCCTAAGGGGCAACAGAGCAGGAGCATTTAAATTATGCTATGGTTATTTCGATTTTTTGTGGCGTGATCCGAACCTACTTTTGCTTCAGTTGGAACAACGATTTACAGTAACCTATGGCTATTGTGGGACATTAATATTTTCATTTCTAAATTGGGCGCATACCCAACAGGCTAAACAGAAAAGGGCCACCTCATGGAGGGCCTTTTTGCATAGTGTGTTTGGTTCCATAGGGTTTAAAGGGTTTTGTGGAGAATTGAAGATTTTATAACATGATTAACAAGGGGTTTATCTGTTAAAATATTATGGGCAGTTACTCTTATGGGGGAAGATTTTTTAGGGATGGCTTTCACTTTAGGATTTCATTTTTTTTTTTAAAATTTTTTAATCTCCTTTTTTTTTTTCCCCCTTTTTTTTTTTTTTTTTTCTTG
>Ga0163217_1104993_pt1 | contig 13573 bp, 7 predicted proteins | sample SynspAceP_FD_185933 | JGI IMG/M metagenome (GOLD analysis project Ga0163217, IMG submission 185933) | Saline lake microbial communities from Ace Lake in Antarctica - Synechococcus sp. Ace-P (PacBio error correction) | ecosystem: Environmental > Aquatic > Non-marine Saline and Alkaline > Saline ... | reverse complement strand
CTACAGAGTGCCCGGTGAAGTGAAGTTTGTGCTTTCTCAGGTAAATTCAATGCTACAGTTCGAGAAAAGAGGTTTCTGATAATGAAATTAAGCGTGATCGTGAGAAAACTGGCGTAGCATTCGAAAATGATGGATCAGGACATTGAGCTGGGGAAAAAGTGAAAGTTAATTGGCGGGGGCACATTTAAGCATATGAGCGGGAGAAGTGATCGAGCGAGGGAATAAAGATTAACTTTATGATCGAATTCGGGGATTTATCAAGAAACATTTTAATCAGCTTGCTCGAAAAATTTTTGGAAAGTGACGCTTAAAAAAAATAAGAGAAAGGTCAGCAATCGACTGACCTTTCTTTTTTAGATATGTAACACCGCAGGTCTAATCTATTTTTGCTTCGTGGATAAAATACCTAACGATAGCGATTTGAGCTTGGGCTAGATCCGGTCTCCATATTATTGGAACCTAATTCCTTTCAAGATTACAGTTGAAAAGTTAAAAAACATAGTTTCCTTCAGCCAGCCAATATGCTGAATTAAGGACCAAGGTTAAACTAGACCTGCTCGATAATGGGACATAAGCAGGTTATGATTCCGTTCGTTAGTCGGGGTTTTTCCTTCAGAATTGAAGCTTTTAGTTTGTTAGTAATTTGGGACCATCATACAAGACAAACCCCCTTAAAGGTGTTAGATTGGGCTCGGTTCTATGGTTGGGCGAATGCAATTAGTTTCATACTTGGCATTTACATTCAAAATAAATTGCGGATCCTTAGACGTTGAAAGCGGCCTCGTTTTCGGTCCATTTATTTTGGATTCCCTGACTCGGGTTGCTCCGCTCGAAAGCCACTGGATACCGGCGTTTCTCGAAGATTCAAATCTTGCCTTTAATTTTTTAGATGTATATGCGGCTGAAGAATAGAGGTTTAATTTCAAAATTCCATGCGATATTTGTCACATTATCTAGAGTAAGCCAAAAGATGGAGCCTACTCCGAAAGTGAGAATTATGGTTTTCTTGATACCCTTCCTGATAAGAAGCTCTGACCAGTCGAAGGTTCCGGCTAGAAGCATGGAAATAAGATGCTGGTTCGGAATTACTATTCTAGACATATTGATGTTACTGATGAAAATTTATCTCAGGGTGGTGGATTTTGTAAAATTGCACAACTTGCCAATTCGGCTAAAGTTTTCTAATTAGAACTTCGAAAGTTCGGGAATTTAGTCTATTTTCAATCTTGTTTTAGGAGACACTCTTCAAATGCTTTGCAATCTCATCTTCTGTGCTTGTCAGTTCTCGGCAAGACTTCACTATTCGGCAGTTCTTTGACAAGGGGCTGAAGCTTCATCCAGCTTTTCTTTTCCTTCTTCATTCCTGAAGAATCAACTTCCAGTCGATTCATTGCTTCAGCTATAAGTTAACTCAATCATTTTGCTTCGAATTTTAGTGATGGTACTTGTAATTTTTCGGTTGTTGTATGAGTGACTATTTTTGTCCATTTGTGGGAGAATTAACCAACAGGTAATATCATTCACAAGCTCATTCTGGATAAATCCACGATTTAGAGTTGCGACTGGGTAATTGATTAGTAAACTCAGTTTGCGGAGTTTAGGAGTTGCTTCTTTGACTTACGAATGCAGTTTGATATCACCCAAGCTTTCAGGGATTTGAATTTTCGCTACTGTCCAAAGAGGTATATGTGTATTTTCTCAAGAGATTTTTTCCGCAAAAATGATTTGAGCGGAATCTCGTTCGCACTTGCTCTTGGCAAGCTTAGGCTGTATTTGTGATGCTTTTTTGATTTGATTTGGCAAGCCAAATTGATTCAGATTCGTGGACTTCAGCATTTATTAATTGAAGGCGGAGTAGATCGATCCAATCGATGTTAAGGCCAATTTTAAGTTTCCTCAAACTCCTGAAAGCTGCGGCAAACTAAATTCAGCCAACTGCTTATTGAGTTTTACAGCGGGTATGCGCGTGGTTCATCAGCCGTAGTTTTATCTCGTTCATGCCAATTCTGGTAATTACGGAAGCGGAAATTTCCGCCGATTGCGAGTTGCCAAACGGATTCATCAAAAAGCATCTAAGTCAAGTTCGTGCGCCCACTTGATAATATGACCACATTCAAGGTTGGGTTTTTTCCAGGCTCTTCAAAATCCGAATCAAATTGCTATATAATACTAGAAACAGCTTCATTGCTGCATGTGGCTGGGATAAAGTTATGGTAGTATTATAGTTTTCTTGAATTTGATTCGATTTGATTGACAAAAATCCCATAGCCGCCGCATTGGACTGTGCTGATTGCTATTCTTTGGAATTACTGTGGGAGGTATTGATCTTGCATTTAGTCGGTAGAGGCCGTCTTGGGTTAGTGTGTCCAAGGTTTCCTGTCGTAGTCTCGCTCGTTCACCTAGGGAAAAATGAAGGGGTCAAATGTCTTTGACATTGACACTCAAGCATAAAGTGGGTGAAAATTTACTTGCTATGAGCAAGCACTTTATTCATTTTTTAAGTCCGCTCCCTGTTATGATTCAAAATCGTGCAGCGACCGTGCGGTAGTGAATTGCCATAGATTGGCCTTGATGTTGACCTAAGACTTGATTTGCCTTGATTTTTCGACTAAATTCAAATAAGCATGTCCCCTGAGGGAGCAATCTCGTAAATCGAAATTCTCCAATTACCAATTAAATGGTTCAAGATTAGCTTTCAAGCGTGGTCTTGATACCCGATTCAGTGGACAATGGATTTAAGGATTCATACTGCTTAAATTCGATCAATGAAGTTGTTGATATGATCATTTCAGACCTTTTGTGGCTTGAGAAATATGGGAGGCGAACTTGGTCTATTCCAACAGATTCCGAGATGCTTCAATATGGATTTTTACCCAACCGGGGAGTATTTTTTTTTTCCCTCGGTAGATACATTCAAATCGCTGAGTTCTAAAAGTGAAACAAGTAGCCTCTAATTGCTCTTGATCAGTGCCAATGGACTCATTTTCTTGAAAAGTCGCCGGCAGGGCATTTGCCAAGACAGGGAAATTATACCTGAGCCTCCAATACTTTCATGGCTTTTGGTTCATAGATCTCTCCAGAAAACCATTAGAAAATCTTTGGCATTTCCTGCGAGAAATGCGATGCACTTTGCTCGTTACAAGCTGGTTCCTTCTTCAAAAATGTTTGATGTGCGCAGGTGTCAAAAGTCGTCCCAGGTTCATATTCGAAAACCCCCGGGCAGGTCCCGCCCCGGAATGTTATAGGCGATCAACTGGACTGACGCTGTCGGCTATGAGCCAGATAATGGGCGATGATTCAGCCTGCGAGGCCTTATTGTAATAGGGTCGGGAAGTATGGTGAGGACACCATTAAAATCTTACGGTACTTAATTTTCTTCAATGACCGCCTGAAGTATTGTGGGCGCTCCGATCCCAAGCATGATAGACTCGGCTGATGAATAACGAATACAAGCGTTCAAGTAACTGATTTTTTCTCGGAACCAGTCAAAGTTGCCGGTCTGCGGTGGTCCGAGAACTACCAAGTAATCTTACCCCTCCTGAAGATCACGTGATAATTTAGGTTTGAGTCCGCAAAGATCAAGGGATTAATCTTCATGAAAAGGAGTGACCCAAAGCCACGCCAGGTGCCTTTAAATGATTATAACGTAAGGTTGGGAGGTTAAAAAGATAATGGGATGGAGATTGACGCTCTGATTTAAAAAAAAATAGGTTTGGAATTGTAAGGCTGTAAGGGCGAATAATGCATCGCCCCCACGGATTATTCTGGTTACAATGATTTTAGGTATATTATCTTGCAATGTTTTTTTTAGGATGATTAACACAACAATTTTATCAATACTGAAATACAATCTAATTTCATCACCGTCGCTCTTTAGACTACAGGGAGATGATTTTCTCAAAAAGGGCTTTATTCATTAACTATTTGCAGTAAAATAGATAGCATTTCTTTGGGGAATAGTGAAAAGCTCAAGCGGATGCAAAGATGATTTTAACAGCTTTTCGGGGCAAGTTGTTGAATTGTGGTTTGTAAAGTTCCAGCTCATTTCCCGAATTGTAAAGGGCTTTACGAGTTATGTTATTGCCAAATCATTGATCCATGTGTATAATCGAGATTATAGCACAATCCACGCTTCATATCAAACAAAAGAGAAATTATCCGTAAATTATTGTGATCTCCTTCGATGACTAATTGGCTCGGTTTACGAAGTTTTTCAGATCGGGTAACAAATGGCATCGACAAAGTACCGATATTCTGAGGACGTTTGGCAAGGCGTAGTTTCCACGACATTTATTCGAGATGGAAAGCTTAATTAATATTCCAATTATATCAAAACATCCGAATTCATGGAATTTGAGGACCATTTTTAACGATAACAGGATGTGAAGGACGAGTAAAGGCGATAATCACTTTCGCCCCTACCAAAACCGCTACTATTTTTCAAAAATTCCTCCTCGAAATTATCTGCACGCAAGTTTGATCGCTTTTTCCTTTTTGCTTGGCCCAGTCCTTCACCTTCGATAATGGAAATCAAGATTTTTGGAAACAGTACGGAGTATTGGCCCACATGAGATTGTACCAAAATCTTACGATCTGTCCCGCTTGAAATTGATCAGTTTCCATTGCCAATATCTTTTTTCTGCAAGTTGGGACTTCCAAAACTGCTGCTTGGATTCATCCAACACAAATGCAAGCCATGAGCTTTTAACCTGTTCTATAAGCTTTTGATTGGCTTCTTGCAAAAAAAATCATGGATGCCGTTACCAAAAAGTTTTCGCTAGCCATTGATTTCGAGCAATTCTTCTGAAGATAGCACGGGCAAGGCTTTCAATAGTCCCAATGCTTGCAAGAGCTCGCTGTGTTATTTACCGATGATTTCTAATTCCCAATTCCCAAAAGACACTTTTCAAAGGTTGGCTTTTGGAATTGATAAATGCCTTCATCATATTTTAATGACTCCATCGTGAAATGTATTTGCTTAGTTTTTATTGGATTCGTTCTTCGGAGTTCATCTTGATAGATCTAGATTAAAGCTGAAGCAATAATCTGAAATTGTACCCTTCAGTTTTGCTGGCTGCAAGAATTTCTGAAAACTCCCATCTTCTTCCAAGGGCAGAATCTCAAGACTACCCTGCACAGGACATATCCTCAATTTTGGAAAAAGTGAGTGATCTTTTAAGTGAATTGATCATAAATTCTACCATACGTATTAGCAAGGGACTTTTTCTTCCAACTCGGATCTGTCTTTGAAATGCTTTTAAGTCATCGAAGGGCGTAAAGCAAGCACTTTCGATTGAACTTGGATTTGCTTTGAGGAAAGCCCTCAGTCAAAGCAATAGTGTTTTTCTATTTTGATATTACAGCAGTCCATACGATTCAAGCTTCTATTGATCATGGGGACATTTCCAAACCCAAGGAAGCTCTTCTTTTTTGGATTCAGAATCATAAAGGTCTGTGGATCTTATAAACGACGCAGTCCTGAATCGATCCAGGCCGGATTCGCTCCGTCCCCAAGATCAAATCATCGCTCTTTTTGGAGCAAATGCTCAATATCTTGCGCCATACCTTTGAGAGGGCATTATCAGTAGTTGTTTGAGACAGTAATGTTTTGCCTCACTTTCCTTGTCGCTCCGATTCAGTCCACATTATGGAACGTGTGATGTAAACACGGGGTTTTGTTATGATTTCCGGAAGTGGCCTATTTACTCGGTTGATTTTTTTTGGGATGATTTCACCTCCTTTTTCTACATAGACCAAAATACTGCAGGGAGTCTAAACGCTCTTTTTCTTTTGGTTATAAGGAAGCTCGCTTAGGTAGTTCCAGCGAAGACTGAACGGACGCAAAGTTGCGAAGGTGTGATCGCTCAGTCCGCCCCAATTGTGTAAGTGATCGATAGCAATTCAGTCATCTTGCAAATTTTTCGGGGGGCTTTATATTATAGGCAATAGCCCAGCGAAGGGGTTTTTTGCTGTGAACCCAATTCTCGCGTGGGCATAGCTTTATTTTACTTCAAGACCACGCCATCGGTATTTCCAAGGGAAGTGTAAACGTTTTTTACGCAAGTCTTCGATGTATATGGACCACTCTGATGGAAATTCGTTTTTCGGTAAGTGGGGATACATTTGAAGCCCATGTTTCAATTTGAGAATAGCATCCTCGTGGGTCTGACTTATCTACACCTAGTAATTGGGTAGGAATTAGCAAGTTTAATTCGCTGGCACGACTGCAGAATTCCTGCATTTTCAATGTTCCCGAGAGCAGGGCATTTCTAGGGTTTGCGAGCAAAGATCCCATTTTCTTCGCGTAGTGATTGATTTTTTTGAAACTGCGCATTGTGTAAAAATAATCCCCTCGACTCAAAGAATTATCGGGAACCCCTTCCCCTTTGATAGTAGAGGAAATGTTTCGCGAATCGTTTTTTACATTTCAGTGATGTACCTTTGTAGCCCATCACTGGGTTCCGCGCGAGCCAAATTTCCATTTTCATAGACTAGACTGAATGGCGCACATCAAATTTTCATTTCGCAGGAAACTATTCTAGTTCAGTTCTCCAAAGCCCTTCCACTCGCTCATCAAAAGGAACAATTCTCAATGGCTATAGTGTTTCAGGGGAAAGCATTTTTGTGGAATGTCGACGTTGAAAATTCCTTGGTAATCGGTACCGCCGAACTCGCTGACTTTGTGCTATCTGAATGGAATATAAATTGGAAAAACTGGATTTTCCAGATGGATCAATATGCTTCTAAAGCTGATCAGAATATCATACAGATATTTCCGGACTTACTTTCCTGATATAGAGGAATTTGTCTATGTGATTTGATCGGAGAGATGGGTGATTACGGAGTTCAGCTTCTTGCTTGAGATCATGTGTATTCTGGAAACATTCGGCATGGTAAAATAGGGATTCGATGGGGAAGGAGCAATGGTTTTTGGTCTTGGAAAATTTTTATTTAACCCGCAAAGGACGAGAAGAAAAAAAAAGTAAAATGGTTTGGATTAATGAAAAACCATATAGATTTGGTTGTATTGTGTTCCAATGCGAAATTGGGGTTTTCACGTAAAGCGGTTTGTTTTTTTACCGCAAAAGGAAGGCAAAGCAAATGAAAGGTTTTGATTCTGGTTTTAGAACTATTTGGCAGTATCATGGAAGGTTTTTTTTACCGCTAAGGATTCGTCTGGACTTAAATATTTTTTAAGCAGTTATTCTTTCCACTCTTCAATTCGGATATCAAAGTCCATCTTTGTGGTTCCTAGTACTTTTTATCTTGGGAAGAGTTTGGATGGTTGGGATTTATGAGATGAGTTGATTCTTCGGCATATTACTACTGGACCCTCAAAAACCGCAGATTCGTTGGATAAGTTTCAAAAGTCGTTTCGATTGTTTGAGTGGCTAAACCGATGGTTGGTTCAGCCTTCTGGTAGTCCTCTAGTTCACTCGTTGGATGTAAGTTCGTCTGGATCTCAATTCACATAAAACCGATCGGTCTGGTAAATCTCGCTCAGGTCTAAATGAAACAGAACCTTCCAAAGTTGCAACGCTATTGTTTCTGCAGTATATGCCATTCGGGTTATTAAAAACTGTTCCAGCGATACCCTTCAGTTCCTTTGAGGCTCCAGTACGCAGCAAAGGTAGTTTTCAGATACTTTTCTCTTTCAATCCATAAAAACTATCATCAGGCCGGTTTACCAAACTTCCACGATTGAGACTGAAATTTAACTTCGTTGATTCCAGTGATCGTGTCTAGAATGGTTTCGTGAGAATTTTCCTCCGATAGAGTAAGTTAGGCTTTCTTCAGCCAACGCGAAATTTTTCTTTCCTCATTATTAAAGACCTCCAGTCCATAATCAGATCAATTCGTTGATAAATAAGTAAGACTCACTTGTCTCTGCTATCCAATAATAAATGTTCGCTTTTTTACTTATTTAAGTCGTCTGAGGAATACCTATTGATTGCTAAACAAGTTTTTACAGGATTATTTAAGCGTTGCTTTACTGCTCAAATAACTGTCGAAGGATGCCAGCTCTGGGATCACATCCACCGCTCTAGTTTGCTACTCCAAATGAGTTTCTTGCCCAGCGATATGGAGGACTAGACCTCATTTGGAAGATTTGCCTGCAGCAATTTGGATGCTTTTTTTAGTGTGAAAAATTTTTATTTTTCCCATGGCGCAACTTTTTGCTTTAAAATATAAGCAATATGTTAGCTATAAATTGAAGATTGCTGAAAAATTAAATACTTTGTTTTCACGTGTTTGTCGATTAGGTTGATCCGCAAAGCTGCATGGTATGCTGAATTGTGGCCTTTTGACTTAGTTCGATTCGCTCAGCGCGAGGGGAATTTGGTCTTATTAAGGTTGCGGAGAGGTATCGTTTATCTCTCGATTTTTAGGTTTCCTACGCCCCAAAATTTCTACTAATGAAGACGGTTTCAGAGTAAAGCGGAGGAGAAATATTTCTTAGTATTTTTATATTTGACAAGTCCATTGAAGCTAATTCACATAATTTTTCCCCCGATTTTTTTTGGTTATGAAGCCATTTTATCAAATCAATTATCGTGTTCTAAATAACATATTTTATAATGTGTACTTACATATTAAAAAATATGATTACGCCAATGATGCAGTGACCTCTTTTTTCTTTACTTAACTGGCAAGGAAGACCCGCAAGGCAGATGGCAGACCCGCCAAGGCGGGGCAGGCCGATGACGGATGACCGAAGTAGCGGTAAGCTATGTGTTTCACATAATTATTAAGTCGCTTTTTGCCTTTTCTGGTTGACATTGCGGAGTATATAATTAAAAAAAAATTCTGGGAGCATTTATATCCTTTTCGCATCAAGTTCTTTTCTCAAGTAGTAGGTAGAAAAGAGAGTTATATGGAGGGGTTTGAAAACGCGTTTTAGGATTGACCTCGATCCTTGTCGGGAAGAATTAAAAGTTGTGTGTCGGTTTCGCCGTAGCGAGAAACGTATTTTCATGCAAAATCCTCGATTATTCTTAAACTTTTGCCTTACCTTTCCCCTAATGCTCCATGATTAAGGAAGAAAACCAGTAATTGAGCGTAGTATTTTTGGAGTCGGCCTTCTCTCTTTTTTTGGAGAAAAGGATATCGGACATACTTACCATGGATGATATTGCGAATTACTTTCGATGAGCAAAAAGACGCTTCTATAATAATAATATCCGGAAAGCGTTGAATTACTTCGCTCCTTCGAATTGCTTTTAAACAAGTTGAATTGCAAGGTGGAGGCAATTTTGGAAAATAAGTACATTTGCCCATGTTCGTTCAAGCTTAAGTCACACTCACTGTAGTCGCCACTCATCTTGACCTATAATCCAGAATTCTTGAAGATTTGCGGGAATATGACTCGATTTATTGGGAGGATCTTCGGGTGTCTACATCAATGAATCGGCCTATAGCAGGTTTCAAAAACTGATAGTCAGGGTAGGACCAAGGACTGTGTAAATCCTCGAATATGTGAGCGTGATGGTGATGGCTCTTATGCTGCGGCGGATACAATCCCTTTTGGAATCCGAAATTCATTAGCAGTTTCAGAGGAACATTGTACCAAAGATGAAATTGAAGTCCTTCACAGATCTGTGATCAGGCGATCACAATATAATTTTAATGGTATTCCTGGACTGAAGAAAGAAGCTAGAAGCGAAATTTGTCAATGCCTGAAACTCCTTTGGTGATTTTCCTATCTTTGCGACTATTCCGATACTACGACTTCCTTGTCGTCATTTTTCTGAGAACGATTGGATCATTAATAAACTATGCGTTCTAACCCAAATTTTTAAAACGTTACACCGTTCACTCCGCCTTCCTTTATGCAAAATGGACCACTCATATTGTTCATTTGGCAGGGTGTTTACATTCTTCAGATAGTTATGTTCGATACTTGCGTAGCAGAGGAGAGATGTTGCTTACGTATGCGGATCTGATGAGCATGGCGTAGCGATTACCATTCAGCAAAAAAGAGAATAAAAAACTCTTAGGAATCGTGGGGATCGATACACGAGATGATGAAGGCAGTTTTGGCGGGAATCGGAATCAGTTTCCGATTCATTATTCTCGCACTTCTGCAGAATTTCACATGAGATGCCAAGAACTTTTCAAGAATTTTGTTAATGATAAGGGAGAGTTTTTGAACAAGCACTGAGCAATCTTATGATGGGAAGCCAACCAATTTTTAGCTGATCGATTACATCGAGGGCACTTGCCAAATGTGGGAATGAACATCATCGGAGATCAATGTGAGGCGATGCGCACTCATTGAGCCACAGAAAATTCAATCCTTAAAATCAAATTGAGCGGGTCGAACCGGTATGAAAGAGACTAAGCACTGGTTTCTTGATTGGGTAAATACACCGATTTTTTGAACAAAAGTGGATCTTGGAGGAGCATGCGTATGATTGGAAAAAAACAAACTGTATCGGACAGTGTAGATCTTTGTTGGAGGCCGGCGATGGACTACAAGCGAGATCGATGGACTGCGCAGGACTGGGGAATTCCGTGTTCCAGTCGATGGTGCCGAGGTAAAAGTACTTAGCGTGTGTTTGATGCCACGATATGGTTAATCTCTTCTACAAAAGAATGCCGGAGCATAGAAAAAAAGGGAATCGATTGGACCGTATTGGAAAGACAAGGATACCAAATTGGTACACTTTATCGGAAAGATACATTGTATTTCACTGCATATATTTTCCGTGCTATCCATTTAAAGACTCATGGCGAATTTATTCTTACTGAGAATGTGACCGGCAAATGAGTTTTTGAATTTGGAAGGAGATAAAATTTTCACTCACGAAATTGGGGCTGGTTGTGGCTTCATGAGTACTCGAAGAATTCCCAGGTCAACAAGATTGTGCTTCGTATGTCTGACGCAATCTCCGGAAACAAAGACAATGATGGTACATGGAAAGATTCAAACGCGTAACAATTTCCAGAAATCGTTGCGGATTAATGGAATTGCGTTTTAATCGCGCAAGTAGTGTTAACCCATAAGTATTTTAAGGAGATGGTTCCATTGAAAGTGCACTGATACCCATGACCAAGAAGTGATTGCTCAAGTTGAGGCCTTCCTGAGAAATTGCAGCATTCAATTGAGCGCTATCGATTCCGAGAAGCATTGGGATTATGATGGATCTCGCTCGATTGGGCAAAAATATCTGGCAGAAAACTGAGCTTGGAAAGTAATCAAAACAGTTCAACAGCGTACTTGCGACTATTCCTTAAATGTCGTTTGATATCGCAGGCAAAAACTTGCGATTTGATTTCAGAAGCCTTTTACCATTTTCATGATGCCAAATTTGGTGTCTTTATTTGAGTTTGGAAACATATCAAATGGGATGATTGCACGGTTCTGGTGATTTACTCAAGGGAGGAAAGCGCTGGGTGAAATGGGGATGTATATATTGATAAGATCAAGACGAAGCTGTAGAGAAAAAGTTTCAAAAACTATTAGGATGCCAAGACAGAAAATGAATTGAAGTGAAATGTAACGTTCCGGTGATGAAAGACTAAATCACGTATGATGATTTTGCAAAATTAAGATATGGTGTGGTGACCGTTTTGAAGCGGAGGGAATGGCCGAAAGTCAAAAGCTTAATCAAGCTAAAAGTCGTCTGGACTGGGTATTCGTACGGGTTATTGAGTGGGGTAGCAGAGCATTCGAAACCGAATTTACTGATCGGTAAGCAAGTGCGATGCTAATAACCTTTTGCGCAAGAAAGATGATGGGAATCGATTCGGAGGGAATAGATTCTTGATGGCAGAAGACAAAGACGAGTTAAGTTGAATTTGCTTCAGCCGCATTGAAGGAACTGCGAGTGGATCGACGATGTCTTAATTTGTAGCAATCCGATTGATTGATGTGACCTAACTTCGATCAGACAAAATTTGGAAACCTATAGGAGGAATTTCAGCAGTTTTTTAGTTATATTCAAATAAAAATCTAAAATATAGTGAAAAAATCTTTTACAATCATTTTTTGTTTTCTTGTGATCACCCTGGTTTTAGTAATTTGAAACTAATAATGTTTAAAATTGAGCTTCATCAATAACATATCGATCGGAGATATGCATTATACCCAGACATTTTTTTAATCTAGGGAAGCAAGGATTTGTTTTACCGCTGCAGAGCCATGATCATGTTTTCCAAATACCTAATAGTAAACTTTACCAATCCCATTTTAGAAGATCTTGATGGGGGATTTTAAAGATCAAAAGTTGATTGGATAGTAGAGGATGTGACTGATCATGGTATATCGGGCAAATTTTTCACTCAGAAGAAGTCGTGTGGGAGATCCATTTACTAATCATAGTTGTTTTGGGAAATTGATGAGTCTGTTTACTTGATTATTGGGTATTTGTCCTTGCTGACCACCGCAGGAATTATTGAAGTCAATAAAAAGGTCTATATTTTCGAGTGGTCTATGAAATTCTAGATCTTTTAAAGACTGATCTATACCAAATCTTGCCCCCATAAAACAAAATAACCAGCTGATTGCAAATCAGGAACTGAGATAAGAATCATGTCTTTTAATTGTGTACGGATAGATGGGCTATAAAATCAATGCAAGGCGCTATCTTGATCATCCCCTTTCGTGTTTTGATTGGATATTTGAATCACAAAGCTGAAGGAATCGATCTTATGCGATTTTCGGTCAGCATACGGGTTTCACTTCCAATCGTTGTATCACGCAAAAACAATTACTTTCGATCCGGGAGAAGCTTTGCTTTTATCGCCATAGCCATCCGTCTGATTCTCAAGGACTGTTACACCCCTGGCTAAATCATGCGAAAGTCCATGGATTTGATATCTTCTGCCAAAAGGAGACATGATTCATCACCACCAAAGTGTATTTTCCACTTCCATATTGATGAAAGTCCACGGTTTTCGAAGCTGGAAAAATGAGGTGAGGAGCGAATACATGGCAGTTTCCAGGATTCACAAAAAATGCAAGCCACAATAAATAGGATACAATTGAATTACGGATGAATAAAAGTCCACCAACAGTCAAGCTGGACTTTCTGGTTACAGGAAAATCGCTAGGGACTTCTGTCCGGTCAATTAACCGCTCCACCTGCTTTGATGGCAAAGTCCCATTCCCTGCCTTAAGAAAAAACCGCCAAAAAGGCTATGTGTTTAGTTGTCAGGCAGTAATGGTTGGGGGATTCGATTTTAAAAGTGACCAGTAAGCGGCCCAAGCCAAAAAAATTGGCAAGTAGTACGTCTCTTGATCGGCGAAGGTCAAAAGAAAATTGCTTTGCACAGAAAGATAATTGGGAAAGATTTGACAAGAATTGAATCAATACGGAAAAGATTTATCTGGGGTCAGGAGTTGCCAGTAGTTTAAGGAAAATTCCCATTTGCAACCGCCGTCAAAAAAACAAGCCATTTAAAGGTAGCAAAAAAAAAAAACCCTTCAGGACAACCAACTCCGCCATCACCCACCGATTTCAGGGATAAAATAAAGGAAATCTTTGGATTTGTGTCTTCAGGGACGGTTCCACCTCGCTTGGAACCCCAAAAAAAAATTTCTCTCTTTTTTCCTTTTTGTTGGGGGTTG
>Ga0163217_1097265_pt1 | contig 13573 bp, 17 predicted proteins | sample SynspAceP_FD_185933 | JGI IMG/M metagenome (GOLD analysis project Ga0163217, IMG submission 185933) | Saline lake microbial communities from Ace Lake in Antarctica - Synechococcus sp. Ace-P (PacBio error correction) | ecosystem: Environmental > Aquatic > Non-marine Saline and Alkaline > Saline ... | reverse complement strand
GGGGCATTCAGATGCACGTGCCTTGCAGCGGACCGGATTCGGGGACCCGTCACCGAACCGCGCTGGTTACCGGACCCCATCGCTGTTCGTTCGTTTTCGATTTGCTTGCGATGCAACGGCGCGATTCCTGGCAAGCGATTGGGCCGTCGCCCATTCCAATTCATTGGCTCGGTTGCCGATGAGGCACCGACCAAACCCTTCTTGCAAACAATGAGACAACTGTTGCTGTTTTCGCGTCAAAACCGATGATCGTCAACCGTCTGCGCTGCCTTCTTTGACGATCGGTGAACGTGTCATTTCTTTTCCGCAGTCAATTCGGGGCAACCAACGACCCGCCGAAACGGTTTTGCGTCGGCGAAGCTGTTCGATCACCAAATCGTAGTGATTTCGCAGCGACCTCAATCGTGGTCTCGCGCATTCTTTTTCGCTGGAACAATCGCGGATGGCCTTGTGAATCGCAGGCACCAAGTTTCTCGTCTTCGAAATAGCGAGTGGTACTCCGTTGTGTACCCGAGCGATCGCGACTCGCATCGCAATTCAACGTCTTGCAAATTGTTGTCTTTCGTCGCCAGGAAACGAAGTCGCTTGCTTTGCCATGTCATTGTAACAATCTTAACAGTTTGCGACCGGCCCCGTCCTTTACTCCAACCGCTCTTTGCCGCAGACATTGAATCAACGGCTTTTCGCACAGCCGAGGGAGGAGCCGCGACTGGCGTACTCCAGGATCCACGCCATGCGTTCTTGGCGAATCAACATTGACGTCGCTTGCAGCGCACGTGCTCCGATTCATGGGCTGTTCCAACCAGACCGACAACGCGTCCCAAAGGTTTTGCCTTCCATGGGCTGGATCGGTTCGCCGTAAGATCGGCAAACCCGTTGGCAACGATTTTCAGCGTTACAGGTGCCGCGCGCAGGCTTCACTCGACGTTCGCGGCATCGCCGTGATCGATAAACGGCACGAAAACGGTGTAGGTTTTCAAGCGCCAAAAAAAACCCAGATTGGCTTTGGCGAAGCGTTTCGCAGTGCCATCAAACGGGAGAATGGCAAGCGGGTCGGGGATTGGCGGTCGAAACAGAGGCGCCCAAACATAGGACGCCGAATCACAGCTGCTTCCAAGGGCGTTCAGTTCCGGCTCGTTTTTAGACAGGGATTTCAATTTGATTCGCATCGACGGCTTGGCATTGAAACGCTTGCCCCCTTGGCGACAACCGGCGGCCCGGCGTTGAACGGCGAGTCAGTCTGTTGGACATCTTGCTGACCACTTTGAAACGCCAAATCGGACGACTTTGAATTCACTCTGAGCCATCCAAAAAAGCAACCGCGAAAAAAAATCTGCAGTCCAACGGTTTTTTCAATGGGTCGGTCACCAGACTTGGGACGATGCCCTTTGCTGCGCCCTGCGGCCCAACGACCCACGCAGGCACCCGATCCACCGGGCCAACAGTTTGCGAAACAACCCGGTAGACTTCGCGGTCGTAAACTTGCCAATAAACTCCGCGAGCGGTTCCAATGCTTTCGCGATTTCCATGGCGATATGAACTTCGCTCGCCAAGAGGCATCGAGCAGCGGATGATCTGACCGGTTGACTCGGACCATTTGTAAAATTTGCGTCGGTCGCCGCGGCGTTTCAGTTTCGCCTCGGCGGATCCCTTCTGACCCGTCGTTTCGGTCCAAGAAAAATCTCGTGCATTCGGCCGGCGGCAGCCATCGCGTAGGTCGCCGAATCAAAGGGTCGAGCACAACCGAGGTTTCTTGAAATTCGGTTCGGACGCTGTTGACCCATGTGGCCTTGGAAGCCTCCCGAAGGCCTCCATGTTCCCCTTGTAAAAAACGCGATCCGCAATGTCCGCCGACCTCGTCCGTCACGAACGACACCTGACTTGTTGGCGTTTCGCATTCTCGGAACGTTCGGCAATGGATTCCAGTCGTCCCTGTCGAACCGTATCCGGGTGATCCGATCTCGCAGCGTCTGGTTGCCGAGAATTTCTTACGAGTTCCGATGGCGAATGGAAAACCCTCCCTGCCGAAGGCAATGGCAAATTCGTTCCAGCACGTTCGCCGTGGACTAACTTCGCAGGCGTTTCCAAGCCTTGGTCGCTAGCAAGCTCAGCGAATTTGCTCACCGTGCCGCGTTCCCAAGTTCACTCAGCGGCACCGATTCGCGGCCAAGGGCGAGAAGTTGGCAGATCCCACCTTTTTGCAAACGGTTCGAGCTTTGCGTAAGTCTTTGATTCTTGGTTTTTTTGTTCATGGTTGGAATCCGTTCGGGTGTAACGGGTTGGAATCCAGACTAATGTAAGGTTCGGGCCAAGATAAGGCCCCTGTTGATGCCCATCTGACCGTTCCCTGACTTCTCACGCGTTTCATGGACGCTTGTGCCCGTTCATGCTCCTCGTGTTTTCAGCAAATAAAATGGGTTCGAGTCCGATTCCCCCAATGCCTCAACTCGAACCGGTCATGCCGATTTCGTGTATGGCGGGCCACCGCATGTCGGCCGATTCGTGTGGATTTTGTTCGGGCGACTCGGGGGGGGGGAAAGAACCGTCCGCGTCGAGGTTTGCATCAATCGAGGGTAGATCGAAAACGATTTCGTCCCACGACGAGTTCGCGAACCTCCGGGAACCGACACCCAACTGGCATCGACTGCGAGCAGTTCGCACTCCATCGCCGCAGCGAATCGCGGACACGCGGCGATTTGACGACGACGGAGTCGGCTTTCTGCGTTCCCGGTCAGATGAAACTCGTCCTCGTCAGCGGCGACTTCGAGCGACGTTGTTTCATCAGTCGGCGAACTTCTTCGGTGACGACATTGACCACGAATTGACCGTTGACACGGATGTTGGCCGAGCTTGTCCCTTGGCCGTGCCGTCGGAACGATTGGCGGCAGAACATCAACGGCGGGCGGTTCGCCGCCGACCGCCGTTGAAAAAACATACGGTGGCGAGATGACACGCCGCTCGAATCCGAAGCGTGGAAACCCACGCGATCGACGCGGCGTGATCTCATCGCCGTCATGGCTTTCGTACAGCCGACGGACTGAAACAGAATCGGGGCGAAATTTCAAGGAGGCTTCCTGACAAAAGGCAACGATAAGAACCGCCCCGCATTATAAAACAGGTTATCAAACCATCGAAGCAACCCGGTGCTGTCGCCCATTCGGCACTCGGCAGGCGTGCCCAGCAGCGAGCACTCGAGGAGGAACAAATTCGCCATCGGTTGTTGTCGCGATACCGGCACGGTTCGCCGTATCGATCCGCCCGCCCGCACCCCCGGCCAATACGATCGGGCAGTTCGTGGTGAGTGTGCCGGTTGCCGTCTCCCAAACCCACTGCCGTAGAGATCATGGGATTGCGAGCAGACTGCCGTTGGCGCGCTATGTTGTCGGGTTTTTGAGAAATAAACCCAACTGCTTCAACGAGGTAGTGATCGAATCTTTGCGAAGCTTCCGCCACGCTGCCTTCGTTGTGCCTGATGGTTGGCTGAGACCGTTGGAGCATCGTTGACTTCATTTCACGGTACGACGATACGCCGGCGGTTTGTACGACATTAGCGTTGGAAAACGCGAGAGGTCGTGTCAGTTTGAAAACGACCACCTCCAGATCCGACATCAAAACCGGGGCGGTGTTCGCGGAATACCTCGACGGCGTCCGAACGGCACGTTGAGATCGGGCATCGAGCGCGATTTCTCATCTCGCTTTGGCGTTCGATGCGTTTCTCGATTTCACGCACCACTCGTGTAAATACTCATCGGCTTCCGCTTGTCCGTCTCACGACTGTTTCACATCAATTTTTTCGGCATCGTTGGACAATGTCGAGAATTGCTGGGCGGACGCCCGTTGCTCCCGCTGCGCCGACGCGTCGCCGCTTTTTTTGCCCCGAACATGCGTTCGAACGCAGACGCGGGATCGTCTCCTTGGGGCAGCGGTTGCGTTTTCGTTTTTTCCAGAATGTTCGACGAGTTACGCACAGCTATAGCGCATCGCAAAACTACCTGCTTTACGACTGCCTTCGAGCCCGAGTTCTGAGCGAGGGCAGTGTGGTCTTTCCCACCAGGGCGGTCGCGGCGCTTGGTCGACCGGAGAATGCCCAAACGAATGTGCTACTCGTCTTCACCGGCGGGCCGCATCAGGAAACTGGTGGCGAACCACCACGAAGCATGGTCCCCGGCACCTCTTTACGCCGCCCGACGGTTGTCGAGAACGAGGTTCTCGTCAGGTTGAGTTTCGATTTTGACGCCGAGTGGCGCCAACGTCGGGCTGATTCCCAAATCCTCGACTCGAAACCGCGGGCGTGTCACCGGCGGATTCGAGTTCGGCCATTTGTCATTACGAGTTTGTCCCTGAACGAGCGGTTCGACCATTCCGGTTGGGATCACCCCGTTGGGAACGAAAAATGCAGGCCATTGAAGCTGGTGTTCCACCGTCGCTGGACGAGTTGGTGATGCGAATTGCGCTGCTCGCCGCCCCCGGTACCATCGATTCCAAAAGTGCGGTAACCGAGCGACATGCCCGCGGACGCAACATCGTTCGTCCGTAGGCAATTGGTCGTTCACTTGCGACGCAAAGCCGGAATTGCTGTTTTCGACTCATCGTCGGCCTGGGGTAGGAGAGTGGCGGATTCGAAGCGGAGTTTCGCCCCCCTCCCGCTTGCGAGAGGGGGGCGGTTGCGCCGGGCTGCAAAAAGTGGAAAGGGTGCTATTTAGAGGTAATTCGGCTTGGTGGTTCAAAAAACGGTGACTCTGAATGACCTTGTTTAACAGATCTCGAACCCGAAGCGTTTTTTCGTTTGTTCCAAAGATGGATTCGACGAAAACAACGGTCCACTCGGTCGCAATTCGCGACCGATCGCGAACGTCAACACGCGACGCACGGCGGTTTCGCAAGCCCGCGGGCTTCGGTCTTCGCGAAGCAAGGACGCGAGTTTGTTGTGCACTTCAAAATTGACGGCCGCGGGAAGTTCGCCTGTTCGCAATCGCCGCGGGCCGGGTCCTTCGGGCGATCGCAAGCGACCGAGAATGATCGTTATCTTCCACCCGAAACGAAGCGCGTCCATCACCGGTGACACGAACGCGCAACCGGGTTCGGCGCGTGGCATCTCGAGTTGCTCCCCGGAAGCGTTCGCGTCCGCTTCGCATCTTCACCTCTTTCCAAACCGGGGAACGCCCGGCGGTGCCTCCGGCGGCGTGTGCCGAGTATGTTTTCCAAAATCCATTTACCGCGGAGCACCGGCGAATTCCGAGTGGGTAAATCGTCAACATCAAACACCCGGGCGTGACCCAAAATGCCTTTGCCGGCCCTTGTCACCGATCGCAACAGGAGCGGGACACGCCCGCGTTTTCTCGAATTTCTGGTCGGGTAATCCGCGACCGTACCACGCCGCGAGGTCGCGGCTGATGTAGTCGTTTTCGACGTTCAAAAATTCCGTGATCGGGCGGTTTTCCCGTAACAGGTGGCACGGAAACAATTTGCTCGGTCTCGGCCGATAACATGCTCGGTGTCAGATTTCGATTCCGACGGACTTCGGGTCGTTGCCGCCGCCGGCAAATTCATCGAGTTTTGCCGAGACTGCAAACTTCCCAACCCGAACCACTGGCGAAGAGCGAAACTGAGTCCCAAAGCGATTCGGAGTTTTGCGTCGACAACATCCGCTGCTGACATGACCCATCCGCTTTCTTCGTGTCTCGCAAAATCGTCCTTTGCGGGCCGCGTCGAGTAATGATCGTCCGGCAACTGCTCCATAGAAAAAACGACAAACGCGAGGCGAGGCTGACTTGAGGACAACGCGATCGGTTTCGCCGGCTTTTCCGGCCAATTTCCGTTCTTCGCTGTTTCGGGAACCTCGATCCGGAACAGGAATCGCGGCGAAACGAAAGCACTGCGAAAATCGCAAAACCCCGCATCGCTTCGTTAGTACGAATCACCTCGCTCGGTCATTTGTTCGACAGTTTGACGTAGGGAGCGACGCTCCTCATTCGGTGAGCTCGGGAGCGGAACGCCGCCGCATCAATTTCTCAAGACTCCTCCCTGGCGGGTTTCGCGACGTCCCGGTATCGCTCTTTGCGTTGTTCCGTGGAAATCCGTTGCAGCAGTTCGATTGGCCCCGGCGCAGATCCTTTCGTGTCCACGAAACGCGGCCTTGTCACCACCACTGCGGAACCGCATGGGGAAACCTTTCGTTATCAATTCTTTATCCGGAGGTTACAAATCGTCCCTTGGGCAAACGTGTTTGCTCCAAGATTGCTCGTTTCAGTTGGCGATCGGATTGAAAAACCGATTGCCGATCTGCCAATCCGGGATGATCGGAGTTCTTTTGCGTTTGTCGGCTGGCAACAATGTTTGTCCGGAAAACAGACGATGAGTGCCCGGGGTCCGAAGGTTTCAACCGAGCCGATTCAGATCGGTCGGCACCTCGGTCTCTTTGTAGCTGTGCTCGAAAATATCTTGTGCAGCACCCCCGTCGCGAGTTGCATCGTCGACCAAGACAGAAAATGCCGAGAGATTTGCGTTGCGAAGAAGCACAAAAATCGCATCGTACTGCCATGTGCGGGCACCTCGAATCGAACCAAGCCAAACCCGTCGGGCGTCAGATAGCGTTGACCGAAGAGCCGGTTTTCGTTCGCCGGTGAGGTAACAACGTGTCCCCCGCGAAGGTTTTTGTTCGGATCTTTAGCCAGGGTGTCGGGATCGACGAGTAATCCGCCGTTGTGACCTCTTCGCGGCCGTCAGATTACTTGTCCAAAACATCGTCGACTAAGGACAAACATCGCGTTATTATCAAAAACGCCACCACTCGTCGGAGGGAAAACGAATCGGGCGGGGTCGGAACTCGATCCCGAACAGATCCGGAAATTCGCGTTGTTGTATTCGGCCGGTTGAGGCGGCGTGCGGTCGTGGCGGTCCGGGACGCGGACGAAAGTTCGCAAGCCCACCGTGGAAAATAAGGAATCGAGCAGATCGGCGAGGTGCCGCCGCTCTTGATCGTCCGGCAAATCCGCGTCCTCGGGAGGCATCGCGGGAACCGGACTGAGCTTCACCGCGTGTACGCCAATTCACTGTGCTTTTGCACGCACTTCGAGCGTCTGCCAAACCGCTCAAGTCGACGTTCACCTTCCGATGTGCTCTTCGTTGTGACAATCAAACAGAATTCTGCCAGCAACGGGAAACCGTTTCGTCCACTCTCCGCCGCGATTTGGGTGCGAGTGCGGCAGGGCGGACGAGTGGAGGCGAGCGGTTTTTTCGTCGGAATCGACGGCAAGGCAACGAAAACTGGGACTAGCGAACCGATTCCACGCAAAACAGCAAAGCCCGTCCTGCCTCAATGGTGCAGGATTCGGAACGCCGTGTTCGCACCGAGTAGTGCTCGTAAGCAGTCATAGGAGGGAGTCGTTCAGGAGGAGAGGCGAAGCGACTGAGTTGAGACGCTGTCGCGTTCGCTCGGAGAGCGAACGATAATCAAATCAGCCGAAACGGATCGTCGGGGACGAGAATGTCTCGAGGTTATTCTCACCGGGCTTCAAGTTCGACCTTCGAAACTTGCCGTTTCCACTCCGTCTTTTTCTTGCCGCCGACTTTCACATCGTCGAGTTTCAACTTCGACCGTACCGCGATGGTAATCTCTTTGCCTGAGGGCAATCCTTCGCATGACGATGTGCCATCGTTCATCACTGACGTCAGCGAAGGGGTTTCGAGCACAACGACATAAGCACGCATCCAGGTGAATTTGCAATCAACTGGAATCGGCGCGGGCTCCTCTTCTTCCAACGCAATTCATTTTCTCTTGGCCGAGGAATCATCAAGTTTTGGAGGCGGTGTCTGAATGAAATTCAGGTTTGGCGTTGTGTCCCGATCGGTCCGGTTGGTGATCCTTCAAGCGTGTCACGACTGAGCGGATCACGATATGCGGTTCGAAACGGCATTCCTTATTGTGGCGCGACGCGAGGTGAAACGTCGCCGAGGTTTGGTTTTCGGGCAAATCCTCTGCCGGCTGCTGCGGGTGTAAAACGTGAACGATCCACGTCTTGATACCTTATTCTCGCATTAATTACCAGTTTTCTCGTTCGGGATTCGTGCTTGCCGCAAAATCACCGATCCTTGTTTCGCGGTCGATAATCGACGACTTCGCGGGGTACCGTCATAGAACAAAACGCATTTTCAAGCGTGGAATTCTTGGGCGGTTACGACACTCGCTCGCTAAAACAGCAAAACACGGTGCGATAAACCACATGCCCGCGATAGTGGCCCGGGAAATAGTTTGCGCAAGGCATTCAAATTCGACATCAAGGGGTTTCTCCAAGGAGTGAGACGGTCGAGTGAGGAACCGACCGGGGACACGTTTCAGCGGCGGTTTCCGAAAGATGGCGAGATAGGCGAGCCCAGGTGAGGGTACGGCCCACCAAAATGGGTTGGGGACGGCGAACAATCTGAGAAAGCGATACCAAAATCGGGCGTCGCTCATGATTCAACGTGGGAGGCGGGGACGTGCAGTAATGACTGGACGTCTGTTTACTTATTATAGACATTGCGGCGTAGAATGTCCATCGCGTTCACCCCGAGCTGTCCCTCGCTCACCCGTTTTTCAGGAGTTTTTTCGATGCTCTGTACGCGAATACGAATTGTTGACGTCGCCAGATCAAAGGAAATTTCTTGTCCGACACCGGTGACGCTGCGATGCCCGATTTGCGGGACGAAAACATGCAGCGATTGCTCAGCGTGCCCTCGGCACCGGCGATGGGCGGTCGATCCTTGCCGATGACCGGCGGCGCCCGATGCCGGAATTCCTGCGCGGCGCCCGAGATGCTTGTGGGCCGGCGGCTGCAAATCTTGAGCGACGGGGGCTGGTTGCGGCGGTATTGAGAAAACTCTCAACCTCTACTCCGGGCCACTTCCTCGAAGTCTTCCGGCGGATCTCCGGCTTCCAACGCTTTGGTTCGTAATTCGCTTGGCAAGGTCGACGTAGAACGGTTCGGCGAGATCTTTGCCGGGGCGGAAACAATTTCACGCTGCCGATAATCGCGTCGGGCGGCAATTGGATTTCGTCTTCTCCTTTCTTGGCCGTTGGATCACACGGCACGGCAAAGGGAGACCGTGTCCATGCCTTCATCACACGCCCGAACACGGTTGACTGTCCGGGCAAGAGACGATCGCAAGTACAGATCGCGAACTGGGAACTGCCGCATTTTCGACGAATTCCCCCTCCCCGAGTGGATAGTTTGTGCCATCGCAGCGAACCCGAGCGCCGGACGGGCCGCAGCCCGTTGTGCTCGTCGACAGAAAGACCCCGAATTGCCGCGTCGGTCACGGTGACGTCTCCCGTGAGGGCGGAGCAGGGTTTGTTTTCGAAACGGACCGAAAAATTCCATCCCGTCATAAATCCGTTCCTCGACGAGTTTTAGAAGTGAGCCACCGCGGAGGGAGCGATTCGCAAGGGGAACACTCGACCAAAAAAATTACCCTGCGGTCGCTCTCGAATCGAATTAGAGGCAGCGATCGCGAATCCGTTGCTTCTGATCGCTTCCTGTTCCCGTTTCCATTGTAATCGAGTTGTTCGAGTTGGTATTTTCAGTGGCAGGTCGGCTTTTTCCAAATCCTTTCTTGCAACGTTTCATAAAATCTTTTTCGCCGATTCGAAATTCCGCTCACCACGGCCTGGACGGGGCGGCATCGAGAACAAGAAAACGCATTCTGCCCCATGTCGAGCAACCGGGCGCCCCCTCGAACGTCTTCGGCATCGTAAAGTGTCGGTTCGAAGTTGTATGCTGCACCATCGTGACGATGTAACTGGCCGGCCTCCCATGCCTGGGGCAAGAAAGCCGCAGCAGGTCGAGCGAATGGGTAAACTGCTTCTGCATCAACTCATAGCCTCGCTGCGTTGCTCGCGAAATCGGACGATCGCCGCTGGCGGATTGGATCCAGCCGTTGCGATAGTTGAGCTGGTTTTCCGACATTCTAACATTTTGCCGCAGCGAGGCGTCTTTCAGACTCTTCGAATTGAGCCAAGCCTGTGTGCGTTTCGGCTCGGATTTCCTCGCAACTCGGACCAGCGCTTTGATCATCAAGCTCGACGTCGTCTTTGATCTCGACGCTTGCTCAGCGCTTCGCCGGCGGGCGGCATGCGATTGCCGGCAGAAGGTTGCCCAAACTCTTGTGCGTACGCTGGTACGGCGCGGAGTCGAAATTCCGAAGCCGAACACGGCGATGATGAGCGAACCGATTCGCCCAATATCATTGCAAAATGCGATCACCGAACGAGAGAAAGCATGAGACGGTTTACGGGCATTATCAGACGATCGAGGTTCAAGAAGCGGGGCAATCAATAAGGGAAAAACACGCTTGGGACCGCGTTACGCACTCAACGGAGAATGATTTTTTGGACGACACACGCTCAGGCGTCGGCTCAGCTCAATCGCCGTAGTCCGTCTTCGGTCTCGGAGTGGGAATCTCCTCGTCGAGTTTGATCGATGCTGCGAGCGTTGTCTTTTCGCGTCGAGGGACGAGGTCGTCGGCCTGAGACTTCGTGGCAATTGTTCGGACGCGTGTTGGCAGCCGAGGATCGTCGACGCCACAAAATCATGCTGTTTTGCTCCAGGGGCGACCGCAGGCGGTTCACGCTGACGCGATCGAAGGTGGCGATCTCGATCAATCGCCGAGTGCGTCTCGATCGTTCGGCGTGTTGGACGAAGCGCTTCGGCAGTTGCGTTTTTTGTACGCCGCGCCGGAGACGAGGTACTCAAGTGAAACCGGGCTCCCGCGCTGGCGGTCCGTCTTGTATTTTCCGTTCAAAACGGCCGCCGGCGACGCGGTGAGGTAGGGCAACAACTGACGCCTCACGCCGGCACAGCCTGTGGCCAGACTCGCTCTCGCAACGCCGCGTTGATCAGACTGAAATTGTTCTGCACCGTTTGATAAACGTCGACGTCAGGGCAAATCGGCCGCAGCAAACTCTTCATCAACCCCAAAGTCTTCGTTTACTGCAAAAGCCATCACGCGGACCTTGCCGAACCGTTTGGATGCGTCATCGCATCGGAGCGACCTCGTCATAGCGAGCCATGTCGGGCCAATGGAATCTGATACAGATCGATATAATCGGGTTTTGAAGTCGGCGTAGCGAATCGTCGCTAGGAACTGCAGAATCTGTGCCGGTCGATCGCGACCGCCCTTCGCAGCGCGCGGCAAACCACCGTGCCGGGGCCGGTGACTTTTCGTGCCCACGGTGACGGCGTAGCGTAGCTGCTTTTGATTTCTGCAACCAGGCGGCCGAAAATTTCCTCGGTTCATCGACCGTTTTCTTCTTTCGCGGACCGGCGTAGATTTCCGCCGCGTCGAAAAAAAATGGATCCCAGATTTCCATCGCCAGCGTCGCAAATCGGGTGCGAAAGCGATTCGTCACAGGAACTGACCGAACGTCATCGTCCCCATGGCAATATTCGGAAACGTCAATCACTGCGTCCTAGTCGTCCGTTGTTGCATGAGGTTCGGTTCCCTGGGAAGGGACTGGAAATGCGGTTACAATAGATGAACCAGGGTTTTTAACGTTCTGACGCTCGTATCAATCCCACCCCCGCCCGCCTTCTTTCGGCGATTCTCACCCTCCGTGTTCCTCCTTCGGCCTGGCCAGCTTGACCTCTTATGTTTTTTGCCTGCTTTTCCAAACAAGTGTTTGACATCGCGTGAACATCACTGCGATTCGCCGGTCCACTTCGGACTTTGACATCAACTTTCGATCTCGGACCTCGTCGCGGACGCGGAAAACGGCGGGCGCCCGCGTTGTGAGTGATATCGGACATCCCCTTTTCGTGGCGTTCGCCACCGACTTCGCACACCGCGATTTGACCGGCCAACTCAGTTTGACGTGTTGGCGAACTGCTCGAGCGATTACGGCCGGATCAACCTCGAAGGTTCTTTTTGGGCGGACTCGAATTTGTCCGACGATCGCGACGTTGGCTCCGCAGACCGCATTCGTTTCCCGACCGTCTTCGCGATCGCTCGCAATCACCCACGGGATCGCATCTCGCCGCCGACGTCCACTGATCCCAGGCGCGGGAAGGCGTGCAAGGCAATCCGAATCGGTGTTTAACACGGTTGCTCGGGTTTTGGTATTCACGAACGATTTGGATCGTTCGCAGTTACCTGATGGGTCGCGGGCGGCGGTGCGGTACTCGACGTGCCGGGTACGCCGGCCATCCCCATTCGCGCATCACGTTGATCCGGTTGCCTCAGACGACGCTTGCTCAATCGATCTCCGGCGTCGGCGTCAAAAATGCAATCAACCAAATTCGGCCAAGAAAAAACTGGGTGGGCACTTTCGCCGTCCCCTGGGCCGTGATCAACGATGCCTCGATTTTGCAAACGTTTGCCGGGACCGCGATTTCGATCGGATTGACCGAGGCGATCAAGGTCGCGTTGATTCAAGACGCGTCGTTTTTTGAGTCATCGGAAACCAACGCATCGGCAAATCTCACGCCGGCGACCCCGCGATTCAGCGCCGCGGTAATTCGCCCGTCCTGTCGGTTGCCACCTTCGATTCACATCACGCTCGGTGGCGACCCGTTCGATCGCTCGAAGCTCGACCGCCGATTTCGGGACATGGTCCGCCCACCGCCTCGAACCGATTGACGAATAGAACTTGGCCGGCACGCGAGGGCCGTCGGGGATCGGCGTGGGCACTGCGACCACCCCTCTACTCGGCGAGAATGTTCGGTTTATCACGAGACGATGCCGACCGGGTTTGTCGTACCATCGCGCCATCGGCTCGCCGGGTTTGGTGCGACGCACTCAACGATGACGGAGCGGTGTTGCGAGGTCTCGAAAGAATTCCGGCAACACCTCGGCGGTCGACTCACCGTGACCCATTGCTCCGAAACGTCGGCGACAACATCAACGTCCATGAAATCGACGTTGATCGTTGATTGAAGGGTCGGGCATCGCGAAACTGAGAACAATCAATGCCCCGCTTCATCACTAGGGGTCTCGGACCCGCCAGGATTCGAACGCTTCGTTCTCGGTGTAAACCCGCGAATTCCGATTGCGAGCCCGACGGCGGTCCGGCGCCCTGTTGCTACCTGCTATTTCGAGGTCGCCACGCTCGTCAGGGGAGAGAAAACAAATCGCCGCGGTGTCTCAAACGTCCGACACGCCATCACGCAAAAAAACACGGGCACCGTTTTCCGTTCGACGATGGCTCATGTATCGGTTAAAACCGTCCTTTCGGCAACTGATGTCAGGTTTTCGCCATTGTTTTCACCGCGTTTGTGCGAATCACCCCCACGCGGCCATCGTGCGCGGGCTTTTTTTGCAAAGAACGAAATACGATTTTATTACTTTGCCGTTTTTCTCAGTCTTTGAAACGCCGGAGCCACGACCGGAGCGGGCAAACCGGCCGCCGCAGTTCGACGCTTGCGAAATACTCGTTCGAGAAACGCGGAGGTCAAAGAAAAACGGGATGGTTCACTTTGCATCGATTCACTAATCGATCCGTGTTCACCTGCGATTTTTCCCAAAAAAACGCGGTAAAGCACCTTTTTTTTGCCCCCCGGGGAATTGGGCCGAGGCGAACGGTAATTCCTCTCCTTTCCTG
>Ga0163217_1053075_pt1 | contig 13576 bp, 21 predicted proteins | sample SynspAceP_FD_185933 | JGI IMG/M metagenome (GOLD analysis project Ga0163217, IMG submission 185933) | Saline lake microbial communities from Ace Lake in Antarctica - Synechococcus sp. Ace-P (PacBio error correction) | ecosystem: Environmental > Aquatic > Non-marine Saline and Alkaline > Saline ... | reverse complement strand
TTACGAATGTTGAATGCGTCAATAGTTCGAAGAAGGAAGAACTTGGGCGAAAGATGTTAGATTTTGGGTGTGTGAGATGGGGAATATAGGAGATATATGGTAGGATTGTGTTTGGGGAAGACGCGGAGTGGGCAAAATATAGTCGGAGTGGAGTTTCAAATTAGCATGATGGTGGTGGTAGGCGAAGGGAAAGGTCGGGAAGGTCGGCAAGGCGGGGTTGAGGGGCCCGCCAAAGAGACCAGGACGATTCGGGAGATAAAGGATTGTATGCCGGAAGGTTACAGGTGACAAGATAGTCGAGCGTGACTTGTGAGGAAAGAATGTTGTTCTAGCGGTTTGATGGGGCGATAGGACGGAAGAGCAGGGAGTGTGTTTTCTTAGTGTTGGGAAATGCGATTGCGAACGAAAGTGCATGCAACCGCTGACCCGGGTGCTGTGGATTCCGGCGGAAAGGCATTTCAAAACCGGCCAGAGCCGAACGAACGGCCGGTCGAGGTCAGTTGGAAGGATGATGAGAGCGGAGGCATATGCCGGTAGCCCAAGGAAGATGCGAGGCAACGGAGGGAGGCCATATCACGGTCGATAGGGAGGAATTGGCAGACAGGTCTTGCGAGAGGATAGACCCCCGATTCGTATTAGAATTCCGTAGCGCGATTGGTCCATGGGGTTCGAATTCCAAGGTCTCGTACTATTGTGTTGTAGGAGGACGGTTTAGCTAATACTTCCTTGTAAGCAGTATTACTCTTTAAAATATTGTATTTGATGGCTGAATTGGTGGTGGGTTGTATAGTTGCAGGGAAACCGAGAACCATTTTTTTTAAATGAGGAGTCCAGATTTTATTTTTTTCGGATACAGGCACCGCGGAAGGTTCGGGGTGGAAAAGAGTGCGACAAACTAAGTGTTGGTCGGTGCGCATTTCGACAAACATGCGGGGCCATTTCGATAACAGAAACGGTGAGAGAACATGTAGATCTTGTATTCCGATGTTATTGGTTTGCCGCCTGTTCGCCCGATGATTTATTTTCATGATGGTTCGGACTGATACCCTGCCCAGTCCCGTCCGGTGCGTGTCAGGGAGGATAGATTTTTTCGGGCATCCTGGAAGCGCACCCGGCGGCGACCGTGAGACTATAGGCGGGATGGGCCTAGGATACCCGTTCATTGGCAGTGACAACGTGACGCACCGTGCTGATTCCTTCATTCACGGATTGGTGCGGTGCGGCCCTTGAGGATTGGCCGAGATTGTCAGGAATGCCGGGGTTGAGGGCGCCCTTGCGGATTGCGCCCGGTCACGGACCGGGCCTGAGATCGCGGGCGATTGAGCTATATCGTAAAGTCCCGAGGATGATATCCGCCGATTCCGCTCCCGTTTTGCGCATCCGGTCAGCAAATAGTGTCCGGCCGGCCATTCCCCAGGGCGGTGGATTGGTATACGCCTATGCCGGGGGCCAGTACCGGAGGAACTAGGACGGCCAAGTGCTGCTTGGGCGTATCTAATTTGTGGAACATGCGTCAATTCCCGGTTGGTGGGGCACACTGGAGCTGACGCGCCGGATATCGGATTGTCCCATGTTCAATTGCTGTTCGGGTCAAGGATCTCCAATCATCTGACGGCGTCAGTTCTTTCGGACGAGGTGGTGATGCTTAGGGCCCAAGACGGACCGCAAATAAGCTAGCTCACACTTCCTAGGCGACACCAGTATCTTGCGATATGCCGCTGCCGGCCCACGTTTCTGCTGATTGCCCGGACGAAGGACGAATCTTCATCGTCGTACGGCGGATGAAATGTCACCCGAGGGCCAGTATCAGTTGCTTCCGATGGCCCATTTCATTCGGGGTTATTTTCCGGACCGGGCAACGGCCGATTGGATTGCCGGTTTCTTGGGGCGCTTGCACCGCGATAAGGGCGGGTTCATATTCTTTGATAGACAATGCAGTGTTTAAGCCGTTGTTTACCACCCGTCGGAATTTTCGGTGCGGTTTAACCGGGATTGTTCAGGCACAGCCGTTAGGTTGACGGTTAAGATCCAGAAGGAACGGCTGCAATGCATACCAGCGTCTTGTCCCGAATGAGGGACCCACTGCCGGCGATTGCCAAACTGGTTTTGCAGTGGCAGGTGTATTGGCCGTTCGCGGTGAATCCTGCTGCCCGGTGGGGTCGCCTGGGAACAGGCCAGCCGGGCGCAGGAATGCCATGTGCCCGGGTGTAGCCTGGTTGGCAGCTGGCAAAAGTCCAATCAGCAGAAACTGTCGATGGCGCGGGAAAGCCAGCGGGCACAGGGGAACGGGGCAGCCGGTTTTGTGGAAGTGGTTTAAGCCGGGTTGCCATCTTTCCCTGTTGGACCATGAGTACCATCCGCGTGTGACGGCCCCGATTGCCGAAAGCGCAGGCAGCGATTCGATTGAGCGGGCGTTGTGTCGGGATATCGATTCTCGACCGGCCAAAGCCAGGGCCAGCCCGTTTGCTTGGCACAGCCGGAACTCACATGTCACAGGGACCACCGTTAACTATTTTAACGAGGAGGAGACAAGTCGTGAGACGAATTGTCCAACGCGCATTCCTCTCGCGCTTTCGGCATGAGCGTGGATGATTGCCGGTTCACGTTGCCCTGGCTGCGAAATTGGCCGCCCAGAAAGACGGCGTTGAATTCTTTGATGGTCAAGATCGCCCACACCGACAGGGTGAAGGAAAAATTGTCCGCTTGAAGATTGTGTGAAGGATGGCCGCCAATGGCTGACCTGCCGATGGAGTTTCACTCGCGGGCTGGTTCGAAACTCAAGGTTTGCCCCCCGATCTTGATGCCGAATCTGGGACATGACCGGCTCTATTTCAGGCGGATTGCTCGTATGAGGTGATTTCGGCGAGGGACTCAGGATTGGAGATTGAACAGCGGTATGCCGCTTCCCGAAGAGCGCATCGTTTGTATGCGCAACACGTCTGGGAACGCGGCCAGCCGCCGATCTCGATGCAGAATGCTATCGCCGTCGGCGCATTGCATTTGCCCGGAAGGAAGGCGTGGTGGCGCATTGATGGCAGGGAGCCCGGTAACGGTAATCCTGTCGGTACCAAACCGTGACTGCCAGTGCCCTATGGCCGGAAAACCTATCTCTGATAAGGCGTTATTGCCTGTGACAAAGGAGATGTCAAATGGTCGATTAACCCCGCATAACGCCCGGCCGAACGGTCGCCGACGAGATGTTTGCGAGAGATTTGTCCAGATCAGGAATTCCAATGGCGTTGATGGCGCACGTGCTGTTCATTATTACTCCCGGCATTGCCGGTTTGTTTTCTGGACGTGATGGAGAATGCCTAAACAGCCCGGCGGGGCCGAAATCAATCAGCCAGTGGGGGACGTTGACCGGGGCTGTCCCCGCCCCGATGCGCCCCGTTGTCCCCCGTCGGATGCTGCTTGTCCGGCGCCGCGCTGGAAAGCACGGCACGATCGACGTTTAATCCGTAGGTTCCAGCCTCGAGGACCCGAACCGCCTGCCCCACGGGCGGTTTCGCGTTCGGAGAAAAAAGAGCATGATTCGACCCGCCGACAGCGTGCTTGGCGCGATGAGTTTGTGAACCGGGCGATGATACCGGACAGATAGAAACGGCCAAAGCGATTGTGGCGCTTGTAGGTCTATCCGGATGTTGTTGCTGATCCTCCAAAGCTTTCGGTCTTGCCGCCGATTCACGGAATCCAGATTGCGGTCATCGAACCCGAGCACGATCTCGCATGGATTCATTGTGATCCAGGAAACATGGCCCGACACGAGGCGGACCGATGCAGCGGTTCCGGAATTGTTTGAGGCCAAATGGCCGGAAAGACATTTCTACCATCAATTTGCGGAACATTTGGGCATGCCAGTCCGGAAAGCCGTTTGCCCGCTGGAGCTTGCCCGCCAGTATCCGGACGGGTCGGTTGCACTTCCGAAACAATCAGAGGGAGAAGCAAGGCGGATGCGCAGCCGGATACCCGTGGATTTTCGGGGGCCTTATGTTCTGGACGTTTCGCCCAAGCTGATTGAGTTCGACCTAGAAGATGATCGTGAAGAACGTCGCCAAGTCGGTTCCTTGAAGCTTCCCAATCGTGGGTGCGCATGGACAGGTGCGGCCGTACTTCGATGAACGCGATTATCCAGCACCGCTGTTTATGTGGATATCTCGCTGGGTTTCGGAAGCCCGATGATGTGGACGCCCAGAACCCCGTCGGTTTCCCGCATCGGCCAGCACTTGAACCGAATGTGGGTTATTAGGCCCGCGCGGATTGGTTGGAGGGAATTGCGGATTTGTACTTGATGTTCAGGCTTGGTTTTCTCGGTCTTGGATAGGCATTGGTGGTGTAGAAAGGATGACTCGTATTCACATGCCTGTTGACGGCCATGATTCTGCAGGAGCTTTCCTCGGTTGTTGGCCCAGATGGGACCACGATCACTCGCCATGGCGTTACACGACCGGACATTGGTTATGTAATGATGATCGGTTCGACCGGCCCCCGCGTTATTCCAGCACACGCTGCTTTTTCCGAGACACAGGCTCCACGGTGTAGGGGTTTGCGCCCAGGTGGGCAATAGCACCGTATCTGATCCCCCGATCTGTTCGGTTGTCGCCACCTTGAACCGGCTCCGAAGGAGACTTGGCGCCCTTGCCCCGGATTTTTCACGCCCGGGTCTTGGACGCCGAGTTGATATCATTCCTGCTTTTGGCAAGGAATGCGTGGATGCTTGAGGGACTTCGCCTCATGCGCGAGACTTGGTACGGATACTCCCGATTCACGGTACTTGGCGCAGAGGCCCCCCGACCTAACATTCCCGAGGCCCCTGATCACGCCCAGCAACACGACGATTGTCGGACTTGTCACCGCCGATGGGCCAGGTCGCGAGATATGATACTTCTCTTACATATCGACATCCCGACGCCGGAATGCTGCGAAGTCGTCGGTTGGCCCCAATGACAATGTTCTTGGCTTCAGTTCGGTTACCTTGCCCGTTAGCCGGTCCGATGCTTGCCTTGCACAGGCACGTGGCGAAGCGAGAAACTGTCGATCTTGTTTCTTCTTGACAGGAAGGCCTAGCCGTCGACGTTGGACTTAACGTGGCATTTGTGCGCCTAGTTTTTCCGAGATTGACGTTACCGGGTGCCCGTATCCGACACGAGGTGTCATTGACGTGTTTGGTGGGGCGAAATTAAGAGGTGCAACAGGCTTTTGATGATGAGCCGTGTTAGGCAGGTGCCCGCAAAGTTTACGGGTCTGTTCGATAAAGCACCTTGAAGGCAAGCTGCCGCCCGCTTGATGGCGCAAAAATAGCGCGGTCCGGACCAAGTGATGGGAGTTGGTGTAATGGTCTTGTCTTATGTCGAAATTCATTCCTGGATGTTTCAACAGAAAAGTCGCCCGGAAGCCATTGATATCTGTTTGGCCTGCAGCTGCGCTGCCATACCCGCGGCCGAAGTCGGTAGCAGAGCTGCGCCCGGCTTCGAGGATTGCGTAAGCCGGCAGCGCCCGGCTCGCGTCTGCCCGATTGGATGAGGACGCCCTTAGACCGTGGAGCCGGGATCTCCCGGCGCTGGTAGCGTCATTTAGGGCATCATGTAGGGATCAGCCGAGGGCCGGTCCGGCTTCGCATCATCACCAGCCATCAATTATAACACCATTTCCACGGGCCAAATCAGGCTGAAGCGGGTTGCTGTGCCATCGTGGCATCGAAAGCGGACCCCGAAACGCGATTCGGCACCGATGCCCGGCTCCGGCATAAGCCCCAGGACTGCGGAAGCGCCTTGTTTTGCCGGTGTCCGCTTGCGCCATCAGCGTTGCGCACAGCATATTTGGAAGGTGGGCCCCCGAAAGCATTTACCGGATCCTAGAGATCGAGACCAAGACCACGCTCGGGGGATTTCCAGGCTTTCCTTGACGGACAGGAGGTACGGTCCTTTCCGTCAACAAGCCCCCGTGGCAATAGTGAGGAGAACTATGGCCGTTACACCTGACGTCGACTCGGGGGCGTCTGGATCTTGTGCATCCAAGACGCGAGGCGGAGAGTTGAGGGTCGGCGAGGAAATCCAGAGATCCGGTAAAGCACATTGGAAATGGTGAGGTACGCCTGATGTCGGGCCCATCGGAAGTTTCGCCATCCCGGCGCGCGGCGGGTCAGACGGGCGATTTTCTGTTAAAATACGCAATGTATCTGGTCGCATCGGCACCACCGGCACACCAGCCCTTGTCCAGGTGCCGAGCACGGACATTGGCAAAGTTTGTTAGAGTGTGATGTCAGTTTTGCGTCCCATTCGATTGACGCGGGAACGTTCCTTCAGGCATGGGTCACTGCCTTGTAAGAAGCCCGATTTGAGGAGTGCCGTGTTCTTCTCCGAAGGTCTTGTATTTCTTGAGCACCCCAGTTATCACGCCGTATGTCCACTCGTTGTAGGTAGGTCGATCCGCAGCCCCGTGTTTGGGCTTCCCTTTCAGCGCGCGCGATGGTCTGCGGCTCAGAGGGTATATTACCGTCTTCGGCGGAAGACTATCCGCCTCGACGAGCACCGCGCGGGTGCTGGCAGGAGAGCGCTGAACCTTGCCGATGGTCCCGAGACGTGCCTTGGTGCACTGGCGCGTTGCTGTTCCGGCAACGCGTGGATCATTTTGTATCAGCCCCATCAGTTTTTGTGCTGATGGTGGGCTGGATGTCGTACCGGTTTGGCGGCAGGCCCGGATGCGGAATTGCTTTTGCGCAGCAGGGTTCGGCTTTGGCTTGTCTTGGCGGGTGCCGCGCCGACTGGCTCGGGTATCCTGTGCCAGCCAGTTTGCGGTTGACTGAAGTTCGCGTCGCTTGGAGAGATTTCGACCTCCAACGCGAGGCAGGCGATGGACCTCTCAGATCGAACCTTTGCGGTTTTCAGTCAGACCCAGCCGGTGTCATCCACCTTGGGTGTTCGCCCTCTTTTTGAGCAGGTGCCCGTTTGGTGGGTGTTCCCACTGACCGACATTCAAGGTCGGAGCGAAACTTCAGTAGCATGATATTGTTTCCCCGTTTTTTCAGTCAGACAGGTCGCAAGAATAGGTCAGCAGCTTACCCGCCAGGCCTCTAAGGGAAGGTCTTCCAAGCGTGCAAGGTGAGCGACTCAAACGTGCCGTTGGAGGCCGAGCGGACGCCCGGGAATGTAGCGCGCCTGGAATTTAGCGTCGATATGCGCCCAGACACTCCGAGAATATGGAATGTGAAGACAGGTCCATTTTTGGGCTCTTCTGGAACAACATGTCGGCTCGTTGCGGAAACGGCGGTCGTTGATCAAGGTGCCGGGAAGGATTAAAGTGTTCAAGACGCAGGAGAGTAGACATCGTTGAGCGCGTTTCGCGCTCCTCAAAAGATCCGAATGACTGCCGAGCACATACCACACCGGCGGATGTTGTTGTCCTTGAACGGTTGATTCGGCTACGTTCCTTGAGCACTTGATTTCAGTCCACAACAACTGTGGAAAGAGATTTCGCCCGGAATTTCCGCCCATCGTCGGAACGACCGCTTTGTAGATGACGCAGCCCCCAGCCGATTTGGCGTATATGATCGGCGGTTTGCGGAAAACGCACGCTTCATCTGACGCCGAATATGGAAATAGTTCGACGGTGTTGTGTGAGTTGGCAACTGATGTATGTTTCCGCGACAATTTCAGGAAAGGTCCCGGAGGGCGAGGATGCTCCGGACTGCCCCATATAGCCATTGCGGAGCAGGCAGGCGAGACCGGAACATCCGAAAAGCATGTCGCTAACGACCGAATGAAATGGTCAAACGACTAGGCGACGTTGGCCAAATCGAGAAATGGGTGCCGGGTCAGCGCGTTGGGTTGTCCAGGAGTAAGCATATTCCCCAAACCCAGCACGACCCTCTTCGCAGAATCGAGTTATGACCTCTAAGGGCGAATTGGGGCCCAGTTGGCGAAGGAGATTATACGGTTTCTGTTTCCTTGATTCGTAGAGGAACCGAATGCCCGTGAGCTGAAGGTTTGCACGTCGACATCCCTGTCCGGAAACGGATTTTGGTGCCTTCCACGACAAGCGAACCCAAAGGCCTCAGCGCTCGGCAATGCCCAGTCCAAGGATCTAGCCTTCGCGGGTTCGACCAAACTTGGCCGGTATATCATGAGACTGGTGGGCCGGTGAGCTTGAAGTCGCGGTACTTGACAGTTTCTTGCCACATCTCGGCCAAATGTTGAGCGCATGGACAGTTTGACCGGCGCCTGATCATCCTGATTGTCAGGCCGGATTTGCGCAAACCCGAAACCGTTCGAGAGTCCAAGTTGTTTGGTTGTAGCTTTGGCGATAGTCCGAATTCGGTTTCAGATTGAGCTGTGCTACGTCAGCCCTTATTTTTCGAATTCGACATCGGTTGAGCTTATGATTGGGGGAATTTAGAGCGTCACACCCGTCTCGTGGGTGGGATTTCTCTGTAATATTAGGATGGGTTTGAACCGACGGTATCGCCCTCCGTTGTGGGACATCGGCGTAGCAGGAAATGTCCGACCACACCGGCTTGTGGACATTTCATGCGGAAATTCGCGTTGCCCTTGGCAGGCATAGCCAGCTTACAGGGTCTCGCCCATTGAGCATGGAAAATCCGCGCTAACTCGATCATTTTGACATCCGACGGGTAGGCGAAGAGGCCGAGGAGCCGGATTGGTGGTGAAACCGATTTGTTGTGATGGATGAAATGCACTTTTCCGAAACCCGGTAGGCACGCAGGCCGAGGGCCGAGGATTTTCAGCACAACGCTGACGGCAAACGCCGCATTGCACTGCAGCAGCCAGTCCCCGGCTGACTTGACCCGCTCTCTCAGCGAATGATGTCGCCTTCAAATCGGTGCCCATTATCTGTTGGCGGAAACCTTTGCATCAGATTGAGATTTAGTGGAGGGTTGGCGTGAGCGAGAAATTGAACCTTGGTTGTTGTCGATTCCGAGTCGAGAGGGGACAAGATGATATTGGGAGTGCCAGAGCTGACTTGTCCGGGTTGAAGAACAACCTTGAAACTCGGAACACTGCCCGGTGCGAGCTGCATACATGGGTACAAATTGAGACGGGGCCGGTTGGGCATGCGAAGACGATTCTTCCCCCAAATTGCCGCACGCGTTGATTGATCTGTCATGCGGGAGATCCCACGATTTCGCGCTATCCCCAAGGCCAGTTGGTGCCCCTTGTATTATGAATCCCGATGAAGTGCTCGAACCTTGCTGCGGATCAGCTTTATGGCGGTTGCTTCTTGCATGTAACGGTGAATTCCCGAGAGCATTATTCAGCTCACGATGCGCTCTGGATCAGGATTTCTCTCCGGATTGAGATGTGCATGAATCGAACCCAGAGCGTTGAGGCAATAGAGTGCGACTGTCCGGATGTCCCCCGATATGCTCGGATGGTGAGTATTCGGCGAGACACGAATCTGATGAGATGAGTTTCATAAGCAGGCCTTCGGTTGAAGGTAGGTTGCCCGGGACCAAATTTCGTTTGTAATCTTGTCGAGGTGGCTGGGCCCATTCGAGCGATCAGGCTTGGCGTGCAGGATGGACCGGATGCGGAAGGCCGGATATCATAGCCTGACGGATCGCCGGCGTCGCTGGGTCAAGTCGCAGTTTCTGCCCGGCGTGTGTGGCTGGGTTGCCCTTGGATTGTCCGGACGTTTCTCGACATTTGCCCAATCGCGTTAAGGACGAAGCCAGTTCGCGCATTGCCGTTGAATCGGCCAATTGGGCTGCTTCACGAAGGCCTTGCGCGGATTTGGAATATCGATCATTTTATAAGTTCGCGAAAAAGACTGATTCGGTGGACTGCAGGATCATCTGAAAGGGTACATTTTGTCGATGTGGCCCGCCCGTTGCCGATACGGGATGAGTTTCGCATGATGTCGTTGGTTCGTCCGTTGGTGCCTGGTTCCTTGTTTTCCGGCGGTTCGGCCCTAATTCCTAGACTTTGAGGGTGCGTGCTTTACCCGCGCCCGGCAAGCCTTCAACCCAGGTCAGCGCGCAGTGTCGTGAAAACGTGGTAGGGGACGTTTGTGCGTCCCGTAGGTGAATGATTGATGTTTTCCGTGGCACCTTTGCGTTTGCGTCCGCTTTCACGTTCCACTTCGCCCCTTGAGCACCCGTATAGTGTCGCCCGGAATGGACCGCTAAGTGGTTTCGGACCCCCGTTGTCCCGTCCACCAGATGATCGCACGGCGCCAATAAACGCTGAAGCCTTCGCGGTCCAGTCTCCAGGCAGGGCAAAAGCTATTAACGGCGGCGGATAATTGAACTCGATATCGTTTGATACGAGTGGCAGGGACCATGTGCCGCCTTTCCGGGGGGGTAGTAGCGGTCCAGGTTTCGGCACACGGCGTCGCTATTGGATTTGACCTAAAAAGTTTCAATGACATGAAGTTTCGCGCGGGAGAAATGGGCCGATGGGGATCGCTATCGGGACATGATAAATTGTTCCGGGTTCAGTTTGAACCGCGGCTCCCGAGAACCGGTAGTATCCCAGTGGCCTTAAGGACAGAAAAAAGAATATGTCTTTTGCACCTGGGTCTTGTTATAACCGGAGAAATACAACCGACACGGCGGGGTTATCATCGGACAAGTGCGAGTGGCCACATTGTGGCGACATCACCGGGTGATGGCGAAGGCTCCCCGATGACCGTTCCAATCAGGTGATTGCCCGAAAGCCCAATGTTCCGGTCATGGCATATGCTTGCTCTTCCTTTGAGGACCTTCGACCAATGTTCGTTGCAAGGACCGGCCAGGCCGATGGAGGAGAGGATGCCGAGTTCCCCATGGCTTGATCTTTCGTACAGCGCCGCACTTGCCCGCCCCGATTACCATGCCCCAAGCATGGCACTGGTTTGGTGGGAGGTGCGTGCGGCACCGGATGAGCTGCGATCGGTTCTTGCGGCCTTCCTTGGCCTGTTTCGAATCAGCATCGGCTGCTCTGTCTTCAGCCGAACACAGATATTCGCCGATTTTTATGATGATCGATTAGGTTTAGGTCGTCCGAGATAAGGTCAGAATGTGATGAATGGTGCTGCCCGGATGGAACGATGCCGAAAGCTGGATGGCAGAATTATTGGTGGTCTGGAAGGATATAGGTAGGTGCGGGCGCGAAGGATGCAACGAAATTCTGAAGCTTATTGCCGGATGATTTGCCGATTTATGAGGTCGCGTCTATGACGCTGGCAGTTGGGGACGATGCCGTTGGATTTACTTGCGGGATAGCTTTGGCGGGATCTGTGGACGGGATGCTTCGGTGATGCAGAACGATCCCAAGTTCCGTTGGTTGATGGTCGATGATTCGCCGCGGGCACTGAGGAGGCAGTAGATCAAGGATTTGGCGACGGTTTGGGCCTTTGCCGTAGAGACGGAGCCGAAGCTCGGAGTTTGGGCACGAGACTTGGTGGAAGCGTTTTTTGGGTGGATAGCCGACCCATTGGTGCTGATGCGGCTGTTCGGGTGGAAGGTGTCGGTTTTGGGTTAGACTGAACAGGACCTTGGTGTGTTTGTCCGATAAAATAGACATTGGTCTCAGGATATTTCACGCAATTGACGATTTTCCTGGGACCTGGTGTAGAGATGGTTAGGCGATCCAGTCCGAGGCGCTTTGTTGTTGAATTGCTTGCGAGCGAATTGTGTTTCGAGACGAAATAGGCGGGAATTGAGGCGACTTACTTGGAGAAGTTGGAATGAGTACACTTCTGATGCCGCACGGAAATGTTGACAGGATGCTTTGAAGGAGGCGTCGAGTGCTGCTTTGAAGGCGTGACTTTTTCCGTGTCGGACAAGTAGAGGAAGTTGGAGGTCTGACGTGAGCTTGATGATGCTAATGTGCATTGGCAGGCACATTGATGAAGACAGATATTGCCGTAGAGCGGACCATAGGCGGTGTATTTTGAGCTCGATTGTTGGGTCTTGGTACAGGTCGGTAGCCTCGTTCCCTGCTCGATTATGTCGTCCCGGAAAGCGGTTGTTGTAGGATGAGAAGTTGGATCCCGAGAGCAGAGGAGTCTTCTATGCAACAGGATAGCCGGGTTGATTTCGAGGGATGTCTTTTTCGACACAGAAGCTGTGTAGAGGATTCTGGGAAGCTTTTCAGAGTTTGGAGGCCTAGAGAGAGTGAGGCCGCAATTGCGACTTGGGCAAGATCCAGCGCCAGTGTCATGCTGACCGGGTCCGAGGGCGTGTGCTTTTAGGCGTCTTTTAAGCGGACCGCTTGATTGTCATTGCGCTTGCGTGGAAACGAAAGCATGCAGACGTGCCAGATTAAGGATGGAAGATCGGTTGCGTCGATTGTCGGCGGTTTGATGTGAGGGTTGATTGCGGCAGGTGGTTTGCTTGTTAACAGCCGTGTTGCCGAGATATCAGCCGCATGGATTTGTTGTAATCCCGACGATGCCGGAAGTTGGCGTCCCAGGACCGAAGGTTCCTTTGTATTGTTTGACGAAACGGCGTGGTTGGCCTTTGACAGTAAGCGGGGCGGGCACAACGATTCCGCAGCGTTAACGTTTAGTCAGAGGAGGAAAAAATGGAGATTCGGCATCGGGCGCAAAACTTACGAGGGCTTTGGCTGGTATTATGGATGTTTAATGGGATTGGTTGGTAAACGGATAGGCGTTTTAAGTTACGTGACATGAACGCCTACTACGCCTTGTATTACGCAAGTTGAAAGCAAACAGTTTGTTGCCGGTAGCACGATGCTGTGAATAGTTTATTGGGTTAGAGGAAATGCTGATAGGCTTCGAAGGCAGGCAAGCAGCAAGAGTGTGAATGCTTTGTTCGGTCTATTGTCATTCCCGATTGATGATGTTCGATGCCGCTTCCCGAACGATAAGCAAGGCAGCCGACTTAATGTTCATCAGCAAACTGGACTTGATAGCGATAGCAGGGGTAGAGTTCTTGTTTTGAGGTGTTTAGATAGGCTGAGAGGGAGCGGCGATATATAGGCACGAGAGGTTTGAGCCGAAACATCCTTAGGAGAGACGTGCGGGTGAGGGAATGTTTCTTCGGGCTTTTCCTTGGTAGACATTTGTATGGTTCAGGCAGGGAATGCGGAACGTGGTAAGTGCGGGAAAGATGGTATGCGGGTGGTCAGCGAGGCTGTTGATTTCACGGTCCCGAGAATTGAATTTTCCGGAGAGGAATGGGGAGCGGCGACGAATCCGTAGGGATTGCAGCGACTTGTTTTACGGAAGGCGGAGAATTTCGAAGGCAGAATCCGGTCGAGGGTTGTTGGTGATGAAATCAGGGAAAGGCGTTGGGGCTAATTCTGTGCCCGCGCAACTGTTCTGAGTTTCAGATTGATTAAGAGAAAAGGTGTCCGAGTTATGCAGGCTTCAACGAGCGGTGAGTACAGATGGCTTTGAAATTGCCAGGTATTTGGGGGCGGCAGGGGAATAAAGTTCCGGGCAAGGCGGGTGGAGAATTTGTTAGGCGGTTTGTGGGGGTTGGGTTTAATGCTTTTCAGAATTTGCGCAACGAGATGTGTTTCTCTCTCGCGCCCTGCCAGCCGGCCCAGGGCCCCAGCTGCTGGGGTCGAAGCCGTCGCCCGGCACTGGCTCTGCTGCGGCTGGTGATGCGAGG
>Ga0163217_1110988_pt1 | contig 13577 bp, 16 predicted proteins | sample SynspAceP_FD_185933 | JGI IMG/M metagenome (GOLD analysis project Ga0163217, IMG submission 185933) | Saline lake microbial communities from Ace Lake in Antarctica - Synechococcus sp. Ace-P (PacBio error correction) | ecosystem: Environmental > Aquatic > Non-marine Saline and Alkaline > Saline ... | reverse complement strand
CTAGCGCTTGCTAATCTTCGCATGATTCAATCGCAGCACTTCGGTGTCTCTATCCCCGAGCCTAATTGGGGGGCCGCGATGGCCATACGTGTGTGAGTCGATTCCAGTCTGTACGAGACCAAAGACACTTGCGCTTGCTCTGGATATTCCACGACCAGAGTGACTAGACTGGTCATATTGAGTCAGACGGCCCGATCCACGAGTACCCAGCAGACCGAGAATCGCCACCTTGCATGCAGAGGGGACTGGATCCTCCGTTATCGGACGCCTGCGCTGCGATTACACAAGCGACATGAAGCCAATCGTCGCAATATAGCTTGTTCTTGCCGATGTAATCGAGCCCGTGCGGCGAGCCCGTTTCCGCATAAACCAGGCCGAGCGTTGTTGGCTAGCTATGTCTGTCGCGACTGCGCTACGCGCGACGACATGCGACTTACACTCGCCTAGGTCATTGACTGCGCTTGATCGCCCCATCGGTGGGCAGCCGGCTCGCGACCGGAGCGCGCATGACCGTAGCGCCGAGAGCGAGTCTATTGCTTAACGTGGTCCGCAAGGAGGAGGGGGTGGCGTTAGGGAGCAGGCAAACCTCGCCAGCGATCAGACCCCCTATCTGCCGAGCATGGCCAAGCCATTGTCCCAGCGGTCGCCCTCCTAATCTATTCTTCTTGGCCATGCGAAGCCCAGCCGACATGGCCTAGCAAAGCGCTCTCTTGCGTTACGCCTTCGAGAACCGCCAAGTTCGGAGCCATAGGCTGCTAGCTACTAGGGTACCGCACTTGAGCTACAGCCGATAGGCTCTGGAGACTTTTACGTGCTCGCAGCAGGCCCCGTTCCGTTCATAATAGCTGACTCAAGTAACCCGCGCCAGTTGCCTACGGGTGACGCTCAAATTAGACTGCCAGCAACGCCTTACTTATCTCCCCTCACCCCGCCAAGATGCAGTGACTCGACTGGCGAGGATGTCCAAGTTGAATTGGACAGTTGCCGAAGCCACGCCCCTTGGCATAGACTTTTGCACCCTTGCACTAATCGTGCATAGACGGCCAATAAGACATGCTCGACAACCGCGTGACACCACTATTGACTTACATTGAACCATTAAATCAAGACCTATCGCTTTTGATAGCTGGCAGCAGTGTGACAGCGCATCCATCGTGCGAAGCCGACGCGATGCTCTGATAGATGCTATCAATTCAGCCTACATACCATATAGAAGGAGCTCGCTAGAAATTGTATCGAATTATTCGTCATACCTAACCAAGCGGGTGAATCGGCGTGGCAGACTAGCGACAGCATTAGTCAAGCATTGGGCAACAACCATTGCAGCTGACCTACGGCGTTTCCGCGGTCGTACAAAATGACACGTAGGCAACGTGACCACACTCCCTTGAGTGCACTATTTAATACCACCTGCTCTGTACCCCGACATTATCAACCAGGCAAAGTGTTTCTGACTACTGAGCTCCCTGACCGCATCTTTCGTATGCTCCTCGCACCCTACACCAGTGCACCTGCTATCATGCGCAACTCCCTTGGTGAGGATCCCACCTCACGCTCCTGGCACTGAGTTGGCGCGGACGGCTTCCGCTCCTTATGATTCGCTCGATTGGGTTACCCGCGGCAATTCACGGAACCCAGGAGCTAATTGGCCGTTCATTCATGGTAAAAGGCCACGCGTAGAGACTTGGTGTTGCTCGTTCGTGGCCTCCGCACGGTGCGCGTGTCATACATGACTATCAGTCGCAAAGGTACGTCGGTCTTCCACGACTGTTCCCGCTTCACGGACCCAAGCTCCGAATGTCCAGTAGTACGCAGGGACTCCCTCTATACGTCGAGCACTAGAGCCATTTTTTTTTAAGCACAAATCCGTAGTGGCTCCAGTCGACCTGCATTCCGAGCTTAAAGGGCTATCCTTATGAATTATTATCCCTCACCCGTCTTTGCGCGCTGTAATTGTTTGGTCGTGCGCCTCCAGATCATTAAACGACCTTCTATGACCAAATTCGCCCAGGCGTTGGGCTCGGCCTGCCTAGGCAACGCCCACTTCACTTGGGACTGCTAACTTGTTTGCCTCTAGCCTGGCATGCATGCATGGGTACAATCATACTAGTCCAGCAGAGTGTTCTCACCACTCGTTAGCATCCCATTGGCCCAAGTGGCGTTATCCAAGTCCAAACCCCGGTAGCACGGTATCGTCGCGATGATCCCAAGCCCTCAATACCTCGTGTTGAAGCTCTAGGCGCACTTAACTTGACACGGACTTGCACTGTCCAGTCTTGCATTCTCCATTAACGATGAGAACGTTGATGCAACTCCTATTCGTCTCGCTAGCGATCGCAGGCCGAGTGGTCCCGGGTACTGGCTACCAGATCCCCGAAGCCTTGCCTCACCGATGGATAGCTGCAAATACTCCCGGCCTCCGGCAACCCGTCGAAAACACTACCAGCAAGTACCGCCCTGAGAGAGCTATCTTCATACTTCCACGGTCCGTCACACCCCCCCCAATTTGTTGTTGGATCCAACCTCCACGTCGAGGCGCCGAGTCTTTGGCGGGGGCGACAGCAGATTTTGGCGACAGTTGGGAACATGCGCAGGATGACATAGTATGCCGCCCATTAGCGACTCTACCGCTAGTGGTCAGACGACGCCTGCTTCGCTGACGGCGGGGCTTTTAACATAGCTCGGATTGATCGTTGTGTTGCGCACCGAAGCTCAGACGATGCCCAGCGTCTTGCGTGCTCTCTGCCAGGTCATGGACTACTTAAGGATCATCTGATCAATCATCCAGTTAATCATCCATCAACAAGAGCACCATGTAACTGCGCGCGCAATCGTTTTTACGTCTTAACCCACGACACGAGCCTCGCCGTTTTGTTGACCCAGCGCCAGCCTGGCACGTGGTATGTCACGAGTCGGAAAGAAGCGACGACTTTGCCCCGCTTTATATGTCCCGGACCCCGCTTATCAACCCGGCAGCCTGCCGCAGACCGTGCTCATGGTCCCTCAATCCCAGGGCTATTTTTTCCAGTGGATCCAACCTATTGTTCTTAGCAACCATCGGAAGTCCTCTCCAGACTGGGCCGAAACGTGCCAAGTAGCCCAGTCGCCTCCCCCATTTCGAGCAAGAGGTGCGACAGTACAGCAGACATCGCGGACATATTCCTGGTGCAGACCTTCTTGGCTTTCTTTTTCGGGGTTTGCGGGAAAGTATTCATGCGTGACATAAGAGATTATTGCACTTGCCTACTTTTCGCGTACGTCGCACGTTACTACCTTTTCCCATGCCAGGCCCGACACCTACGACGGTAAGGACCCAAGGGTTGGCCTATTCATTGGCAGAGTAGAAATCTCATGATGCTATCGTGTTTACCCGTGCACGTCTCGTTTCAAGAGAAGCGTATCTCATGTCGTGTCGAACGTTGACATTGTTCAGCGGATCCAAAGGTCGCGATGCGGCCTACAACGTATCCGTCCGTTCAAGACCCCATGATCGGTGCGCTCCCAGTGCTTGTAGTCTGTTAGACGCTCGGGGGATTTGCTGGGCTTCAACCCAGACTGGAACCTCAGTCACCTCGCACATGCTAACATTGCAATTAGTGACTAGCCAGCAATAACCTCGCAGGCGGCGCGAATGTGATCTCAGCAAGCCTGGTCCCCGCCATCGGCGACTACGGACTCTGGTGAAAACCGGGCGGTTGTCCGTGAATGGGCATGTAGGCATGTGGTCTGCCAGACGATTGTGAAGTGATTCAAGTTGGCACACACCGTGCGCTGGAAGATTCTCTGTACTGCGCGGCTCCATGCCATAGGGTCTACCACAGGGGATCTGTATCCCTACTGACCCATTTGAGAGATGGCATGATGGCACGTGGCACCAGACTGCAAGCATGACCGCCGGAACTTCACGCCGTGAACAAACTAAGAGCACTGTTAGGAATTCGACGGAAACAGTTGGGTCAGACGTCGAAGTCCGGCAGTATGCCAGGTGCAATCGCTGGGCCAGCGCCCGGAGCTCGCGGATTGCGACGTAGAGCAAAGCTTCGGCGTTACACAACGTAAGCGCAGGGCAGTCTAGGCGTCCAGTATGCCAGCCCATTGCGTGTACAGGGGCGCCAGCGATGCTCTTGCCAGCGACTGCAGCCGTAAATTCCTTGGCAATGAAGACTTAGCACTGTCCTGCAGTTTCCGTCGTGTTACTGTCGATTCTTCGCGATGAAATCTAGGACAAGCTTCAAGCCACCCAGTTGCTTCCGCATCTGTGCGCCTTGGCATTAAATCGCCCGCAGAAACTTTCGGGTTTCTTCCGTCGATGGTCCGCTCGCAGCAGCGGTCTTAGCTCTCAGTCTTGCCGGCCACGACGGCAGGCGGCTAGGGAGCTGCTAGTTCAGTTACTCGGTGCGGGTTCTGGCCATCGATATGGTCTGCTAAACTACATTGCGAGGCGCTCTGCCGCAGAGCGGCCCATGGTCCCCGGGAGGTGCGTCATGACTGCGTCTGCTTTGGCCGCCCCTAGCTGACTGCTCCAGCGTGCTTGAGACGTGTCCCGCAGGTGGTGGAGAGTGCGAGTCACGACGCGGACGGCGACTGCAAGCGCTATGGAAGCCGCTACGTTAACGCTCCGTTGCATTTACCTCTTGAGTTCTGCCCGCTGGTCGAGTGGCGTGACTCACCTTAGGGCTACGAACGCGTCGTACGGCTCTCCGACATTCGACGAAGATTTGGTGCTCGACGTATGCCTCCTAGCGGCCGGAAAAACCTGGGACACTTCGGCGCCCGATCGGCTGCCGGCCGGGCGCCAGAGCCTTCACGAAGCTCGCGGTTCTGATGGGCACTATCAGGCTGGTTCGATTCAGGTTAGACCTAACGTGCTCTACTACCATTGCCTGCAATACCCCAACGTAATCGACGGAGCAAACTTCTCCGGTCGACCAGAGAACCGCTTCACGCCAGGACTTATCTGTCTCGCCCGTGGCCCAGTAATTCATCACAGCATTGTCATTGCGCGATCTCTGTTTGGGTCCTGAATGACAACCGCAGCACTAATCGCATTCCACAGGGGCACTTTCGCCGCTTCGGTTTGCTGAGCCTTTCACCCCAGTGCTCGGTGAGTAGTCCATCGAGTGCGCTCGCTTGGATCGCGTCAATTAGACCATTAGGACGTACGCAGCCGCTATCACAGCCTCAAGCCAGACGCTGAGACTTCTCTCCCGGCAATGCGTCGTAAGCCCCTGCTTGAACGCTATGGCCTGTTTCCTAGTCAGCTCGTGGTGTTCAGTCTCTTGCCGGTCCTTGAGTGTCGCTCGCGGGCCATCTATGGTCTGTGCACAAGCCTATGCACCGCGAAAAGCATGCGTATCGTGGATCGGCTTACTAGGACGACCCCGCCTAGTGCTTGCGGGTCGAATGGAAGGTTGACGCCGATCCTGATTCGCCAACCCTGATGACTGGTCTGAATCGGGGCAACGTTTGCCGACTGGGGGACTTTGCACCGTACTCGGGGGTGCGCGCTCAAAAAGTTCTTCCTGCGCTTTGCGCATGGACATCGATCTCACTGGACGTCTGCACTAGCATCTCTCGTGTTTTAACCACGGTTATGGCTCTCGGTCTCCTGCCGGCGCGCATTGTTTGCCGGGGTCTTGAAGTAACTGCCAGCTTGAATCGAGCAGATGCTACCGACCTGGGACCTCGATTGCAGTTCTTTTCGCGGGCCTCTTGGTATGTTTCTCTCTGTCAGTATATACCGCGTGTGCGCAGAATTTCTCGAGAGTGCAGCGCATGTCCGAGCGCGGCGCATCCGCCTCATATCCGCTGTCGTCTAGAGAGGCCCGGCCGTGGGTCTGGTCTTATGCCTAGGAGCACGTCCGCCGCGCGGATGGTCGCGTCTGGCATGGCTAGACTTTTCGCTCCGGCCGAAGTGTGGCTCTATGCATTAAGTCCGTGTGGCATTCTACCCGCGATGAAACAGTTTTACATGGAGCGGCAATAGTCGCTGCGGATTCGGCATCTGGTACCCGGCTGCCGACGTGCATGAGGGTGGGCACCCGACTTATCTGCCCTTGCGCAGATCCTGGAAGGATGCTGCACCCAAGAACTGATTGCGTGGCGCGTGCCTGCTTTCCCTGTGGCTCGTCTCCTGGGATCCGCGCTGCACAATAGTGGCGCAGGCGTCGCGATGCATGGCGTTGCCTCCACGTCGGCTCGCGGTTCTCCGCCCGCATTCGCGTCGCTACCGCCAGATTCTCTCGCCGCAGCGCAGGCCGATCTGAAGTTGGAGGCCCCTGCTGCTCCAGGCTGCCCGGCCTCTTCGCGATCCCCCAAGTTACTGCACCCAACGGCTCTGGCCGTTTTTGCCACTGCGTGGTCTGGTACCGGTCCAATCTCGATTTCGATCGAACAGCTCCTACACCGGCCGAGGGCGCACTAGAGCGCGCTAATTTCATTGCCGACACGTCGCTAGCTAGCTCGCAAATCACTGGAGACTGATGTTTACACGCGCTGTCGGCATTCAGCGCTCTTTGCCGAGCTAGTAAATCTTCGCACTCACCCAGTAAAACTTAGGAGCTCTACTGTGATTTTGCTCGAAGATCTGCGTGTTTCACTCAACATAACGAACTTGGCACGCATTCGCTACCACCTCTATCGCGGCGTATCCGATGGACGTACTACCATCTAATTATCCTTGATGTGCGGGCTCTCTGCATCCATCCCCGACCATTAGCTACGTCGCGAGCAGGTGTTGATCACGATTCCTATCGCAAGGCGACCTTACTATGCTCTCGGAACATCGAGGCTATTTGGGCTTGTCGATTCTTCAGCACGGCCCGGGTCTATGTCCTGAGCTTAGGCTGAGGTTCACTATTAGATAATACCGTACAGCCTGCATTAAACAAGACACTGGAGCCCCTAGAGGACACGATGCTCGTCAACCGGCAGGACGACATGGGAGCCTCGAGCGATGCCCCCACTTCTGGCGATACATCCCCATATTTATTTTTGTTTGACATGAAAGAATTGGATGATTCATAGGGGAGCACTAGAGTTCATGATACGTGCCAGATGCTGGATATGCCTGATAGGGTATACTTTATATGAAGGACTGGCTTGCGCAGAACTGGTCCGCCTGAAGCAAACCGTCGAATTGTGGACGGTCGCTGTACCCATGAATATGCGCGTAAGCGTACGTCCCTGGAAGGACGCCTAAGTGCCGCCAAGGTGTGCTGTTTCATTTCCATCGCGACGACATCTATTTCGATTCCCATCTCAGCCAGCTTCGCATTCATGTGCCTCGCAGGACGGCGCCACATCTGGAGGCATCTTTTTTAGCACAAGGCGCGATACTTGGGCACTATAGGAGCCCCTGATTGCCCGCAAGATCTCGGTGACTGCGAGCCCATGAGGTCAGCAAAGGCATATCACGTCCCATGCCGGAATAGGCACTATTCAGCATCTCCTTGACGCGCCGTCACTGCAGGAGCAAGCTAAATAAGTACCCGCCCAACGTGGCGTAGCTGAGTGATTCGACCTCGAGCTCGCGTCCCTTGCGCCTCTCTCATCCGTCCCCGCCAGAATGGGCGCTACTAGCGTAACTGGAGCGCTGTATAGGTCTCATATGAGAACGACGTACAAAAAACTTCAACGTGAACACTAGAGATACAGAACATATACGGCTTTAGCGACAGAGCTTGTCGTTTGCCATCGCTGGAGGCAACCTGGTCGAGCTATCAATCAGCTTACTCAACCTGACAGAGGCACTCCTGCTACATTGTATCTATCCTCTTTGTCCCATATACCCTCCCGCTGTGGAATTCACGCTATGCTTGATTGGAGAGAGATAGCGTCCAACCTTCGTTATACCTAGCCGTTCCCACTGCATTCATGCGTGCGTTGGTCTGTTTATTTATGCCTAGCGTATTGTCTCAGTTTGCTCATATATACAGCGACTATCCATATGCTAGCGAGCACTGCCGGGCGTGAGTGGCGTAAGTGTGCGATGCCCTCGCTGGCGTACTCGCTCCGACTCTCATCAGCTGCTGGCCTTTCAACAATAGCGTCGACATCGTCAAGGCTGCAGGAATTGCTGCAGTACGTCTATCTGAGAGGTTTGATAGCGGCTTTCTCACTTCCTCGACCTGCGCCGTGCCTCTCGAGACTCGAAGCGTTTAGTGGCAAGAGGCGAACTGTAATAGTATCCTGTAGCTCTCTCTGGCTTGATACACTGTAGAGCCATACAATTTGCGCGCAATATCACTAACCAAGGTTTGCATATCTCTTGAGTCACGCCCGATCAGATCTGTGCACTCGCTAGTGCATTAGATCAGTCGCTACCCATGACCTTGACCTCATTGCTCATACATGCGTCTCATGGTACAAAAAAAATCCAACGGCCAGGAGGGGCAACTCGCAGCTTCGCCCCATATCTAGTGGTCAAGATCAGCTACTTATTAGGTACTCTGCCTCCCCGGAAAAAACACCCTGCAGATCCGAGCCAAAAACCTTTTTCGCTGAGATGGTGTCGGCAGACACTGCGTACTATCCGATGTGCCAATTCAGCAGCTCTTAAGCAGTATATAGGCTAGTTCACGGATCTCTTCATGCATTTCTGCATCGACATTGAAGACCAAGATAGCATCTAGCTACTAGGAGAGACGTTGTTAGCTGACTGGTCTGTCGACGTCGCGTGAGCCTCTTTGCCTAAATTTTCATGTAGAAGGCGAATAGTGCGCCTGCTAGCTACAGAATAGCGCCGCTCATCGATTTGCGCGAGTGAGGAGCACTCATCTAGGATCAACCCCTGCGGTAAGCAAGGCGGCGGCGAGAGACCTCCGTATCGCGCATAGAGCCAACACGCGATCTCAGACCATTGCGGCTGAGTAAGTACGCTACCAAGCTAGCTGAGATGGCGGCATGCACCGCAGCGCTCCAGCATGAGGCACGTCAGATGTTTGGGCACACGCAGGCTGATCCGCGGCGGGCGTCCACCGACGCTGCACTCGAAAGCGGTCCAAATCTCAATCTAGCTTCATGGTACACCAGCCGGATCCACGAGCCGATCGCTCGGTGTTGCCTGCCTGCACCGATCTCTGCTGCAGCCGCAGGCCTTCGAGGTAAGGACGGATGCCATGCGTAATCCGCCGCATTCTGCGCTCGCGAGTAGCGAATGACCGCTGAGCCAGGTCCCGCGGTAGTGATCTAGCGAGGTTCATTTGAGTCGGCATGCGCCTCCGTGGCAGCACACAACAACACCCATGTTCTCTGACGCCGAGGCATCTCTCGCACCAAAGCCAGGAGCAACGCGCGCCAGGTCGTTCCGTCGCCGCCGATCGCGCAGCATTCAGGTTGGATGGGACCTCGGCCGGTCGTGACGGTCTTCACCATGGCCGGGCATCGGCGTGTCCATCTGGTGACCTGGTCAGCTGCGCCACCTCAGAACGAATGCCTGTTGTGACGTCCGCATCGCTATAACTAACCCCGCGCAGCTCAGATTCGGCAGAGAAAGCCTCAATGCACCGAGCTCGAGCTGTACTGACACAGCACTTGAGACGAGGCCTTATCACCGCCAGGCATCACCGACCGCCTTCTAACTCGTATCCCGCTGATTTTCTCTCAGAGCAAATAAAGAAAAAATTCGCTCGCGCATCCAAATTAGTGTGCATTCAGCGTCGTAGCCAGTGTTCGGTCAGCAGGGTTCGTCAGGACAAAAGGACTGAACACCGAGCTGTCCAGAGCGTCGTTATGAGGCATGCACCGCGCACCTGCTTGCATAGACGGGCTGCCTCGCCTACCCTCAGGCATGGACAGCAGATCCACGGGAAATGTGCGCTCTCGCTACGAGGCCTCTGCTTTCTTTTTGTTGGCACGGCAGGCTAATCTACCGCGTAGCAGGCATGCTCCACCATGCCATCGCTCATCGCATCTTCGTAGTAAACGCTTTTCCCTGGAGCGCCTGATCACACAGAGACGCACGCGTTGGCTGGTGGTCGGGAGAACTCAAAGCGTTCACAACTCGTGCCGCCGGCCAGTCGCGATCTCGGTCGCGAGGGGTCACGGCGATTTGCGTGAGCGCCGTGCAAGCTTAGCGACATGATAATTGCTAGGTCGCGACACGACGGTTACTTGCACTCTAAGACATGCAGCTTAGGCGATCACCGAGCGCTAGTCCAACAAACGGGAGTTGCGTCCATCACGAAGCCGAGACACGATAGCACGCTCCGTACTGACACTCTCACTCACCTGGCGGATGCAAGCACCTTGTCAACGAGTGCTGCCAAGCAGAGATCATGACGCACCAGGAAGACTAGAGCACGCACTGGCGGCCGACGTGCACCAGATTTGCGACGAAAACACATTAACGACACATGTACCGGAATGAACGCCTTGCAAGCAAAGAGTCGGCATGAAGGTCACGTGTCGGACGTTGTTGTGATGCCAGGAAGATTCTGAGACAGACTGGTGCGAGTGCCACTTCGAGAAACCGGTGACAGTGCTCTAGCCTCGGTGTCGGAGCTTAAGACATGGCATAGGAGAGACAGTCAGAACCTCGGGTGGGTCTGAACGTTGTTCGCATCATCGTAAGACATCGTCGCAACTGCCACACATAGTAGGCACCCAAACTAAGCGGCGCTCCTAAGCGCTCTCTCAGACTTAGAGGAGCATCCTTAATGCATGGCACATGGAGCATTGAGCGCTCATAACGTTGTTGCAACGATAGTTCCATGACCCGATCAGCGACGTGGCTGGCGGCGCCGGGAATATTGGCCGAGTGCAGTCAGCCTCTTCCATCTGAGTGCGCCGCGGGCTACGCGGGCCCCAGTGCATTATGTGCGGCCTTCATCGAGAAATTCTGTGCAACGATTACAGAGAGCTGTTCTCACGCTCCACAATCAGTGAAGAGGTAAGCTCTGTGAGTGCCGATGGTGAACGGGAGATCTGCGCGCCACCGAGAACTTATCACTCACAAGTCGCTGGCAGACCACATTGCCATTGCCTCACTTCACGACCAACCCCCAGGTTTCACCAGAGTCTGATGGAGGACAAGTGCGTCTGCTACTACATAAGCTTGAGTGATTCGTCCTGGTGAGAAAACCCGCCAAAAGCTCACCGCCAGGTCATGGGGTCTTGAGCATTTATGTCGACACTATCATTTCAATCACCTGAACCCACAAACAGCACATGAATCTCTCCGACAACCCGTTGTTCCTGTAGGCGCTTCCAGAAGGAGAGATCGAAAGGGTGTTCTTTCCTGAAACTTGCCAACAAAAAAAGAAGCAGAAAGGCTCACCAGGGGGAATTGCCCATTGCTTACCGCAGCTCTTCTCGCGAATGGGGCGATGCTCTTGGCCAACGTTCGGCAAAGAAAACTGTTATCCACCCAAAATAGGGAGCCGACCAGAGACGGTCTGCTGGAAGCTCCGTTCGGCGATAAAAGGCCGGGCATTGGCTTTCCGATCGGCAACAGTTGCCGCTGGCTGGGCAACGATCAAGCCGAATGCGGCAGCCTCACAGGCCATGACCTGGCCCGAAGAATCATTGGCTTCGGCTGCGCAAAAGAATCGTTAAGCAGCGATAGCCTCGCAGCGATTCAGCATCTGGAGCATGCCCAAGCATTGCCACCGGTGATCAAAACACCGCATCAGGCATCACCCGCTCTGGGCCAAAGGCCAATTCAGCCATAGGCTTGGCTAGCCAAAGACGAAGTATGAGCTTGGTCCGCGGGCTCCGGGTTGAGTTGCCACTCGCCAATGGTAACATCGAGCAGAGGCACATCCAAGTGAAAGGCAGGCCGAAGCCCACGCCCTGGGAAGCTGAGCAATCGGGCAAGGCGTGAGAAATAAGACCTCGATTCGCATGAGCCAATTCGCGAAGCCAGTGCTCGAATAGAGGAAGCCTTGATAACTGAATCGGATGGTGTGACAATCAGCAGGACGACCGTACCTTCGTCGACAGGCAACCTTGGCCTTTTACGATAACCAAAAAGCCCAGAATAGGCCGCGCAACTCAGCCCAGGAGGGTGAGGGATCCACAAGGCCTATGCCAGGTGATGGGTTGTGCGGAGGAGCACGAAAGGAGCGCAAGCAGCAGAGCGAAAACACTGCCGAGTTTGAAATGGACGGGACAGAGCAGGTGGTAATAACGGACCAACGGATGTCCGGACGCAGGGTACGAAGGTGTTCTCCATAGCCTGCGTGTTCACCACGGGAGGTTTTGCAAATGATCAATCAGGGCCTCTTGGTATGTAGCTGATTGATTAGCTCACATTGCCTCCAGCGAGGGCAAAACTCAGCTCAAAGCGATAGGCTACACGCGTGAGTTTCGTTCAAACCCCCCCAGTTCGATGCGCCATTTGCGGGGAAGGAGAAGTTGCCGCCATGGAACTCACTGCACGGGCGGGGGTTTTAAGCTGTTGAAGCGGAAGGGTGCTGCCGCCCAGTTTCCGCATCGGGCTACCCTGGTACCAGGGCTTGCAGCACCCTGGCCGGCAATCAGGGCTTCCAGGCCCAGTGGCGGTGAGGCCTCCAGATGGGCGTGCAGCGAATCCTGGCGACGGGGAATGATGTCGTCGGTCGAGGAAACCAGCACACGCTGGCCTTGGGCCTCAAGCAGGCTCGATTCCACTGCAGCGGTTTTTTTAAAAAAAAATTTTTCCGGGGGGGGGGAACCCGGGGTTGCTTCAGGCGGATTCCAGCGCAAGCCGCTCCCTGTTTTGATCCCAGTTCTTGTAGGTGCGCTTCGGTTGCTGGGCTCGTGATTCGGGCGTTCTGATCAATGACCAGGCAGTCCTCCGGCGGTGGAATCCAGAGCAAGCAAGGGCTTCGATGGAATCGATCAAAAACACCTGCTCGCGGCCATAGGTGGGGATCCCACCGGAAAGTGCAAGTCATGGATGCGCGGAGGGTGGAGCGATTGGGCCAGTTCGTAGCCAAGATCTTGGCAGCCCAGGAACCCGTGGCGAAAAAGGCTTCGGCAAAAATAGCGCCGGACAAGCGCGGATCACGTGCGCGCAGCGATTCGGCAATGAAAATAGGCCGCCTTCGGCCTGGTGTCGATCGAAAGGCCACCAGGTGGCAAACGGCCCAGCTTGGTTGGCTCTGGGGCGGGAAAGCGGGCAGCCTGGAGCAGCAGAGGGTCTTCAAGGATGGTCGCTGCCGGCGGGTGCGTAAGCACGCTTCGGGAAGAGGGGCAGCAACTGGCACGCTGCTTCACGCCAATGACGCGAAGAGAGCCACAGGGAAAAAAACAGGACGCCACCACGTGTCAGCAACTTCAGGGTCTGAAGAAGCTGCCTTGCTTCGGGCGAAGGCCGTACCAGAGATCCAGTCTGCCGTAGTAAAATTCATTGCGGGTAGCCCACCGACTAATGCATAAGGGGCACCTTCGGCGGGACCATCACAGACGGCATGGTGGGGGAAATTGTCGAATAGCAGGGGAACCCCAGCTCAGGCAGGACAGCGTGTCGGCCCGCTGGGGGCTTGCTTGGCATTGGAAATGGGGCAACGTTTTTACTTGCAGTTGGTTTCCAAAAAAGGTCCCGCCCAAAAAACCTCAAAAAAACAAATCTTCTTTTTTTCCTCCTTTTTTTT
>Ga0163217_1097870_pt1 | contig 13579 bp, 18 predicted proteins | sample SynspAceP_FD_185933 | JGI IMG/M metagenome (GOLD analysis project Ga0163217, IMG submission 185933) | Saline lake microbial communities from Ace Lake in Antarctica - Synechococcus sp. Ace-P (PacBio error correction) | ecosystem: Environmental > Aquatic > Non-marine Saline and Alkaline > Saline ... | reverse complement strand
GCGGCAGCGGAGCAGGATTGGACGGATGGTGTTGGGAAACGGGTTGCAGACCTTTAGGAAATGTTTCTAGAGAGAGGCTCTTGAAGTGGGCTTGCGTCAAAGAAGGACTAATTTTTGTTGGGAAGATGTGGCGCGTTTGACCGGAACACCCACACCATTTCTTTATCACGCTGGTGGCGCGGTAGACGAGGTGATGCAGATAGGACCTGTTGCGGGCTTTGCGTATCGGCGGGGTCTTGCTGTTCAGCGGAAGGTGGCGACAGAAGTCGGTGTTGACCGTCTGGGCTTTGACGAGCGTTGGGCATCTTGTGCCGTGCGCCGTGTTCGCTGGGGCGGACACAGAAGAAGAGGTCTGCGTTTTGTTCGACGCATGGACCGGAAATTGAAAACACGGGCGCGGGCCGCTTTTTGATGCGCCACGCCAGATTTTGAAGGCTGAAAGATGGATAAAGCACATTGGTCAAAGGACGTAAATGTGGCGTCAAAGAAGGGTCGATCGGACACCGTGGATGCCGCTGTGCTGGCGAAGTCGGCTGGTGCTTTATATGGAATGTACGTGTTGGTCCATCACGATATCGTAGATGGACAGTTTATGCCCGCCTCTTGCGATGGGTCTACGTCGGATATCGTCAAAGCTTGATAGCGGATCGTGGGAAAAGAATGAGAGCCCGGGTTTGCCATGCATTGAAATGGGCTGGCGGCTATTGAGCGCTGGCCTTGACAGAAAGAGCGAATTGGGCGATGGTGGGACTACCCTGAAATCGACTATTCCCGAACCAGTATTACTATGCGCGTCCCATCCATGGGTTCAAGCCCAGTCCTGACGACGTAAGACCCAAGATGTCGGAGATCTACGAAAGGCTGAGGTATCCCTTGAAAGAGAACCTTTCTGGCGCGCGTCGAGGGTGCAGAAAAACATGGGCGATGAACTTGCAAGGTTGCTGTGGACCCTGTGTTCGACTTTGTTTCCGTCGGGACCACTATTTCAGGACGAGCGAAGAAAGATGGCGTGGAATTTTCTTGTTCGATTCGGGGAGCGATCCGCGGAGAGATCCGAGACTGAGTCAGAAATTACCTTGGTTCGGTCGTGCCGGTGAATGATAACTTTCTACGCGACGCTGAACTCGCTGTCTTTTAGACGGGTCGGTTTGTCTATATTCCGCCGGTGGTGGATGCCCGATGGAACTGTCGACCTACTTTCGTATCAAGCGGAAAAACTGGGCCAGTGAGCGCCGTGATTTCATCGTCGCGCAAAAGGGTCCTATGTGTGCCTACACTCGCAGGGGACTGTACCGCTATCCGCCGCAGGGACGGAAAGCCAACTGCAACGCCGCAGGGTCGGATTCCGAGTCATTGCATCGATAGAAGGCGCGGAATGGTGAATATCGACCGCGTTCTAGAAGCGTGGCTATCCCCGGTGACGAGACGCAAGGCGGGATTCCTATTAACTTTGTGACAAGCTGCGATTGCCCTCGATCCGATTGGGACGTGCAAGGTTGATTGTTGGCGCAGGTTGAAACCGGTTCGGCTTGTGCATGGAGTACCGTCCTGGCTCCTGCGCGCCGATGATAGCAGGCGCGAAGTTTCTATTCCATGCCGATCGCCAATTGGCAGAGGTGCACAAAGATAGTACCAAGATGATCACCTGGGCAGCGTACCAGTCGCGCATTGTGTCCAAGGGGATTCGGCGGCCAAAGGGCGGAAATTACCGTGGACTGGTGTCATGCACCCAAAGCCAAGGAATCGCAACTACGCATTGTGACAGCTTGTCTGGATCGTGCGCCAGTTGCGGTTGTGCCCCCCCAATGTACGCGGATATATCGAGTGTCAAGATAACAGCCCCTAGCGCCGTCGAACACCGATAGCAACGATATCCAAGGGTGGACGGACGACAAGTTGTTCTATGCACGTTCGCGCGGATGGACGAGAAGAGGCGTGGCTTGCTGGTAACGGCTTCTGCCCAAAGAGTGCTTCAGGCCCATGCGTGGAGTTTGCAATGGAGCGCCAAGGCTTGGTTGCCCGATCTCTTCTTGTAAGGTTCCTGTGGTGTATCCCCTCCGCTTATGATGACGCAATGACATGGGATGTGACCGCACGGCGCCTTGGTTTCTGGGTGTGATGGCTTCTGGTGTCGGGCGGTGACGCGTCGCCGCGTCTTGAGAACAGAGTTCTTTCAGATGTGATCTTTGCGAATTTGATCCTATGCTGCGATCCGTTGTGGCGTTTTGGTCTGCGCAAGGGGGTGACAATGATATCGTCGTGTACGAGGACGCAGCAGTGATGCAGCATTCGGCTGAAACGCATGCCTTTGCGAATTGCACTGGTGGAAGCCCACCGGCGTCCCGATTTTGGGTAGCCAAATCAGCCTGTGGTGTCTGGGGACATGTTTTCGAGGCGGCCTTGTTGGTAGATTGCGGTGCGCGGCAAGGCTGATGTCTGGCGATTCGGATCGCTGTTGAGAGGTGGTCCAAGCGAACTTAGCGGCGCGAATCATCGCGCCGTGATCTGGGGTGCAGGGACTTGTTGTATCACAGGTGCAGGGACAGGGTTTTTACCGACATGTGGGATATAGCGCTGGTTACGCGGTTCGATCGCACAGCGCGTTGGTTGGGCGTGTAATTGTCCGAGTTTTTGGCGATCGGGGTTGTGATTCAATGCAGGTTTGGCTCGCACAACAGAAGAGGCACACGACGGCAGGGATCCGGTTATCGTGCCGCATCATCCAACTGATTTTGATGATCCGTGCTGCAGGCGCTTGTCGCCAGCGATAACGATATCAACTGATCGATCCACGCGCCGGATGGGAGGCGGTCTGGACCGCGATTGCACGTTGCGATCAGTATTTGCATTCCCTACCACGGGTTTGATTGTGGCGAATGCCTATGGCGTCCCAACAGTTTGGTTGGCCCCGGCGGGCAGTCACAGGTTGAAGACCTCGACTATGCAGATTCAGTCGGTTCGGCGATGCAGCCCGTTGCAAGGGATCGAAGAGTAGCCATCACAGCGGTTCTACCCGATGCCCGCCTGTCACCGCTTTCCGATTCAGGCGGGATAGTATGCCTGCGACTACGCCCTTTATGCGCGTTTCCCAAGCATTTTCAGGAGGGAGGCGCATGAAAATCTTACACCCGATGACGGCCCTTGGCGGGTTTTCATTCTCATTCACTGTCCATTGCCAGCGCCAAGCGCAAGAAAAGGGACTCCATGCTGAGCCAAAGGCTGAGGTAAACTGGAGAGAAGCAAGGCAAATCCTGAAGAAGGTGTCGATCTTGAGATCGAGCCGGTAGGTCCACGCGATCATGGGCCCCAACGGGTTCGGGCATAATCACGTTGTCCTATGTCCTGTCTGGCAAGGCGCTATTGAGGTCAACTGAGCTCCGCGCCTCTCGGCCCGATATCGACTGTCGAATCATCCGTAGAGGTGCCGGGCGGGCTGGCTGTTTTGGCGTTCCAGTATCCGGTTGAATCCCGGTGCCTGAGCATGCTTTCTGGGACGGCTAGTGATTGCACAGCGCAAGGGTCGTGGCCCCGAGAAGAAATGTCTGCGGCGGTTCTCATGTTGTGCGCGCACGTGCCAAAGAAGCCTTGAAGCATCGAGCAGAGTTGTGAAGGTCCGTCAAAGGCGAGTTCTCCGGGTGGCGAGAAAAGCCGGACCGAAATCCTGGACAATGGCCCGATTGCTTCGAGGCAAAGACTGTGCACTGAGGGCATGAACAGTACTTCGTTTGGAGTCGACGCGAGTGTATTGTTGCTAGATCTAGCTGTTCGAAAATCCGCGCCGTTGCGGCCTGAATGTGGCGGCAGGATTATTCGGCTTTCGTTGCAGTAACCGTCTAGTATATCTACGCTCATGCGCTCTCTCGCTGCGCAGCCACATCTTAACGGTTAATTGTCAGTGAAGCATCATGTGACGGGAAATAGATTTCGGTCATCAAACCGGTGGCACCGGTAGTTTGGGGCTTGAGTGTGTGGTGAAAACAAGCGGGTTTTTGCGATCTGTCGAGGGGTATATGGCCGAGCAGCGACACAACAAACCCGACGAGGCGTTTGATCGCCAGTTGGACTGCCCAGGGGGATGGTCACGATGCGGCACGCAAGAGCCACTTCGGCAGGCAACAGGCAGGTTGCCGGAGCGTCGGTGACCCGAAGTACTGGAATACACCCGCCTGATACCCCCGCTTGACCAGCCGCAGGCGGCTTTGGCTTGTGCCTTGCGGGCCGTATGTGATGTGGGTCCTGTTCGACCAGATTGACGGTTCATGAGTGTTCGTCGATTGGCCGTGTTCGACGCGGATTTGCGTCTGAGAAATTGGCGCTTGATGGCTCCGATTGAACGGCTGTTCCCAGGCAGGGCGGGACTGGCAATGGGGCCCCCCGCAATCTTTTTGGTACGCTGGAAAAGACGGCAATCTCGTGTGGCACGGCCCTTGGCCGCGCTGAACACGGCGTTGCGCCCGAATGGGCGTGTGATTCATGTGCGGGACAAAAGTCTCGAGCGAGTGTATATATGCTATCGCGGACGTGGTAAACAGCCCGATTGTCATTGCTGCACAGGCGTTCAGCGGAGCGGTGCGATTCCGTTGTGGAAACGGGCCCGTGGCTGCGCGCTTGTACGGTGTGCTCAGCAGTGAGGTCGGCCGGAGCAACGCCTTGCGTTCACCCCATGTGCGCGCCGAAGGGCCGTGACATGAACAACGCGCGCGAATCGCATATCTTTACCGATTGGGGTGAGATACGCGTTCAATCCTTTACCGCTGATGCCAATGGGTTGATGGGACGCAGGCACGGACCTGCGTGATTCGTGCTGACTGGCGATGTGCGGCGGCTCAGTGTCGCGGGTGCCAGCGTCGTGTGATGGTTCTGATTTTCCACACGACGACACGGTGTGTAACCCCGACCGGGTAAACTGCGAAAAGCGTCGTGTCAAGAAGGTTTTGCGCAACGGGTGCGGAAACCCCGGCGTTGTTCCAAGGCAGATCTTGGTCAGAAAGACGGCAAAAGACCGATGGCATAGATAGCCAGTTCGTTGCTGTGGACCGAGATAGCAGTTCCTCGCCCAGCACCGAGCTTGAAATCTTACGCCGATGATGTCATCTTGTTGCACGGGTCAATTGGTGCGATGCGAGGATGCCTTGTCTATCTGCGGTCGCGCGGTGTGCCCCTAATGTTCGCGACCGTTTTTGAGTTGTCCTTTTGGCAGAGGCCCGTCGAAGAGATCGAGGAGAAACCTTGCGCGAGAGATCACCGCACGGCTTTGCGCGTGGTTGAAGCCCCGGCACGCAGCTGATGGCGGCGACACGCGATATCGTGGCCCAGTACGCACCCCGCTGCCGTTGTGCGGCGGTTGTTGGGCAGGGGCCCGCGGGAGAGGATTCGACACTGATCTATTGATGGTCGGTGTCTGATCTTTTCGTGGCAGACCCCGGTTCTTGGCCCGCGAGCCATGTCACCGGACGAGCTGGACATGTTGCTGGGGGCGACCTGATGGCATGGGGTCTATCGCGCCGTTGATTTTCTATATGCTCGCGGCGGGAACGCAATTCATCCGCAAGGTGGATGCGCGGCGCCTGAGCGGGTTATAGCACCGTCTTGCGCTCTTCTGGCCTTTTCTGGCGTCCACCCCGTTGTGTTGCTGAATGACTTTACGGCAGGTTCGTCGGCGAAGGGATCGAGCTGCGCATTTCGACTGATCTTGGCTTTGCGTATATTTTATGGTTCTAGGATCAGCGGCTTGCGGTGCTATTTCGGGACGCCCTGAACGCGCGACATTCCGATCGGTTTTGTCCGAGTTTGGTCTTCTAAGCTTGCGGAACCCTCGCGCCCGCGACACAGCAAGGTTATTCGGTGGCGGTTACGCAATGTATTGTGGACCCGCTTTGCGCTGGCGGCGGCGGTTGACGTTGATTTTCTCGGTCAGCCTTGTGGTGCAACCGCCAACCGGCCATGCGCGTGCTTTACCAGTCCCCTTGGCGGATGTCGTTAACTTGTGGACAGGGGTGTTGCGAGCGTGATCACCGATCGGCTGTTCTGGACGGCGTGCGCTTGGCGGCGCAGGGCAACCTTGGCGATTATTATTGCGTTGTCGTGTTTTTTGCAGGTCTGGCATTATTGCGCTGCGGCGATTTTCTTGTCATGTAATCTCTCTGGCGTGTCCGCGGTGATGGCTCGTTGGGACCGGGATTATCGGTTCTTTGGGTATGGTTGAACTTCATTGCGCGGCGTTCGACTTCGCGTTTTGGGCAGGCGTTGGTGTTGCTGATTGCTAGTGGCGCTGTTCGTTTTGGGGATGAGCCTGCCTTCTAATCGTGGGCATTGGCTGCCAAGTGAGTGCTTTTGATGTTGATGTTAAACGCCATCCGCCGGATTTCCGATCCGTGTCCGTGAGTGAACGGCAGCCGCATTGTCTAATTTCGGGCAATGGTGCTCGGCGCAAAAGCCGCAGGTCGTGATTGTATGCGATCAGGTTGCTATAGCACGAATATCAATGTTCACCGTGCGGGCTTGCACTATCTTTTACTTGCAAAGCCGACCAGTCGAAGCCGTGCCGGACCGTTGCGGCGTTCTTGAACGCGGAACGGGATACATCATCTCTTTATCCGGCACACCGAAGGGATTCTCAATCTGGGTCGGCCTATGTTGGGCATGGCCGAACCTGTTCACCGGGCGACGAGATTATCTGCGGTAAATGGGATCAGCGCCAAATCGATGCCGTCGCACTCTTTGCGGAACGCAAGGTGATGATCAATACTATGGGTAGCTCTCGCGCTCTCTCGCGCATTGCGCTTGATCGCAGGCGGTGAGTTGATTGCGGATCACCCCTCAGAACCAAGTGATTGCGGTGACGGCAGGTGTCGAATTGTTTAGGAACGGTGTGGACGTCAAGGCGATCACCGCCCATGGGAGCCACGCAAATGGTGTGCCCCAGGTACTGGTTTACGGGTCGCAAGCAGCGGTCCAACATGATGCCGGTGGATGTTGCAAGATATCGAGCTGACAATGTTATTTGCACATCCACGGTCTACAAGCTCTATGGTCCTCATATACGGTTGCGATTACACTCATCCGACATTTTATAATTTAATATGTGTTCTCGAGTTAGAGTATTATAGCTAATTTACATAAGTAATAAGCAATTATGAGATATGGGACAGGATCGTGAATCACCACGGCTTTTCTACATCCGATTGCGAGTATTTTGCAGTTGATGCGAGACTCGGGATCGTCTGGCATGTATGGGTTCGGACTAGAATTACCATGACAGGAGTCGGGATGGAAAGATATCGCCGATCCATTGAAGGCAGTCACCTTTGCTCTAGATGGATTATATTTGCCCCAGGACCGTCTGGCAGGAAATATGAATGGTTGCAGTTTCAGGCACCAGCGCGGATTAGCCGCCGATCTTCACGCTTTACGCTGGAGGGGGCGGCGCATTGGCATGCTTCAATTCTCTCTTTGGACTCAAGAAGGGGTCCGTACGTCGGGGCATCAGATTGTTGTGGGCCGGCTTATGAAATCTGGGCAACCGCACTGCCGGCGCTCTTTTTCGGGGTACAACACAAATGCGAGATCGAACGTGATTGCGGAAAGCGCGTTGAATTGGCCATGATCTCTTGTGATGGCTGACTGATTTATGTATTGCAGGGGCGGGTGTTCTTGGCTATACCGCCACTATATGGTCCCATGCTCAGGAGCTGAGGACTTAGAGTGTGCTACGAAGCGAAGAAGTCAGATTGGTTCCGAATCAGCTGGGAACACATTTCGCTGTTATTCTGATTATTTTAGAAGTTCGTTTCGGTTGTAATACATCTATACCTGTACGGTTTTCTGCAGGTCCGGTCCACGAGTCTGGAGGGCAGTGCGTCGCTGGCGCATTTGCTGCGGGAATAATTTCGGGTGCTGTGCCGCCGACAGTGCGTAGTGATTATTGAAATACGGCCCTTGGCGACTTCGTTTTTCGTAAAAGATTTACCGACATTTGCGGGCAAAGTGTGCGAGATGTGCAAGGGAACCTGGAGGCCCTGCGTCGCGAATTTGGCCGCGCCGTTTATTGACTGCGCCGAACGGCCATAAGACTGTTTTCATCCTCAGGATACCACCCCGCTGTCTTTAGATGACTAGATCGACGTGGCGTCAGAGACGACAGCGCCGGCTCGACGAGCTGCGGTTTAGGAATTTGATCGCGTTCGAGACAAGTTTGTAGATTATTGTGCTGATTGCCCAAGGCGTCGCGCGGGTGATTCGCGGATTGGTACTTGGGCCGGACGAGCTTGATCGCTGTTCGCAGCGAACTTTGGTTTCTCGAGGCTGTCTTTTTAAAAAGGCCCCAAGATGACGGCTGCTGATCAGGGTAAGGGGTACCGTCGGATTTTCTGGGACAATGGTGGTGTCGACGCGGCAGGCGCAACCGTTACGCTGTTGCGATTCAAGCGGGACTGGGTACGCGGTCGTTCCAGGGCTCGCCCGAGTCACTGAGGGCAGAGGCCAGCTCCTTTTGAGGCGACCGGCAGGGCCGGTGCGCAGCTCATGACTGACAGCCGAGAAAATTCGTCTTGGCACCGAAATTGGCGTCATCTGCAAGCTTAGCAACGATTCTCGGAGGGCGGGGTAGATGGCGATGCCCGGTCATAATGTTCGACCACGTTACGTCCAGCCCAGGAATGGGCACGCCTGGGTCCAGGGAGCTTTCGATTCTCTTGGATCGAGGATCATTAGACGTATCGTCGATGTCACGGGATGCATCGGGTGAGTCCTTAGCTACGGGTTCCAATTAGTGGCCCCGAGAAGGGCCCCCCGGCGGCTTCGGCCTTGGGACCTTGCAGAAGCCGCAGGTTCTTTGGCAGGCTGGTGATTCATCAAGGACCCCGCTACGTTTTTGTTATATCACAAGAAAACAACAGCTTCGCTCATTGTGTTAAAAAGGCAGGATTGACCGACGAGAGCCATATCCAAGTCTTGGTTTGTGAGCAGAGTAACGTGAAAGGCGAAGTACCTACGCTGAACATAAACGACGTCGGGTCCGAGTTCCGAAAATGGTGAGCCAGAAAGTATAGGTGCATTTGCTGCAAGAGGGTCATCGTTTACGAGGCTAGGCATCGTTAGAGCCGGGCCCGTGACCGGCCGCGACCGCCTGAACCCTTTATAGAGACATGTAGGGGCGCGACAGAAGGTATTAGAGCCGGCCATAATCGAGTTCGTAGAAGCCGGGCGTGGATGGAGTCGATCTGGCGCGGCGCCTGGTGGATGTTGGTGCTGTGATCATTATACAGACCAATGATAGTGTGTTCGTCGCAGCAAAAGCGAAAGATAGCAGCGGGGCAAGCCAGTGCTGCACCACACGCTTTTTTTGCTGGAGCAGCTGGAACTGTAGGGATCGGGAGAGCGGTAGACAAAGAAACACCACAGCCCCGCATGGGCACGCAGCGCATTCCCCAGCCACGCGGCAACGCCACAGTTTGTTGATTGACAGTCAAAGGTCCGCCGCTGATGTTTCTGCACCAACGATAAGAGGTATAGATCATCGCAGAAGAGGTGTATCCGTCGATAGTAAAACGCTTGCCCCGAAAGCGCGTGGACCGACAGATCGAAATCATAGACGATCGCCGCATAGGTGACCACCGCCTGCGCCCAAAAAACGGGGTCTTGCTGGTTATTCCTCAAAGCATGTCGTTCATAGATCTCAGCCTACGGCATGCGTACTTGCATTTCATATAGCCCACAGTTGTGTTTCATTTTTTAGACGAATTGACTGCGTGGATGGGGCCATTGCCGAGGTGGTCGTTACAGTGGTCTAGGACATACAAAAGCCTTTCGGCTTCGCGCCTTAGATTATGCGTGTCTTGAAGGTATTGCGGTTCAACTCTGATTGCTGGAAAGGACTTTCGTCTTAAAAGAAAAACCCCGCAAACAGAGTTATGCGAGGTTTTTAGTGTTTTGGCGGTGGAGATCCCCGATTACGCGGCGACGGCCACCCTTTGCGGTCAGTGGCGCGTCGCGGACCCTTTGGCGCCATTTGGGCGCGCCTTCTTGAACTTGGATCGCATTCGGTTCCGTGGGGGTCACGGGTCGAACAAGAAGTTGCGCACGGAGTTGCCTATCTCTTTGCGGGAGTGGGTTTTGTCTGATCCATGCGGCAGCGTACAAAGTTTCATGTACTCTCGTCAGGCAGGATTGATGCCGCTGCGGCCAGGTTCGGCTTTTTTCTCGGCAATTTTTCGGAGCTTCATGCCAGCGGATCGGTGTTCATGATTGAGGGTCTATGCGCCCCCAGTTCGCCATGGGCGGAGCGATTTTGATGCCGTGGCGGTTGCAGACAAGCTGTGTTTTGAGCACGGCGGTTTGGTGGTTTCGGGACCAGTTCTCCGAGACGAGCAGCAAGGTAGACTTGATGCCCTGCCGTCGCGCATCGCCCCAATCCGGGGGATCACAGGGATCACACGATTCGGCGCGGAATGCCGAATCTGCGGCGCGTTCGCGTGTGCTTGGCGACTTTTCAACGCACAGTTCGGTGGGTCTTCGGAGATGCCGTGGTCATCGTTAGAGATCGGCACCCGGACGTTGTATTTCTTGACCAAAGGGCCGCACAGTTCGCCGCTCTTCTTATTCGCCTGTTGACCGATTTCAGGAGCGGACGGCAGCCTTGCTGCCTCAGAGCCGTTCAATGCGCAGAACAGGGCTGTTCGATACGATCGGGAATATCGACGGGCGTTTTGCACACGCGGATCAAGTTTGGCTAATCCCGGTTCGAGCCAAGTTTATTGTCGGATAGCGCGGATCTTCGGGCCATTTTATCGAAAAACGCACCGGATGTTTCACGTCCAGATGTTTGCCCCTGCTTGAGCGGCTGTGCGATGGGCGTCGGGCCTCGCGCGGCATAGCTTCTGTAGCGTGCCGAGCTATATGTGGGGCGCTTTCGCGATAGGTCTGCCCGCGCAAATGTGTGGATAACGTTCCAGAGACTGTATGTCAGAGGTCGTATCTGGGGCTGCATTGCTCGCTCTCTGCGATGGGACTGCGGCTGAAAGGGTTCGTGTGTTCATGTGATATATAGCAGTCCTTTCTTAGAGGAGGTTGGTGGTTGGCAGCGGTCCCGCCAGTTCTCGATGCAGTTTGATTCGTATTTGACCCCCCAGCGGAGAAATGGCATGGGTAATGTTGAAATCTGGGTTGGCGTTGTGGGTGGGGCCAGTTACGGGGGGATACATTCTGTCGCTCGGTTAGGGGCAACAGCAGTTTGTAGTCCATCGCGCGCTTTTGCAGATCTCGCGAAGGGCCGAGCGCCGCAGGCCGTAGGCAAATTGATCAGGTTGAAGCTTTGGCGGGCCGCGATACGATATGTGGATCGCAGGTCGATTCCAAGTTGTTTCAGGGTGCGGGCCCCAATCGATGATTGCTGCGACTGCGAATGCGATGCGTGGCGATGGCATTTCGCGTCGGTGTGCGTTCGGAAAAACCCATGTTTCCATAGCGCAGTGCATTCGTCGACCCGCAGGCGGGTTGCCGTCGGTGTACGATGTCACGGTTGCCTAGGGGTGGCTGCCGTATGTGCAGAGTTCGAACCGTGTTTGTCAAACAGGCGTGTCCATCAGCTGCTGGACATCGCTGATTCCCGGCGGTGTTGGTGACGCCGCCAGCCAGGCAGCGAGCCCCTGCTTTACGTCAGCTCGCTTGATACATGGCGATCAGTTTTCCAGCGTCGCGCGTCTTGATAATGCGCGCGGGAAAAAATGGGGCATTGACCTTAGAGCGTCGGCGTTCAAGACGCGCTGCGGTGGCGACAGTGTCTTCGATGGGGTGCTCGTATGCGCGATTGTGACCGTGTCCATTCGGGCAGAGAGTCGCACGGAAATTTTCGCCTTTTTCCCGCCCCCCGGGGGGCATCACCCGATCGAATAGTCCTGCAAGAAAAGGGCGGCAACCTCGAGGAGGGCATTCAGAAGCTGGGTTCTTTGCGCCGAAAGTTCAAAAGGGACATGAGCACTGTTTCTGAGGGGATCAACTTTTTGCACGGCAAGAGAGGGCGGTAGGCCAGGCGTCATGGCATCCACGATGTTTGATTGCGGTCGCGGTCGTTCAGGTATCGATACGCGCTCGACTTTCGGATCGGCACGGCGGTCGGATCGCCGTCGAACCGTATAGGGATCGCCTTGCGCCGCATTCGGCAAGATAGGGCTCCGCTGCGTCATCCGCGCCGATGTTTCATCGCGGACGCGGTGCGAGGCTGTTCGAACCGTTGGCAGCGGAGCGCTTTGATCCGCGCGGCTTTTGCCAACGATGACCTGTGCTGGAATATACGGCAATAGACGATGGTAACTTCTGGGCATGATTTGATTCTCTGCTGTGGCTGTGTATTTTTCTTAGCGAGCTGTTGATCTGTCCCCGAGCCATTTTCGACATTCAAACGGCGTCTGCGACGTGACGAATTACAGCGCGTCTGCCAACAAGAGGGGGCGGGTTTAATTTCAAGATGGTTGTGAGTCCGCATAGGGCTCGAGCGGTGCTGCTCTCAGGTTTCCGTTGCTTCCTTGCGCCCAGAACTTATTGGGGTAACTTCAATATGAAGGATCATGGCGCACAGCGTCCCAAAGGGTTGCGGCGCGCTCGAGTACCGCCGGATTTGAAGCACGCGCCGTTCGCCCAGATTCGCGATTTATGGGCCTATGATCTGGGCGACAAATTGTATGTCGCTGTTGATCGCACAGCGAAAGGCAGCGGTTTCCATGGTCGTCCCGATAGATTCTCGAAGTCAGTCCAGTTGGGGCGGGTCGAGAAAACGGGCGATTGTCGCGGGAGTCGATGACGGTACATTCAGCATTGGCCATTTGTCAGCAAAAGCTTCTGCGCCGCCAACAGGTGGGCGATTGCGGGCTTCGCGACCGAGGCGTATGCGCGTGCGCCAATGGTTTGCGAATTCATGCCAGCGTTATCAGCGCGAGACGGAGGTTAAGCTTGATGATTCATCAAGCGGGAGAGCGCCAGTTGCGGTTAATTTCCTGCGCGCCACTGGTGAACGCAAAGGACCATTTATCTGTGGTCGTGGATATCGGTGGCGGCTCGACGAGCTGGTTGGATCGACATTCCAGGTTGCCAAAGGCCGACCGTGGCGCATTCATCGTGCGGCTGCATGGCGGGTCATCAGGCGAAAACGATGTGCCGCCGCGCGTTGTCGATGGATCAGTGTTGCATTTGGCGTGCCGACCTGCGCGAACAATTTCCTTGATGTCGGAAGATGGACGCCGCGGCGTTTGCTTGATGAGCTGGTTCTTCGAGGGAACCTGAGACTTTTACCCATTCAATCATCCGTTCAAGAATTTCCAGTTGTTGGACCTCGGGGACCCCGGCACACTGTTGCTGCCAAAGCCATTATGGGTCTTAAAGCGCAGACCGGACCAAGGTGGACGGGGTTTCGGTGACCTCGGCCGCAGATCGACAAGGTGATCCATTCCTAATTCTTGCGATGGGGCCGGGGGGCGACGTGCCGATCCGCGATCGGGTGGGACCGTCGAGGAGGCGTTATAATTGCAGGATTGTGCGAATTTTGCAGGCGTTTTTGATGGCGTGACTTGGCGACGATAGATTTAAA